>Ga0272442_10001455_pt1 | contig 36103 bp, 30 predicted proteins | sample SSMForm2O_FD_200262 | JGI IMG/M metagenome (GOLD analysis project Ga0272442, IMG submission 200262) | Marine sediment archaeal communities from Little Sippewissett salt marsh, Falmouth, MA, United States - SSM-Form-2O | ecosystem: Environmental > Aquatic > Marine > Wetlands > Sediment ... | reverse complement strand
TATGGAAATGCCAGCCGGTTTATTGCGCGTGCAAGTAACAAGTCGCCGCCGCATTCAGTGTATGTATAGGATATGTGTTGATGGTACCCTGTATAATGGCGTCGCGCACTATGCACGGCTTGTATTTTGGGAAACGGTCGGTTGTGGTTAAGCGTCACATATAGTAATTTTTTAAGATTGTCAATTCAATTGCAGTATTGTATGTGTCCTGTTGCCTGGCAGGCGTAAGATTATACACAGGGCATGTATGAATTATCGCCATATATACCATGCCGGAAATTTCGGCGACGTGATGAAGCATGTCGTGCTGACGCTGCTGCTGAAACGGCTCATGCAGAAGAGTACACCGTTATGTGTTCTGGACACACATGCCGGGATAGGCACCTATGATCTGTCCTCGGAAGAGGCTGTTAAAACGGGTGAGTTTAAAAACGGCATCGCCATGCTGCTGTGTTCCGGCAGCCTGCCGGAGTTGTTTGAGCCCTATCTCAAGGCCGTGCGCAGGTGCGGATGCAGCTCTGATGACAGTGCGCGGCCCGGCCGGTATCCGGGTTCGCCGTGGATCGCACGGCACATGCTGCGACCTGCCGACCGGCTGATCCTTGCCGAGCTGCATCCTGAAGATGCCAAGGTTTTGCGGAGCACATTTGCAGGTGACACTCAGGTGAGTGTTCACCACGTTGACGCGTATACAGCGCTCAAGGCTTTTTTGCCGCCGCCTGAACGGCGCGGACTTGTCCTGATCGATCCCGCGTTCGAAGTTGACGATGAATTCGACCGTGTCGTGCAAGGGCTTCGGGAGGCCTGCAATCGTTTTGCAACCGGCGTGTATGCGGTATGGTATCCGATCAAGGAGCGCGGTCCGGTAGACGTGTTCTATGATGACTGTTGCAGGGCAGGGCTTGAACGCATGCTGGCCGTCGAACTGCTGGTGTATCCCGATCTCCAGCCGGATCGGCTGAACGGCTGCGGCATGCTGATTATAAATCCGCCCTGGCAGGTTGATGATGAACTTCGTGAGGTCTTGCCCGTTTTGCAGGAATATCTGGGACGCGGGGGCGGTGCACACACAGTCAACTGGCTTTCGGGGAAGTGATTCGGGGATTTGTAAAAATGTCATCGCCCTTTTTGTTTCGTCTGTCATCCCGACCAACGGGAGAGATTTTGCTTCTCATACAAAGATTTCTCGCTGTGCTCGAAAGGACACCGTGCCTATAAAATCTTGCTGCATGTCCTAAACCTCTAAACCCTATGCAGTTAACGTCATTTAGGTCCTGAGGTTTTGTCATCTCGACCAACGGGAGAGATCTTACCACTGCATGCTCAAATCTTCCCACCCTGGATTCTGCTGGATAACCAGATTGTTCTTTTTTTCTCTGCGCCATTTTTTTATTTCTTTTTCTCGTGCAATTGCAGAGTTCACATCATGTGTTGATTCAAAGTAAACAAGCTTGCTGACATTATATGTGCACGTAAAGCCTTTAATCAGTTTATTCTTGTGCTCATATAAACGACGTTGAAGGTTATTGGTCATGCCCACATACATAATGCTGTTGTTCCAGTTGGTCAGGAGATAAACAAAATAAAGTTTGTCTTTCATAAGATTTCTCAGTCGCTACGCTTCTTCGAAATGACAGGTTGGGGCTCTTTCGCTTCTTCGAAATGACTTTGTAGTGGCTTTCTTACAATTGCTCTAATAGTCGCCAGGCAACCAATTTTATTTCACGCGAGGTGTATTTTTTTTGTTATGCCTGTCTTTGTTATGCCAGGTTGGGGGGCTGCAGCATATTCTGTCATTTCGACATTTCTCTGTCATTTCGATATTTTTCTGTCATTTCGACCGCAGGGAGAAATCTTGGTTTTAAGATTTCCCACCCCGACACGGTCGTGATTCGACACGTTCCTGTCATTCCGAACCCTTCGGCTGTGCTCAGGGCAGGCTCCGTGAGGAATCTTGGTTTTTAAGATTTCTCACCCCGACAGGGTCGGGGATTCGAAATGACAGGTTGGGGCCGCTCGCGATTCATCGACATGACAAGGGGGCGCAGTCGCTTACGCGGCTGCAGTATGTCAGCGCTTGCGGCGCAACCGAGGCGGAGTCTTTGACGTACGTCCGCCCGGGGACGCAGCGCGTCGCGTGAGCATGTTTTTTTGTTGCTGCTTGCGGCGCATATCGCGTTCAACGAAAAGCGCCTTGCCGGTAAAGGGGTTGCGTCCGGTATAGTACATCAGGGTTGAAAACGTGGAGGGGGTCGGGGTGAATATCTGTACCTGCTCAGGGAAGTGCTTGAGCTCGCCAGCTGCAAAATCCCTGAGGGCCTGCATGTGTCCAAGCGTGCAGCCCGGGTGTGCGGCGATAAAATAGTAGGTAAGAAATTGTTTTTTCCCCGAACGGGCGTTGAGTTCGTTGAACAGCCCGCGAAAGCGGATAAGGTGTTTCGCGGCAGGCTTGCCCATTGTTGAAAGCACTGTGTCGACGCAGTGCTCGGGTGCGATTTTCATCTGGCCTGACACATGGTGCCTGACGAGTTCCTCAAGGTAGCGTCTGCCGTTGCGTTTGTCGGCCATAATCAGGTCAAAGCGCGCACCTGAAGCCACGAAAACCTTCTTTACGCCCGGTATTCTGCGCAGCATCCCCAGCAGTGCTGTCTGCGGGGCATGGTCCGGCCGGAGCTCTTTGCATACATCAGGATACAGACAGCGGCGATCGGCACATGGACCATGTTGTAGTTTTTTGTGGCATTCGAACCCGTACATGTTGGCGGTGGGACCGCCCACGTCGTGAATGAAGCCCTTGAAACCCTTCAGGGCGGTAAGATGTTTCGCTTCCTCGACAATGGAACGCGCTGTGCGTGATATGACGGTGCGTCCCTGATGCAAGGCGATTGCGCAGAAGTTGCAGCTGCCGTAGCACCCACGGTGCGAGGTAATGGAAAAGCGGATCGTGTCCATGGCCCTGACTTTTCCCTGTCGAGCGTAATGGGGGTGAACGTCCCGTTCGTAAGGCAGGCTGTAGACGCGGTCGAGTTCTTGCGTGGACAGCGGCGGCTGAGGCGGGTTGTGGATGAGCAGGCGGTCGCCGTGTCGCTGTACAAGGCCCCTGGCGGTCGGATATTCGCTGTTCGCGGCAAACAGCTTGAACATACGTTCGAACGAACGGTCGTCGGCCGTAACGTCTTCAAAAGACGGCAGCAGTATGTAATTTTGCGGTGCTTCGCGTCCGATTCGGCATGTGCCGGGAATAGAATGTGTAGAGGAGCCATCGCGGATAGTGCGCGCTATTTCGATAATGGCGCGTTCACCCATGCCGTATACCAGCAGATCGGCGCGCGTGTCGAACAGGATCGAGCGGCGGATGCGGTTGTTCCAGTAGTCGTAGTGGGCAACGCGGCGCAGGCTTGCCTCGATACCCCCCAGTACGATGGGTACTGTGCCTGTTTGATGGCGTCGTATGAGATTGCTGTAGACGATCAGGGCCCGGTCGGGACGGCGTGTGTTGACTTCACCGGCGGTGAGGTCGTCCCGCATGCGTTTTTTTTTCAGGGGCGTATAGTTGGCCACCATGGAGTCGATGCTGCCGGAGGTGATCCCCCAGCACAGTTTAGGTTCGCCGAGCCGCAGGATATCGTCCGGCCCTTCTATGGCAGGCTGCGCGATAATGCCGACGCGAAAGCCATCGTTTGCCAGTACGCGGCCGATAACAGCGGCTCCGATGTAGGGACTGTCGATATAGGCGTCGCCCGTGACAATGATGATGTCTGGCGCATCCCATCCGAGCGAGCGGATTTCTTCTTTGGTTGTGGGCAGAAACATTGAAACCCCGGGCGATTGCGGCTGCGTGCGGTCACACAGTATAGCCGGTTAGGGCGTCTTTTCCAAGCCTGTTTCATCAATGCCCGAAAGTTCTTGTCTGTTGTGGATGAATACGTTATAGATGAACATATATTGGCATGTTCGGGGGCTTTGCAAATCATGACGGACTCGAATATCGGGACTGATTCCGGGCTTACTCCGGAAGACAAAAGAACACTGTGTGATCTTGCCCGTGCTACGATCAGGGCCAAGGCCCTTAATGAACCATTGCCTGAAATTCCGGCGGATACTGAAGGACTGCGCCGGAAAGCCGGTGCTTTTGTTTCCCTGCATCGACGCGGCATGCTGCGGGGCTGCATCGGCTATATTGCAGCTGTTGCTCCCCTGGCACAGGCGGTTCAGGAAATGGCCCTGTCGGCCGCATTTCAGGACCCCCGCTTCGAGCCGCTCTCTGCAGATGAACTCGATGACCTTGATATTGAAATTTCAGTTCTGACCCCGTTTGTAAAAGTTCCCGGTCCCGAAACCATTGTGGTCGGGAGCCACGGACTGATGATCAGGAAGGGACATGCCTCCGGGCTGCTGCTGCCGCAGGTGCCGGAGCAGTTCGGCTGGGACCGCGAGACGTTTCTCGCCCAGACCTGCCAGAAGGCAGGGCTGCAGCCGGACGCATGGCAGGATCCCGAGGCTGAACTGTATATTTTTTCTGCAGATATTTTTTAGCTTACCGTTGAGAACCAGCCGTCGGTGCGTTGTGCTCAACGGCCGGTTTTTTTCAGTGAGGTTGCTGCCGCGCAACTGCAGATGCTTGATTAGGTTGAAGCATCTGATGTTTTGCCGGCACATGTATTTTTTTTAGTCGTGGGGCATAATTCACTTGGTATGGGCAACCGTTTCCGGACAGCATATGGCATGATGAAGGTGCTCGCTGCCGTGATCTCGGCCCTGCTGACGTACGCCTGCGGCAGCCCTCCCAATAATCCCTATCGTGCGGGGGATCAGGGCGCCAATTATTACTACGATACGTTCATGGCCCCGCCCAAGCATTTCGACCCGGCTCGTTCCTACAGTACTGACGAGGGTGTGTTCGTTTGCCAGGTGTACGAACCGCCGCTGCAGTATCATTTCCTGAAACGTCCCTATGAACTGGAACCCCTGACCGCCGCGCATATGCCGGTGGTCAGCACGCGCGGCATCGGCGACGGCTTGCAGACGGTGTATGAAATTACGATCAAACCCGGGATTTTTTACCAGCCGCATCCCTGTTTTGCTCGAGACGGCCAAGGGGCGCTTCTCTATCATGAGCTTACACGTGACGATGTGGAGGGCTTTCTGGAAGTGGGCGATTTTGAAAATACCGGAACACGCGAGCTGGTTGCGGCAGATTATGTGTTGCAGATAAAGCGCTTGGCCGACCCTCGTCTGAACTGCCCGATACTGAGTACCATGACCAAGTATATCCTGGGTCTTGAACGCTGCAATTCGGAGCTGCGGGGGATGCTGCAGGCAGAGCGCTCACGCAGGCGCGAGGTTGCCGGGCTGTTTTATAATCAAAGCGAGGATGAAAAACGACATCCTATTCGCCTGGCCTATGACACGGTCGAACTTTCGGGCGTTGAACGTATCGACCGCTACACCTATCGCATCATAATTAAGGGCCGCTACCCGCAAATCAAATACTGGCTGGCCATGCCTTTTTTCGCTCCTGTGCCGCAGGAAGCGCTTGATTTTTACGAACAGCCCGCCCTGATAGACAGGGGCATTACGCTTGACCGTTTTCCCGTGGGGACGGGCGCGTATTATATTGAAACCTATCAGCCGAACCGGCAGATTATTCTGGCACGAAATCCACATTATCGCATTGAGTGCTATCCGGATGCAGGGGAGCCGGGGGACGGGGACCTGGGCCTTTTGCGGGATGGCGGCAGGAGGCTTCCCTTTATCGACCGTGCCGTATATATGCACGAGCCTGAGTACATTACATCATGGAATAAGTTCCTGCAGGGATATTACGATACCTCCGGAATCTCAAGTGACAATTTTGATCAGGCCGTCACTATGACCGAGAAGGGCATGGAACTTACCGATGAGCTGCGCGGCCGGGGCATCGGGCTGATCACTGCCGCGACCGCCAGTATCTGGTATTTCGGTTTTAATATGCGCGACGATGTAGTGGGCGGGCTGGAGGAAAAAAAATGCAAACTTCGCCGTGCGATCAGCATCGCGATCGATGTTGAAGAGCATCTTGATATTTTCAATAATGGACGAGGCATTTCAGCTCACAGCTTGATTCCTCCGGGCATTTTCGGCCATGTTGGAGGTCGGGAAGGTATGAACCCCTATGTGTATGACTGGGATGAACGCCTGCAGCGCCCGGTTCGTAAATCGCTCGACGAAGCCCGGCGCCTTCTGGCCGAGGCCGGCTACCCCAACGGTGTCGGGCCGGACGGGCGTCAGCTTACCATCAGCTTCGACAACATGATGACCGGATCATCCTATGCGCCGTACCTGAACTGGATGATCAAGCAGTTTAGAAAGCTCAATATTAACCTGGAAATCAACACAACCGACTATAACCGGTTTCAGGACAAGATCAATTCAGGCAATTTTCAGTTTTTCAGCTGGGGATGGAATGCCGATTATCCCGATCCCGAGAATTTTCTGTTCCTGCTTTACGGACCTAATGCCCGTCACGGACACGGTGTTGAAAACACGACGGGATATGTCAATCAGCGGTATGATGAACTTTTCCGCCGCATGGAAACCATGGACGACTCGCCTGAGCGCCTTGCGATCATCACCCGGATGCACGCAATCCTGCAGCATGACGCACCGTTTCATTTCGGATTTTTCCCCGAGGGCTACAGTTTGTACCATCAGTGGTATTACAACTCGAAACCTAACCTTATGGGCCGCAACACATTGAAATACAAGCGTATCGACGGAGAACTGCGCAATCGCCTCAGGCAGGAATGGAACCGTCCTGTTATATGGCCGTTTGTTCTGTTCGTGATCGCCGCCGTTCTCGCCGGTGCGCCCGCTGTTCTTGCCGTCTGGAAGAGGGGGCAGCGGCCATGACCGCATACGTTGTCCGGCGTGTACTGTATGCGATTCCGACCCTGCTCGGAGTGAATATACTTATTTTTGCCTTGTTTTTCGTGGTCAATTCACCTGACGACATGGCACGCACGATTTTAGGTGATAAAAACGTCACACGTGAAGCGATCGAGAACTGGAAGCAGGAAAACGGCTATCATCTTCCGTTGTTCTGGAATACGGGGGCCGGCGGCTTACAGTGTGTTACCGATACGATTTTTTTCACCAAATCGGTTCGCCTGCTGGTATTTGATTTCGGCAATTCCGACCGCTCCGGCATTTCGATCGGCGACCAGATACGTCTCCGCATGGGACCGAGCCTTGCTATCGCTGTACCGACGTTCGTGCTTGGCCTGTTGGTGAATATAACCCTTTCGCTGATCGTGGCTTTTTACCGTGCTACGTATCTCGACCGCTGGTCACTCGTGTTTTGCGTATTCACCATGTCGATCTCGGCGTTGTTCTATATTATCGGTGGGCAGTACCTGTTCGCGATCTGTTTGCGCCTCGTTCCGATTTCCGGGTATGACGTTGGCGCGAATATGGCAAAATTCGTCCTTTTGCCCGTCGTGATCGGGGTTGTCTCAGGGATCGGGGCCGGTGTTCGATTTTACAGGATCATATTCCTGGAAATTATCGGAAATGAATACATTCGCACGGCACGTGCCAAGGGATTGTCCGAGGTGCGCGTACTGTTCAAGCATGTGCTCAAAAACGCCATGATCCCGATCCTGACCGGGATAGTTATGACGATTCCATTTCTGTTTTACGGCAGTCTGCTGATGGAGGCATTTTTTGCCATTCCGGGTCTTGGCGGTTATACGCTTGAGGCTATTAATGCACAGGACTTCGCGGTGGTACGGTCAATGGTCTACCTCGGTGCGGTGCTGAACGTTGCCGGGCTGGTTTTGACAGATATAAGTTACACCCTGGTTGATCCGCGTGTACGGCTGGGCTGATAAGAAGAATAATTTGTGCGCACCATGATATGTTGACATTGGTATGCTGAGCGTTGTTCTGCAAAATTCAATCGTTGTGCTGCTGCTGGCAGCCTCATGTATCCTGGTGCGCCGGCTTGTACGCCAGCCCTACTGGCCGGTCGCCCGGCGTGCGCTCGGCAGGAACAGGGCGGCTCGTTTGTCGTTTGTCGTGTTGTGTGTGTATGCCGCGATCGGTGTGTGCGACAGCATCGTATGGCGTGATCCGCTTATGGATGCACAGGGCAGGGCGGTTTTTGATCATGCAGGTGGACAGCTGTACCGGGCCGCGCCATTGAGTGTGCTTGACCGTTTGTGTACACCGATACGTAGGGCACAGGAAAAAACCTACTCGGCGCCTTTTGCCTCCAGGCAACTGAGCAAGGAAACAATACTGCGTGCTGATGGAAGCGTGGACCGTGTCGCTCCGCCGCTCAATTACCCCGGACGGCATCTTCTCGGAACCGACAAGGTTGGCCATGATGTGCTCTACAGCACATTAAAGGGTATACGTACCGCGCTTATACTCGGGGTGTTTACCTCGCTGATCGCTATTCCATTCGCGCTTCTTTTCGGTATTGTTGCCGGTTATTTCGGCGGACTGGTCGATGATGCGGTGCAGTATATCTATACAACGCTTATGTCGATCCCGGGTATTCTGCTGATGGTTGCTTTTATGCTCCTTTTTGGGCGTGGGCTGACGCAGCTGTGCATTATTATGGGTATCACGACCTGGACAGGCCTGTGCCGCCTTGTGCGTGCAGAGTCAATCAAACTGCGTGAGCTCGACTACGTAGCTGCCGCAGAGGCACTCGGGGTTCACCGCGTAGTGGTCTGTGTCCGCCATATTATGCCCAACGTTATGCACATCATTATTATTTCGGCGGTACTTAATTTCAGTTCCCTGGTTCTTTCCGAGGCGATCCTCAGCTATATTGGCATCGGGGTAGGGCCCGGGACCGGTTCATGGGGCAATATGATCAACAATGCGCGGCTTGAGCTTGCGCGTGCCCCGGTGGTATGGTGGAATCTGGCCGGAGCCTTTATCGGTATGTTCACATTGGTGTTGTCGGCAAACCTTTTCGGTGATGCGCTTCGCGATGCGCTCGACCCGCGGCTGAAGGAGTAGCACTATGATGCATGCAACCTGTTTGTCCGCCGGGATAGCGGGTGAGTAGTGCAGCTTTAGCGGTGTACGAAAACGATTACCGCATTTCGTCCGGATACCCCGCCCGGTTTTATACGGGTTGTTCTGGACGGTGCGTAGCACAGACATTCAATATTTTTGAAAGACAGGGCATAGAGCATGTGTGCGCAAACACCGGTACTTGAAATAAACGGGTTGAAGGTCAATTTCCATACACCCGAGGGCATAACACGCGCTGTTGATGATGTGAGTTTTACCGTCAGTCGCGGTGAAACGTTCGCCCTTGTGGGGGAATCCGGCAGCGGTAAATCAGTGACCGCGCTTGCTGTTATGCGACTTGTTCAGCAGCCTGCGGGACGCTATGCCGGAGGTTCGATTCGTTTGAACGGTCGTGAGCTGCTCGGTCTGCCTGAGAGCGGCATGCGCAGCATTCGCGGCGCACAGGCCGCGATGATTTTCCAGGAGCCGATGAGCTGTCTGAACCCGGTTTTTACCATCGGCAACCAGATAATGGAATCCGTCCTTACCCATCAGCGGGTCAAGCGGTCCCGGGCACGGCGCATCGCCGTCGAGATGCTCGAACAGGTGCATATCCCCGAGCCCGAGCAGCGTTTCAACAGCTATCCGCACCAGCTTTCCGGCGGCATGAAGCAGCGTGCAATGATTGCAATGGCACTGTGCTGCAACCCGGATTTGTTGATAGCTGACGAGCCCACCACTGCGCTGGACGTGACCGTGCAGGCCCAGATACTTGCATTGCTCAGGGAGCTCCAGCAGCAGCGCAATATGGCGATACTGTTCATCACCCACGATCTGGGCATTGTCTATGAGCAGGCCGGGCGTGTCGCGGTCATGCAAAAGGGGCGTATTGTCGAGTCCAATGCCGTACGGGAACTGTTCAAGAAGCCTGCCCACCCTTATACGCGCCTTTTGCTGGGTTCAATACCTGCCCGCGAACATCGGGATACAAAATGCGCTTCAGCAGGAACGCCTGAGCCTGACGTAAAGCTGCAGGTCAGGAACCTAACCGTGCAGTTTCCGGTTCGCAAGGGCATGTTTGCGCGCAGGCATGAATGGTTCAGGGCGGTTGACCGTGTTGATTTTGATATTCCTGCGGGCAGGACCGTGGCGCTTGTGGGCGAATCGGGCTGCGGCAAGACAACGATCGGCAAATGTCTTGTCCAGCTGCTTAAGCCGACCTCAGGCAGTATTTTGTTCGACCATACAAGTATTTGTGGCAGCCCGGGCGCACTTCTCAAAACCATGCGCAAGAAAATACAGATCGTTTTCCAGGATCCCTATGCCTCGTTGAATCCGCGCATGCTTATCGGCGACATTGTCGCCGAAGGCATGCTTACCCACGGCATCGGCAGAAATCGGCGTGAACGTCTTGAGATGGCCGCCGTTCTGTTGGAGCGCGTCGGACTCGACCGGGGCTACATCCGGCGCTATCCGCATGAATTTTCGGGCGGGCAGAGGCAGCGTATCTGCATAGCGCGCGCCTTGGCGGTTCAACCGGAACTGATCATCTGCGACGAGGCCACAAGTGCCCTTGACGTTTCGATTCAGGCCCAGATACTGGAGCTCCTGCAGCAGCTTCAGCAAGAGTCCAATCTTACCTACCTTTTTATCACCCATAATCTGGGCGTTGTCGACTCTATTGCCGACTATGTGCTGGTGATGTACCAGGGTGTCATTGTCGAGCGCGGTCCCACAGTCCGCGTATTCACAAATCCTGCCCACCCCTATACCCGCAAGCTTCTCAACGCTGTTCCTTTGGTGCGCCTGGGTTGAATTGTTGTTATGTCGAATATTTTGTATTTCTAAAAATTCATTTTATAATTAGTAACAATTGCCAATAAGCAGGAAATTGTATTCAAAAATGGCAAGTAATATATTCCTTTTTGGAATATAATATTTGTTTGTCTTGCAAAACCTGTAATGTTGAGAGATTTAACTTGTTTGATTACCTGTGTTTTTTGCTACCGGTTATAAATTTTCTATTTGGCATGCTCTTTGTATTAATAGTATTGCAAAAGACCAACGTATCCGGGGCAAAAATCATGGATAGCGAATTCTTGGGGACATTAGAGAGCGAACCGTTTGAGGATGCCGATTTAAGGCTGGCTGCTTCCGAGAATGAACTGGATGAGTACATGGATGATGACAGCTGCGATGACAAGCAGGGATCAGCTTCATCCGGTAAGCGTTCAAATGGTTGCAACGTAGTGTATGCCTATTTGAATGAGGTCAAGAACTGGCCGATTTTGAGCCGCGACGAGGAGTATGCCCTTGCACAGGCATATCAGGAGGCTGAATACGAAAAGGCCATGCTGGTACAGCGGTGGGTCAGAATCCTGTCCGGTTGTATCGACCGCCGGCAGGCCGGAGCATCAACAACTCCCATGATAAGCTCCGGGGCGCACAGACTCATTGAACTGTTCGACAGGATCAACACAGCACTTGAGTCCATCGCAGCACTTGATGCAACGACCAGCGCGCACGGAACAAGTGTGTATAAGAAACGAAAGCTTGCCGGAGAAAAAGCTGTGCTGGTAGAGAATCTGGACAGCCTGTGCAGGGGGATCGACCTGTTGCAGCTGTATAGATCCGGCGCTGTGCGCGGTCTTTATGGTTGTGTTAAAACGCGCATTAGGGCAGTGGTTCGCAGGGATCTGTGTACTGTTTTAAGACGTTATATTGTCGTGTGTGCGGCCTCACAGGGGGCCAAGGAGCGCTTGATCAGTTCAAACCTGCGCCTTGTTGTCGGTATTGCAAAAAAATACGGTAATCGCGGCCTTTTGCTGCCTGACCTTATTCAGGAAGGCAATATCGGCCTGATCCGCGCTATCGAGAAATTCGACTATCGGCTCGGAAACCGTCTTAGTACTTACGCCAGCTGGTGGATACGGCAGACTGTCATCCGTGCCATCGAGGAGAAATCTTCTACGATACGCGTGCCGATCTATATCAACGAAAAGATAAAAAAACTCATGCGTGGCATTACTGAGGAGACCACGCAGGCCGATGTGGCCGAAGAGGCTCTGCAGGATTCCGGGAACCTTTATTTCGCGCTGCAGTTGACCCGGGATCCTATCTCGCTTGAAACACCGTTCAGCGATGACGGCAGCAACTTGCATGAATGCATCCCCGACAGAGGGCCCGCAACCGCGGTTGAGGAGATTGAGAACAATCAGCTTAATCAGATAACAGACAGGCTGCTCCGGGGTCTTTCCTCCCGGGATGAACGCATACTGCGCATGCGTTTCGGTGTTGGCGGCGAACATGAACATACGCTTGAGGAGATCGGTGAGAAGTTTAACCTTTCGCGTGAGAGGATCAGGCAGATTGAAACAAGCGCCCTTCGCAGGATACGTCAGTCCGGCGAGAGCCTGGAGTTGCGGGCCTTTCTGTTCGAGGAGGCGGTATAGCATGTAATGCCTTTGGCTTTTCTGCATGTGTGTGCGGGTGAGCGCAGACGACTGAACCGCAGCTTGGGAATTGATTAAGCGCAGAAGAACCGGATCCGCAGTTCGGGATGCCGGTTCTTTTTTTTCGTCTTTATCCGGCCATACGCATGTGCATATCGCATGAAATTGCCCTCGCCATTTGTCCTGAAATGGCTTGAAAGCCAACGAATTTTCTGGTATAGCTAATCAATTATTAGCATAAACTATTTGTCCGCTAACTGTCTTCTTTGGTCAAAAGATTAAAACCCGGATGCATACACATCAATTGCCTTCCCTTGCCGTGTATAGCGGGGAGGGCGCTTCGCATTCATGGACTTGGTTTGCCGATATTTTCGAGCGTGAGAAATTCGACACTGTTGCGTTCGTTGATGAGGCACGGATAGCTGCCGGCGCGCTTGACAGTGCGGATGTTTTTTTTGTATCTGGCGGCGACACTTTTGCCATAGCCGCAGCATTGGGAGCCAAGGGGGCGGAAGCCCTTGAGAGGTTTATCCGAGGTGGCGGAATGTATATCGGCGCCTGCGCCGGTGCGTATCTGCTTCTGAAATCATCGCTTGAACCGCTGCACTATTTTAATTTCGTAGAGGCGAAGATAGCAAATCTCACCCGTTGCCTGCCGCCGGCTTTGCAGCGGCCGGAAAAATACTGTACAGCCTACGGCTGCCGCTATGTGTATCATCCGGTACGAGGTGACGTTGTGATGAGATGGGCCGACGACGGACACGGCGGGGTACGTGAACTGATTGCACCCCTGTACGGCGGGTCGGCGATGTGTCACTCCAGTGACATCGAGGTGCTGGCCACGTATGCCGGATTTACCGACAGGAGCGAATTTTTGGTCGGGAAAGCGATCGCGCGTGAGACGCTTATCGGCAATGTGGCTGCTGCCCGCAAACGTTTTGGACACGGTATCATGTACCTGTTCGGCCCGCATTTTGAGCATCCCGAGTACCCGGACGCCAACCGGATCATATTCGACTGCATCGCAGGTGCCCGCTCCGGCCGTCAGCACGCACAGCCGTGCATGCATGAGTGGATTCCTGCGGACCGCTCTTCATTCCGCGGGTTTATGTCGGCTGTCAGCAATGCCCGTATCGTGGCCCTCGCCTTTGAACGCTCACGGTATCAGTGGCTGATCGGCGCCAAGGTGTATGATCCGGAAAAAATACGAATATTCCTTGAAACAATCTGGAAACGGGCCCGTTCGCTTGAGGAACGCGGGTTGCAGGGCTGTTGCTGCGCAGAAGAGCTCGATCGTCTCCGGTCCGTTATTGAACGATGCACAGCCAGATTGCGAGCGATACGGCAGGATGCCGACTGCGGTCTGGCCGAAGCGCTTTTCACAGACCTGCGCCGGTCAGCTGCCTCGTTCGTGAATATGTATTTTGCCGCATTGCGCTCGAGACCCGGCGACACCGGTAGTGATGTGCCGGCACGAGCTGAGGGACAAACACGAGTGGCGGGGCCCGCTGTTTCAATAGCCGTATAGGGAGCTTTTAGTTATAAAAACCGTACAAGGGAGTCTGCCTCATGGAAGAAACGCGTATGTATCTATACTTTGAAGCTACAGCGGTGCTGTATACGCTGACCGTGATCGCCGTGCTGGTGTGCCTTGCCGGAGTGCTTACCACGCTGGCACTGTGGCGCAGGGGCAAAGCCAAAAGTCTGCACCATGGACTTCATCCTGCCGCTGTGGTGCGCGCTTTTATCACAGATGTTGTTTTTCAGGCACAGATACTGAAAATAAGCTTTATACGATGGCTCATGCATTTTTGTATTTTTATCGGCTTCATGGGCCTTTTGGCGCAGACGTCGCTTATGGCCTTTATCAGCCATTTCAGCCCGCCAGACTCATTTTTAGCCGCGTCATTTTTCCGCGGCGGCGGTTCGCGCGTGCTTGACGTCTGGGGTGACGTTTTCGGGCTTATCCTGCTGCTGGGGCTCCTGGTCGCCATCATCCGGCGTTATGTCGTAAAAGCAAAACAGCTGGATACCATCACCAGGGACACGACATCACTTGTGCTGCTCACCGCGATCGGCCTGACCGGGTTTTTGAGTGAGGCATTCCGCCTGATGGACCCGCAGTATGCCGATGTCGCCTGGTATTCATTCGCCGGCATGACATTGTCGCAGCTTTTGCAGGCAGTCGGCATCGGTGCCTCGAGCTATACGTTCTGGGTGTGGCTGCATGCCGGCATATCGTTCATATTCATCGCCTTCATACCGTTCAGCAAGGCGTGGCATATCATTGTCAGCCCGATTGAAATCGTTCTGGATGCTTCGGAAAGAGCATAGGGGAGGAAGACTGCCATGGATAACGAGAATAAAGACATCATGAATAAAACCGACGTCCGGGAACAGTCTGACGCACCCGATACAGAAACCGCGCCGGCACCGGCAGAGCAGTCTGAGAGCACTTCGCAGTCTGAAGATCCTTCGCGGGTACCCGCCCCTAAACTGCCGATCGAAAAGCTCAGTGCCCGCCAGCTGCTCGAACTCGATGCCTGCACGCGTTGCGGTGAATGTTCAAACTGGTGCCCTGCCTATGATCAGGACAACCGTGAACCTCTCACTCCCCGCGGTCGTGCGACCCAGTTTCGCGATATTGTCAGGCGACAGTACGGCCCGTTCAGCGCTGAAAGCATTCTAGGCAGGCTGATGGGCAAAAAACAGGTTACCGGTCAGGAACTCAGCGATTTTGCCAAAGACCTGTATGCCTGCAGCACCTGCATGCAATGCCATTATGTGTGCCCCGTTGCCATTGATACGGTTGAGTTGTGGGAGCGGATCCGCGAGTGCGTCGTCGATGCCGGTTACGGTCCGCTGCCCAGTCAGCAGGACCTGGTGCTCAAGACCAGGAATTACGATAATCCCTGGGGGCAGCCCCGTAGCTCGCGTGCCCGCTGGACCAAGGTTGCCAAGAAGAAAAAGCGCATCAATGATGTGCCGAAAGACATCAGCAGGGACAAGGCAGAGGTGCTCTACTACGTCGGCTGCACGGCGTCCTATGACACCAACGTCGAGGAGGTCGGCATTAACACCGTGAATATTTTTGATGCTGCCGGAGTTGATTTCGGTTTTCTCGGCAATAAGGAAAAGTGCTGTGGAAGTGTGTTGCTGCGTATGGGTGACGCTGCGACCTTTAATCGTCTGTGCCGTGAAAATACCGAGCAGTTCAACGATTTGGGCATAAAGACGCTGGTCACCTCTTGTGCAGGGTGTCTCAAGACGATCAAGATGGATTACCCAAAGCATGTGAAACTCAACTTCGAGGTCAAGCACACGCTTGAATACGTTGTTGACCTGATAAAGAGCGGCAGGCTGAAGTTGACCCGGCCCCTGAATATGAAGATCACCTATCATGATCCCTGTCATTTGGGTCGCCATGCCGGTGTTTTTGATGCGCCGCGTGAGTTGATCGCGTTGCTCCCCGGCGTCGAGTTTATTGAGATGGAGCGCACCCGTGAGAATTCGCGCTGTTGCGGCGCAGGTGGCGGCCTGAAGTCGGGCTATCCTGACATGCAGAATCAGATAGCGCAAAAACGTGTTGCGGAAGCGGTCAACACCGGTGCCACCGAACTTGTCTCGGCCTGTCCTTTCTGCTATCAGGGACTGCAGATCGGCATTCAGGCCATGGACGCGCCGATCAAGATGCGTGATATCACCGAGCTTGTCTGCATGGCCATGGGTATGGTACCGGCGACAGAAAATGATGTGAAGGATTCGGACGCATAACCCCGGGCAGCAGGGCACACTACCAGAACGCGCCGCTACCTTTGCGGCCAAGGGCATCGCGCATGAAAATAGCTGAGCGATACGAACGTCCCGTGTGTATAGCGCTGCTGATCGGTGTGTGGGAGCTGCTGTGCGCTTCAGGACTGGTCAATCCTGTTCTGATACCCCCGCCCCACAGGATCGTCATGGCCATCGGTGAGCTTTTGGTTCGGGGCCTGCCAGCCGGACATCTGCTGCATCGACACTGCCTCGAAAGTCTGCTGCGCGTCAGTACGGGTTTTATAGTTGCGACAGCCGCGGCCCTTCCCCTTGGGCTTGTTCTCGGCCGCAGCGCGCGTTTACGTAATCTGTGCACCCCGGTTATCGAACTGATGCGTCCGATCCCGCCGCTTGCCTGGATACCGCTTGCGATTTTGTGGTTCGGTATAGGGCTCAAGTCGGCCGCTTTTATAATTTTCCTTGGATGTTTTTTCCCGATCGTGCTTAACACGATATCGGGTGTCGTGACGGTTGATCCTTTGTTGATCGATGCTGCGCGGGTTTGCGGCGCGGACGATCGGCGTATGTTTGTCCGCGTGCTGCTGCCCGCTGCCTGGCCTTCTGTGTGCACCGGCATGCGCATAGGCCTGGGCATCGGATGGATGACGCTTGTGGCGGCAGAGTTTACCGGCGTGAAAAGCGGCTACGGGCTGGGCTATATGATCATGACGGCCCGTGACATACAGCGACCCGACTATGTCCTGGCAGGCATGGTTCTGATCGGCGTGGTCGGTTATCTGCTTGACATGCTGCTTCAGATGCTGCAGCAGGGGTTTATCAGAACACGTACAACACTCGCGGACTGATACGGCCGTTGCCGTGTCGTCTTTTGTGTGTAAAATTTTATGCGGCTGCATGCCATGGCTCTTATACTTTCAGAACTCAGCAAGTCATTTGATTGTGATGGTTTCGAAAGCCCTGTTGAGGCCGTCTGCGATATTTCTCTTATGATCGAGACTGGTTCGTTTGTTTCTATCATCGGTCCGAGCGGTTGCGGTAAATCGACGTTGCTACGTCTGATTGCTGGTCTTATTCGACCGACCGGAGGAATTATCGAGCTTGACGGTGAGCGCATCACCGAAGTCTGCGGAAGAACCGGTTTTGTGTTTCAGGACTATGCCCTGTTCCCCTGGCTGAATATAATCGACAACATAGCGTTCCCGCTCGCCATGAAAGGGATGCCTGTAAGAGAACGTCGGACCCGGGCGCTGGAATATGTTGATCGGTTCGGGCTTGGCGGTTTTACGCGCAGTTATCCGGCCGAGCTGTCCGGCGGAATGCAGCAGCGGGTAGCTATCGCCCGAAGCCTGATCGGCAACGCCGAGGTTCTTTTGATGGATGAGCCCTTTGGCGCCCTTGATTCCCAGACCCGATCACAAATGCAGCAGTTTTTGCTTTCGGTTTGGCAGGAGACACAGCGGACTGTGCTGCTGATTACGCACAATATCGATGAGGCAGTTTTTCTCGGGCAGCGAGTTATCTGCCTGACCCGGCGACCGGCCCGCATCGGCGCTGATATAAAAATTGCATGCGGCTATCCGCGTGATGTCACCAGTGATGAATTCAATGTCTACCGGCGTACTGTATTGAAATTTCTCGATCGTGAACATGCCGCCGGGGCGCCCACCGATCCACCATGTTGAGCCGCGACGGGTTACGCCGTCTATGTGTCGATCTGCAAAGCAACGGTATTCGTTTTGCAGACGGCATGCCGGGCCGGGCAGGGGGGGCAGGCCCCGCCGACAGCCGAACGGTCATTGTTGCCGATCATGTCCTGAGCGTTCCGGCGAACAGCTGGTTTGTCGACCGGTCGCCGTATCGGGCAGAGCCTGATGGTGCGGGTGGATATGCACTGTATGGGCCTGAGCGGGATCAGTACAGCCTGCAGGTTGTGCAACCTTGTGATCTGTACCGGCATCATACCGCTGCCGGTACCCCATATGAAAAAATTGCGCTTTTTCATGGAAAGGACTGCCTTGCCTCTACCGTGTACCAGGACTGCCAGTATCGCAACGATGGTGAACAATGCCTTTTTTGCGGAATTGGCCTGTCGTTGGCAGCCGGAGCAACTGTTCTGCATAAGCAACCCGCTGAACTGGCTGAAGTTGCCCGGCATGCGGCCCTGACAGGACAGGCGTGCCATGTTACCCTGACCTGCGGCAGCCGCGCGGATGAAGGAGCGGCAACTGTTCATCTGGCTGAATGCGTATACATGATCAAAAAGGAATCAGGTCTGCCGGTGCATATTCAGATATGTCCGCCTGAATTTGACGGAGTTCTGGAAACGCTGCATGATGCCGGGGCCGATACAATCGGCGTGCATATTGAAACGATGTGCATGCAAACGCTGCAGCGCGTCGCTCCGGCAAAGGCACGCTTCGGGTTTGAACGCTACCGCAGGACATGGCAGCGTGCGGTCAAATTGTTCGGTACGAACCAGGTCAGCAGTTTTTTGATTGCCGGCCTCGGAGATACGGTTGAAACCATAGTAGAAGGTGTTCGTGTGCTTTGCGGGATGGGCGTGTTCCCATATATCCTTCCTCTGCGTCCCGTCCCCGGCACGCCTCTTGAGCATGCGTGTCCCCCTTCGTCCGGTTTCATGGTTGATGTGTATGGCGCTACTGCCGCTGTATTAAAGGAGAACGGACTTGCATCACGGGCATCGCGTGCCGGATGCGTGCGATGCGGTGCGTGTTCATGCCTGGCGCTGTTCGAGGATGAGTTCGTATGAGCGTGCTGCAATGTCGCGAAGCAGCTGGTCCAGAGGAACTGCGGGCATGTTATGAAATACGCCGCACGGTGTTCGTGGAGGAGCAGAAGCTTTTCGAACTGGATGACCGTGATGAGCATGATGCCCATGCGATACATTATGTCGCCTGTTTGCATGACAGGATAATCGGTACCGTGCGTATTTACCGGGATTCTGATGGCGTCTGGTGGGGGGGGCGCCTGGCAGTGCTCAAGCGTTACCGGGGAAGAGCGGGCCGGCTGCTCATTCAGGCATGTGTCGAACGTGTGCGCCGCGAAGGGGGCCTTTGTTTCAGGGCCCATGTGCAGCATGATAATATCGCATTTTTTGAAACCCTGCAATGGACTTCAGTCGGCAAGCCGCTTTTGATCTGCGGCCGGCCCCACCAGCTCATGGAGGCTATATTGTAAAATGTGTGCGTCGGGAGCAGCTATGCTGGCAGAAATCATCGAACAGATACGGTCCTATCCCGGACTGACACGTAAACGCGATATTTACCGGGTTACCGAAATGTTGCAGGCCGTTACCGATTATGGCGATACCGCTGCGGATTTCGGGGAGGATGCCGCTGCAATCCGCTATAAGGATGAATACCTGCTGCTTGCTGTTGACGGTATTTGGTCCGGACTCCTGGAGGCCAACCCGTACGGGGCCGGCAAAGCCGCTGTCATGGCAAGTGTCAACGATATTTACGCCATGGGCGGACGTCCGCTGGCGATGGTAAATGTGATCGGTGCGCCTGCAGGGGAGAATTTTGATGAAATTGTTAAAGGTATACGCAAGGGCTGTGAAAAATTTCGTGTACCGATGGTGGGCGGGCATCTGCACCCGGACACGGGTGAAAAGCAGCTTTCCGTTGCAATTTTGGGTAGAGCGACACAGCTGCTGCGGAGCAATAATGCACGGCCCGGCCAGGATATTATATGCGCCGTCGACATGCAGGGAAAGGGATACCAGTGCCGCCCGGTTCTTTCATGGGATACCAATTCCGGCAAGGAGACGTCGCAGGTTCTCGAGCGCCTCGAGGTGCTCCCCTTTTTAGCCGAGTCTGACCTGTGTGCTACGGCCAAGGATGTCAGTAACGCCGGAGTGCTGGGGACCGTTGCCCTTATGATGGAGACATCAGGAACCGGGGCCCATATCGAGGTCGACCGCATTCCGAGGCCGGATTCATTCCCTCTTATCGACTGGCTGAAAGCTTTTTTAAGTTATGGTTTTGTCCTATGTGTCGATAAGCAGAAAAGTGCCCAAGTAGTGGCCGCGTTTGGTTCCAAGGACATCACGGCTGCCGTGATCGGCGAGGTTGGGCAGCAGCGTGTTTTTACCGTTGGATTTCATGGAGTTCGCGACATTCTGTTCAACCTTGAGCAGGAGGATATAACCGGTATAGCGCGGGACTGTGTTTTTGTGTCGGATGCTCAGGGCTGTTGATCACGCAACGGCTATTGTTTTACGTTCGCGATCCGGCAGGTATGGAGCGCATCTGGATGGGCGCTAGCAGAGCTTGCTACGGTTATGTGCTGCCGGAGGATGATCCGTTGAGTTTGCAGCAGGTAATGCGGTTACTGGGAATCTTTTATAAAATAATATATAAATATAGTAATAGTAAAAAATATTTGTAAGGAGTATTGCCATGTATTGTTCTACATGTGAGCTTGAAATCAAGGGTGATGAAAAGCAAACATGCCCGATTTGCGGTTCACCCCTGAAAGCCTCCAGCGGAGTCGCCGGTACGTCGAACGGTAATGCTTCACAGGAACAGACAGCCATACATGAGATTATTGATGACATCAATAGTTTGATCGACCAGGATGCTACCGGCCCCGCCGAAGACGTATTTGTGCTGAAAGATTACGAATCCGATTCTCAGGATGCTTCGGCGGAAGATGCCGAAATAGGGCGGATGTCCGAAGAAACGCCCGCGAGTGCAGCGCCCCCCACGCAGGAGGCAGATGCGCAGTCATTGCCGATGGATGACAACGAACAGGAAGCCGGGGTTCCCCTTGGTGATATGCTGGATTCAATCCGGCAAAGTATGGATGGCGAAGCGCATAAGGAGGACGACATGTCGAATGGGGCTTCCGGGCAGCATGAGTCTGACGAACAAGATGATGTTGATGGCGCAATTGAGTTGAGTGCCGGAGATAACGATACGTCTGACGATCAGGCCGATGACAGCGCTGATTTTATGGCGGAATATAAGCAGGAAGAGGCAGATGTAAGCGATGACCGGGCGGGTGCCCGCAGGCGAAGCCCCGTGGTTATGATTGCGTTTTTTGTGGTCCTGGTATGCGCTGCCGGGTATTATGCCTATGGGTTTTATTACGGCGGCGAAGCCGGCGATGACGGTTCCAAGACTGTCAGGACTGTACTTCCGTTTGCGTCGTTACAGAAGGATGTAGAAAAATCGCCGCGGCTGGTGCAAAAGCACGGAACGCCTGCAGCGGCGTCTGAACAGGCAGCCGGAACCGGCACGGGTGCCGGACAGGTCCAGCAGATGTCCGCCGGCACGGACGCCTCTGATGTGCCGGAAGCATCTGTCGGTGAAGATGCGCCTGTTGTCATGGAGAAGTCGAAGGCATTGCATGCCCAGTCTTCCGTGCCCGAGCTTGGAGAGGCGTCGCAGGATTCGCCCGCCGCAGAAACGCCATCCGTTCAGACAACCCCTGCGACAGCCAAAAATGAACCTGACAAACCGGCCGATATGGTGTCGGCCGGTCCAAAGGATCAGACCGCGGCAGCAGCCCCAGCCGAAGAAACGTCACCCGAAAAGGCTGCGTCTCTTCCTGTACAGCAGCAGCCTGTACAACAGACTCAAAGGCCCGCCGGTCCGTTTTATACAGTGCATGTCGGCTCTTTTCGCAGTCGGTCCGTCGCTGTGTCGGAGCAGAGACGCATTGCGGCTAAAGGGTATGACGCATTCATAGAACGCGCTGATTTGGGCCAGCGCGGCATCTGGTTTCGTGTCAAGGTAGGCCGTTTTAAGACGAAGGCTGAAGCCGCGTCGCTTAAAAGTAAAATCCACAACGTGCTCGTTTCCGACAGTATTGTTGTTTTGAACCGCTAAGGATGAGAATGCTACCACGCATCTCCTGCTATGGGTATTTCGGCAACGCCGGCATTGCCCTGCACGGACATTCCGTATGTACTGGATGCAGCGGGCATGGTATGTATTTTAGCTGTGCGGGTTGAACGATGGAGCTTGTGTTTTCCTGGATCAAACGCCAGTTTACCAATCCGCAGGTGGTTATCCTGAGCGGTATTCTGCTGGCCTGTTTCCTTATCGTCTATTTCCTCGGGAGCATGCTCCTGCCCCTGTTTGTCGCTCTTGTTATTGCCTATATGCTCGAGGGTGCGATACATACCCTGTCCCGTACAGGGCTGCCGCGTATTGTGCTTGTCATAATGGTGTTTTCGCTGTTTATGGCCTTGCTTATGCTGTCGTTTTTTTTGTTGATACCGCTGCTGCTCAAACAGGTTTCACAGTTCGTGCAGCAGATTCCGAACATGGTCGACCAGGCCCAGGCGATGCTGACCCAATTGCCGGAAAGATATCCGCGCTATGTGTCGCGTGAACTTATCGATTCGGTATTGTCCGGCCTGCGAACAGAGCTGGTCGGTCTCGGCCAGCATATCATTGCAAAAACGGTTGATTCATTGATCGGGCTCATAACGGTTGTCGTGTATTTTGTTATCGTTCCCATTTCGGTTTTTTTCTTCCTCAAGGACAAACATAAAATTATCGGCTGGATTACGGGTTTTCTGCCGCGGGAACGCAGCCTGAGCGTTCAGGTCTGGCAGGATGCCGACCGCCAGATCGGCAATTATATTCGCGGCAAGGCCTGGGAGATTTTCATTATCTGGGCCGCATCTTTTGCAGTGTTCAGCTTTTTAAATTTGCCGTACACGATGCTGCTCAGCCTTCTGGTCGGTGTTTCGGTTGTTGTACCCTACGTAGGCGCGACTGTTGTTACGGTTCCGGTCGTGCTGGTCGCTTATTTTTCATTTGGCGTGACAGCCCCGTTTTGGTATGTCACAGGAGCGTATGCAGTTATTCAGCTTTTGGATGCTAATTTGCTGGTACCTCTTTTGTTTGCCGAGGTTGTTGATCTTCACCCTGTTGCGACTATAGCTGCGCTGTTTATCTTCGGCGGGTTGTGGGGGTTCTGGGGCGTGTTTTTTGCCATTCCTTTGGCTACGCTCGTGCAGGCGGTTCTGACTGCCTGGCCGCGAGCAAGGCACCATGACGGACAGGTTGCTTCCGTTGATTGTTGATGTACAGTATGGCGTGTATTCCTTCCCTTTTTTCCTGATTCTTCAGGCTAGTAAGTACTTAGCAGGCTAAAGATTATCCTTGACATTGTTTCCAGTTTTGTTTAATCTTTTAATTCTCAATGCTGACCCGCAGAATGGTTATTGTTTGTGGGCGCATGTAAACCACACTTCTATCAGCCGGTGCGTGCATCAGCCCGGTCTGTCGGTGAACACGAATTAAAACATGTGGTAATAAACGGGAACCAAATTTAACAGGTGGAGAAGAATATGAGTTCAGCAGCAGCGACAACCATCAATAGTATTGTTGAGGCACTCGCAGGAGTAGTCGGTAGTGAAAATGTTCATACCGACATCGAGACCCTGAAGAGGTACTCGTACGACACCAGCCTGATGCCCGCCCGCATGCCTGATGTAGTGGTCAGGGTCATGAACCGTGATGAGATCATGGGGGTTATCAAATACGCCAACGCTAACCGCATTCCGGTGGTTCCGCGCAGTTCCGGAACCGGTACTTACGGCACCGGCATTCCGGTGCAGGGCGGTATTATTCTTGACCTGTCCGGCATGAAGCGCATCCCGAGGGTCGATACCCGCAACCGCTGGGCCCTTCTTGAAGCCGGCGTGACTTTTGGTGAGTTGAACGAGGAGCTCGATAAGCGTGGAATGCAGTGCTTGAATACCCTGCTGCCGCGCAAGGATAAGTCGGTTATCACCAGTGTGCTGGAACGCGAACCCGTACTGAGCTGTAAGACTGAATGTGATGAGCCTTTTCGTACCTCTGAACTCGTTTGGGGAACCGGTGAAATGATGCGTACCGGCGCCATGTCTGTGGATGCCATTCCTCCGGAAGACATGGGTGCAAAGACCCATTCCGATCTGTGCGGAACCGGCGGTCCCGGGATAGACTGGTGGCGTCTTTTGACCGGTTGCCAGGGGACCTTTGGTGTTATCAATATCATGAACGTTAAGATTTTTCACAAGCCGCTCATGCAGAAAATCGTTTTTCTGCCGTTTGACAAGATCGAAGACGCCATCATGCCGATGTATACCATTCAGCGTCGTGAGATCGGCCATGAGTGCTTCCTGCTGAATGGTATGGATCTTGCGGCAATCCTTGCCGATGATGGTCAGGACATTGCCGCACTTTCCCGACAACTGCCGAACTTCGTAATTGTGCTTAATCTCTGGGGGGGGCAGTTTTTTCCCGAAGACCGTATTGCCTATGAAGAAAAGGCTATCGCCGACATATGTGATCAGTACAAATGCAGTGTCACTGAAGGTCTTTCTGCAGTGCATGATGCCAATGTCAAGCTGCAGGGCATGCTTAACGGACCCTGGCAGGGTGATGTATACTGGAAAGACCGCCAGAAGGGCGCCTGTCTTGAAATCGTTTTTCAGAACGGGCTGGAAAAGGTCCCGGGTCTGTGGAACACGTTTACCAAGCTGGCTGGCGACTACGGCCTGGATACCCGTGAGCTTGGCATGTACATCCAGCCGCGCCAGCGCTGCCGCGTATGTCATGTTGAGTTCCATATTCCTGTCGATCCTGAAAACGCCGACAACGTTAAAGCCTTTCAGCGCAAGGCTGCCGAGACCCTGATCAATGAGGGCGCCTTCTTCTATCGTCCCTATTATGACTGGGCGGATATGATTTATGCCCGCGCAGGCTATACGTTCGAAACGATCAAAAAGCTTAAAAACATTATTGATCCGAATCATACGCTGAACCCGGGAAAAATTTTATTATAAACAGGGTGCGCAACGTATAAGATATCAACGCTGACACGTATATACAGCATGAAGGAGGTACAATGGCTTTTTCAGAAATAGTACTTAAAGCACTGCAGGATGTTGTTGGTGAGGGAAACGTCACTGCCGATCCGGTGGTGTGTCAGTCTTATTCGCGGGTGCAGTGGACCGCTGACGGCTGTGTGCAACGCTCGCAGCTTGGCACAGGGATGCGTCCGAATTGTGTAGTGCTTCCGCATTCAACCGAGGAAGTTCAGGCAATCATCAAGCTGGCCAACCGCTATGATTTTGTATTTATTCCGCGCGGCACCGGCATGATCAACAGCGCGTTCCCCAATCCGGCCCAGGCAGCCATGGCCAAGGGCGTTGTGATTATTGATCCCAAGCACATGGACAAGATTATCAAGATCGACAAGAACAACATGTACATGGTTATTGAACCGTACGTGAATTTTGCCGCCTGCCAGGCAGAGGCCATGAAGGTCGGATGCACCGTAGCAATTGCGCCCGCCGGCGCGCAGATATCCGCCCTGGCCAATATCCAGTGGCATGGTGCCTACGGCAATTCCTGGCTGTCCGGTCTTGGCGCCAATCAGTTGCTTTCCTTCGAAGTCGTGCTTCCGAACGGTGAGATACTCAGAAGCGGCACCCTTGCACAGGAAGGAGCCGAGGAAGACTGGGTCTGGAACGACGGCCCCGGTCCTGATCTGCGCGGTTTTTTCCGCGGGGCCCAGTTCGGCCATGCCGGCGGTATGGGCATGGTAACCAAGGTTTCCATGCGTCTGTTCCCATGGCCCGGACCGGCCGTGTTTCCGACACAGGGTGACGCTGTCGAGAAGGAATCCCATTTCCCGAAAGACAAGGTTCGCTGGTACATGATTGATTTTCCGAAAGAGATGCAGGCCTATCCTGAAAAAGAGGAAGAACAGTTGCGCTGGGCCTGTGACCTGCAGTATGAAATCGCTAAAGCCGAGCTTGCTATTGTCGTGCAGCACAACGCCAAACAGTTTATGTGGTGCTGGGCTGCCCGCAGCAAGGAAGAGTTTCATAAAGGCGCCGACGAGGACTTCTATCCGCACGGCTACACCATTGTCGGCACCGCTGCGATTACGAATATTGAGCAGCTCGAGTATGAGGAAAAGGTTCTGAAGCACATCGTCGAGAAGATGGGCGGAACCTTCCTGAGCGAAGATTCACCTGATCCGCTTGATCGGGAGCGCTATATCAAGTGGATGCGCATTACTAATGACTGGATACGCGTTGGACATTCCATGCGCCTGTCGCGACCGAGTGACTGCTTTCATCAGGGTACGGCCTGTGTTGATTCCATCGACACGGTCACCGACGAGATCCTGCGCGCCAATCGTGAGCAGCGTAAGGCGCGTGAGCAGGGAATGGGTAAAGACCTGCTGCCCATCAGTTTTCATGGCGGCTGGATCAGCCCGACCGAGAAAGGCTATGGTGCCTTGATGACCACCGACCTGTGGCCTGAGCAGGAACCTGAAAAAGCCTCGCAGGCAATTCAGTTCCTGCTTGGATCGCTCAAGGGCATGCTGGCCGAAAAAAGCGCCGGTGCAGCTGTGTGCCTGCTTGGCCCGGCGTATGACCTGCTTGGTCCGCAGTTTTTCAACGTGCACCTGCTCGTGAAGGAAATGAAGAAACAGTTCGATCCGCAGAATCTTTCTAACCCGCCGTATGCAACGACTCCTGACGTCATCGCCCCTGAGCAGTTGGCTGAAATGACGAAGGTATTGTAATACGTTAGGGGATTATTTTGAGATCGTTTCTAGATAATGAAAGGATGAATCATGGCTGAGAAACAAGCTCCAGCAGAAAACACTGACGGCACCATTGAGAAGATGATGCAAATGAAGCCTTTCCGGCATTTTGACAGCCACGGCCACGCCGGCCTGGAAAAGGAAGGCATTGCCGATCGTCCCGGCTGCATTGATTTCTGGTGCGGTAATTCGGTTGTTGCCAGAACGATGATGGGTGCACGCGCGGTCTTGGGCGATCCCAACCCTTTCTCCATCATAGAGAAAGCCGAGCAGTGCCCGCCGCTTACACCGGACGTGTTCGTGCAGAGTATGGATCAGGCCAATATCGAGGGCATGTGCCTGCAGTGCATTCATGGTGTGACCGATCCGTACCCCGGCAACCCTGATGGCTGGAAATGGTATGTTCCGAATGAATACGTAAAGAAGGCTTTTATCGACGCCCATCCGGGCCGTTTTACCGCTGTCGGCGGCGTACATACCCGTTATGGCGTCGATGCTGCGCTTGATATGGTACAGAGCGCGTACGAATGCGGTTTCCCGGGCTTGAAGTTTCATACCGCGACATCGGGCTATCCGAACCAGAAGGAGATGTATCCGGTATATGAAAAGTGTGTTGAACTTGGACTGCACGTGCAGTTTCATACCGGCTGTGAAGAACTGCCCGGAACGCGCACGAAGTATCAGTCCCCGATGTATCTCGACGATGTCGGTATGGATTTTCCTGAATTGAAAATTTTGCAGCTGCACTGCGGTATTTTCAATAACATGGAGATGGGTCTCTGGAACGTGATGAAGCACGAAAATTTGTATACCGATATTGTCATACCGATGCCGACGCTTATGCGTTTTCGTCAGTATTTCGATATGGATCATATCCGTTTTCTTGAGTTTTTCATGCCGGATAAGGTGTTCTACGGCACGGACTATCCCATGACATTGCCGTTTTACAAGGCCATGCTGGATAATATTATGCTGATGCCGATCTCGCAGGAATTCAAGCATAAGCTGACTGGAGATAATTTCCGTAAATTCATAAACTGGAAAAGCAAGTAGTTGTTCTGCTTGCGAGGATTGCATGGTACAATGATATCGGCCCGCTCCATCAGGGTATGTATGATAGATTAACATGATAATGAATGGGGAGTTCGTCCTGTTCGGAGGAACCCCCATTTTTTTTGGTCTTACCAAAGCGGTAATCGGAAACACTGGCGAGAGCTAACGGTAATTCAACAAGGGGGTTTTTATGGAAACGATATTAAGGAAGTGGGAGGCTGCAATGCAGTCCGATCCTGCACTGAATGATCGGCTGCAGCGCCTGAATCCCGATGGCTATTCTGCCACGAAACGCGGCGACCTTGTGGCACTGCGTATCAAGGGTGAAAAAAAGCCGGTCGTGGTGAGCTGGGACGGCCGCACAATTCAGGTTGAACGCAAACAACCGAAAAATCCTTTTCTGTCATGGGCCATCGATGCCAGGAAGTTCAGGGAAATTTTTCTGTCCGGAAAATTCCCGCCGGTTCTCGTTGCCATGAACAACGATCAGAAGAACATCAAGGCCCAGTGCGACCATCATAACGGTTCTCTGTGTCTGAGCTGCATGGTGATGCTCCAGGATGTCACGGAAGGAGGTGGCAAGAGATGAGAAGCTTATTCACTGATTTTGAACCGAAAAAAATCCTGACGCCCAAAAGCGCTGCAGAGGTACAGGAAATTATCAGAAAGGCCAATAAGGATAAGACACCGCTCGTACCGACCAGTTCAGGTACGAACATGCAGGACACGCATCTGCCGTCAGTGAAGAACGCTGTCGCGCTTGATTTGTCCGGTCTTAAAGGGGTTTATTTTGATTCTTTAAACCGTAATGTCGTTATTGAGCCCGGTGTAACATTTGCCGACATTAAAAAAACATGTAAGAAGTCAGGACTGCGTGCCCTGACCGCAATCGATGTCCCCGAGACAGGCTCCATTTTGAGTTCGTACCTTGAAATGATGCCGTTGTATGCCTGGCCGAAATACCACCCTTGGGAAATGCTGACCATGGAAGGATATCGTGCAGACGGCGAACGCTTCGCTACCGGACAGATGGCCATGAAACAGGACCGGCTTGATAAATATTCCTGGGGCGCATCTTTTGCACAGGTGGCCCGTTTGTACTGCATGGCGCAGGGTACGCTCGGCGTTATCACCAAGGTCGCCGTAACGCTTAAAACCGCCATGGCCAAGGCAGAAGTGCTGTTTTACGGCTGCCGTAACAGCAAGCAGGCAACCGCAGCTCTGAAGGCCTTCCAGACAACAGAAGAGCCCCATGAAATTTTTGCTGTCAACAAGACATATCTGAGTGAGCTGCTGGGCGCGTCATCCAAGGACATGGCCCCCTGGACCGTTGTTATCGTTAACCGCGGTAAAGACAGGGCAGAGATTGACTTTAAGCGCAAAGATGCCCAGGCTGTTGCAAGGGTGCTGGGCGGCAGGCTTGCAGCAGGCATTAAGGGTGCTGCAGGTGCGGCCGATACAGTTCTGGCTGAGATCGCCAACCCCAATGGTGCCGCACTGCATGCAGCCAAACGTGCGTGGGCACCCGTAGTGACCATCGCTACGGCCAAGCAGGTTGAAGCATGCTCCGGTCTGATTCCGAAAAGCTCAGGGCAGATTCTGATGCCGTTGCAGGCAGGTGGCTGTTTTTACTGGCAGCCGGATCTCCGCTACCGGGAAAGCGAAATCGACAGGACCAGAAAACTGTATATCGGTATCTGTTCCAAGATGATCAGGGCCGGTGTGCTGTTTCCGAGGCCTTCTGCGCTGATTGCCGACATGGTCGCCAAGCAGTATGCTGATAACTTTAAAGTTTTGCGGTCCATCAAGAATGCCGTTGATCCTAAAAACATCATGAACCCGGGTAAGCTGGGTCTCTAAGAGGAGGTGATAGCCTTGACGAAAGAAGAACTGCTCGAAAAAGCATTATGCTGTAACAGATGCGGGACATGTCGCGGTGTCGTTCAGGATGCTGTCCCTGATGTCGCATTTTCAACCCAGTGCCCCTGCGGGATGACCATGTTCGGTGCCTATGAGCCGTCAGGCCTCATGTACATGGCCCGCGGTATCGCCCAGGGCGATTTGAAGTGGAACGAGGATCTTGCCAGGATCCTGTATTCCTGCACCATGTGCGGTTATTGTGATGATTTTTGCCAGCGCGGCTATCGCCACACGCCCTGCATGGAGATCCTCGAAGAACTGCGTGCGATTATTCCCGAAAGGCTGAAACCCAAGGCGATCAAGAATGGTCTGGCAACACTGACCATCCCCAAAGTAACGAAGCTTAATGTGTTGAAGACATACGGCGTTGCCGATGTCAAAACAAAGGCCGCAACTATTCTTTTCGGCGATAATGCGCTTTTGTCCAATGCACCCAAGCTTGAAGAAATCGGCTACATCATCAAGCAAAGCGGCAAAAAGGTTTCCTGTTTCATTGAAGAGCCCCTGCCGCCGGTCAATGCGACGCTCGTTTCTGGCGGATTCCGTAAGGAGTTGGCTGCGGCGATGGCCGAGATCGATGTCAGGCTTAAAGCCGCCGGAGTGAAAAAGGTTATCGTTTATAATCCGGAAAGCCTTTCCGTGCTGAAGCGCCAGAGCACAAGCGGGGCTGAGTTTGTATCGATTACCCGTTTTTGCGCGGATGTGCTCAAGAGCAAAAAGACGAGAGTCAAAAAGGTCAAACTGGGCACGGTTACCTATCAGGACCCCTGTCATCTTGGCCGTTATTCGAAAGAGTACGCTGCTCCGCGTGAGATCATGAAAGCACTTGGCCTCAATGTGGCTGAAATGTGGCGCAGCGGCAACAATTCTCTTTGCTGCGGTGCAGGCGGCGGTGTAAACGTCAACCGTCCGGACCTGGCCAAACAGTATGCCGCTAATCGCTGGCAGGAAATCAAAGCAACCGGCGCTCAGACACTGCTGACAGCCTGCCCTTTCTGCAATGCTAATCTGCGACAGGGTAAGGCGAAAAACGTTGCCATGATGGATATTACGTCCCTGGTTGCAAAGGCCCTGGGCTATACCGGAAAGGAGGCCCGCTAATGAAAAAAAATGAAGTCCTGAAGAAGCTTAAAAGAATCGTTGGAGCCGATTGGGTTCGTACCGATGACCTGAGTCGTTTTCATTTTGGCTGTGATGTTATGACCCATTTCGGTCAGGGAGCTATTTACCCTGAAAATCATCCGCTGTTTGTCGTGTTTCCTGAATCAACAAAGGATGTACAGGCTGTTATCCGCCTTGCTGACAGGAACAAGGTTCCACTGTACGCCATTGGCGGCGGAACCGTTCTTTTGATCGGTTCTATTCCGGGCAAACCGAATTTCGGTATAACCTTTGATTTTCACCGCATGCAGGGCGTTGATATTGATGCCGATCGACTGGTTGTCCGCTGTCAGCCCGGCTGTACCGGTCTGCAGGTAAGCCAGAAAGTCCGCGATGAGAATATGGGGTACCGTCCGTACTTTGGCGGCAGCCCGGGTACATCATTGTTCGTTCCCTATCAGGTTTTTACCGGCCAGAATAAAATGGCGGGATATCTTGACGGAATGGGCATCAACTGTGCCACTGGCATGGAAATGGTGCTTGCGAACGGTGAGATTATCCGTACCGGTTCAATGGCCACCGATAATTCACCCGCATGGCCGCATGGCCCCGGCCCTGCACTGACCTATTTGCCGTTTTTTGCCAATGCCGGCTATGGTATTGTGACGCAGATGGAGTTTCGTTTCTTCGCGACACCTCCGGAGGTCGGGTCCCTTTGGGTAACGTTTAAGACCCTCAGGGATGCCTGTGCGGCTATAAATGCGGTCATTCGCAGTGAATATGGCTGCGGTGCTACTGTTATGGGTCCGGGTTGCTGGACGCACGCGCTGTATTCAAGCCAGCACTGGCAGGAAGGCGCTCATTTTGTCAAAGGCACCCAGGATATCAATATGGTCGGTATGGGTTTCCGGGGCTCCAAGGCCAAGGTCGATTATGAGCGCAATGAATGTATCAAACTTCTGAAGAAGCTTGGTGGGGTTCCGATGCCTGACTGGATGGTATCCATTCTTGACGGACATGAAGCCAATGCAGCTGGCTGGCAGCAATGCAACAGTCCCAAGATTTGTGGGACTTTCAACGGCAAGTCCGACTCCGGCGGAATTTTTATTTCCGGTGGTGTATTTGACACAATGGAAAAACTGGAAGCGTACATGGATCGCGGTATGGTTGCATACCAGGATGTATGCAGGGCCAATCCTGAGTTCTTGAATCATCCGCACCCCATTATTCGACTGTACGCAAGCTGCGGCCAGACCTATTTGTCAATGGGCGGTCATGCCAATGCGGCCGGTGAAGTTATTTTTGTGCTCGATTTCGCAAGCCGCCAGTTTCTGCCGATGATTGGTGAGATCAAGGCCCGTTTCGGAGCAATGGCTGAAGAGCTTGGTATGGCGCCGCTTGGTGTCGGCCGTGATGCGCGTACCTGGACCGAATGTCCAGATCATTTTGCCATGGCAAAAATACTCAAGAAGACTGTGGATCCGAAAGGTATTATGGCGCCGGGCGTTTCCATGCCGATTGAGTAGTATTGGGCCGTTCCGTTCGACAGTGGTATGATCAGGCCCCGGACCGGAAGGTTCGGGGCCTTTTTATTGTGCTGGTTCATACCCTTGTGATTGTGTGCTGCGGTTACTACAGTGCACTGGATGTGTTTAGATTACATCAGGGTTTTTGGGCCGCGAATATAAATCCGCCGCAGGAAAGATCCTCGATGGTATAGGCTTTTCCGCGGCCGGGGTTTTTTCTTATGAAGTCCTGGCAGTCATCGTCGCAAAAAATATTTGTGATTTTGCACGTTTTGAGTTGAAAGCCGCAACGTTTAAGAAGCATATCGTAATATGATTTTCGTTTTCTGTTCGGTGCGCCTCGATAGCAGGTTAACCACTTCCACAGACCGTCCGGTAACGTCAGAAAATCAAGCGGGTTTATGGCATGCGGGTCGTGGGATTTCAGGTCGACTGCATGTACCATCATGCCGCCGGGCTTGAGGATGCGGTACATATCTGCAAACAGTTTGTCCAGATTCCGCACATGTTCGAGAACAGCGTTTGAGACGATGATGTCGACCGAGCAGTCCGGTAAGTTGATTTTTTCGCTTTTATTGAATATGCAGCACAGTCTGTCTCCATGCACCCCTAACCGCCCACGCCCGTCAAAGGTAAGTTCCGATAAAAGTTCTACGCGCTGGTTTTGGGGAAGGCCTGAAAGGATTGTTTTTGCTGCGAGGCTATTTTTTTTGACATTTGAGATCAGATTGAAGCGGTCGAAACACATAACACGCCGGGCGCCATGGGCAATAAAAATAAAAGCGGTGGCCATGGTATCGCCGGGCCCCAGTTCGAGTATTGTTTTGTCCTTAAAGTCTATACTGGCGCCGGCTTGCGTTAGATAGCGGCAGTAGTTTTGAAAAACTTTTTGTGCATATACGACCAGGGCAGGGATGTCCCGGTCAAGTTGTCTGTTGCCTGTTCCGGTGGAACCGCGGATCCGGTGTATCGTGTTGGGTATCAGGAACATCAGCAGATTTTTAGCAAGATCGCGCAGGATAAACCATTGCCTGGAGGGTATTTGGGTGGGCATAGAAGTACCGACAAATGGCTCGACCTGTTTTGGATTGACCCAAATATATAACCTTTGAAAAACCCAGTCAATGTAAAGTTGTATTCTGTAGCTGCTTAACTCGTATATGCAATAAGCCGTTATCGACTGCAAGCATACACGCAGACTACGTGTCGCATACTTGACTTAAATGTAGCATCGCGCTATGAAGGCATATCACAAACTACAGTCGGAATTTTCTATTCTGGGTGTCCATAGCCCCTGAACCAACTGATTTCCTGTCCAGGAATAAATATGTCACATCCCTTGTACCTTGCATCGCTTGTCGGTGTCGGCGGTTTTGCCGGTTCTGTCGTGCGTTATGGATTGAGTATGGCGGCCCAGCGCCTGTCAATTGAGTGGCCTGTCGGTACTCTGGCGGCCAATGTCGCAGGCTGTCTTTTAATTGGAGGCATTGTCGGCATTTCCACCCGCGGTGAAACATTGTCACCGGAGATGCGCCTTATGCTTGCAACCGGGTTTTGCGGTGGGTTTACAACCATGTCGTCCTTTATGTATGAAACCGCTGCCATGATTCGTGACAGCGAATACTTTCACGCAGTTGTGTATGCCGCCGGGACCCTCGTTCTGTCGATGGCTGCTTTTGCCGCCGGTATAGCTGTTTTCAGGATACTTGCGCGGATAGGAGGTGGACTGTGGAGTTGAACAATGATGCAAAGCTGTTGCGCATTATCCTTGGAGAGGCTGACAAACTTGAGCATAGTGCCCTGTATGACGTCATTGTGCGCGAGGCCAGGAGTTTCGGACTTGCAGGCGCTACGGTGTGGCGTGGAGTTATGGGTTTCGGCCCAACAACCCGTATCAGGACAGCACGGATTCTCGATCTCTCAACCGATCTGCCGATTATTGTCGAAATTGTCGATACGGATGAAAAAATTAGCCAGTTTCTGCCGATACTTCATGGGTTGTTCGAAACAGCCGGGTGCGGGGGGCTGGTAACCGTCGAGAAGGTTACCGTTATCCGTTACCTGCACGGGCGACAGGATGTTTGAATCCTTTTTTTAATTTCTCTTATTAAGGCAGTAAAAAATTTTTTTAAGCTTGACTGATTATTAAACGTAATTGCTGGAGGTTTTTTTTGTGTCGGTGTCCCGCGCAGGTACAACACAAAACTTTGTCTTTCGGAATCATGCACAATTTTTCCGTGCATCTTTTTGGCCTCTGTATGTGAGAAGGGTTGTGCACAACCGTTTAACACCTATTGCAACCAAAGCAGATGGAGCGGTTTTGAAAGCTATAAAACGCAGCAGCCTGACATTTGATGGAGTCCCCCTTCGACTTACACGTGTTTTTTTATGTCCGGGCCGCCTACCTGTACTGCATGAATTTAGTTGCATAAATCAAGCATTGAACTAATTATGCAGCTTGGTTTGAGGGGCAGATGTTCGGGGTGGTTGTGGCTCCAGGAGACAAACGCCGTGTCGATGCCAGCGCGCTGACCGCATTCGATATCGAAGGGAGAATCACCAATAAACAGGGCAGATTGCGGGGCTGCGTTCAAAAGTTCCAGCGCTTTCAGCGCTGGTGCGGGATGCGGTTTGTGGTTGTCGGTTTCATCGGGTGTCACGATGGCCCTGAAATAGTCATGGATGCCGGTTTCGCGCAGGAAACATGAAAGCGAAATAATTTTGCGTGACGTGACAATGGCCAGGCCTTTGCCGGCGTTGTGCAGTTTGTGGATCGCTTCCGGCACGCCGGGGCAGGGCGCGAGGAATTCGCGGTAAATACTCATTTGATAGTTCATATGATCGGCCTGCATGGCGTCGAATGCTTCATCGCTCAATGGGCCCATATGATGTTCGAACTGTTTGCGCAGGGTCAGGCCGATACTTGCAACTATCTCCTCGCGTGGGATCTGATGTTTGGCATACTTGCCCAGGCTGTATAGAAAACAACGGTAGATAAGCTCGGTGGTATCAAAAAGGGTGCCGTCTGCATCAAAGAGGTAGTAATCGTACTGCTTCATCGGTATAGTGTCTTTACGGCAGGCTTTTGGGCGGGGCCCGGTTATTACGGCTGTACGGGTTGCGTTGGCGCTTGGGTCTCTTCTGTGCCGGTACTGTCGGAGCTTTCGGTGCGGGCCATATTGATTGTTATTGAGTCGGCTTCCGCTGTTATGCTGATGTTCAGGTTCGCATTGCCACGGGTACCGTTGAGCATGACAATGTTGTCAAGATCAAAACGGGACCCCGGTTCCCATCCCTTCAGCGGTATCTGCTCTTCGTAGAATCGAATGACGTTTTCTTGGGGTTCTGTTGTTTTGATGCTCGCGATTGCGTTGCGACCGCCCTGAAACACCTGGTTCATGTCGATGGAAGCTCCGGGGAACACCGGGATGTCAGCCGGGAAATTTGGCGCCATTGCAGCAGTACCGCCTGTTTGAGCGGATGTATCGCCACCTTCATTATCCAGAAGGATTGAGGCGCTTTTTTGGTTTCCTCGTATCAGAATGGTGCCATCAGGGGCGCGGACTTCAAGGTTGTCACCGTTTTCCTGAACGTAGAGCCTTCCACGAGGGCGATCAGCGCTTCTTTCGTCCTTGCAGGAGGCGCCAAGGCATAGGACTGTGCAAAGAAGTACAT
>Ga0272442_10001454_pt1 | contig 36108 bp, 28 predicted proteins | sample SSMForm2O_FD_200262 | JGI IMG/M metagenome (GOLD analysis project Ga0272442, IMG submission 200262) | Marine sediment archaeal communities from Little Sippewissett salt marsh, Falmouth, MA, United States - SSM-Form-2O | ecosystem: Environmental > Aquatic > Marine > Wetlands > Sediment ... | reverse complement strand
AGCGCTCCACCAGCTTGTGGTAGCCATATAAGGGCTATTTGTGAGATAGGGAAAGGCGGGAGGGAGGGAGTAAACAAGTTTTAGTTGTCAGGCTTCTGCTCCCGATCAAGGATTGCAGGATTTAGGTGATAAATTTTCCTAGCAATATCGAATGTTATCTTATGTACATTAATTAACCTTTCAATGATACCATTTTTTACACGGCGTAGTCGATTTTGTATCTGATTATTGACTAAACATATGGTTGTGATAAGAATTGTTTTTTAAAATCTAGCCTGTTGCGATATCTTTGCCCCGACTTTCTTAAATACCAAACAGGAGAAGCCATGCTGGAACTGCAAAATGGTGACGATATTCTCGCCGCCGTCGGCGGCGTGACAGTGCTGACCGAGGCCCAGGCGGTGATTCAGGAGCATCTGGATCAGGACAATCTGGCCAAGCTTGCCCCCATCACCACTTCCGAGGCGCTTGTTAAGATCGCCAACGCCATTCGCATCTGCAAGCCGTCATCGGTATTTGTCAATACCGGCTCAGCCGAAGATATCCTGTGGATCAAGGAGCTGGCGCTCACCAAGGGCGAGGAAAAAAAACTGGCCAAAGAGGGCCACACCATTCACTTTGATCTGCCCCAGGATCAGGCCCGCCTGGTGAATCAGACCTTTTACATCATCAACGAGGGCGAGAAGATCAGCTCGCTGGCCAAACACGTCATGCGTACCGATGCCACCGAGTATGTGCGTACCTACATGGACGGCATCATGAACGGGATGGCCATGATGATCGGTTTTTACAGCCGCGGTCCGGTAGGAGCGGAGGCGGCGGTGCCGGCCATCGAGATTTCCTCGTCGGCCTATGTAATGCACTCCGCCGAGCTTCTTTACCGCAACTGTTACGATCAGTTTGACGCAGAGGTCGAACGGGTCGGCATCTATTTCACCAACGTCCACTCAGAGGGCAAAAACCGGCCCGAGGACGTGCCCAACGCCCGTATCTTAATGGATCGGAGCTGGCTCACCACCTTTTCCACCTATTGCACCTATGCCGGCAACACCCTGCTGATGAAAAAGGGCAACCATCGGTTCTGCGTGGATTACGCCACCTATTTCAAGAAAGAAGAGCAGCTCTCCGAGCATATGTTCATCACCGGCCTGACCGGCCCGGGTGGGCGCACCACGTTTTTTGCGGGCGCGGCGCCGTCGGGCTGCGGCAAGACCACCACGGCCATGGTAGGCACTGATTTCATCGGTGACGATCTCGCCCAGATCTGGATCGCCCCCGACGGCACCGTGCGGGCCATCAACCCGGAGAAAGGTATCTTCGGCATCGTCGAGGACGTTAACCGCGAGGGCGACCCCCATCTGATGGATTGTCTGCGCGGCGACGGCACCGAGGTGATCTGGTCAAATGTGCTCATCGATGAACACGGCGTTCCCCACTGGTCCGGCAACGGTGAAGAACATCCAACCAAAGGGCTGAATTTTCAGGGTGAATGGCGCCAGGGTAAAACTGATGAGAATGGCAACCCCGTTCCCATCTCTCACAAAAATTCACGATGCACCCTGCTCGCCGAGGCCATCGCCAACCATAATACCACCGCCGCCGAAGACCCAGCCGGGGTGCCCGTCAAGGTTATCACCTATTCCGGCCGCGATGCCGACACCATGCCGCCGATATGGGCCGCGAAAAGCATGGATGACGGGGTAGTAATCGGCGCCTCCATCGTCTCGGCCGCCACCGCCACCGAGGTGGGAGTTAGCGGCGTGCGCCGCCAGCCGTGGGCAAACGCTCCCTTTATCCCCGGTGCCCTTGCCGACTACATGGAGGCCCAGTTCACCTTTTTTAATTCGAGCAAGATTGGTGATGGTGACCGCCCGGTGATAGCCGGCCTCAACTATTTCCTGACTCATGCAAACAGGGGCGGGAGCGGTTCCGGGCTGCTAGGCGAAAAGCGCGATGTCAAGGTCTGGCTGGGCTGGTTGGAGCGGTTTGCCCATGGCGATGTTACCGCAATCGACACCCCCATCGGCTATCTGCCGCACTACGAAGATTTGCAGATGCTGTTTGGCGAGATCGACAAAGAGTATCCGAAATCGCTCTACGACATGCAGTTCGCTCTCTATGTAGACAACATCGTTGCCCGCCTCGACCTGCAGGCCGAGGCGTATCGCAATGAGGAAGATACCCCGCCAGCGCTCTTTGCGGTGTATGAACGCCAAAAAAAGGAGTTGCTTGCGCTCAAAGAGCAACATGGATCAATTATTGCCATTGATCGCTTAGCCTGACAGATCTATTGCGGGCTGCTGCCGGTACGCCGCGGGTAGCCCGCCTTTAATTCCTCGACGTGATGCATGAATGGTAGAGGCCGCACGTTGTGGATAGCAGATCATCAGCCATTGTTGCCAGTTCACCATCCCGGCAAGAAATCGAGCTCTACTGCCTGGTGCTGGAAGCGCGTCGCATTTCTTGCTTAATCACCTCCAACCATGATGGCTTGTATCATCTAGTGGTTGCCCCCAACGATCTAGGGCGTGCCCAGGCGGAGCTTGACGCCTATATCCAGGAAAACAGCAACTGGCCGCCCGCCGTCCCCCGGGTAACAACCGTACCCGGCTCCTGGGAGCCTACCGTATTCATTATCGGCTCACTGCTGATACTTTATGCAATTACCGGCGAGTGGCGGCAAGACTCTCTCTGGTTTGATCGCGGGGCCGGTGATGCGCAGGCCATTTTAGATGACGGTGAATGGTATCGATTGCTGACCTCGCTCACGCTGCACGCTGATCTTTCTCATCTGATAGGCAACTGCATCGTGGGCGGTTTTGTCCTCTATCACTATCTGGGACTGGTGGGCTATGGCGTGGGCAGCTTCGCGGTGCTGACATCCGCGGTGGCTGCCACCCTTGCCAATATCATCCTGCGCGGTGGTAATCACTATTTTGTCGGCTTTTCAACGGCAGTTTTCGCAACCATCGGGCTCCTGGCCGCATACCAGATAGTTAATCGCCGAAAAATCCTCAGCCCGGGCGCTGTGGCACCATTACTTGCCGCTCTTGCCCTGCTCGGCATGCTTGGCGGCTCCGGCGTGCGAACCGATCTCGGCGCCCATCTCTTCGGCCTGCTGGCAGGCATCGGCGGTGGCGGCATCGTTGCCTTTGCAACCCGGAAAGGGATAGCGCCGGCGATGCAGCCTCTGCTACTGCTGACCACCATCTTTATCGTTGCAATTGGTTGGATTGTCGCCTTGAACTAAAACGATACCGTCTTAATCTATCAGTTAAGTATACGTGTTACCCTCATGGCATTATCGACACCAGATTAAACCCAGAAATCCCATTATTAGAGGAGACATTTATGTCAAACCAAGATCAACAACCGCCCTGGGGTCGGCGAAAAAAACCGCAAACCCCGGAAGAGATTGTTGCCCAGATCATCAAGAAGGTGCAGGATTATTTCTCCGAAGGGAAAAAACCGCCACCAGGCGGAGGCAACGGCGACGACCCGCAGCCGCGCGGTAAAAACCCATTCGGCGGCACCTGGAAAATCATTCTTATCGCTATCGTTGGTATCGTCGTCCTATCGGGAATATCAAGGACATTTTTTAAGATAAACCCTCAGGAAGAGGGAGTTGTGTTACGTTTCGGTGAATATAACCGCACCGTTCAGCCAGGCCTCCACTTCATGGTACCCTTCATCGAGGACGTGCGAAAAGTGGACGTGCGCCAGATCAGGAAGCAGGAATTTGGCTTCCGCACCGCCGGTGCAACCGGCCAGCGCACGTCGTTTGACAACCGGGGTTATAATGAGGAATCCCTCATGCTTACCGCTGATAAAAACGTGATCAGCGTCTCATGGATCGTTCAATACCGCATTAAAGACTCATTCAATTACCTGTTCAAGATTCAGGATGTCGAGCAGGCGGTACATGACCTCAACGAAACGGTAACCAGGCGAGTTGTCGGTAATATGGACTTTGATTTCGTACTCAGTAACCGTGATCTACTGGCCAACCTGGTAAAAACTAAGCTTCAGGATCAGCTTAACAACCTGGAGGCGGGACTAGAGCTGGTAACCGTACAGTTTCAGGATATCACCCCGCCTGACCCGGTCAAGCCCGCCTTCAACGAGGTAAACGAGGCCGACCAGGATATGAAGCGACTGGTTAATGAAGCGGAGCAGGAATATAATCGGGTTATTCCAGCCGCCCGCGGCCGCGCCGAGAGAATTATTGAGGAAGCCTTCGGTTATGCCCGGGAACGGGTCAACAACGCCGAAGGTGAAACGATTCGCTTTCTCGACATTCTCGAAGAGTATCGCAATGCCCCGGATGTAACCCGCCAACGTTTTTATCTGGAAGCCATGCAGGATAAGCTGCCGGAGGTGGAGCAAATCTACATTATCGATGAAGGGCATCAGGGGCCGATTCCCCTGCTCAACCTTAACAAGCCACCTGTTTCGGCCGGAATGGGCCAGCAATAACGGAGGAGAATAATTATGAAACAATTTACCAATTTTCTTCTCATCGGCCTTGTTCTGTTGGGCATTTTCGTTGTCTATGACGGTATCTTCATCGTCGAAGAAGGTAAGCAGGCGGTGGTTACCCAGTTCGGCCGACCCATCGGGGATCCAAAGACCGAGGCGGGTCTTTATTTCAAGATTCCCTTCATTCAGCAGATCACCGAATTTGATAAGCGGATTTTTATCTGGAACGGAGACCCAAACCAGATCCCCACCAACGACAAGACCTTTGTCTATCTTGACGTGACGGCACGCTGGCGGATCGAGGATCCCCTCCTCTTCCTGCAGGCGGTTCGCACCGAAGCACGTGCCCAGACCCTGCTCGATGACATCATCGGCGGTACGGTGCGTGACCTCATCAATAAGAACGATCTGATCGAGATTATTCGCAGCTCCGACTGGTCCCTGGAGACCATGACTCCCTCCAATCAAGAACCGGGCAGCAGACCGGAAAGAGGGCGTGACGTCATCTCCGATCAGGTACTGGAGATCGCCTCACGGGCCACCCCGCAGTATGGTATCGAGATGCGCGACGTGCTGTTCAGGCGGGTAAATTATATCGAAACCGTTCGCCAAACTGTATATAATCGAATGATTTCCGAGAGAAAACGGATTGCAGCGGAAAAACGATCCATGGGTGAGGGGCAAAAAGCCCGCATCCTGGGTACGGTGGATCGTGAACTCAAGGAAATCATCTCCACGGCAAATCGTGAAGCAACGCAGATCAGGGGTAAGGCGGATGCCGAGGCCACCAAGATATACGGTGATGCCTTCAATCAGGATCCGGAGTTCTTTGCCTTTCTTAAAACATTGGAAAGTTTTGATGACATCATCGGCGGCAACACCTCGCTGATCATCTCATCTGACTCAGATCTCTATAAGTATCTCAGAAACGTCACACCTGGTCAATAACCACCACGGCAGGCCGTCCAGACTCACATCTGGACGGCCTGTTCTATTGATCAAAAGCAGGGTATGAGGGGTTCTGCTCAGGCGAAAAGGCAATACGACCGACTCTGTTGAGGATTATCTCAAGTCTATCAAGAGTCTGCTCGTCTTCGATAACATCCACCCCCAGCTGATCAAAGCGGCAATTGCACTGACTGAGCTGGCCGCCGCACCATGGACAGAGTTCCACCGGGCAGCCAAACAGATGGAGTTCTCCCACCATGACGCCGCAGGCTACGCAGGTGATCTGGGCCGTATCGGGATCCGGCAACGATGTAAGATCAGCGACCCTTTTCGGCAGTGAGGTGAGAAACTCATCACCGCTTCGGTAGCCAAAGTGATTGAGGATCTCATGGTCGGCAAGACCCTGCTCATACTCACCCACCAGCATGGTGTCATCACCACTACCGACATAGAGGTAGTTGTGATGCGTTGCCTTGACGGCGAATAAATAGAGCCCCTGGTGTTGGGCGACAATGCGCAGATCCTCGACCATTTCCTCGCGTCCTTCCGGCACGTCTCGGTAATAGTGACGCAGCACGCGTGTTGCCGCCTTGTGGGTGCTGAAGCGGTTCACCACCGCAATCGCCGCCGCCGTAAGATGGTCGGCAAGCGCGTAGCGGATGAGCACCTCGGTATCGATCTTATCCAGTTCTTCTTCCAGGAAACCCGACATTTCTTCAGCCATTGGGCGATATTTGCCACATCAAGAACAAAAGATTGAAATTCATCACGCTTCCAGGTATGCTCTTTTCCTATAGGACGATTCCTTCGTTTGGCAACCAACCGGTTGCAGCTTAACGTCTGTCTGTGGCTTCAGCAAGTAAATAACCCCGACACCGCCGGATTGTGCTGATTCGGTATACCCGTGTACATGCTCGATACACGGAAAACGACTCGCCTGCATCGCTTCGAGTCAGCTCATGGGAGGATTAGATCATGACCAGTGAAACCGCACAACTCACCATTGACGGAGTTGTTTACGAATTACCGGTTGTTGAGAGCAGCACCGGCGAAAAGGCGGTGGATATCCGCTCGCTCCGCAACCAGACCGGCTGTATCACCCTGGACAGCGGTTATATGAACACCGGCAGCTGCATCTCCAATATTACCTATCTTGACGGTGAACGGGGGATCCTGCGCTATCGCGGCTACGATATCGCCGATCTCGCCAAAAACTGTATTTTCATCGAGGTCGCCTACCTGCTGCTCACCGGTGAACTGCCCACCTACGACGAGCTGGAGGTTTTCAAGCGGGATATGCGGCGCTACGCCCTGATCCATGAGGATATGATCCACTTTTTTGATCATTTCCCGCCCAATTCCTCGCCCATGTCGATCCTCTCCACCATGGTGGGCACCCTGCACGATTTCTATCCGGAGATGGATCTGGATGAGGATCCGTACGGCGGCATTACCACCACCACGGCGCGGCTTCTCTCGAAAATCCGCACCATCGCCGCTTTCTCCTACAAGAAAAACGTCGGCCACCCGCTGGTCTATCCCCGCGTCGATCTCAATTATTGCAGCAATTTTCTCAATATGATGTTCGATCGACCGATCATGCCCTACAATGTGGAGCCGCTCATGGTATCGGCGCTCAACAAGATTCTCATTCTGCACGCCGATCATGAGCAGAACTGCTCCACCTCGGCGGTGCGGCTGGTGGGCAGTTCCGGAGCGGGGCTCTACCCGTCCATCTCGGCCGGAATCAACGCCCTCTGGGGACCGTTGCACGGCGGCGCCAACGTGGCGGTTCTCAGATTGCTGGAAACAATTCGGGCCGATGGCGGCACTATCGATAAATATATCGCCAGGGCCAAGAACCCGGACGATCCCTTTCGCTTTTCCGGTTTTGGTCACCGGGTCTACAAGACCTATGACCCCCGTGCCACAATCGTCAAGGAGATCTGCCACGACATCATGAGTTCGCTGGAGATCCAGGATCCGCTGCTTGATCTCGCCATGGAGATCGAAGAAAAAATCAGCAAAGATGAATACTTCATTTCACGCAACCTCTATCCCAACGTCGATTTTTACTCAGGCATCATCTACCGGGCCATGGGGATTCCCACCAATATGTTTACCGTCATGTTCGCCCTGGGCCGACTGCCGGGCTGGATCGCCCACTGGCAGGAGATGAACAACAACAAAGAGAGCAGACGGATCGGCCGGCCTCGCCAGGTCTACCAGGGCGTTGCCCATCGCCCCTATGTGGCGCTGGAGCGTCGACAGTGATAAAGAGGCCCTACAGAATTACGGTGGGGAAGATTTTCACTAAACCATCACTCTTTTAAAAACTCAGTCTAGCAGTTTAAGATGGCTAAGTAATAAGTATACTAGGAGTGGTGGTCGTTTTGACCTCGCAGGCGTACAACTGGTACGTCGAGAAGTCAAAACGATCCCTTGAGTCCGTAGAGCGAAGTTTTTATGACGCCATCACTCTTTGGCGAGGCTTAGGCCGGTGGAAACGTTCACCACCAGCGGCACCGTCAACGACACGGCGCCCTCCATAGCCTGCTGGATCGGCTCCTGAACAAGGGCGCGGGTGGCCTCGTCCAGTTCAAAAACGAGCTCGTCATGGATCTGGAGCACCATCTTACAACCTGGATGATCGGCCAGCAGTTCGTATACCGCAAGCATCGCCACCTTCATAATATCAGCGGCGGTACCCTGGATCGGGGTATTGATTGCCGCCCGCTCGGCAAATTCCCGTCGCGTTTTATTGCTGGCGCCGATCTCGGGCAGATATCGCCTACGTCCCAGCAGGGTGGAGACATAGCCGTCATCGCGGGCCTGGCGGACGATATGTTCCATAAACTCCCGGACCCCGCGATACACCTCAAAATAGCGATCAATGAACCGTGCCGCCTCACTCCGGCTGATGCCCAGTTGCACCGAGAGCCCGTAACTGCTCATCCCGTAGACAATACCGAAATTAATCGATTTCGCCGCCCGGCGCATATCCGTGGTAACCATAGCGGGATTGACTCCAAAAATCTGTGCGGCGGTGCGGGTGTGGATGTCTTCGCCGTGGCGAAAGGCGTCGGTCAACGCCTCATCGCCTGAATAGTGGGCCAACACCCGCAGATCGATCTGCGAATAGTCAGCAAAAAGAAACAGTGCACCTGGTGCGGGAACGAAGGCCTCGCGGATTTTATGGCCGTCCTCGCCACGGATGGGAATATTCTGGAGGTTTGGATTGGTGGACGATAACCGCCCGGTGGCGGTCACCGTCTGGTTGAACGAGGTATGCACCCTGCCGGTATGCGGGTCGATGAGGGCGCCGAGGCTTTCCACGTAGGTGGAGAGCAGTTTGGCAAAATTCCGGTATCTGATGATCCTGGCCGGCAACTCATGCTCTAAGGCAAGTTTTTCCAGAACCCTTGCATCGGTGGAGTAGCCGGTCTTGGTCTTCCGGCCGCGCGGTAGCCCCAGCTCGTCAAAGAGTACCACGGCAAGCTGGGAGGGGGAATTGATATTAAATGAGCGACCGGCCAGCTTGTAGATCTCTTTTTCAAGGATGGCAAGCTGATCGCTGAACTCCCGCTCAAGTTCCGCCAGACGGGTGGTATCGATACCGATGCCGGCCTCCTCCATGGCCACCAGAACTTTGATAAGCGGGGTTTCCACCGTGGCAAAAAGCTCCATCTGGCCCTGCCTGGTGAGTATCGGCTGAAAATGGTGCCACAGCATCAGCGCACCGTACACATCCTCGCAGGAATAGGCGCAGGCCTCTTCAATAGAGGTATAGGCAAAGGCGTCATCACGTTTATCGCCCCTGGTGACGGCAGTGTAGGGGGTCAGTTCAAACCCCCTGTCACGACAGATATCATCGAGCTTCAAAGAGCGCCGGGAGGGTTCGGCGAGATGAGCGGCGATCATCGTGTCCACCAGAGGTGCGTGGGGGACAAGATTAAGGGTGTTTCTAAGCACCGCCAGATCATATTTGAGATTATGGCCGATCAGAGCCGGAGATGAATTCTTGAAAAGTGGAGCTAGCGCATGGCGCACCTGCTCCAGGCTGAGCTGGCCGGGTACCCGCGCACCTGTCGCATCACGGTGAGCTATGGGCAGATACCAGCACTGCTCGGCTGAAGTCGCCACCGACACCCCCACCAGCTCGGCAATTCTGCTGTCAATCGAGGTTGTTTCCGTGTCGATGGCAAGCTGCTCAGCGCTGCCCCACAACTCGCCGAGCCGTCCCAGTTCAGCGGGTTCGGCAACCAGGATAAAGCCGTCATCGGGAATAGGCTGGGAACTGTCAAGCTCTTTGAGCAGCGAGTTGAACCCCAGGGTCACATACAGCTCGCGCAACCGTTTCGGGTCAGGCGAAGCTGGTGCATAATCGGCTACGTCGCTGGAAACTTCGATATCATCTTTGAGCCTGATCAGGTCTCTCGATAAAAACGCCTGCTCCCGGTATTCCCGCAACCGTTCACGGGTTTTCTTCTGGGAAAGAGTATCGAGATTATCGTACAGATTTTCCAGCGTGGCATACTCGCCGATAAGGGCGGCAGCCGTCTTCACCCCCACCCCGGGGACACCGGGAACATTATCGGAACTGTCACCGATCAGGGCGAAACAGTCGAGCAGCCGTGCCGGTACTACCTGGTATTTGTCGGCAACCGCGGCTGCATCCATGAGCCGGTCGTTCATGGGGTCCCACATAATGACCCGGTCATTGACGAGTTGCAGAAGGTCCTTGTCACCTGAGACAATGATAACCTTTTGACCAGCTGCATCGAGCCGTCGCACCGCCGAGGCGATGAGATCGTCAGCCTCGACGCCCGGCTGCTCGAAACTGGTGATGCCCAGCGCGGTAACCGCCTCCTTGATATAGGGGATCTGTTCGGCAAGCTCATCCGGCATGGGCGGCCGATTGGCCTTGTAGTCGGCATAGAGTTCATGGCGAAACACCGGCCCACGACTGTCAAAGGCCACCGCCACGAATGCCGGCTTGCGTTCATTGAAGAGCCGCCGGACGATACTGACAAAGCCGAATACCGCATTGGTCTGCATGCCCTGTGCGTTGGTCAGCGAACCAATGGCATGAAAGGCGCGGTAGATAAAGGTGGAGCCGTCAATAAGGTATACTTCCTTGATAGTTATTCCTCCCCCAATGATTTGCCGCCATCAACGATGCACTTATAAAACCCTGCGATTGCCATAACCCTTCATTTCCGAACTGCATTACACCACTTAAGGGCGGGCTTGGGCGGCAGTTCAGTGATTTCCGGTAAACGTGGATTCCGGATCAATTTCAGCATACAGCAAACAGGGATTATTACGGAGCCATATCAATGGTCGATGACATATTTTTCGATATGTTTGTGAAGCCGTTGGGCAATATCGTCACCACGATAGGACAATACCGGCACCGGACAGCGCCGGAACATGCGCTCGGCCACCGAGCCGGCGAAAATATGTTTTATTTCCTTGTTCTTGATGCCCATCACCACCAGATCGACATGCTCCTCGATGACACACCGGAGCAACTCATCGGTGGGATCACCGATCAGAAAAGAAAACGACACCTTGTCATCGGGCAAAGTGAGCTTTTCGGTGAGTTCGCCGAGCTGTTTTCGCCGCTCCATTTTTATGGTGGCGACGTAGGATTCGCTGTCCACCTTGTAGCCAAACGACGAAATCTTATTCACCGCCTCCATATCCCGCTCACTGATCACATTGACGATCAGCAACTCGGCGTCAAGCGGCGCTGCAAGACCCTGAGCATACTCCAAGATTCCCTGCGAATATTTTGAAAATGCCACGGGCACCATAATTTTTTTGATCATTGTATTAGCCAGCCCTTATAAAATTTTTGTAAGGTAATCCTGTCAAATCTCTGAGCCACTTGCCGCCAAAGCCCGCGCCACCCGCGCTTTCTGCAGGAACCAGATGAGGGCCAATAGCGCCAGGGCGGGGATGAACATAAGCTGTTTCGGGGGTCGATCGTTGGGAATGAGGATATTGACAATTTCCTGATCAAAAACAATGCCGGCCTTCTCAGCGGGACTGGCAAAGGTGACCATATCAACGAGTATCCTGCCGTCTTCCTCCAGCGTCTCTATCCCCATTTCCCGGACACGCTCGTCACCGGCTCCCCCTTCACCCACTGGAATCATGACCGTTTTGGTGTATTGCTCACCACTCATTTTTTCTCCCGAGACGGTGAGCCTGAGCTGGCCGCCGGGATCGATGGTGCCGGCAACTTCTTCCAGTTGGGAAGGCTCTTTGACCAGAAGCTCGGGAAAAAAGTTATCCCACACCACCCCCGGCCGGAACAGGATAAAGGCGGCGATCAAAAGAGCGGCAGTCTCCCATATTTTATTGCGGGTGATGAAATAGCCCTGGGTGGCAGCGGCAAAGGCCAGCATCGCCACCACGGAAGCGGAAACCACAACGATAAAATGCAGCGGAGAGCCGATCCCGATCATCAGCAGTTCGGTGTTGAAGATAAAAATAAAGGGCAAGATCGCCGTTCTGATATCGTAGGTGAACCCCTGAATACCGGTACGAATGGGATCCCCCCCGGATATTCCCGCCGCCGCAAAGGCGGCGAGCCCCACCGGCGGGGTATCATCGGCGAGGATGCCGAAATAAAAGACGAAGAGATGTACGGCGATAAGCGGTACGATAAGACCGTTCTGGGCGCCCAGGTTGACGATGACCGGAGCCATCAGGGTCGATACCACGATGTAGTTGGCGGTGGTGGGCAGCCCCATGCCCAGCAATAGACTGATCACCGCGGTAAACAGCAGAATCAGCGGCAGGTTGCCGCCTGAGATAAACTCCACGAATTCGGTCATCACCAGGCCAATCCCGGTGAGCGTCACCGTTCCCACCACGATGCCGGCGGCGGCGGTGGCAACGCCGATGCCGATCATGTTGCGGGCGCCGGAAACCATCCCGTTAATCAGATCGGCAAAGCCCAATCGAACCGAGAATTGCTCACCGACTCCTTTGCGCAGCCATCCCTTGAGGGGGCGCTGGGTTACCACGATACCAATCATCAACACGGTGGCCCAGAAGGCCGAAAGCGAGGGTGACAGCCGCTCCACCGTCAGACACCACATGAGCACCACGATGGGCAGCAGAAAGTAGTAACCGGCCTGGGCGGTCTCCTTGAGCGGCGGCAGTTCGGTAATCTCGGTGGTGATTTCCAGTTCCGGCACCCGGCAGGCATACCAGAGCAGCAGCACGTAGGCGGTAAAAAGCAGAACCGTCACAATATAGAGGGTGGCGCTGCCGGCCACCGTCTTGATCCAGCCCAACCCGAAATAGGTTGCCGCCCCGATCACAATAAAAACCAGAAAGCCGGTTGCCATACCCAGCAGCCGCTGGGCGATGGTGGTGCTTCCCGGCCGTTTTGCAAGCCCCTGCAGCCCCATCTTACAGGCCTCCAGGTGAACGATATAGACCAGGGCGATATAGGAAATCACGGCTGGCAGAAAGGCGTGTTTGATAACCTCGATGTAGGAAATACCCACGTACTCCACCATCAAAAACGCCGCCGCCCCCATAACCGGCGGGGTCAACTGGCCGTTGGTGGATGAAGCGACCTCGATGGCGCCCGCTTTTTCCGGGGTAAAGCCGACCTTTTTCATGAGCGGAATGGTAAAGGTCCCGGTGGTGACCACGTTGGCAATGGATGAACCCGATACCAGGCCGGTCATGGCCGAGGAAACCACCGCCGCCTTGGCCGGCCCGCCCCGCATATGACCCAGACCGGCAAAAGCGGTACGGATAAAATAGTTTCCCGCCCCGGCCGTCTCCAATAGCGAGCCAAACAGCACGAACATGAAGACCATGCTGGTGGACACCCCCAGCGCCACTCCGAACACCCCTTCGGTGGTGAGCCAATAGTGGGTCATACCCTTGACCAGGCTTGCCCCCTTGTGGGCGATAACATCAGGCATGTAAGGACCGGCAAAGGTGTACATGATAAAGACCAGCGCCACTACCATGAGCGGCGGTCCCAGCGCCCGCCGGGTTGCCTCGAGCAGCAGGGTCAGGCCGATGACGGCAACCACCAGATCAAGCACGATCGGGTCGCCCGGCCGCTCCGAAAGAGCCTCGTAAAAAAAGAAAATATAGGCCGAGGAAAATGCCGCGACCAGTGCCAGCAGCCAGTCCTGAATAGGGATATAGCTGCGGGGCGATGATTTGAAGGTGGGAAAGGCGGTATAGGCGAGAAACATGGCAAAGGCAAGGTGAATGGCCCGTGCCTCGGTGGAGTTGAGAACGAATAGGTTAAACAGGTATGGCAGCGGTGAGGCATACCAGAGTTGAAACAGGGTCCACGCCAAGGGCACGTAAAACAAAATGTTTTTGGAAACCGCCCCCACAGGTCGGCGTCCGCCGGTATCGGCTTCGGCGACAAACTGATTGACGTCGGTCTGGACGGCGGGCTTCTCGGTTGGCGTGGTCATCGGCACACTCCTGATTGGGATGATATTGTGGTAAAAAAATAGTGTACCAAACCGCCGCCGCGTTTGTCACCACCCTTTTGTGCAACACCCTCAGGCGGCCGCACCCAATAAAAAACGCGACCCCCAGGGGGGCCGCGTTTTTTAACTTGCAGTTAAAGTGATCAACTACATCAGGCCGGCTTCTTTATAGTACTTAGCGGCACCGTCATGCAGCGGCGCGGAGAGGCCGTCTTTTACCATTTCCTCTTTCTTCAGGTTGGCAAAGGCCGGGTGAAGCCTTTTGAAGTCGTCAAAATTCTCAAATACCGACTTCGTTACCACGTAGATGACCTCTTCGGGAACCTGGCTGGACGATACAAAGGTGGCGCCGACACCAAAGGTCACCACATCTTCTTCGTTACCACGATACATGCCGCCGGGGATGGTGGCGACTCGGTAATAGTCGTTCTCTTCCACGAGGGCATCGATTTCAGGGCCCTGCACGTTCACCAGTACTGAGTCGCATGATGTAGTAGCCTCTTCTATTGATCCAGAGGGAATCCCTACGGTAAATACAATCGCGTCTACCTTGTTGTCACAAAGTGCCTGCGACTGTTCAGCGGATTTCAATTCTGAGGCCAGTTGAAAGTCGTCCTTGGTCCAGCCCATTTTTTCCATTACCACTTCCATGGTGCCGCGCTGACCTGAACCGGGGTTACCGATATTGACCCGCTTACCCTTGAGGTCCTGAAAATTCTTGATCCCGGAATCGGCTCTGGCAACAACATGGAATGGTTCTGGATGTAATGAAAAAACCGCGCGCAAATCCTTGTTCGGCCCTTTCTCTTCGAATATGGAAGTGCCGTTATAAGCATGGTACTGCCAGTCGGACTGAACAACCCCCATATCAAGCTCACCGGTAGCAATAGCGGCAAGGTTATATGTTGATCCGCCGGTACTTTCAACTGTGGCGCGGATTCCATGTTCAGCCTTATTCTTGTTGACCAGTCGGGCAATGGCGCCGCCGGTGGGATAGTAGACGCCGGTAACTCCGCCGGTACCGATGGTCACGAAGGTGGTATCCGCCGCGTATACCGCGCTGGATGCCGCCATCACCAAACCCATGCTCATGGCGGCTACAACTGCCGTAAACTTTTTCATGTTTCTCCCTCCATCTGTATTTAAATGTGGAATTCGTATCCCTCACACATAGTGTAAGGAAAGCCAGTCATGCCGAATGCACAACCGATTAACTCCATAACTAATAACCACTTCATTCTTAGCTGCAAAGATTAATTTACCCGGCAGGAAAAAAGTCGACTTTTCGGCTCTTGACAAAGCTCTTGGCGAGAGGTAACGGTCATGGTCTTGTGTGAGGTCATCCTATCAACTATAAAAGTATGACACCTTGGGGTTTCACCCATGATCCTCGAAGATGATGAGATACTCTACACCAATTTCACCTACTCTCCCGATCTCTACTATTTTCTCTACATCGGCGAGCTAAAGACATACAGTCTCAACTACTTCGTCCAGGAAGCATTGTCCCACCGCATTACCACCAAGCCGGTGCGCTTCATCGCGATTATTCCTGACATTTGCATTCAATACAATTACGCCAATATCATCGTCATCAATCCGCGTGGTGAAGAGGAATTTATTTCCGATCACGCCTTTACCCAACCGGGTAAAAATCCCCGGCGCAGCTGGCGCATCGACACGGCGAGGTTTATGACCGCGGTATCCAACAACCCCGCCGTGCGTCTGCTTATCGACACTATCCTAAAACGCCAGAATCAGCTCTATATCAACCTGTATGAGAGTGTTCTGGAAATGACCCTGGATCAGATCGACCGGGTATCAATTCTTGGCCCGGATAAATATATCGCCAAACAGTTCAACAATAAGATCACCCAATACAAGTCTCTGGAGACCATCGTCCCGCTGGCCGAGCATAAGGTGTGTGAGGATTTCAGCTGCCTCTCAGAGACCACGCGGAAACTTCGCGAAACCTGGACGGACGGCATTTTTATCAGCGGCGCCTATTCAGCGGCGGGAATCAATTCGGCGGTAACCCATGACCAGGAGCAGGTGCACAAGCGATTCGGCGCAACCAATGACGTCTACCTGATCTCCCGCTTCATCCCCCACGAAATCGATCCCACCGTGCTGGCGGTGGTGGCAAATGAAAACGATGTGTATATCGCGGGCATCGCCGATCAGATAATCGTCGGCGGCAATCGCTTTATCGGCTCGAAATTCCCCTCAATCGTCAGCGAAGCTCAGCGGGCTGAGCTCATCGATTACACCATCAGAGTGGGGAGGATGCTGGGGGGCAAAGGATACCGGGGAATTTTCGGCTGTGATTATCTCATCGCCCATGATGGATCCGTCTATTTTCTGGAGATAAATGCCCGCAAGCAGGGCACCACCCTGGAATTCTGTTTCACCCTCGAGCAGAATCTGCCGGAGGGCTCCCCCATGCTGCCGGAACTCGAATATTACGCGGTAACTGAAAGCAGATTCCCTCCGCACACCGTGGAAATGAACGGCAATATCCGCAACATCCACTGGGGCACCTATAATTACAAGATTGAGACGCGAAAACTGACCACCGGCTACATCCCACAGAATCCATACGAACGCGAAACCTTTCAGAAGGTGGCAAACGACGAATTGATTAAAGATTTCGTGATCCTCGAACATCCCGGCACCAACTTCCTGGTAATGCCGGGCAGCTTTCTCGCTCGCGTTGTATCAGTTGCCAAAAACCGCGAGGATGTGGATGAGGGAATCTGTCAGGGAGTCGGCTTTATCAGACAAACCATAACCGAGGCATAAGCCAATGACCACCATCTTTTCCGGTTCGGGCGAGCCCACCACCCTCGATGATTTCACCACCACATTGCTGGACGACTTATATACCGCCACACCTGACTCGTCCCCTATTTCCACGGACGATGCAACCACCGCAAAAACCCTGTTGGAAGAGGCGGGCAGAACCGATTTGACCGGCCCGATCCTGAGATTGCTCCAGTTTTTAGTTTTCCAAAAACGAGACCACCGGCGCAACCCCGACGATTTTGGCATTTCCCGGCAAACACTGGCCGAGCTGGCGATCAAACATCAGAGAATCGATGAGCATCTGGTCAGTGCCGGCGGTCGTCTCACCCAGGCCCTGCCCATCGCCGCCCAGGCCAACGAGCGGGTCGATGAGTATCTGGCCCGCAAGGATACCGAGGCGCCCAGTGGAATTGAGTTATGGGATCAGATCCTCGATCACCAGGAACGGATCAAACGGGCACTGTCAATGTCTGATAAGTCATGGAACTCGTTCAGCGGCCAGATCCGGCACGCCATTGACAGCGTCGATGAGCTGGCCGCCCTGATCGACCTGCCGGCCGACACCCTGGCCACCATGCGGCGCGTCACCAAGACCTATCGTATGCGCCTCACCCCTTACTACACCAGTCTCATCATGCCCGGCGAGGTGAATGATCCAATCATGCTGCAGTCCATCCCAACCGGTGAGATGATCGATAACGCTGGCGTTGAAATACCGCCGGTGGCGGCGGATCACTCCCCGGCCCGGCTGATCGATCAATTCTACCCGCGGGTGGTTACCATCAAGGCCACCAATATGTGCGCCATGTACTGCACCCACTGTCTGCGCATTGCCCATATCGGCCGCAAGGATCAGGTGTATGCCAAGGATGCCTATGGCGAAGCGCTCGCCTACATCCGCGCCAACCATCGCATCCGCGACGTCCTGGTAACCGGCGGCGATGCCCTGGTACTGCCCAACAGCATGCTTAGATGGCTGCTCGCCGAACTGGACGCCATCGATCAAGTGAAGGTCAAACGACTCGGCACCCGCATCCCGGTTACGGCGCCCATGCGCATAGACAACGAACTGCTTGACATCATCAGCGCCAGCAACGACAAAAAGGCGATCCGGATGGTAACCCAGATAAACACGGCACGCGAAATCACTCCGGTTTCAAAGGATGCCTTCCGCCGTCTTTCCAAAGCCAGCTTTACCGTACTCAATCAGGCGGTTCTGCTCAAAGGCATCAACGATACCAGGGTGAAGATGTGGAAATTGTGTGAGACTATTCAGGAGGCCTATGTCAGGCCGTACTACATTTTCAACTGCAGCTACCGCAACCCGCAATTCGCCCACTTCCGTGTCCCCTTGGCGGTGGGCCGGGACATCGTCGAGTCCATGTACGGCAACATCTCAGGCGATGCCATCCCCCGCTACATCGCCACCGCCGGCGGCAAGATTCCCCTGCACCGCGACAACGTCGACGGCTTTGCGGACAATCGCTACACCCTTATCAAACCGTGGAACGGGGCAGCGGCGGGCTACCCCGATGCAGATCCTGATCTCTATCAGAAAAAAGATTTCGCTTTTGCGCGGAATAATTCTGGAAAAGGGTAAGGTCTAAGGGGGCTGACGGGGACTCTACTTATTTAGCCACCCGCACCCACGCCGCCTGAGGGCCTTTGTCGCCACGCGATTCACCAAAGATCACCAAGTCTCCTTCCGTCAGGCTGGATATGGCGACATTTTTCAGGGCATTTTCGTGAAAGTAGATCTCACGCTGATCAACTGAGGTAATAAAACCGTAAGACTCGCTGGGAACCACCAGATGAACAACGCCCTTGCCATCGCCGTCACCCCCCTGTTCGAGGTTTTTCTTGAGTTTTCGCTTCTTACGCGTAATTTCTTTCAGCTTCAAGGCAAGAACATCAAAGGCCTCAACGAGCAGGGCACGAACCACATCACCTTTTTTGGAGACAACCACCGTATCGTTGGGAACCGAGGCAACGATTTTGACCTCATAATTATCCTGTTTATGGTGAGTCGTGGCTTCAATGGCAACCCGGAGGTGCAACACAAAACCGGCATGATGGCGCAGTAGTTTCTCCTTCTCTTCCTCAATTTTCATCTGCCAGCCTTTTTTCAACTCAACATTTCGGGCCTCGATTTTCAATTCCATGCGGTTCCTCCATCATCTATGGCAGTAGTGGACGATACGCGCCCAATACGCATATCGCCATGACACGCCGCCAGACTACACCGGGCCAGCCCATTGCCCCGGCAGTAAGCGACGCCAACGTGAATATAAATGGTAAAATCAGGATGCAACACATCCTGGAGAGGGAAAGGGGAAAACGAAAATTCTGGTTGAACTCTGGTTGGTACCAACGCGATAGAGTCCTTGGTTTAATTTACACTCGCACTTAATTACACCATACTATATTTATATGACGCAGTCCAGCGTAATCAAGGCAAAACTCGGCTCCTGCCGGTGCAAAACAATACGAGCCGCACTATTGCAGACGAGTTATTTTCCTCACTATCCGCAGGCGCGTACAGACACAAATCCGAAATGGACAAGACAATGCCACGAGAAATAGATGACCATGGCGAAGCCGCGCCCATCGGGGTAATGCTGCTCAATATGGGTGGGCCAAGTACCCTCGCCGAGGTGCCCCGTTTTTTGCGTAACCTCTTTTCAGACCGAGAGATCATCAGACTCGGCCCCGCTTTTCTGCAAAAACCGCTTGCCCGGCTGATTGCCGCCAGAAGGGCGCCGAAAAGTATGGCCGCCTACCAAAAAATCGGCGGCGGCTCACCGTTGCTTACCATCACGCAGGCCCAGGCCGATGCGCTTGTTGCACGGCTTGGCCAACACGGCTCATTTGTCGCTGCTGTTGCCATGCGCTACACCCCCCCGTTTACCGAGCAGGCCCTGGATTTGCTGAAAGGCAGGGGGGTACAAACGATTGTTGCCGTAAGCCTCTACCCCCACTACAGCCGGGCCACCAGCGGATCGTCGCTCAATGAACTGAACCGGCTCCTGGCCCGCAACCATTGGGTGACTCACTGTATCGAAATTGACAGCTGGCCCGATCACCCCGGCTATATCGACGCATTGTGCCACCAGATCACCAGGGGGCTGGCACGGTTTGGTGATGAGCCGGTCACCATTGTCTACAGCGCCCACAGCCTGCCGGTTTCATTCATTGAACAGGGCGATCCCTATGTGGAGCATGTACAGCGGACCATCAGCGCCATCGAGACAAAACTCGGAATAAGCGGGCGACTCTGTTACCAGAGCAGAAGTGGCCCGGTGACCTGGCTGTCACCGTCAACGCCGGAGATGATCACGACCCTTGCCCATGAAGGACGCAAAAATATCCTTATGGTGCCCATCAGTTTCGTCTCCGATCATATCGAAACGCTTTATGAAATCTCGATCTTATATCGGGAGATGGCGGCACGCCACCACATCCGCCTGGAACAGATGGAGTCACTCAACACAGAGCCGCTTTTTATCGATGCGCTGGCAAGCCTTGTTCTGGAAAAACTTGACCAGCAAGATTCTAGTCAGCCTCTCTCCCGTTTTTGAACCGGCGCATCCGCACGTTAAAGAGAATTCCCAGGGCCATCATGGTGGTCAAAAGCGAGGAGCCGCCATAGGAAACCAGGGGCAGGGGGATACCCACCACCGGCAACATGCCGAGAATCATCAGTACATTGATCACCGCCTGCCAGAAAATCAGCATGACAATGCCGAAACACAAAAGCATGCCGAAACGATCCCGCACATAGACACTGCTGTAGAGCCCCCAGATAAGCATGAGAAAGTAGATGCCGAGGAAAAAAAGTGTCCCCACAAACCCCCACTCCTCTCCCCAGACGGCGAAAGCGAAATCGGTATGGCGTTCGGGTAAAAAATGCAGATGGCCCTGGGTGCCCTCCAGATACCCCTTGCCGAATTTGCCGCCGCTGCCCACCGCGATTTTTGACTGCATGATCTGATAGCCCTGACCGGCAACATCCTTGTCGGGCTGTAAAAATGTCTGAATTCGCATCTTCTGGTAGGGCTTCAACACCTTTGTCCAGGCCAGCCAGATGGACGCGACACCGCTGACCCCGAAAATCAGATAGACATGAAACCGCAGGCGGACAAATACCGCCATGGAAACAAAGATGATTACCAGCATCAGTGCCGTTCCCAGATCAGGCTGCAGCAGGATGAGGACAAAAGGCACCATGGTAAGGAGCAGCGGCACCACCAGTTGCCTGATGGTATAGCCGTCGACCACCTCCTTACGGGAGAAATAACTGGCCAGGGTGATTACCAGCATCAGCTTGGCGAGCTCGGAGGGCTGCAGATTGAAAAAGCCCAGATCGATCCACCGCTGTGCACCGCCGGCCGTCCTGCCGATAATCAGGATAGCCACCAGCAGGAGCACCACGAATACATAAAAAAAATAGTTCCAGAAGTGCAGTTCCTTGTAATCCACCAGACAGATAACCACCATCACGACGATGCCCAAAGCAAAGAAATACATCTGCTTGAGATATGGCGCTATCCCATAAGGACTGGGCGGATACGAGGCACTGTAGAGATTAAACAGCGACATGGCGCAGACCATTACCAGAAGCAGCAGCATGACCCAGTCGAAATGGAACAGAAGCCTCCGGTCAAATCGAACCATGGAAAACACCAATACGGGGAAACACTTCTATCGTTTTTCTCAGGCAGTAAACCTTATTCACTCACCAGACTGAGTGATTTCTCGGGATTGTCACCTTCTGTTTGCAGCCGGTGAGAGAAGTACTTCTTAAGAACATACCGGGCAATCGGCCCCGCCCCCGAACTGCCGTGCAAGCCATGTTCCACCAGCACGGTAACGGCAATTTCGGGGTCATCGGCCGGCGCATAACAGGTAAACCAGGCATGGTCTCTGAGGTGATAGGGAATGTCCTCATCGGCAAGCCCTTTGTATCTGGCTATACGCACCACCTGAGCGGTACCCGTTTTACCGGCGATCCTCAATCCCTCGATGCGGACACCCCGGGCCGTACCCCGCTTGCCGTGAACCACTTCCAGTAACCCTTCCTTGATGATGTCCACATACGCCTGTTCCCTCGGTGACAACTCGTTCACCAGCTCCGGGGAAAAGGATTTGACCACCCTGCCGTCCGGGGTTACGATGGATTCGATGATCTGCGGCCGAAAGTGTCTGCCACCGTTGGCAACGGTGGCCGTCATCACGCATAACTGCAGAGGGGTAACCAGGTTAAACCCCTGACCGATGGCAATGGAAAGGGTCTCGCCTTCATGCCACTTTTCGTTCTTAACCCGTTTCTTCCAATCCTGGGTTGGGACCAGTCCCGATTTTTCATGCTCCATCTGCACCCCGGTCTTTTCACCAAGACCGAGAATCCGAGCGTAATGAGCCAGCCGGTCGACCCCGACCCGCTGGCCGACCTGGTAAAAATAGACATCACAGGACTGGGCGATGGCCTGTTTCAGGTTGACCATTCCATGCCCGCCACGTTTCCAGCAGCGATAGACCCGGTTGCCGAAACGGTGGTAGCCGGGACAATAGAATTCGGTATTGGTATCGACAACCTGGGTATCGAGACCGGCCAGCGCAGTAACTACTTTATAGGTGGAACCGGGTGGATAGGATGCCTGTACCACCTTGTTGATCAGGGGATGGCGCGGGTTATCGAGCAGGGCCTGCCAGTTTTTGTGGGAAATACCGCCGATGAAATGTTCCAAATTGATTGGAGGGGTGCTCACCGCGGCCAGCACTTTGCCGGTTTTGACCTCAAGCACCACCACCGCGCCCGCCTTGTCACCGATTGCCATGAATTGTTCGGCCACCTTTTGCAGTTCCGCATCCAGGGTCAGCCGGATATCGTTACCCGGCAGAGGGTTGACCACCTGCAACTGCTGCTGCTCAAATCCTCTGGCATTGACCTCGGTGGAACGGCTCCCCTTTTCGCCGCGCAGATAGGGTTCAAAGAGCTTTTCCAGGCCCCGCTTGCCCACCAGATCGCCGCCCTCATATCGCTGCTCGCCATCGGCCTGAAGTTCTTTTCTACTGATTGAACCGATGTAACCGATAGTATTGGCGGCCAAGTCGTCATAATGATAGGTTCGTACCGGCTGCACCTCGATCCGAATACCGGAAAATTTGTATTTATTGTTTTCCAGATACGCCAGGGTCTGCCAGTCGATGTCTTCCTTGAGGGTGATGGGAAGATGGGGAGGATCCGCCGAGCCGGCTCGTATCCGCTCCCACAGCACCTCAATTTCCTCGTCCAGCACCGGCGCCAGCCGCTTGATAACGTCTTCCAGATCGATGGAATCCTCACGAATCAGGGCAACGTTGAAAGAGGGCCGGTTGGTGACAATTTCACGGCTGAAGCGATCGACAATATGGCCGCGCGGGGCTGCAATGGACTGGATACGCACCCGGTTGGTTTCGGCCAGTTGTCGATACTCCTCTCCCTGAATCACCTGCAGGTACCAGAACCGCATGACGATGATCGAAAAAAAGAGCACAATCACCCCGACGGCAAGAAATGTTCGTCCGCGCAACAGCGAGCAGGCCGCTTCGTCCTGCTCGGTGATATCTTCCAACTCTTCCAGTATTTGTTTTGTTTTCATCTATCTGAACCGGTTTCCCGATGGTTTTTTTACCAGACGCGAGGGGAGCCGCCGCCGCTGCGCCCGTTCATAGAACCAGTTTAAAAACAAGAAACAGGGCACAATGGCAATTGCCATCACCATTGTCTGCCGGGCAACCGCCTCCATTGACCAATACGCTTCAGCGGCCGGGTCGGAAACAATAATAAAGAGATGGCCGATAATCTGGCAAATAAAAAAAGCCCCCGCCGTAAGCGGCACCTGGTAAACTGATTCTTTGATCGATTTTTGTTGGGTGACCACCGTAAGCGCCGCCCACACCAGCAGGTACTGCATCAGATACGCACCCAGTTCCACGGAGACGGCAACGTCCATGATCCAGCCCATTATCGCAACAAGAAGGAGTCCAGGCAACCATGAAAACCGAAACGCGATGAAGGCGACATAGGCAAAAACCAGATCCGGCATACCGAGATAACTCACCCAGTCACGCAGAATCGTGGTCTGCAGGGCGATGAGCAGCAGTCCCACCAGGAAAAATGATATAAATCCCATTTCTTTCTAGCCCCCGACCGCGAATGGCGCCTGATCTTCCAGGGATTGAGCAAGGGAGAGATTGAGAAAGACAAATTCAAGCCGGCTGAAATCCACCGCCGGTTCCACCTGGATAATCAGGAACATGCCGCGCTCCTCACGCTGCACATCGACCACCGTACCCACCGGTTTACCGGGAGGAAAGAGCCCGCCAATGCCGGCAGTGACAATACGGTCTCCCGCCGCCACATTCTCCTTTTTCAGTACATACTCCAGGGTGAAGCCGTTTTCTCCGGCGCCCTTTAGAATTCCGCGTACCCGGTTTTTCTGGATAATCACATCGATGGCGCTGCTGGGGGCGTTGGCCAGCAGGATTTTACTGTAGTTGAAGGAGACATGGATGACCGAGCCGACAATGCCGCGCGAGGTCAGGGCAACCATTCCCTCGGTGACCCCGTCATTGGCGCCGCGATCGACTATGATGGTCTGAAACCGCAGGGAAGGATCCTTACCGATAACACGTGCGGTGAGCGGCGGAAATTCACTGTTTTGACGAAACTCGAGCTCTTCCTGCAGTCGCAGGTAGGTTCGGTATGCCTCCCGGTAGCGGGCCAGTTCCTCATCCTTGGCATCGATCAGGGCGCGAAGCCGTTCGTTATCCCGGCGCACATCAACCAAATCCACGTACCCTCCCCACACCGTTTGAATGCTGGAGCTTACCGAGGTAAGGATCGACTGGGCGTTACCGATGGTTTCCAGGGTGAATTGATGAAACAGACCGAACCTGCCGCCAACGGTGGAGACGATAACCACCACTCCTACCAGAAAGCAGACAAAGAGAAACAGGACGGTGCGAAACCGCAGCAACGGCGCCCGGCGGGGGGTATCCTTCTTATTCTGTTTCACGGCGGGGGACAACGTACTGCTTTACAATAATACCACTGCTAGTCGATCGATACTTCCCGCAGTATGTCAATATTATCAAGTGCCTTGCCGGAGCCAAGCACCACCGATGAAAGCGGATCATCGGCAACAATGATCGGCATGCCGGTCTCCTCACGCAGACACTTGTCCAGATTCTTCAGAAGCGCCCCGCCGCCGGTCAGAACGATTCCCTGATCAACGATGTCGGCAGCCAGTTCAGGCGGTGTCACCTCCAGGGCAACCCGTACCGCTTCAACGATGACATCAACCTGTTCGGCAATGGCGGTCTGAATTTCATCGGCCCCGACGGTAAGGGTTTTCGGTACCCCTGAGACCAGATCTCGCCCCTTGATATCCATGGTTTCGAACGGTTCCTCCGGAATGACGTTGCCGATGGTGGTTTTGATAAGCTCGGCGGTCCGTTCACCGATCGCCAGGTTATGCTTGCGCTTGATGTACTGCAAAATGGACTCGTCCATCTTGTCGCCTGCCACCCGTACCGATTTGGCATAGACAATTCCCGACAAAGAGATAACCGCGACCTCGGTGGTGCCGCCGCCGATATCGACGATCATGTTCGCGGTCGGCTCGGTAATCGGCAGATCGGCGCCGATTGCCGCGGCCATCGGTTCTTCAATAAGATACACCTCACGCGCTCCGGCTGACACGGCCGATTCTTTGACGGCTCGTTTTTCCACCTGGGTAATGCCGGAGGGTACTGAAATTATGATGCGGGGATGAACCAGGGTACGGCGATTGTGCACTTTTTTTATGAAGTATCGCAGCATCGCCTCAGTCACCTCGAAATCGGCAATCACGCCATCCTTGATGGGGCGAATCGCATTGATATTGCCCGGCGTCTTGCCAAGCATCTGTTTCGCCTCCTGGCCGACCGCCAGGACCTTGCTCATGCGTGCATCCTGACGAACGGCAACGACTGATGGTTCACGCAGAACGATTCCCTTACCTTTGACATACAAGACCGTGTTGGCGGTGCCCAGATCGATGGCCAGATCGTCGGAGAGCCAGCCAAATAACAACGATTGCAATGAAAACATACCCTACCCTATCGCATAAACTGGTGTGATACAAAAGAGAAACGGACTCTGAGACAGCCGTTCATGAAGACCCCTTGCTAAAGGGATTGGAGAATACCTCTCGTGTACTATCTTGGCAAGGGATATGAGGCCGCGAGCTTTTTTATTGACACAATTTACCCGATTTTGGTATGGGTTGTCGCCACACATCGTAAAAGTTGGGGCTATAGCTCAGCTGGGAGAGCGCTTGAATGGCATTCAAGAGGTCAGCGGTTCGATCCCGCTTAGCTCCACCATCAATATAAAATACCCGCCATCGCACAAGATGGCGGGTATTTTTTTCTATATACTGATTCTTGGCGTCAGGAGTCATCTTCACCGCGTTGCATTGACGATACGATATGTGATATACTCTTCTTCTTCACCTCTTTGTTGGGCGCCCGCATAGCTCTGACAATTGACAGGGGATCTCTTCTTTTCTTCTCAAAAACACGGGCGATCTCATCAGCCGTGGAGGGGAGTTCTTCCTCTTCCTGATAGATATCGAGCAACTCGTTGTAGTATTTGAAAAAGAAGAGAAAAAGGTCCTGATTCACCCCTTCACCGAATTGATCGGCCACCGTCTTGCGCAGTTTACCATCCTTGCCCATTACCATTTTGGCAACCTGGAAGGAAGACATCACTTCATAATAGAGTTTGGTTATGTATTCCAGATCGTGGGTACCCTGCAGCTCGAAAAATTCCTCCTGAAAAACTGATATGGTGGAATAGGCAAACCGGGTCACCTTGTTTTTATCGAGCACCTTATCAACTTTTGCCAGCGCACTCTCAAGAAAGCCGCGGGCGGTGGTGCTCTCTTTGACAATCTGGGCCTTGATTTCATCAACCCGGAGGGTGATAATACGCTCGATATCCTGCTCCCGGGCGAAAATCTCCGCTTCCCGTTCCGCAAGATCATCAATCTGCTTGACCAGTTCCGACTGCACATTCTTAAAGGCAACCTCAAGTATCGTGCTGTCGAAATGGTGCTCAAGCTCGCTGCTGATTGCATTGATTTCACGAATCTCACCGGCCTGGTCAAGGCCAAGCTCAGCGATAAACTCCCCGTCAAGATGATCGCCGACGTCGGAGACCCGGTCGCGATCGGCAATCAGGGCCTGGGCAGCACGCGAGGCCGCGGAATTAACATTTGCGACCACCATCGAGATGATTTCCCGCAACCGCTGATTCGATGAAACCAGATATCTGGTAACGGTTTTGGCACCCGGTAACGATTTTATATGTTCCATATTTTCCCTTTTCCCACCTGAAAGGTGGTATCCCGTCAAACGAGCACAAGTGACACGACTGTTGAGCAGGACCCCTTACCCGGAAACCGCGGCCAGCATCGCCGCTATATTCGGATGATCACCGGCCACCGCTTCATGATACCGGTACACCAGTGTGCCCCGGGTATCGACAATCAGCGCACCGCCGAGCTGCATGGCGCTGCCCTGCAAGGATCCCGGCAGATGGCCGGCGAACAGGGCCGAAAAACCGTGTTTGATGGCCTTGACATCAAGGAGTTTATCCAGCCCCTCGCCAAAGTCGAGCATCTTGTAGGTCTCCCGATGCGGGTCGGTAAAAAGGCTACCGGTATAGCCGGTAGCCCGGCGAAACGAACTGAGATATTTGACCTCGCCATGACCGATTACCACAAGGCGGGCCCCGGCTCTGGTAAAATCCTGCTCATGGGTAGCCAGTTCAGCAACCTGCTGACGGCATAAGACTCAGCCGAAATGACGGATAAAGATCAGGACCGCCGGCTGCTCGCTCCACATTTCGGAGAGCAGGTGAGATTCTCCGTTCTCATCAAGTACCGTGAGTGCTCCGAGTCTTTGCACATCAAGATCGTTTTGATTCATTATCGTCTCCACTGGTTGTATCACTTATACTGCATCACACATGTAACGCGCACACCTAAACATGCACCATATAATTCAATTAGGCAGCTTGAAAAATGAGAATTTTCGCGCCAGGCTCCCCTATGAATTCTGATAGCCATACCACCGCCTGAAAGAGGCGTTTGCCGAGGTAGTGGTCGACGCCACTTGCTTTTCCCTCCTTCTGTTTTCGCCGACGGAGTGGAAATAAAGCGAAGTCTCAGCTTATTGTAACCCAATATGATGCGAGCACTATTAATGGAGTTGACAGCCCCGCACCCCGCTGAGTAAAAGTAGGGATTGATCACGCAACAAAAACCAGGCAGTATCAGACGAATCATAATGTGGAGGGAGCTTTCATGACGGCTGAACTGATTAGTGGAACCGAGATCAGCAAGGCAATCCTGGCCGAGATCAAGCAAGAGGTGGATGAGATGCGGGAAAAAACCGGCACGGTACCCGGTTTGGTCACCATTCTGGTTGGTGAAAACCCCGCTTCGGTAAGCTATGTAACGCTCAAGGTGAAAACCGCGCTTAATCTGGGCTTCAAGGAGATTCAGGACAACCAGCCCGCCGATATATCCGAGCAGGATCTACTGGCCCTTATCGACAAATATAACAACGACCCGGAAATTCACGGCATCCTGGTGCAGCTGCCGCTGCCGGATCACGTGGATGACAAAAAAGTACTTGACGCCATCGATCCCGACAAGGATGTCGATGCCTTTCATCCGGTCAACGTGGGCAGACTGATGATCGGCGGCGATGTGGTGCGATTTTTACCCTGCACCCCGGCCGGTATCCAGGAACTGATCGTCCGATCCGGCACCGAAACCAGCGGTGCTGAGGTGGTGGTGGTGGGCCGTTCCAATATCGTCGGCAAACCCATCGCCATGATGATGGCACAAAAGGGTGTCGGCGCCAACAGCACGGTGACCATCGTCCATACCCGCACCAAGGATCTGGCCGCCCATTGCCAGCGGGCCGATATTCTCATCGTCGCCGCCGGCGTACCGAATCTGGTCAAGCCGGAATGGATCAAGCCCGGTTCCACGGTCATCGACGTGGGCGTCAACCGCATCGGCACCAACGAAAAAACCGGCAAGGCCATCTTACGCGGCGATGTCGATTTCGACAAGGCCAAGGAAATTGCCGGCAAAATCACCCCGGTACCCGGCGGGGTCGGCCCCATGACCATCTGTATGCTCATGCGCAACACCCTGCGCTCGGCCCAGAAATCCATCTGAGCTGCCTACACGGGGGCGGTTCGCAAACCGCCCCTGTATACTAGTAAAACGGCGCCACCCGAATCTCCACCTCACCCAGCCCGGCCACCGGGGCAATGGCCTCACCTACCCTGGCCGCTATGGCATCGGCCTGTTCCTCGGGACCCCGGTGATCGCTCCCGCGTGATGTACAGATACTTCTAAATGCATCCTTCCTACAGCAACATATCATAACAGTTTCACCGATACGAACCACCCAGGTCGAACTGCTCCAATGAAAAGGTTATCCCCTCATCCACTGCAAATTTTTTCACCATAGCCGCACCGGATAGATGTTTTCCATGATTCATGGGCTATTTTCTGTTACACTCACCGCCGGTTATATAGTATACTTCAGATTGTTGAATTTATTATTAACTTGAGACCCTTGCCATAATGGGAACCTGCCGCAACCATCCAGATGTAGAAACCCCGTATCTCTGTCAGAAACACGGGTACTATCTCTGCCAGGCGTGTCTTGCCTGCCATGACCCCGAACTGTACTGCACATTCAGGTCTTCGTGTCTCATCTATTTTATGGCGGAGAAAGGCGAAACGCTTGATCACGCCCCTGCCGCTTCACCGGAAACCAGCACAAAAGGAGAATCAGCATGAGCGACCAGCCACACTGCCCCGGCTTTGAGGCCAACAAATCACTGAGTGAAGTCAAGGTAAAATGCCCCGCCTGCGGCCTGGAAATGGAGATCTTTTCCGACGAAATTGGTAAGACCATCAAATGTGCTGCCTGCGGCGTCTCATTTGAGGCGGCACCAAACCAGGTAACCTGACAAATACCCCGCAACACGTGGTTTCCGCCGGTTGCCCCATATATGGCGGAAGCAACCCGTATCTGAAAAGAGTTTTGGCGGTGATAGCGTCCACGATGCACTCACCAGAACCTCTGTTTTTGTTTTTAGGGAGCGGCCTGTTATGGATGAAACTCTGCACAACCTGTTAGCCCCGTATAAGGATAAAAGTGAAGCGCTGATTCCCATTTTGCAGCATGTTCAGGGTGAGTTGGGATACTTATCGGACGAGGCGATGCTGGCCATCGCCGGAACCACCGGCATCCCGGAAAGCCGGGTCTACGCGGTGGCATCGTTTTATGCCCAATTCTACTTCACCCGCCGGGGAAAAAACCAGACCAAGGTCTGCTCCGGCACGGCCTGCCATGTAAAAGGTGCCGCCCGCATCCTTGACACCTTCGAACGCGAACTGGGGATTGCCTGCGGCACCACCTCCGAGGATTATGAGCATACCCTGGAAACAGTGGCCTGCGTCGGTTCATGCGCGCTGGCGCCAGTGGTTGTGGTCAATGATGAAGTTCACGGTCAGATGGAATCGGGCCGGGTCGGCAAAATCGTTGCCGGTCTCAATACCAATGGAGGGTAAGGGATGAATGCAATCAACACGCCCGCCGACCTTGGACCCATGCGGGATTATTGTCAGGCCGCCCTTGGCCGGCAGAAAGTGCGTTTTCTAGTCTGCGCCGGCACCGGCTGTATCGCCGGTGGTTCCATGGCCGTCTATCAAGAGTTGCAACGGCTTCTGAGTGAACGTGATATCAACGTGGACGTTGAACTGCTCTACGAAGGAAAAGAGAGCGATGCCGGGGTCGGCACCAGCGGCTGTCACGGCTTTTGTCAGATGGGGCCGCTGGTTCGGGTTGAGCCCACGGGCACCTTTTACACCAGGGTCAAGGCCGCCGATGTGCCGGATATTATAACCGCCACCCTGGACGAAAATTCAGAGGTGGAACGGCTGCTCTTTAAAAACCCGGACGGCAGCCGCTCGGTAACCGAGCATGACGTACCTTTTTACAATCGCCAGCAGCGTATTGTGCTTGATAAGTGCGGTACCATCAATCCCGAAGATATCCGCGACTATTTCGCCGTTGACGGCTACCAGGCCCTGGCTGAGATCCTGCAACATCTCAGTCCCATGGAGGTAATCGACATCGTTACCGCGTCTGGATTGCGCGGCCGCGGCGGCGCCGGTTTTCCGGCCGGCAGAAAATGGCTGGGCTGTCATAAGGCCGGCGGTTCGCCCAAATACGTGGTGTGTAACGGCGACGAGGGCGATCCCGGCGCATTCATGGATCGTTCCGTGCTGGAGGGCAACCCGCTCGCCGTCATCGAGGGGATGACCATTGCGGCATACAGCGTCGGCGCCCGTTACGGCTATATCTACGTGCGGGCCGAGTATCCCCTGGCGGTGGTCCGGCTGCAGAAGGCCATCGAACAGGCAAAACAATACCGGTTGCTGGGCGAAAATATCATGGGGGTCGATTTCGACTTTGACCTTTACATCTTCCAGGGCGCCGGCGCCTTCGTCTGCGGCGAATCCACGGCGCTGACTCTCTCCATCGAAGGCAAGCGCGGCATGCCCCGGGTGGCGCCGCGGCCACGCACCACCGAGGTGGGGCTGTGGGACAAGCCGACGTTGCTCAACAACGTCAAGACCTATGCCTTTATTCCTGATATCATCAGAAGGGGGGCGGACTGGTTCAAGTCAATCGGCACCGAATCGAGCTCCGGCACGGCGGTATTCGCCCTCACCGGCCATATCGCCAACTCCGGTCTGATCGAGGTACCCATGGGCATCACCCTGCGCGAGATCATCTACGATATCGGCGGCGGCATTCCCCATGGCGGCACCTTCAAGGCGGTGCAGACCGGCGGCCCGTCCGGCGGCTGCCTGCCGGCCTCGCTGCTGGACACCCCGATTGATTACGATTCACTGGACGAGGCCGGCTCGATCATGGGTTCGGGCGGCATGGTAATCATGGATGAAAACACCTGCATGGTAGACGTGGCCCGCTATTTTCTCCAGTTCACCGAGGAAGAGTCCTGCGGCCAGTGCGTGCCCTGCCGCCTCGGCACCAAACAGCTGCTGGAGATTCTCAAGGATATCTGCAAGGGCAAGGGACGCAAGGCGGATCTCGATCTACTCTACGAACTCAGCCACTCGGTACACGGCGGCTCGGTCTGCGGTCTGGGTCAGACGGCGGCGAACCCGGTGCTCACCACCCTGCGCTATTTCAAAGATGAATACGAGGCCCACATCTTTGAGAAACGGTGCCCGGCAAAGGTGTGCAAGGACCTCATATCATTTCGTATCGATGAGGAAAAATGCGCCGGCTGTACGCTGTGCGCCCGGGCCTGCCCGGTGAGTGCCATCACCGGGGAAAAGAAACAGGTGCATGTGATCGATCAGTCCATCTGCATCCAGTGCGGGGTATGCAAGGAAAAATGCCCCACAAAATTCAGCGCGGTAGAATGCGTCTCACCAAAATTAGTAATGGAGGTGGCCTAAATGAATCCCGTCACCATAACCATTGACGGCCTTGCCATACCCGCGCAAGAGGGCATGACCATCCTGCAGGCGGCCCAGGCGAACGGCCTCTACATCCCCAACCTGTGCAACCATCCCGACCTCGATCCGGCCGGCTTATGCCGGGTCTGCGTGGTCAAGATCGATGACTGGAAGATCGCCATTTCCTGCAAACAGCCGGTCAAAGAGGGGATGGTGGTCAGTACCGAAGACCCGGAAGTGCAGCGGGTGCGGAAAAACACAGTGGAACTGCTGGTGGCCAATCACCCGATGACCTGTCTGACCTGCGAGCGTGACGGCAATTGTGAGCTGCAGCGGGTTGCCCGCTATGTGGGGTTGGAACCCACTGATCTGAACCGCTACCGGCGTTCGGTGCGATCGCTTCCCATGGATCGTTCCAACCCGTTTTTCGAGATCGATCATGCCAAATGCATCCTCTGCGGCATCTGCGTACGCACCTGTGATGAGATCCAGAACATCAACGCCATCGATTTCGTCAAACGTGGCGTTGCCAGTCTTATCGGCACCATGGGCAACAAGCCCATCGCCGAATCACGTTGCGAATCGTGCGGTGAATGCGTGGTGCGCTGTCCTACCGCCGCCCTGTCGCCACGGCATCGGGTGCAACCCATGCGCGAGGTGAAAAGTATCTGCTCCTATTGTGGCGTGGGTTGCGGCATCAGGCTGGGCGTGCGTGGCGACCAGATCGTCGGGGTACAAGGCGATCGGGAGAACCCGGTCAATGGCGGCAGCCTCTGCGTCAAGGGACGTTTCGGCTATCACTTCATCAATCATCCCGAACGGCTGCAAAAACCGCTGGTACGCAAAGACGGGGAACTGGTGGAAGCAGAGTGGGACGAGGCCCTTGATCTCATTGCCGAGAAATTCTCCCAGCATAAGGGTGAACAGTTCGCCGCTCTGGCCTCGGCCCGAATCACCAACGAGGACAATTACCTCATCCAGAAGTTTACCCGGGCGGTGATGGGTACCAACACCATTGATCATTGCGCCCGGCTCTGACACTCCCCCACCGTGGCCGGTCTGGCCACTGCCCTGGGAAGCGGCGCGATGACCAACTCCATTGCCGAAATAAGCGGCGCCAAAACCATCCTCGCCATCGGCACCAACACCACGCAGGCCCACCCGGTACTGGCCCTGCAGGTCAAAAAGGCGGCGAGAAACGGCGCCGGCCTGATCGTCGCCAACCCCAAGAAGATCGATCTCTGCCGCCATGCCACCATCCACCTGCAGCACCGACCCGGCACCGATGTGGCGCTTTTAATGGGGATGATCAAGGTGATCGTCGATGAAGGATTGGCGGATCTTGATTACATCGCCACCCGGTGCGAGAATTTTGAGCAGTTTCTTGCCTCACTGGCTGAGTTTAACCTCGATGCGGTAGCCGCCATCACCGGTGTCGACCAGGAGCTCATTGCCGCCGCGGCGCGGCTCTACGGCTCCGAACAACCCGCGGCAACGCTTTACTGCATGGGTATCACCCAGCACTCGCACGGCACCGACAATGTCTGGGCCATCGCCAATCTGGGGTTGATCACCGGCAACGTGGGCATTCCACACGGCGGCGTCAACCCGCTGCGCGGCCAGAACAACGTGCAGGGCTCGTGTGACATGGGCGGACTGCCCGATGTCTATCCCGGTTATCAGAAGGTGGACAACCCGGATGCCCAGCAAAAATTCGAGGCCGCCTGGGGCGTGAAGCTCTCAGAAACGCCGGGGCTCACCCACTCGGAGATCTTCGACAAGATCCACGAGGGGACAATCAAGTCCCTCTACCTGGTGGGCGAAAACCCCTATCTCAGCGAGGCCAACGCCTCGCATGCCATCGAGGCGATGGAGAAAATCGATTTCCTGGTGGTACAGGACATCTTTTTGACCGAAACCGCGCAACTGGCCGACGTCGTACTGCCCGCTGCAACCTTTGCCGAAAAGGACGGCACCTTTACCAACACCGAGCGTCGCATCCAGCGGGTTCGTGCCGCCATTGCCCCCAGAGGCGAGGCCAAGGAAGACTGGCGGATCGTCACCGAAATCGCCAGGCGCATGGGCGCACCCGGCTTTGATTATAACACACCGGCCGAGATCATGGCGGAGATTGCGGCACTCACGCCAAGCTATGGCGGCATCACCTATGAGCGGCTGGAAGAAGGCGGGCTGCAGTGGCCGTGTCCAACGATTGATCATCCGGGCACGCCGATTTTACATACCGAACGGTTTTCCACCGCATCCGGCAAGGCGCGGCTGATGCCGCTGAGCTTTCGGGAATCGGCGGAACTGCCCGACAACGAGTTCCCCCTGCTGCTCACCACCGACCGCAGCCTCTTTCACTATCACACCGGCAGCATGACCCGCCGGGTGGAAGGCTTGGAACAACTGGTAAGCGAGGAGTTCGTCAAGATCAACCCGGCCGATGCGGCCCATTTGGCCCTTGTCGACGGCGAGATGGTACAGGTAAGTTCGCGGCGTGGTACCACTACGGCCAAGACCAAGCTTACCGCGGTCTGCCCGCCGGGCCTGGTGTCGATGACCTTTCATTTCGCCGAAAGCCCCACCAACATGCTCACCAACGCGGCCCTTGACCCCATCGCCAAGATCCCCGAGACCAAGGTATGCGCGGTACGGGTGGAGAAGATGACGGCGTAGAGCTTCGCCCTCAAACAAACGAGGCCGAACCGGCTACCACCGGTTCGGCCTTGCACCAAAACTCAAACAGGAGTTTAAGAGTTAATCCAGCAAATTTGCCCCAAAGCCTTGCCCAGCATAGGTTTATGCAAGCAAAGGGCGTAAGACCCCACTGCTGTCGATTTGATATCCGAAGGCGTGTAGGACTTCGGCTTGGGTCTTACCAGGTGTTTCCAGTCGACGTTCAGGCTTTCTCGCTCCCTTCTTCACCGATAACACTGAATGCAGCCGCCGCATGTCAGTCATAACATCATGTGCCGTACGTTGTACTCCGTTACGTGCGAGTCGATTCTCAAGGATGCGCACATAGGTCAGGGCAACGACGCAGGTAAACAGATGCAGTCGGATCTTGCTGTCGGTCCAGTGCCGAAACGGACGAGCACCCACCAAATCATCATCATTGCTCAAGCGGAAGGTTTCCTCAACCTGCCATCGATCCAGACTGGCTTGCACGATTTCCGCCGTTGTCCAGTCCGTATTGTCGGTGATAATGATGTTCTTCCCACACATCGCTCGTCTCTGTTTCAATTTGTCGGGGTCCTTTCTGAAACTCATGGAAAGGCTCGTGCCCGAGGTCTCGAAACGCAACTCAAAATAATCAGATGAGATGTGCAGTCTTTTACAAAGCCTGAGATACCGCCCTTCTATTTTCTCGGCGTTACGCCAATGAGGCACCCCCTCTCGCACCTTAGCCCGCATCTCAAGGAGTTGCCGGCGGATCGTCTCGAGTTTGTTCTCAAAGGTATATGCCTTCTTGCGGGCTGTTCGGGGATTATACGTTACGACAACCGTGCGCTCCTTTCCCCAATACTCCCCTCTGGAACGAAAGGCTTTGAGGCAGTCCTCCCTTCGGTCATCCTCAATCAACCGCTCATTCTTGGCCAGATCGACAATCTCGAAACGATCCAGCGGCGTGGCTGCGAGATCCTGAGCAAAATAGGTCGAATAGGTGGTGACGAAGTGAACCCTGGAGTGCTCGTCAATCCAAGAAAAATTGCCCTCCGAGTTCATTCCCTTGTCGATAACAACGGTGAGGCGCTCCTTGGTGTTGT
>Ga0272442_10001453_pt1 | contig 36112 bp, 28 predicted proteins | sample SSMForm2O_FD_200262 | JGI IMG/M metagenome (GOLD analysis project Ga0272442, IMG submission 200262) | Marine sediment archaeal communities from Little Sippewissett salt marsh, Falmouth, MA, United States - SSM-Form-2O | ecosystem: Environmental > Aquatic > Marine > Wetlands > Sediment ... | reverse complement strand
TCCCTGGCCATAGAGCATATCAGGCCCAATGACCTCGAAGTGAGCATCGACGGTGACTACGCCAATGATTTCAATTCCCTCGGCAGCTTCTGTTGAAACTGTTTTCCGAATATATCCAAGGTAAGTTGCATTGTATCGATCGCGTCCAACCATCACGGCATGCCCGCCGGCCCATAGTACTTTAGACGGTTCGGCATCCGGATAGATTGACCCCAACAGCGGCATTGGATTGACCTCTTCGAGCGAGCCGCTGTACAGGGACTTCTCGGCATTCTGCGCGGCATAGGTCGTTGTCAGGTTAAGGTTGCCCATCGGCGTCGGTATGGTCGATATCCAGATACCGTCCAGCGAATAGGGTGGCAGGGTCATCTGGTTGAGTAAGGTTAAATTATCGTAGTAGAAAGATTGGTCCGCGACCAGCCCGTCCGCGTGATATTGGGTGAGCCATACGACTCGTAAACCCGTCAAGTATCCGGAGGCAGGGACACTCATAAAATCGTCTTTATGCGTCCCCTTGCTTATGAGTTCAGTCAGCACCCAGCCGTCTTGCAGCTCGATAACTCGAACCACATCGATTTGGACATCGGGGAAGGCGGTAAAGTACAATTCATTCATGGCCATCATTGCGGCACGGTCCAGATGTGTGCCAAGAGGGCCTGCATAGATCTGGAAATCGGTATGATCCATTTTCGCCACATGGGCCGCATCGCGGCTGTTCCAGCGCGCGATCAATTCAGCATTGGCCTCCATCGGGGACAGGTTCGTCGGTTCCGGGGCAGGTACTGCGGCGGAAGGAACCAGTTTGGGTATCGCCGGAGCGGGGATCAACCCCGTCGCAATCATACCCGGAAATCTGTCATTGTACGTCGTAACCTTCATAATTTTATCACCCTCGTACTCGTATATAGACAGATGAGGAATGACCACTTCGGCGCCGGAATCCGGTTCCGTATAGTAGGTCTTGGCTTCTTCGATGACCACGTTGCCGGCGGCGAAGGCGCGCCCCTCGGTAATACGAAAGTCCGGCCGGGCCGCAAATCTGGATGCGAAGGCCCCTCTTATATAGGATTTGGGAATGGGTGGGGGTTGTGAAACAAGAAAATAGATACTATCCTCCGCGTAGTAGGACATCATGGCATCGATATCGTGCGCGTTCAATGCGTCTATTTGTGCAGCGTGAAGAGCGATGAGTTCCTCCGGAGTTTCCGCAAAAGACAGAGGACATACAGCTAATGTGACCAAGGCCACCCATACATATAGTGTGATTGATTTATTCATGATTCATTCTCCTTCTCCCCCCGTTATTCCTTTTTAATCCTCCAGCCAAATTTGGTGGAAGGCCTACCTTCTACCGAAACGGCGGATCAGCATCTAATGTCATTCTTATGCTCCTCCATAAGGCGTCTTTGCGAAATCCTCGTTTCTACAAAGACGTCTTTATTTGGTGTTTGCAAAGCCTTTAATTTGCTTTTCACTCAGCGCTCGACCAAAGACGCGAATATCGTCGATGAGGCCGGAGAAAAAGGTCCCGGCTTCGCTGTTTCCGTTTGCGCCGATATACAGACTGTTGGAGGGACTTTCCAAAGCATTTTGCTGATCCTCAGCCACGACGACTCCATCGAAGCAGAGCTTTCTGGACGAGCCATCCCATACAAGACCAAGATGGTGCCAGAAGCCATCGTTGATAACTGCATCAGATAGCAAAGGACTACCCAATGCACCAAGACTTTGAAGCTCCGTCATTAACCGGCCGTCATTATGCAACATGAGCCAATTTGGCCCTAATGGTTCCGAGATAAGGGCTTGACCCGGGGCGCCTCCTTGAACCCAAAGGAAGATACTAAAATGTTCTTTTGCCGGATTCACAACGGCCGGAGCGATGATGTAATCATCGACACCATCCAATCGGAGCGCACCACCAATCTGCCCACCGGAAGGTTCCCATACTGCTCCTCCCATGATATACCCATCATAGGTACTGCCCTGACTACCGTCACTATTAGCCGCGACGATGCCTTCCGATTCATCCAGAGCCCAGTGTGCCGTCAGTGGAGGACTCACATATTCTGAGAGAGCAGCCAAGTCCTGGTCATCCACGAAACCATCGCCCATAGGTCCTGGCGCAATATCACAGAGCGACTCATTCGTATGCCAAGAATCAACCATGATGGAAATGTCTATTGCATCCACGATGCCGTCATTATTGAAATCAACAATGGGTGTTATCTCCACTTGCCATATGTTCCAATCAGAGGTCATCGCAGAGGTGCCGCGACTAAAATAGATGGTTGAGTCGCCATCAGAAAAGGATACGAAAAACTCGGAATTGCCCGGGCTTTGTCCCCAAACGTCACTTGCAGTTCCTGAGTTAACGGGGGCAAAAAATTCTGCTGACCCCCAAGGGTCTACAGTCGATGCACGTTTGCTTACAAATATATGACCTTTAGAGTATCCTCTTCCGAAAAAGAGTAATAAACCATCGGAAGAAATAAATGGCGTAGATTCATATTGATCACCGTTAACGCAGTAACTAAGTTTCACTGGTTCACCCCAAGGGTCGTTTTGGGTCGGCCGAGTAGCAACAAATATATCCGTGTTGCTTGGATTACTTCCACCTCCTGGTCTATCGGACATAAAGTAAAGTTCCAGCCCATCCGCCGAGATACAAGGATGGGATTCTCTATTGTTCGTATTCACCGGCGGTTCAAGCTTGACCGGTTCACCCCAGGGATCGCCTTTACTTGCACGTGTCGACAACCACAAATCATTGTCATGACGGTCAAAATACAGTTCTAAACCATCGGCTGAAAGAGACGGCGATATAGCTGTTCTTTCATTAAAGGGGCCATCGAGTTTAACCGGCTCGCTCCATGGATCATCTATCGATAAGCGCTTTGAAATCCATATGTTCTCGAAAATACCACCCCGTTTGGACACGAAGTATAACTCCAGACCATCGCGTGATATCTCTGGATAGCTATCAGAAGAGTCACTATTGACATTCGGCACCATGGTCGGTTCGCTGAAGATAAAATCAGCCTTTGTTAGGCTCCCGAATAAACCTGTAATTACAAACAGTACGATGAACAGATTAGAAGTTTTCATGATTTTTTCTCCTTTCTTTCTTCCTTCCTTTGAAATAGATTTGTCGATTCTTTTTACATTTAATGCAGGATACGCAATTCTGAGGTTTCTTGGGATAGTAATTATTATGTCATATGCTCACCTCCCCTCCGCTTCGTGTAACTTTGCTCTCCATCGCTTCGCGATTTCGGGTTTTCCGGTGCTTTCGGTTTCCTCAATCATCTTTTCAATGACATCACGGTAAGAAGATATGTCCTCTGGAAAGCGGTCCATCAGCTTCTCGGCATACGGGCCTAAAAATTCTGCTTCCTCATAGAGTTCGTTTCTATAGTATTCTTTCATCCACAGAAAGATTCTGTAAATGACGTGATGATCGTCTTTGGTGACCAGCCTGTCGAATTGACGCAGGTCCGATTCGGCCTTTAGTCTCTGACCACCAGACATGTAGGCCAGGCCCCGCTCCAGATAGTACTCCGGATACAGCGGATCGGCCGCGATGGCGCGCGATTTTCTTTCAATCTGTTCGGAAATCAGGTCATTGCCCGCTATCCTTTGTCCAAACGCCTGACAAATCGGTATATTGGGGTCCACCTCCATCATCCAGGTCTTAGGGCGAGTACCAACGACAAGCTTCGAGCCATCCTGCGATCGAAAGAGGTTGTCAACAGGGTAGTCAAAGACACGGTAGAGCTGCATATCTTGCGTATCAAGAACAAGTGGGCCTATATTCGCCGGGGTCCACCAGGCCCTAAAGCACAATTCTCTTCCGTTGGGAGATAAGCTCAAACGCCACAGGCTCATCGGCCAGGGTGAGCGGATTTGATGGAGGAGTGCTTCCGAAGAAAGATCCACGATGCTGATTCCAATGGATCTCTCATAAGCGATCCAGTTTGCGTCTTCGTTGATGACAAAAAGGCCCGGACACGTTATCAGTTTTTCAGGAATTGGATCCGGATCGCTAATATTAATGAAACACACATCTTCATGCATCTTGAAGTAAAGACGACGGGAATCCTTCGACCACTGTGGCCAAGCTCCAGATGCGACTTTCCTGGATTGTCCCCCCTTTGACGAAACGATGCAAACATTTTGATTGGGATCCCTAAATGCGATGTATTTGCCGTCCGGGGACCAGGCCGCACAGTTTCTGTAGGCGGATGCAATTTGGCGTTCTTGCCCTGATTCGATGTTAATGATTTTAAGAGCCACCTTCCTCGGGACGATGGACGGAGCGCCATCCTGCATTGTCTTTGTCATTCCCCCGTACGACCCAATCCATCCAAAAAGGAGCTCTTTGCCATCAGGCGACATACCCCATAGCAAGAAGCACTGTCTTTGGAGCTGGATAAGTGTGGCCTGATCTGCAAAGGCATGATAGCACTGGGCAACTCTTCGAATATGAGCGAAGGGGGCCTGCTGTGCCATCTCTGGGGGAATTTCAATGGTCCGGCCTTTACTCAAGGTGTCAAACACATAGCTGGCAGTGGATTGATCGAAACGATAATCCCATTCATGGCTCGTTTGCTCGAACGATCTATATTTCTTTTTCGCTTCCTCGAAGTCTTTCATTTCCAGTAATAAGGTAAAGATATTGAAGCGATGCACGCGTTTTTTGGGATTCAATTCAGCACAATGCCGGGCATCGGCGAGTGCGGAGGCATGATGGCCCATGATCGTATAGGTCTTATACCTTTGGTGATAGAGTTCGCACAGATCTTGCTCACTCTCGCACAACTCAATCGTGCGTGTATGGTCCGCAACGGCTTCCTCGAAACGACCGGATTCCCGCCGCAAGATGGCTCGTATCGCATAGCCTAAAGAATCTGCCGGACGCAGTGCGATCAGCGCTTCGACATCTTCGACCATCTTGTCATCTTCAGCCAGACTATAATAGGTTAGTACACGCGCCTTACGGGATGGATAATGAGACGGATCGAGTGCGATGGCACGATCCAGCCATTGCAGGGCCTTTTCAGGATTCGGTGCAGTCATGGCCCGTAGGAAATATGCATCCGCTGTCTCCGGCAAGTTCGAGGCGGCAAGGGCTTCATATTCATTCACTTTAGCATCATCAACGCCCATATAGATTCGAGCCAGGAGACCATAGGCGGCTCCGGCGATCTCCGGTTCACTTTTTGTAAGGGGTTGCAGTTGCGTTTCGGCTTCATTTTTCTGGCCCAACTCAACGAGCAATCGGGCCTTCAACAGTTGCGCTTCGGGTTCCGGATTCTGGGCGTCGACCGTTGCTTCGATTTCATTCAAAGCCGCTTGGTATCGACCTTCGGCGTATAACCTTTGGGCGGTGGAAAGCCTGCTATCGATTTCGACCTTATTTTCGAGCTGCACTACAGTGTTAAGAGCTTGTCGCATGCGGAGATACAATGATGTGCTGATAAACAAGCCTATAAGGATTGATGCCACGATGGCCGCACTTGCTGTAACGAATACGCAGTGGCGCCGGACAAATTTCCTAATGCGATACGTGGCGCTCGGCGGTCCGGCTAAGACCGCCTCGTTATTCAGATAACGGGCAATATCCACGGAGAACTCGCCGACGGAATCGTACCGGCGGTCGCGGTCTTTCTCCAAGGTTTTCATCACGATCCAGTCCAGGTCGTTACGGATCAGCTTATGAAGAGCTTCCGGACTCGTATTGCGAGATTTTGCCACATCGATTCGGGCCCGGCCCAGGGTGCTGACTTTTGTGGAGGGGCGAGTGGGTTCTTCCTCGCGGATAATCCGTTGCATCTCTTCGTAACTCTTGCTCAGAAGATATTCGGAGGTAAACGGCGGTGAGCCGGTCAACAGTTCATATATAAGCGTGCCTAAAGAGTAAACGTCCGTGCGGATATCGATATCGAGGCCGCTCATCTCGGCTTGTTCGGGACTCATGTAGGCCGGGGTGCCGATGATTTGGGCGTAACGAGTGAAGAGTGTCTTTTCCGTCAGTTGGCGGTTGATCGCCTTGGCAATGCCAAAGTCGATGACTTTGGGGACCGGCACGCCGTCGTGGAGCGTGACCATGACGTTCGTGGGCTTGATATCGCGGTGGATTATACCTTTTTGATGGGCGTGCTGGACGGCTTGACAGACCTGGACGAACAACTTTAGACGCTCGTGAGTGCTTAGACTGTTCGCATCACAAAAGTCGGTGATCGAGGCCCCTTTGACGAGCTCCATGACGAAGTACGGCCGGCCCGTCTCGGTCGCCCCGGCGTCAAGAACCTTGGCGATATTCGGATGATTCATCATGGCCAGGGCCTGGCGTTCCGCCTCGAATCGAGCGATCACCGACTTGGTGTCCATTCCTAATTTAATGATCTTCAGTGCGACTTTCCGGCGGATCGGCTCTTGCTGCTCGGCCATATAGACGACCGCCATGCCCCCTTCGCCGATTTGCTCTAAGAGTTTATAGCGTCCAATGACCGTGCCGGGCTGCCCGATTAAGGGAGATTCGTCCAAAGTTATTCCAAGGTCAATAACCTGTTCATCCAGAAGGCTTTGGCTCTCGTGGGCCTGGAGTAAAGACTCAACACTGTTTCTCAGTTTCCTGTCGTCCCCGCAAGCTTGCATGAGATAGGCAAGGCGTTCGGCGTCGCTTTTCAGCCGGATGGCGGCGTCAAAAATCAGTTCTTCTTTTTTCACTTCACTTGTCACGGTTTGGCTCCTTATCTACAATGCGAAAATTAGAATTGAAGTGGCTCAAATTTCTTTGAAAAAAACAATCGACCTGTTTTAAGTCGAAAGCATCTATTTGTCCCGACCGATTTCCCGAATGAGCCAGGCTCGAGCATAGGCCCAGTGCCGTTTGGCTGTGGCGCTGGATATGCCCAGTACTTCCGCGGTTTGCTCGATTGTCAGTCCGGCGAAAAAACGCAGCTTGATCAATTCCGCCTTGGTCTTATCCTGTTCGGCAAGTTTATCCAGGGCGTCGTTGAGGCCAATCAACTCATCGGCCTGAGATTCATCCTGAGGGATGAGCACCGCCTCGTTCAGTTCGACTTTCTTTCGATCTCCGCCCGATTTCCGGCTTTTTTTACGTCGTGCGTTTTCAATCAGAATCCGTCTCATCGCTTGGGCCGCGGCGGCGAAGAAATGACCTCGACTATCCCAGTTTCGGGGGGGAGCCTCGCCAACTAAGCGGACGTAGGCTTCATGGACCAGGGCCGTGGCCTGGAGCGTCTGGCCGGGATGTTCCAGAGACATTCTCTGAGCGGCCAGCAGGCGTAGTTCCTCATATACAACCGGAAGCAGTTCATTGGCCGCCTTCGCATTGCCTCGTTCAATGGCGTCTAATATGCGAGTTACGTCCGTCATGATTCGTTTCGAGTCCGCACTTACCAAGTAAAGCCACGCTATTCTATTGAAAAAACTCGGCCGGATCAAATGCTATATGAAGATCGTGGGCGCATAAGAAAAGGGCTGTGAGTTTTTGGCCCACAGCCCTGATAGAACATTTTAAAAGAGGTGACTGCTTAGTCGGGACAATTCTCCAGCCATGCGGCCGTGAAATCAACCAGGTCGTCCGTGTTAATGACGCCGTCGCCATTGAAGTCCTGGCAGATCGTATAGCTGGTGTCCGGAGTGAACAGGTAATCTTCCGTTTCGCCGTATTGATACTTGCCGTCCGGTCCGGAGCCGGCATTGCCTTTGACGCCCGGATTGCTGCCGCCCTTCCAGGGCTCCTCCGAAAGCGTAATGCGCATCCAGATTTTTTCCGGCCCGTTTTCCGGATGCCAGGAGAGAATCGCCGGAGTCGTCATCTGATTGGCGCCGGCGGCCAGGTCGAACAGGAACTGGTTCTGGACCGCCCATTCCGGTGCGGCTCCCTGGGCGCATTCCACCGTGTCGTCCCAGTCGCCGTCGCGGTTCCAGTCGAGCCAGATATTGACCCAGAGATCGACAGCGGGATCGACGACGGTGACCGTATAATCGAACGTGGCCCACTGGCAATCGGGCAGATTGAGAGGCAATTCAATTCCATCATCGCCGCCGTCGTCGTCCGACAAGGAGGACCAGGGATTAATGTTATTGACGCCGTCCTCATCCGCACCCGAGTCGGCTTCGGTTTCACGCGTGATGCTCTTGCCCAGATAGGCCACGATGATGTCATTCAGGTGAGCCGGTCCGAAAGGCCCGCTGCCGGTGCCGTCGTTGTAAACGGTCGGGAAATTGGCTTTGACGCCGGAATACGCGTACATATTTCTGCCGTCGTTATTGGTGCTGTCGGGAGCGTCGCCGAGGTCCGGTTTATCCGAGACGGCGCCCGATTCGCAGGTGATATTCAGGATGCCTTCACCCGTGTTGGAGCCGTAGCCCCCGATTTCAATCAGGTATTTGGCGCCGGCCGTAGCGGCGAAAGTGATTTCAGACTGATATGCTCCCGGTGCATCGTCGTTGCATTCGATCAGATCTTTCGAGGCCAGGTCGCAATCGTCACCCTCATAGACGGCGAGCATCGTGTCGAAGCTGCTGCCTAAGAGGCTTACTGTGGCATCACCGGTACACGAAGCTGTGTAAAGGAACCAGATGTTCGGACTGGTCAGGCAGAGGCCGGGACCGTCAAATGTCGCATCGGTCGTATCGAACGCGAGGTCTTTTACTTCGCCGATGGCTTGGGCGTTGGCGCAATCGTCTTTGGACGGTTGGCCTGACGGCTGGCAATCGATATTGAGCAAGCCTTCACCGGTGTTGGGGCCATAGCCGCCGATCTCAACCAGGTATTTATGACCGGCGATTACAGAAAGGGTAATTTGTGACGTAAAACCAGGGGGGTAATCATCATTACATTCGATCAAATCGCCTGAGGTGGGATAGCAATCATCGCCATCATAGACGGCGAGCATCGTATCATAACTGCTGCCCAGGAGACTAATCGTGGCTTCGCCCGTGCATGTGGGCGTATAAACGTACCAGATGTTCGGGCTCGTCATACAATGGCCGGAGCCGTCGAATGTTGCCTCTGTCGTATTGAATACCAGGTCTTTTACTTCGCCGACGGCTTGTGCGTGTTCGCAATCGTCCTTGGACGGTTGGCCTGTCGGTTCGCAACTAATGTTGAGTAGGCCTTCACCGGTAATAGAGCTATAGCCGCCGACCTCAATCAAGTACTTGTTGTCGGCAACCGTTGCGAAAGTGATTTGTGACTGATGGCCCGGCGGGTAATCGTCATTGCAGGCAATCAAATCATCCGAGTTCAAATTGCAATTCTCGCCCCCATAGACCGCGAGCATTGTGTCAAAGCTGCTGCCCAGGAGGCTGACGGTGGCTTCGCCCGTGCATGAGGCCGTATAAAGATACCAGATATTGGGACTGGTCATACAGAGGCCGGGACCGTCAAACGTCGCATCAGAGGTGTCGAAGGCCAAATTCGCGACATCGCCGACCGCCTGGGCATTCTCGCAATCGTCCTTGGCCGGTTGCCCGGGTTGCCCGACACAACGGATACTCATGCTTCCTTCGCCGGTATAATCTTGATAGCCTCCAATTTCGATCAGATACTTGTTACCCGCGACGGCTTCAAATGTGACTTGCGATAGCCAACTGTCGCCGGAATCGTCGTTGCAGCCGACCCGATCGCTTGTTGTAATATCGCAATCACAACCGTTATAAACTGCGAGCACGGTGTCGTAGTAAGCGTCAAACAAAGTTACGGTGACATCACCCGTACACGGGGCCGTGTAGCAAAACCATACGTTGGGCCCGTAATTACACCCACCGGGGCCGTCGAATGTGGCGCCTCTTGTATCGAAATCAATAGACTCACCATCGCCAACGGGCAGCGCGTCTTCGCAATCGTCGTTGGGCACGCCCAGGGCCATTTGAGCCGAGCCGAGCAGCAAAACCAGCACGCAAGCCAAGGCTACTTTCAGGTTCAAACATTTCATTGTCAAATCCTCCAAATAATAGTCATCATTTACTGTTTAAATGCAGTTCCATTTTGATTTTATAGCCTTTTGGGCCACGCAAACAGTGAGGTACATATCCTTCTGTGCCAAAGATTCTATTCAAAAGTGCCAACCGTATCTCAATTGTAACGTTTTTTCTCTATTTTTACATCGGCGTTTTGTACCTTGAACTATATCTCGAATGTGTGTAAATTGACCGATTCTTTCCATGTGAATCGGCTTGAAACAGTCAAAATACGGATTGACCAGAGTTCAGTCGCACAACCCCGCCCTTTGGGTATAGGCATAACTTCTTTCAGAAGTAGGGTTTGCGCTTCTTTGGAAGGCGGATTTTGTCTGAGTCCTATCGCATTGTATGTCGGTGGCTTCCAATGAAAAAGGGTGTGAGATTACACCCTGTCTATAGGTTGTATGAGCGGTATTTTCCGACTATCGAGATCGGATTAATTGGGTATTATTGAATTTGATATGAGGTAAGTTTGTCTGCAATTCTTCGATGAAGCGCAGGCCGTCTTTCCAGTAGCCTGCGGTCGGTTTCAAATCGTCGCTGAAACCGGTAAAATAACGGTTTATGTTGCCGATCTGAAGCTCTCGAAGGTATTTACTCACCATCGAGGCGAGCGAGACGGGCAGAAATCGTTCATCGGCGCCCACGACAAAATGTATGCGCATGCGCCTATCGTTCGCATGCAGTTCGTAGCTGCTGGTTTTGGGGCTTTCATGGAGAATCCTCAATTCCAAACCATCAAACAACTGTTGTAAGTGCTTGCGATAGCGAATTCGGCCGCCCTGCCGGTCGATAATGAGCTGCAAATCATCCATTGAGAAATGGTCGTAGGCCCTTTTGATAAGGCGTGACGTCGTGCTAAAAAGGACATTGGCCTTGTTCTTTATAGCGGCGACCATTTCGTTGTAATAGGCGACGTCCAGACAGTAGCTTTTCATGTCCAGCAGTTTCATATTATTCGAGGCTAAATTCTCAGTCAGCACGGAGGAAGCGATATCTCTATCGGCCCTGTTCACCGAGAGAGAACGGCTTCCGGCGTCCTTGTACCAGGGATAATCGTTGAGCCGTTCGAGATCGTCCGGGCATAATAGGCCCATAAGCTCCGCTGATGTGGCTGGTTCGTAACCAAGGCATTGCAAAGACGCCAGGACGGTCCGTTGAAGGTGGTGAATCCCAAGGGATTTGCTAAAAGCTTTCTTGCTGTCGGTAACGAGCAATCTTCCTGCGAGTCGTTTGCGACTCCGGCTGAGACTTTTTCTTAGAATGGCCCAAAGATCGGACTTAAGAAGATGAGAAGGCAGTGAAAAGGTGGTCGAAGAAACGACCAGCGGCCCCAGGAGCGGCCCAAAACCCGCTTCATCAATTCCTACCAAAATCGCCATCCGTGCGACTCCACCCACCCGTGAAAAATGTTCGACTTTCGATTCTCGGCAAGCACCGAGCACGTCAAAATTATAAGTCGTCACTCACAAATCGCAAATCAAAAAGTCGTTCAGCCTGAGATGACTTTCCGACTCTGATTCAACTCTCCCACAGGCTTGATGGCGTCTCGGATTCTCTGGGGATCGCGTTTCATGCTGGCTTTGGAAAGGTGCTTTGTCATAGAGCGATAGAACGATGAGCCGGCCTCTGTTTTGTGTCATCACCTCACAGTCCTGATGGGCTTTGATTCCCTGCATGACATCGCTTTCCCGGGATCAAGCTCTTTTGTCTAAGCGTGAGGATTCTGAGGTCCCCTTCATCCGCCTTAGGGAGATGATCGCAACCTCGATGTTGATCATCTCCCCTCGGATGAATTTTTCAAGGTGACCAAACAAAACGCTGTTTCTATTATCTGAGCAGGCTTAAGGCCAACTGAGGCATCGTATTCGCCTGGGATAACATAGAGACACCGGCTTGTGCCAACACCTGGTTCCGGGTCATCGTTGCCATCTCGGTGGCCACATCGACATCGGAAATTCGGGATTCGGCGGCCATCAGGTTTTCCGTCTGATTATTGATAACGGAAATCGTGCTTTCCAGACGGTTCATTTTGTAACCGAATGCGGCGCGGGCGGCGTCTTTGGTCGTGATAGCCGTCCCGACGGTGGCCAACGCGGCCCGGGCACTGGCGGCAGAGCTAATACTTGCCGTGGAAAGCCCCAGAGCACTGCTGGTCATATCGCTGCCGGTGATATCGATCTTGTCGGTTGTCGCCGTTCCGAATTGAATCGAAATCGTCGCCGTGGCACTATTGAGCAGTTGGTTGCCGTTAAAATCGACCGCTCCTGCAATACGATTGATCTCAGCGGCCAATTGACCAAACTCATTGTTCATAATCGTTCGCTGCGAGCTGGAATAAGAACCTGTGGCGGCTTGCTCAGACAACTGTTTCAAACGAACGAGGGCGTCATCGATGGTTCCCATCGCTCCTTCAAACGTTTGGAGCATGCTGATGCCGTCCAGCGCGTTCCGAGATCCCTGCTGAAGCACGGCGATATCGGCACGCATCAATTCGCGAACGGCCAATCCAGCGGCGTCGTCCTTCGCGCTGTTAATACGCAGACCGGACGACAGTCTCTCGACAGATTGGGCCAAATCATCGTAGCTGTTTCCCAAATGTCGAGCAGCATTTGCTGACATGATGTTGTTCTTGATTGCTAACATATTTTTGACTCCTTAAAAATTTACCAGACCCTTTTGGTGGCTTTGTTGAGACATCCCCAAGATGCCGATTTCCTGAAGTGCTCAACACGCAAAACAGCCACGGCTACTTTCAAAGGTCTTTATCGGGTAAATATAGTAAAACTTAACACGATTATTGCGTGTTAATATAAGTAATTTTGGATGGCCCGGTAATTCAGCTAAAAATGGACTCAATATGCCGACTTGGAGGATAAAGAGATGTAAAAAAAATGAGGGAGTAATCTAAAATTAATATTTGAGGAGGCTTAATTCCTTCGTTACTCGCTTAAGTACAACCTCCCAACCATCGTGTCTTTCTTGCCGAAATAGCTTTATCGTTGGATACCAGGGACAGTCTTGCCGATCGAGCATCCACCGCCAGTCGGGACAAGAGGAGATGAGCGCCCATGCCGGTTTTCCCATGGCCCCCGCCAAATGAAGCACAGCGGTATCCACCGAGATGACCAGGTCCAGATTTTCGATCACTGCGGCGGTGTCGGCAAAATCATTCAACTCATCGGCAAGATTGATTATCGGTCTTTCCCATGTCAAATCTTTCATCTGTCCGGCGGCGGTCCCTTTCTGCAATCCAATCAACTGGATGCCGGGAATCTTGGACAGTTGTAGAAAATGTCGCACATGGCACGAGCGATTTCGATCCTCCGTATGGGTCGATTCGCCGGCCCAGACAATCCCCACTTTAAAATCCCTCCCCGTGAGTCTTTGCCGCCAGCGTTCAGCCTTAATCGAATCCGCATGAAGATAGGGGATATCGCAGGGGATGGTATGCAGGGTGGTTCCGAATATCCTGGGGAGCTCTAACAAGGGGACGTGCAAATCCATTTCCACCAAAGAGTTGTTGCTGATCGGGGCATCTATGAGTTCGTCAATTCCCGGAAAGCCCCGCATAAGACCGGTCAGAGGCTTCAGCATCTCGCAGACGACCGTTCCCCCGCGACGTTTCACCATTGGAAGGTATCGAACAAACTGGATATTATCCCCGAAACCCTGCTCGAAATGGACAACGAGTTTCTTACCCGCAAATGGCGATCCGTCCCAACAAGGTACGAGGTATCGCTGGAGGCATGTATTGTTTTGAGTTTTAAGCCGCCATCTGTATTCGGTCCAACCTTCCTCGAAATGTCCGTTCAGAAGCAATATCATCCCCAGGTTACAGTGAGCCTCGACATAGTCGGGTTTGAGTTTCAGAGCGCGTCGGTAATGTTCAATCGCGTCGTTGTGGCAACCCTTCTTCATAAAAACAGAAGCCAGCGTATTGTACATCTCTGGATCGTCGGGCTTGAGCGACAGGGCTTGTTGACATACTTCTACTGCGGCGTCAAGCTCTCCCTCGTATTGAAGCGCAACAGCCATACGATTGTAAGCTTCGATACACGTCGGATCGAGTGATAGAGCATGACGGTACTTCTCAACGGCGATGGGGAATTGATTTTGTGACAAAAATACATTTCCCATATTCATATACGCCGAGCTGTAGCCGGGATCGAGTGATGTCGCGCGCTCGTAAGCGGCAACGGCTTCTTGCCGTTCTCCAATGGCCCGAAGCGTCGCCCCGAAGGTATTGTGGAATTGGGGAACGTACGGATTATTTTTAATCGCTTCACGAATCAAATCGAGCGCCTGCCTGTACCATCCTTTCTGGTAGGCCATCGCTCCCAACAGGTGGAGTGCATGAGCGTGGTTGGGATGACTTTGGAGGATCTCCAGGCACACTTGCGCGGCTGTGTCCAAACGGCCTGCGCGGTAGTCCTGTAAGGCAATATGAACGGCATCACCTACGCTTGTTGCTTGCATATCACGCTTTAGCTAAGAACCATCGGAAATCTATCGGTCTGGAGGTGCCTCATGCTTCGCTATGTCGATCCTTCTGTGAATTCTCCGATGACATTCATCAAAGGCGTATGATGTAAGGAACCTTCCAGCTCGATTTGAGTTTGCTGCAATTCGCTCATAAGGGTGCTTGTTTTCTCCGGAGTGAGCGTTGCGCCTTCGAGCGAGAGTTCTCTGTAAATCTCCCCGGTCAGCCATTTTCGAGCAAAATAGATCATGTCCCTGATTTTTATCTGTTCAATGTTGGGGCTGCAAAGCCTGCCGGAGGCTCCCTGATCGTGAATGCCTCTGGCTCCCGCGATTCGCCATATCTGCCAGCCTCTCGAACGGGCAGTGAAGCAATAATCACTGTCGCTGCCGATGAAAAGAAGGTTTTCATCCAGCAGGCCAATCTCCTGAATCATCTCTTTTCGAAGGATCATACACGCGCCGTTAGCCCAGGGTATCTGTTTGTCTTCCGCGAATTCTCTCAAGTCGCCGTATTCGTGTTTTCCCATGGGAAAGGCTTCACAGCCTCCGGCAAAAACGACAAAGTTTGGATCTCTACTGTGCAACTGCAATGGGGCCCCGATGCCGCAACGGGGATGGGAATTCATGAATTCGACCATTCTTTCTACGGCGTTACATTCCAGGTACATATCCTGGTTGAGGATAAGGATGTATTGGCAGGGGTGCTCCAGATATTCTCTGATTCCTTCATTGATCGCCGCGGTAAAATAGACATTATCTTGATCATTGTCTCGGACAAATAGTTCGACCTCGACGGTCTGCGCGCCCAGATGGGAGATGCACTTGGCAAGCTGGTTTCTGTTTTTGTAATAGGGGATGATAGCTGGAATCATTTCAATACCTATACATTAACACGATTTCTGTTTGCTTTCCTCGGCCGTTTTTCGCAGTTCTTCTGCGACGCGCTGAAACACAGGGGGCCACCCGGTCCGCTCTTGTTGGCGGAACAATCGCATCGTCGGATACCACGGGCTGTCCTGGCGATGAAGCATCCATCGCCATTCGGGAGAAAAGGCCAGAAGCGCCCAGGTCGTTTTGCCCATCGCCCCGGCTAAATGCAGCACCGAGGTATCGACGGAAATAATGAGATCCAGGTTCTCGATGGCCGCGGCGGTATCCGATAAATCCTCGAATTCCCCTGAGATACGCTCGATCGGGATCGTTCCGGCCAGCTCATCGATCTGTTTAATCGCTTCGCCTTTTTGCAGGGCGTACAATCGCACGGACTCGATTTGTGTCAATGGTGCAAAACACGCAAGCTTGCACGAACGATAGCGGTCGTGCCCGTGGGTGGGAGATCCCGCCCAGACGATACCGACTTTGAAGCCCGGCCCGGCGAGCTTGGCCCGCCAATGCCGGACCTTGGTCGGATCGGCATGAATGTACGGCACATTAGCCGGAACCGTCTCTACCGTCGTCCCGAATATGTTCGGCATGTCAAAAAGAGACGAATGCATGTCAAATTCCACTGAGCATCGTTCGTTAGGCTGATATGCGACGAGCTCATCGATTCCCGGAAATCCGTCCAATAGGGTCATCAAAGGTCTCGGCGTCTCGAATATGACTTTTCCCCCGCGGGCTTTAACCTTGGGCATGTATCTGACGAACTGAATGTTGTCGCCGAATCCCTGCTCGTCATGTACGAGAAGTGTTTTGCCTTCGAACGGGGTCCCGTCCCACCGGGGCTTGCCGGACCGGTGATCCTCCGTGGGAATTTTCAAAACCGCATGTGGGTGCAACCTGTATTGTTCCCAGCCCTCTGTGAAATTTCCGCTCAGCAACAAAGTGAGTGCCCTATTCCAGAGCGCCTCAGGGTAACCCGCTCTAAAACGAAGGGCCTGGTTGTAACGTTCCAGAGCCTCCTTGCATCGCCCTTCATCCCGGAGGCTGTTCGCCAAATTATAGTACGCCTCAGCAAAATCAGGTTCGCGCTGCAAGGCTTGCTCGAAACAGATGATCGCCTCGGCACATCGATCCCGTTCTTTCAGGGCAATCCCCAGGTTGTTATACACTTCCGTATATTCCGGATCGATGTATAGCGCTTTTCTGTAATTTTCAATTGCTTCGGCCGGCCGGCCCAGCTCATTCAGAACCACTCCCAAATGATTGTACGCCTCGACGTAATCCGGTTTAAGCCGTATCGCCTGCTCGTAACTCCGAGCGGCTTCGGCGTAGCGCTTTTGTTGTTCCAGGGAAAACCCCATTGTATTGTATGGCTCAGCGGTGTCCGGCTTCAGAGCCACGGCTTGTGTGCATTTTTCAACCGAGGCTGCGTATTGACCTTGCGATAGAAGCACGATGGCCATATTGTGATACGCCTCGGCATAATCGGGAGAAAGTGAAATCGCCTCTTGATAGGCAAGGATAGCTTCATCGAATTGTCCAAGGCCTTCGTGGACGAGTCCAAAGGTATTATGGAATTCTGCCGTCTTTGAATTCTTCGCAATCGCTTTGCGTATGAAATCAAGGGCCATATCAAGTTTTCCCATTTTGTAAGCGATTGTTCCCATTGAATGAAGGGCGGCGGAATTATCCGAATCATCTGATTGAATCGGTGGAGTGGATTGTTCGACTTGGGGTTGTCGGTTTTTCAGACGGGATGGCTCGGTTCCTTGTGTCGTCGAATCGATGATCGGCATCGTTAACTGATTCTTTCTTGTCTGAGTGTGATAGAAAACCGACGATTTATATCAACATATTAATTGAACCCTCACCCATGTGTGTCTCTTCAAATTCGGAGACCGGATGATAGTCTGTGTTTTTCGTCGACCAATCATTCATCCCATTGGTGTAGGCATCGTTATCCCATGTTTGGGAATCCGTCGAGTTTTGTTCATAGAGTCCGCTGTTCTGTGGCGATTCGTCCTCAAGTCCCTCGTATCCCGACCGGTTCTCCTCAGAGAGCATGACGTCGAGACGCCTGATTTGGATACCGGCATTGGCAAGATCCCGGATGATTTGCGGCAGGGCTTGTTCGATCTCGACCCTTGTTTCTGCTCTGTTGACTTCTAACGAACCCGTCAGCTCGGAATTTTGCTCCTGGAATTTGATAAGCACTTTTCCCAGTTCGGGCGGATTGAGACGGACGGTGATGAGTTGCTGGCCACCCTGCTGAGGCGAAGAATGTTGGATCGATTCGAGGATTTGCTTGCCGACGTCTGTTGAGATTTCGCTTAGCGATGATTGCGTCGATACGTCGGCTGCCTTCGGATTTTCGACGGAAGTCAGGGATTGTTGTGGGACCGGAACGGGAGGATCGTTTTGAATGTGTATCTGCTCGATATGCTCCTGGAAGCTGTTGTTATCGGTCGCATAACGTTGTGTTTCCGGTTGACTTGCGGATGTCTGGACTTCGCTTGCATCTAATGATTTGAAGTCAGAGGTGTTTGCAGGATCCTCTCCGGTTTGCGTTGACTCTTTATCCTCCGGGGTTTGTAATTCGGATATGGATTCGCTGGTCGGCGCTCGTTTGCCCGAATCCGTTTCCGAAGGGGTAGATGGAGTCTGAGACGGTTCGGCCTGGATCGGCGCCGGGCCGTCGGTTGTTGCCGGGCTGTCGTCATTAGTCAGACCATCAACAAGTAGTCCTTTTGTACTCGACATAGTCTCTTCTGAATTCTCAGCAGAAACCGGAGAATCCGAGCTGACCGGTTCGTTCTGCTTTGTTTCTCCCGTATGGTTGTCACCGGTTTGTGTGCCGGTGAGTGGCTTCTCCGTATTGTCCGCGGTAGCCGGGAGATTGAGCTCACTCGTCTCGATGGGTTTGAATGTGGGTGTGTTATCGGCGCTCTCTATGCTTTCGGAAGGATTATCGGCTGTTGGTTTGACCTCAGCCATATTAGCTTGAACGCTGTCAGGTATTGTTTGGTTTTCATCGGTAACAACATGATCGGTTTGAGTTGATTTGACGATTTCTTCGACAACAAGAGGCTGGCTGTTGGCTTGAGGAGAAGGAATTAGAGGGGCCGTTTGGATAATGGCTTCCCCGTCGCCTCCCATTTCACCATCTTGCTCAATGAGATTGGACGTTTCGATCTCTAACACCGGTTCTGAACCCGTCTTCTCATTCGTTTGGCAAACCGGATTTGACTCTTCTGACTCAATCTTCTGCTTCTTTCCAGGACGTACGGTTTCTATATTTCTGCTTTCTTTAGCATTGGATTCATCCGATGCTTGTTCAGTGACTTTTTGGGGCGGAGTTGGCTGCTCGATGTTATTGGACGTTGTGTCTTCGGAAGGTATCGTCTCAGAAGATATCTCATCCTGAATCAGCCAGAATGGCTTTCCTTCAGCGATCATACCCGCTTTTTGCGAAGGTGAGACCGTTTGAGCAGGTATGAGACAGGTGGCGCTAATCGTCGGTATATTGGCATTCATATATGTACCCTTATAAAACGAAACTATTATTAGCAAGTAACGTGCCAGCTTTTGGAGTATGAAGGTTAGCTAAGGTATAAGTGATTTATTGAAAAGTGTTTACGTGTATTTTGACGAAAGAACGACGGGCAATATGTCTGAGAGTACGTTATAGAGACGGCGAAACATTCCAGGGCATAGGAAAGGATTTCCGGTAGGACACGTCGTGACGCCCCGTTTGGGGGGCGTTGAGGTCATCAGATTGAAATGCAATAGTCCGATAAATCTGTTGAATCGGAAAGACCATATCCTGTATGATATCCTGACATCATTGTTTATTTCCAGACGCGCCGCGACTTGCCCCCTCACGATCTGTCGTCCATTATGCCGGTTATTTAAAAATAAGCAGATGGTGTAACAAGCAGCCTGTTTAGCCCTCTTATCACGCTAAAAGGGTATTTTTCAAATATGAGAAGTCTGTAACTGATGATCGAGATCTCACTTTGGCGTCTTCAGAGGTAAGGGGGCTTGATAATTGGCACGATTCTTGCAGTTGCTTTGTTCGTGACGATGTTCGTGTATAGATATTGGGTAATGTCAAATGTCCAGAACGAATGGTGTAATCGATATTATCGAGGCCGGGATACGGGCTGAAAATTTTCGACAGATAGCGATATCCAATAATATCGCCAATCTTGAGACGCCCGGTTATCGCAGAGTCGATGTCAAGTTCGAAGAGTTCCTTACCAAGTGTTTGAAATCAGGGGATACGGTCGATCTGGAAAAAATCATGCCCGAGCTTTATCGGCCGAAGCAGACCCCGGTCAAGGATAACGGTAACGATGTGAACTACGAAGCCGAAGTGGGGCAAATGATTAGAAACGCGATTCGCCATAAGGCGTTGGTTCGATTGCTCAGTAAGAAATATAAGCAAATTGAACTGGCGATACAAACTCCGTGAGGTTGACGAATGGCCATTGACGCTTTGCAACTCCGGCGTTGGCTGGATTATTGGAGACGCCTTTTGTTCATCCGGAGTGTATTTCAGAAAGGAACAAAGTAGATGGAAGTAACTCATGGCCTGGGCCCTATCGACATCGCCGTTTCCGGTTTAAAGGCCCAGAGTAAACAAATCGAGGTGATTTCATCGAATGTCGCCAACTCTCGCACCGTTGACTCCGGCAAAGGCGAGCCTTACCGAAGGCGTGTTGTATCCTTGACAACGGACGGAGAGTTGGGGGGCGTCGAAGTGGATCAGATTCTCGCCGATATGAGCGATTTTACAAAGATGATGGATCCGGGGAGTCCTTTGGCGGATGCGGACGGATATATCTCAATGCCCAACGTGAATTTGCCCGTCGAGATGATGAACCTGAATATTGCCTCGCGGGTTTATCAGGCCAACGTGGCCGTTTTGAAAAGGTATCAACAAATGGTGGAGGTAACACTCGAGTTACTTCGATAAGTTCGGGGAATAAACCATGATAGATCCGAATACCAGTGTAAACATGTCTGTCCATTCGATCAAGAGTCCCTGGGGGCCGAATTCGACACAATCGGGAATGGGTCCGGGTTCTCTGGAGACGACGAAGATTGACGGTTCGAACGAGAACAAGGGGCAATTTGCCAATGCGATTAAGAACTATCTGTCGGAGGTTGATGATCTTCAACAATCATCAGATATGTCTATCACGGATTTGTTGTCGGGCAAGAATGAAGATATTGCCTCGGTGGCTTCCGCCGCGGCCAAAGCGGATGTCAGTTTCAAACTGCTTGTGGGCGTTCGAAACAAGTTAATCGAAGCATATAGACAAACGATGAATATGCCATTGTGATTCATCGCTCGATGTTGGCCATTCCTTCTCCTGGAATCGTCAGCATTCGAGTAACAAAGGGACTTCATGAATTTTCTTCTGAGAATGAAGGCCGTTTGGCAAAAGGTAGGTCTCGTTCAACGGGCTTTGCTGATTGCCATCGTTGTGACCTTTGCTCTTGTCGGTGGACTGCTTGTCCATTGGGCGAGAAGGCCCGATATGAGAATGCTCTATCATGAGCTGGCTCCTGAAGAGGCCTCCCAGATCACAGAGAAAATCAGTGAGGAGGGCATTACCTATGAATTGCGGAACGGCGGAACGAGTATCTACGTTCCGAAAGAAAAGGTCTATCAGCTTCGCCTGGATTTGGCGAAAGACGGCCTTCCGGCAGGAGAGCAGGGGGGGTATAAGATCTTTGAAAATGAAAAAATAGGCGTCAGCCCGTTCGTCCAAAGTGTTAATCTGAAACGAGCGCTCCAGGAAGAGCTGGCCAAAAGCATCCAGATGATCGAGGGGGTGGCTCACGCGCGCGTGCATATCGTGCGTTCGGAACAAACCCTTTTCACTTCTGAGGCGGGTAAGACGACGGCTTCGGTGGTCCTTCGACTCCAGCCGGGGTACCGCTTAAGTGCGTTGAACATTGCGGCCATCACGCATTTGGTCTCGGGCAGTGTCGAGGGCCTGACGTCGGAGAACGTCACGGCCATCGACAGCCAGGGGCGTCTGCTTTCCGGTGAATCGGACCAAACGATGGCCGGTGGAGCCGGCACTGTCCAGGATTACAGGGAACGGGTCGAGCATAATCTGGAGGATAAAGTCGAAGAATTGCTGACCACCGTTCTGGGGCCGGGCCGGGCCAAGGTGAGAATTCATGCGGTCATTGATATGAATAGCGTGAACACCATCACGGAGAAGTATGAACCGAAAGGAGTCCCCACCAAGGAAGAAATTACCACCGGTTCCGAAACGGAAGCGTCTTCGGCTGGGGGGAATGCGGCGTCGCCGGGCACTACGAAGAAAGATGAAATCATCGTTACCGAATATCAGGTCGGCAAGACGGTAACGCAGGAAACAGTATTGCCGGGCGAAATATTAGCTCTGTCCGTTGCGGCGGTCGTTGACTTGACATTGCCCGATGCGAATGACGCGGGCGCCGGTGGACAAACGGCCAGGATCATGGATTCCAACGATGTTGAAAAACTGATCGAAAATGCCCTTGGCCTTAATCTTGCCGGGGGGGATTCATTGAAAGTGGTTGAAGCCAGGTTTCAGGCGCCGGCCGGTCTGCTGCCGGAGGCGGAGGATCTCGGGGGGCTGGATTATCTGGCCATCGTCGGACAGGCTTCTTTAGGCATTATGGCCGTGTGTGCGCTGCTTGTTCTGAAAATGTTCAAAGGGGCCAAGAAAAAAGTGAAGGCAGAGGCCGAATCTGAACAAGCGGCCGGGATGGAAGGGAGTACGGAACTGCTCCCCACCGGTGGGGGCGGGATATCGGAACCCTTGCTCCTGCGCCGGCAGATCGCTCACGCGCTGGAAAATGATCCTGAGCGTGTCAGGCAATTGTTTACCAGTTGGATAGAGGATAACGGAGGGTAAATCAATGGCATTGACCAATAAACAAAAAGCCGCCATGTTGTTGATGAGCCTTGACGCCGCCACCGCGGCGGAATTGGCCAGGGGTCTTAACAGCGAAGCCGTTCAGGCTTTGGCGGTCGAACTGGCGTATCTGGATGCCGCCGGTTTGAAAAGCAACGAGCAGAGCGCTGACATCCTCAAGCAGTTTTGCACATCGTTGACGGCCAACGAGGAATTCCAATTGAACAAGTTTCTCAACGAGATGCTGTTGAGTACCGTCGGCCAGGAAAAGACCGAAGAGATTCAGACTCAAATACGGGATGCACTGAATAAACGAGATCCCTTCATCTCGATTCGTTCCACCGATCCGCAGGCTATCGCATCCATTTTAGCCGATGAACACCCGCAGGCGGCGGCCGTTGTTCTATCGGAGCTTTCGACGAAGAAGAGTTCGGTCGTCCTGGGGCTTATGGACGAAGATGTTCGTCGTAATGCCATCAATCGAATGACGGCTCGTGAGACGGTGACTGCAGAAGCGAGGATGCGCATCGCCGAGACCATTTGCGGACGTCTTCAAACGGTTTCGACTCAAGGCGCCGATGGAGGGCCGATCGTTCAGCCCGAGCAATCCTTACGAAAGGTCGCCGTGATTTTACGCAATCTCAGTCAAGAGATCCGGGATGGTTTACTTGGGGCGATTAAGGAAAAAGACGAACAGGTTGGCGAGATGGTGGCGAATTTGATGATCGTCTGGGAAGACATACTGCAGGTGACCGACCGGTCACTGCAACAGGCGCTCAGGGGAATTGATGCGAAGAACCTGGCGCTGGCGTTGCACAAAGCGGATGAGGGAATTGCCCAAAAGATGCGGTCGAATATTTCCGAACGAGCCGCCGCCACGGTTGATGAGGAGACCTCACTTATGTCGTCTCCGAAGAAAGAAGAAGTTGAAGATGCGAAAGAGAAAATTGTCACCGTGTTGCGCGAGATAAACCAAAAAGGTGAACTTATGTTTGTAGAAGAAGAATAGTCAGATGTCTGGTTCAATCACAGTTAATCTTTCCCGACCGTTTACCTCCGTGAAAATCCTGGACGGCGATGCCCAATCCGCCGGGGGGGAACAGGCGAATTCTCAGGTGGACGCTCCGACCGTTCCGTCGAAGGAATTAGACGCTCAAAAAGCGATGTTCTCTCAGGCGTGTCAGGCGCTCAATGATGCGACCGGCAAGCTCAATGCGTTTTATGACAAAGTCTTTGCGAAGCACGCGGAGGGGGTCGCGAAGCTTTCAGTGGACATTGCCAGCAAGATTCTGGTGCGGGAAGTGGATAATGGAAACTACCAAATAGAAGCGATTATCAAAGAGGCGATGAAGAACGCTCCCGTACGCCACGATGTCGTCGTACATTTGAATCCGGACGATTATACACACAGCCGGGAGGTGCTGCAGGATCAGCAGAATGAGCAGGGCGGAGCATTTATCGGTATTCAGTTTGTCTCCGATCCGAAGATTGGGCGGGCGGAATGTCTGGTCGAGACGCCCAAAGGGATTGTCAAATCGTTGATTGCCGAAAACCTCGAACGGATCGGTCAGGCACTTCAAAAGGCATAAGGTATTATGGTTGTAACGAAGTCTGGTCATAGTGAAATTGATTTTGATAAGCTTTATTCAGCGCTGCACAACGTCAACTTATTGGATTGTCAGGGCTGTGTCGTCCGCGTTTCCGGTCAATCGGTTGAATCGTCCGGCCCGACGCTGGGATTGGGGGAACTCTGCGGTATCCAAATTCGTGGGGGGCGCCGCGTGTTGGCCGAGGTGGTCGGTTTCAAACACGATCATCTTATCCTGTTGCCGCTGGAACATATCGAAGGTATTTCCCCGGGCGATACGGTTACGGCCCGGACGACGCCTCGCCATATTACCGTGAGCGATAATATCCTGGGGCGGGTTCTCAATGGACTCGGAGAGCCTATTGATGGCAAAGGCCCCTTGGCAGGCTCGGAATCGAAACCGTTGGATGCAAGCAGCCCCGCGCCCTTGAGTCGAAAAAAGATCACGCATCCCCTGGCGTTGGGGATCCGGTCCATCGACAGCGTATTGACGTGCGGAAAAGGCCAGAGGGTCGGTATTTTCTCAGGCAGTGGCGTTGGTAAGAGCGTCCTGCTCGGTGATATTGCCAATTCGAGCGAGGCGGATGTGAACGTGGTGGCTCTGATCGGTGAGCGAGGCCGGGAAGTTCGAGAATTTCTCGAATCTGATTTGGGTTGGGGGGGATTGGCGCGCAGTGTTGTCGTCGTGGCCGCGTCGGATGCGCCGCCCATTCAACGGATCAAAGCGGCATTTGTTGCCGTGACTGTGGCCGAGTATTTCAGGGACAAAGGGAAAAATGTCCTGTTTATGATGGATTCTCTCACGCGTTTTGCCCAGGCTCAGCGGGAAATCGGTCTGGCGGCGGGCGAGCCGCCGGCGACCAAAGGCTACTGCCCCAGTGTCTTTGCGCTGATGCCCAGGCTTATCGAACGTTTAGGTTGTGGCGAAACGGGGAGTATCACGGGTATTTTAACCGTTTTAGTTGAAAACGATGATTTGACCGATCCTGTGGCCGATAGTGCCCGGAGTCTGTTGGATGGGCATATTGTGTTATCGAGAAAATTAGCCGAGCGTGGCCATTATCCCGCGGTGGATATTCTCCAGAGCATCAGCCGATTGATGCCGGCCGTTGCAAGCCGTGAACATAAGCAGGCCGCCCAGAGGCTCAAAGAAACTTACGCCATTTATCGCGATGCCGAAGATCTGATTAACATTGGCGCGTTTTCTCCGGGAAGCAATCCGCGTATCGATGGCGCCGTGGCCTTGATTGACGAAATAAGAGACTTTCTCGTCCAGCCGGTTCGGGAAAAAACAGACTTCGCGGAAACCGTCCAGCGTCTGACGGCAATTAGTCAATCGTGGGATAGATTGTTGGGTGCCGGATCGCAATAAGTGATGTCCGGCGTCTCACCCAGGGGCTGAGGGCCGAGTATTGGAAATAGGATGAAACGTTTTGTATGGCGATTACAACGTGTTCTCGACATCAGAGAAAAGGAAGAACGAAAAGCCAGGGCGGAATTGTTCAAAGTGGCCGAAAAACTGGCCGAGACACGAGGGGAATTACTGATCCGACAGAAAATGTTGCAAGATATCATCCATGAATTGGCCGGGGAGGCTCCAACGGACCGAATCAGTAAGCAGGAATTCTTTCTAAAGTTTTCTGCGACGAGCGATGAGCGGATGAAAGCGCTTGGGGACAGCATTCGGTTGCTGGAACGACAACAACGAGAGAAGGTCGCCGAAGTTTTAAAGATCAGAAGGTTTAAACAAGGTTTGGAAAAATTGCGCGAAGAAACAAAAAGACAATTTATCGCCGAACAAGAGAAGCTCGAGCAGAAAGAATTGGATGAGAGGGCCGGGGTCGCATTTGTTCGAAAGGCACAATGTTAGGAGATAGACGATGATCAAAAAAATAATCATCGTAACGGCTGTGGGCCTGGTCAGCTTTGCCGGGGCGTTTGCCTTCGCATGGCTGACGCATTCTGCTCCGGAAGACCCCTCCGCTTCATCAGAAGAGCCTGTCGTTACGGAGGATCTATCCGAGCAGGCCCTGCCACCGTCCGAAACGGGAACGGATATGACGGATATGGCGATGCAAGCGTCCGCTGCGCCGCCCAAGAAAATGACGGAGGACCAACTGAAAGAACTGATTCGGACGGTCCGGAAGAAAATGCATGAGTATGAGAGCAAAGTGCAGGGGCTTGCGCTGCAAGAAAAAAGGTTGCAGGTGGCCCAGGACGTGCTGAAAGAGGATATCGAAAATCTGACGAATCTTCAAATCGAGCTTGCATCAACGATTGCTAATCTTAAGAGCGAACGTGACAATCTGCTGAAAAGCAGGTTAAAAATCGAGGAAAAGGAGAAGCTGAACTTCGTCTCCATCGCCGCGACGTATGACAAGATGGAGTCGAGCAGCGCGAGCAAAATACTTATGAGTATGTGTAAAGCCGGGCAGACCCAAAATATTCAGGCGGGGAAAGGCAGAAGTAGTTTTGATGACGCCGTCAAGATATTGTACTACATGACTGAAAGGACGAAGGCCAAATTAATGGCGGAATTGGCTACCACCGAGCCTTCGCTCGCGGCGTTACTGAATAATAGATTAATACAAATCGTTGAAGGAGATTAGCCCCATGGATATTGCGACGATAGTCGGTGTGGTTTTGGGTTTTCTGGTTGTGGTTGGCGCTATCGTTGTCGGAGGGGGCTGGCAGTCCTTTGTGCATATTCCTTCATTGGCCATCACCATTGGGGGGATGTTATGTGCGACGCTTATCCATTTTTCACTGCCCCAGTTTTTGGGTATCTTTGCCGTCGTCAAGAAAACGATTGTCACGAAAATTCCCTCGTCAACGGAACTGATCCAAAATATGGTTAATTTTTCCGTGATCAACAGACGGGATGGCGCTTTGGCCCTGGAGCAGGAAATTCCCAAGGTCAGCGACTTGTTTTTTGTGAAGGGTCTGCAAATGCTCGTGGATGGACAGGATCCCGAAGTCATCCGGGACATGATGTCCCTGGAGATCCAAAACCTTCAGGATCGCCATTCCGGTGGTAAAAAGATTTTGGAATTTATGGGAGCGGCGGCGCCCGCTTTTGGCATGGTCGGTACACTAATCGGACTCGTTCAGATGCTGAAGAATCTCTCTTCTCCGGAGCAAATTGGATCCGGGATGGCCGTGGCCCTGCTCACTACGTTTTATGGCGCCTTTTCCGCCAACTTGATCTTTATCCCGTTAGCGGGGAAATTAGGGATTTATTCCAAAGCGGAAACCACGGCGAAGGAAATGGTTGTTGAAGGGATTTGCGCCATTGCGCAAGGAGATAATCCGACGACCATTCGGGAAAAGATGCAGGCGTTTATCTCCCAGAGCAGACGAGAAGAGATCAAGGCGACGATATAATGAGAGATTCGAAAAATCAGGAAGAACTCGATGATACGCCGGGGGCGCCGGAATGGATGGTCACGTTTAGTGATTGCATGACGCTTTTGTTGACGTTTTTCGTGCTTCTTCTGAGCTTCGCATCGTTCGATAACCAGGTCTTTTCAGACCTGAGGGTCATTTATGCCCAGGCGCTCACCACTGTCGCTCCCACGCCCTTCAGAAGACCGAAAGATGCCCTGATGTACATTTCTCAAGTGCAGCACATTCTCAGGCTTCGCGATGGCAGTGAGAAACCCACGAACGCTGAAGAATTCAAGGAGGCCTTGATGAAGGAGACAGGTTTTGCCGACCTGCAGGGAAACGTGGTCTTCCTGGTTCCGTCGAAAGAGGTTTTTTGGGGCAAGGGAAAAACTCTATCGCATGAGGGTCGCAATGTTATGAACCTGATGGCATCGTTTTTGAAAGAGGTGCCGGGGCGCGTCGTGGTCAGTGAAACCGGGACGGGGATTGAACAGAATAGCCGGGATTTCGGCCTGCCCCGGGCATGGGTCGTTATGGAGTATCTCACGAAAAGGCAGGGCGTCGATAGAAAACGTTTCAGCCTCTCGCTGCCCGGCATTGTGGTACACAATAGCCCGGATAGCCCCGTGGCTGAAGCGGAACGAAACACGATTGAACGTGTCGTTGAAATAACCCTATTGGAACGGAGTACGTACAATTGAGTCGACGACGATCAGCATCCGTTGAAGGAAAAATTAAGGTCCCGGGGTACGTCGTGACCTTTTCGGACATGGTCACGCTGCTGCTGACTTTTTTTGTCTTGTTGCTGACCCTTGCGAATGTCCAGGATGCGGAAATGTTTAACAAGGGGAGAGACTCTTTTATCGAATCGCTCAGATATATGGGACTCGGAATGCTTTTTGGGCGATCCAACGTGCCCTATTTCGGCGCGGCGAAAACCAAATACTCTGTAGATCATCCGGATGCCGCGGCCGAGGGCAGAACGATCAATGCCAGCGCCGAAGAGCTCCGCCGGATTCAGCAACAACTGAAAAAACAAACGACGATTATGCCTTCGCCGATAGTGGGGGACCGGACGGATTATTCGGTGACGAACGTTCATTTTTCGCCCGGCGGCGATGACTTGAATGAATCGGCAAAGAAGTTCCTGGCGGGATTTTGCCGGGATTTACAACAAGACGTTAGCCCAAAACATGTTATTTTATACGTGTTGGGATTAGCCTCTGAAGGAAGAAGTGAGAGAGCGCAATGGCTGCTCTCGGCCAGACGGGCTGAGAAAGTGGAAAATTTCCTGCGAGAGACCTTGTTATCATCCTCGCCGTCTGATAGACAACGACGAGGTGATGTTCTTGAGCGAGAGTCAAAATATACGATTTATTCCTGGGGAGTCGGGCCGGGAGAGGGGTGGGCGGATCGTGATAGCCCGTTTTCACAGAAATCGCAGATTCTCATCGCGGTCTTGAGAGATACCGATTGATTTTTACACGTGTCAAATTTTTCGACAACTTTTCATGACACCCGCATAATGGCTCCCTTGGAAATAAACATGAATGGTGTGTCAATGAGATTGTTGAGAAGGCGCCGTGGCCACCCTTGGACATGCCCCGCGTTTCTGAAAATCGCCCTCACGGACTCGAAAGTGCGTTTTCGAATTGCCGGGAGCGTTTCGGCAAATCTACGGTCGCTTTTTCAACACTCTCCCGATCTCCATTTCAGCATTTCGGCACGATATTTGCACATCGAATAGAGACGCTTGTTTTACGTCATTGTATAGAGACCTATAACGAATTAAGTAGCGTGTATTTCAACGTGTCTGGATTCAAGAAAAAAATAGCCGTCTTGTTGATTGTTGCCGCGCTTGGTAACGGCGCACTTATCGTCCGTTCCGTTGGATCGGCCGCGAATGAAACGGCATCGGACAAGCCGGCTGCCGAATCGAATCCATCTCTGTTGGTCGGCGAAGCCGAGAACGGCGGCCTCTTCGAGAAAGATTCCCGTTTGTCCAACGGGCCGGGTGCTCTTCCGGGCCAGGGAGAGTTCTTCCTGAGAGCAATGCTTGCGATTTTCTTTGTTGTCGCCCTCGGCATCGCAGCGATTTATGTTTCCAAGAAGCTCCTGCCCCGGATTGCCACGGTGCCGGGTAAAGAGATTCGTATCGTCGAAACCGTTCACCTTGGGCCGCGGAAGGCCGTGCATCTGATCGATATCGGGCATCGGCGTTTTCTGATCGGCAGTACGAATGAGACGGTGACAAAGCTGGCTGATTTACATGAAGATTTTGCCGGTTTATCCGTACAGGAAGCAAACAGTAATTGAGAATCCTCATAATGACCAAATTGACGAGAATCCTGCTCTTGATATCCGCCGCTTGCGTGCCGGCGGGGCGGTCCTTCGGCCAGGAGATGGATGCATTTAAGCCGCCGGTTGTGCCCAGTTTATCGGTGAATCAACCGAATGCCGATACCGCAACAAACGGCGTCCCGAAGATTGGGGATTTACTAACCGTTGTTGACAAAGCGACGGCGGGGGAGGCGCAAAGCCAAAATTGGTCCACGCCTGTCAAGCTCGTTATTGTTTTCACGGGGCTGGCGATGCTGCCGAGTCTTCTGGTGATGATGACGTCTTTTACGAGGATCGTGATTGTTCTGGCTTTTATTCGACGGGCGCTGACCACTCAGACGATCCCGCCGACCATTGCCATTATCGGCCTGGGTTTGTTTCTCACGATGTTCACGATGGCGCCGACCATGGCCAAGATCAATACCCGTTCGATCCAGCCTTATCTTGCGGATGAGATTAACTTTCAAGTCGCTGGAACCCGAGCGAGCGATTGTATTAAGGAGTTCATGCTTCGACAAAGTCGGCAGGCGGATTTAGCACTTTTTGTGGAGATGGCCAAAATAGAACCTCCGAAGAGTCTCAAGGAGATCGATTTATATATCATCATACCGGCGTTTATCATTAGCGAGTTCCGGACGGCCTTTGAGATTGGCTGCCTGTTGTTTATTCCTTTTCTCCTGGTGGACATGGTCATCGCCAGTGTCCTGCTCAGTGCCGGTATGATGATGTTACCGCCGGCGATGATCTCGCTGCCGTTTAAGCTCATGTTATTTATTCTCGTTGACGGGTGGGGACTGCTGGCGAAAAATCTCAGTCTGAGTTTTCATTAGCGGCCGGGCTTGTGAAACAGGATTCCATGAAATGAGACATGCCTTATGGACAGTAATTTGGTTCTCTATCTAAGTCGGCGCACGCTCGAGACGGTATTGCTTCTATCGGCTCCGGTTTTACTGACATGTATCATCGTGGGTGTAACGGTCACGTTACTTCAGGCGGTAACGTCCATTCGTGATATGACCTTATCCATCGTTCCGAAGCTCTTGTCCGTGGGGGTTGTCGTATTGGTTTGCGGCGGCTGGATTCTGGATATCGTTCTTCGATTCACCAACGAAATCTTTGCCCATATCCAAACTATCGGGCGTTAATCTATGTCGTTGATGACCGGACAATTTCTTGGCTTCTTCATGATGCTGACGAGGATTTCGACCTTTTTCCTGGTCGTGCCGGTTTTCGGGTGGAAGAGCATTCCGATCAGGATAAAAGTTTCGCTGGCGGTGTTGTTGACGATTTTCTTTTCGATGATCACACCTCTCAGGATCGAGAATCAGCATCCCCCGCTTCTCGAAGCCATTCTCATGCTTGTCAACGAGGGGACGTATGGATTGGCGCTGGGATTAATTTTGGCCCTCTTGTTTGCCGCCGTGAAGTTTAGTGGGCGCATTGTGGAACGGCAAATGGGATTAGCCATGGCCTCGATTATGGATCCCTTGACCGGGGAAAGCTCTCAGCCGCTGGGCAGCCTGATGGAGATGATGTTCGCCCTGTTGTTTCTCAGCGCCAACGGTCACCATTTGTTCTTACTAATCATTTCAAGGAGTTATGACGCCTTTCCGGCCGGGAGCACCCCATCCGTCACCATTCTGCTCGATGGCATCGTTCGGGCGGGTTCGACGATGCTCGTCGCCGGCCTTAAGTTGGCCGCACCGATGTTGGCGGCGTTTCTTGTATTGTTGGTGGTGCTGGCGATCCTGGCGCGCATGGTCCAGGAAATGAATATTCTCTTTATCAGTCTGCCGTTGCGCGTGGGGCTGGGATTATTCATGGTGGTCATTTTCCTGCCGCTGATGAGTACCTTCGTCTCTGAAATCGCCGACCTGATGGGAAAACTGCTGCCTGGATGAGCGGGAGGCAAGGAGTGAACATAAAGACGTTGGGATGTCTCGGCTGCTGGGCTGACATGAAAGATGGGAAATGGCAGATACTGCTGCGGATAAAACAGAAAAACCAACCCCAAAGCGTTTGGGAGAAGCCAGGGGTAAAGGGCAAGTTCCGCAGAGCCAGGAACTTACGTCGGTTGTGTCGCTTCTGGTCCTGATATCCATGGTGGCCCTGTTCAGTCCGAACCTCATGCAGTGGTTCCAGATGGAAGTTAAGGACGGCATGTCCTGTGAGGTTGGTTTTTTCTCCGACTCGAAATCATTTCTTGAATTTGTCCACAGAAAGTTGATTAACCTGGGGCTTATTATCAGTCCCATTCTTGCGGTTCTTTGTGCAGGATCGCTGGCGGCCGGTATTGCGGTGGGGGGCTTTAATTTCGCGCCGTCGGCCGTGGAATTTAAATTCAGTCAGCTCAATCCCGTCGCGGGATTGGGGAAGTTGGTGAACGCGAAGTCCTTCGTCAGACTTCTTGTGTCCATCGTTAAACTCCTTCTTGTTTCGTTGATCGTGTGGTTCTATTTGCATGATAAGCTGGAGGTGTTTGCAAAGCTCCGATACGCCTGGACCGGCCAAATGCTTTCGGCTATCGCAGTCATTATTCTCGGCCTTGTGATTCGTGTCGGCATTGCGCTGCTTGTCGTGGGAATTGCGGACGCCTTCTATCAGAAATGGAGTTTCAAGCGAGAATTGAGAATGACGAAACAGGAGGTCAAACAGGAGCGCAAAGACATGGAAGGTTCGCCGGAGGTGAAGGGGCGGATTCGTAAAATCCAGTTTGGATTAGCCGCCAGGCGGATGTTAAAGGACGTGCCCAAGGCCGATGTGGTTCTTGTCAATCCAACCCACGTGGCCGTCGCATTGCGGTATGAGGGCAAGACGATGGACGCGCCGGTGATGGTCGCCAAAGGGGCGGATCATTTAGCCGAGAAGATCAAAGAGATCGCACGGGCGTACGGAGTGCCCGTTGTTAGAAGACCGGAGCTTGCCAGGTCTATTTATTCAACCGTTGAGCCCGGCCAACCGATACCGGAGAATCTGTATGTAGCCGTCGCGGAAATCCTGGCGATGATTTATCGTTTGCGTCGTAAAAAATAGAATCATCTGGTATGATCCGGGATCGAAGATCGTGGCGGTTGTGTGAAGAACGAATAGGGCCGGAAACCTTGTTAGGTTGTCACCTCAAAATAAGGCCGACAATTGATTTTGCAAGAGGGTCAACGTCTTTTCCAGGTTCGCATATTTCGTGATCAGTCTTTCTTCTTTGTCTTCCAGGCGTTCTTCTTCCTCTTCAATTTTTTCTTTGATCGATTCTATGTTTTCATCGATATATTCCTGGTCGATTGTAAGCGATCCGGTCACGGTTCTGAGCATGCTATCCAGCGCGTCCTCCAAGTCGCCGGCAAAACCTTGCTTGACCCTGACGGAAGCTTCAAACGTTCCATCCTGACTTAAGTCCACACTCAGCATAAGGCCGTTTTCGGCATAATTGGCATTGCCGTAATCGTCGAACGTGCTGTCTCCGTAAACGATATTGTCACTATACGTTGCATCACGCCAGGTGGATTCGCCTGAGAGCTTGATCTTTGCACTGGTGATGGCTCCAGCGCTGATGACCACTTGCACGTCATATGTGCCGGCGGTCGTATATGTTTCGCTGGCGCCGTAGAAGTCGATGGTATTACTGTCGCTGCTGCCGGACTTCGTGGCTCCGATGAGGGCCAGGACAGCCATATAATCTTCGGAGATCGCCTCATTAAACACATTTGAATCTAAACTCAGAAGCCCGTTGCCATCCAGTTCGAGGCCGATGTGAGCGGGCGTTAGAAACGAATCGACATCCTCGAGAAATCCGCTGGTGAGAGAGACAAAAGGAGTATTAATATCCGATCTAATGGTCCGAACGGTGTAGTCTCCCATTAATATCCCCGCCGTGTTTGTTTCCTGGTCGTACCCCGTCGATTCCTGAATATTAGTCATAACCGCATTATACGCTTCAACCATCGTCGCTAAATACTCTTCTATCGTTTCAGTATCTCGGGTCAGGGTTACTTCCTCCCCTGAGGCATCCGTTGTATCGTGCAAATGGAGCGTGATTCCATTAATGACATCGTCCACGGTATTGGAGCTTCTGCTGATATAAGCCGGAACGCCTTTCGTCGTTTCCACGACAGTAACGGGCGAGCTACCCGGAAGAAGACCACTCCCATTCACCGAAATCATGCTCACATCGCCCAGGGTTGTGCTGAATGTGAATGTCACTGCCCCGTCATTCAAACCCTCGGCTCCCCCTTCCACGGTTATGGTGCCGGCGTTCACCGTCGATAAGGCTTCAATCTCCGCTTGAATCTCGGAAGGAGATGCATTATAGGCAATGGCGGCAGTCGTTTGTCCTTCGTAGGTGAGGGTGTAGGTGCCGGAATTCGGTGATGGGCTGCGATCTATCGTTTGGACCTCAGAGACTGCCGATGCGGAGGGATAGCCGTCGACTTTGATCAGCGAATCCTGAGCGGATTGAGTTTGAGTGAAATCGGATGACGTAAAATTTGCAAGGTCCGCTGTAGTGCTTCCCCCTTCAGTTGAGACGGCCATAGTCGGCAATGTCAACGTGGATGAAGCATTACCATCACTGTAGTTCAGGTTGATCGAAAGACTGCTTGTACCGGCTGCTTTGTCGGTTAGGATTATTTTACCGTTCTCGAAGGTTGCCTTGGCGATTCCATCAAAAGCATCGTTTATTTCATCAATAAGGTGACTGAGTTTTGTATTGCTGGTCACGCTGAGATCCACCTGGGTAATAGCGTTGCCATTATGGTCTGTACCGGTGATTTCAATGACTTCATCGCCTGTGAGGGTTCCGCTGAATTGATCAAGATCTGCAATCCTGGTCGCGAGCGTTGCATTATCCCCGTCATATGTCAGTTCAATATCAGCCTGCCACAATTCGGTGCTACTGGCGTTGATGGAGATTCTATAGTCCGTACCGGCTTCATCACCGTTGAGCACGAGATGGTAAGCGTCGTTGTAGTATAGCAGACTCGCTGTGACGCCTGGATTATTCGCATCGTTGTTAATCAAGCCGACAAGGTCTTCCATCGTCGTCGCGGCCGTGGTTGTTATAGTGGTTTCCTTGTTATTGTATGAGTAAATAAATGTGCCGGCTCCCACATAATCCTCGGCGTACTCGGTGCCGCCTGTCTGGACCATGCGTTCGGCCGTGGCTAACTGGTTGATCACGATCGTATGGTTTCCCTCGTAGGCGTCGTAAGAGGCCTCGGCCGTCAATTTATCGGAATCGCTGCTGGTGGTTTCAAACGCGCGAAGCTCATTTTCATCGGAAAGGGTGCGAACGGAGGTTTTGAGGCTCTGGAGTTCGGTTTGCAGCGCATTCAGTGCTTCTTTTTCGCCCTTCAGCTCGGTTTGGCGTTCTTCGTATAAATTGAGCGTTCGGCTTTCGACCGCCATCAGTTGAGCGATGAGTGCGGACGTATCAATGCCCGTTGACAGGCCGGGAAGATTTAACGTTGCCATCTGTTTTCTGCCTTTATCTGCACGTTCGTGTCTCTTCAAAACAAACGCTAAAGAGGGTGGGTTACACCCCCATGCTATCTATTATCGTCTGAAAGAGTTTCTACCTTACTGTTTATTTTTTGTTACCTGCTTGCATACATACCTGCTGGGACTTCCTCAGGAACCGCCGATAACTCGGCATTCCCGGCGGCGTGTTGAGAAGGTGTCAGTCGTTCCGGCAAGACCGTTCGTTGGACCCCATCATACCTCTGTTTCCCGCGTTCACACTTGTGTAGAAGTTGTCGGATGCTCTCGTTGCCCGGGTCGATCTCAAGACATTCCTGCAGTTGCACACAAGCCTCTTCAAAAGCCATTTGGATGTAAAGATGAGGCGAATTCGATTTCAAGAAGTCCTCTCCCATCGCCAGATACGTCGAGACGACCAGGCATTTGGCGTGTACCTGCCGTTGGTCTTGGGGGATCGTTTCCCACGGCACGTCCGGGAATAACTCCTCATAGGCGAAGGTATCGACAAACCGCTTGACGACGTCAAAATGGCATCGAGCTTTTTGCGTCGAGTACATTCTCGTAAGGCTATGGGGCTGCACCCTTCGCCAATGCAACGCTTCGCCAAGATGGTGAACCTTCAGCCCGGCTTTGACGAGACGTCGCATCATATCATAATCCTCGCCGACCAGCAGGTTCTCATCGTATAAGCCGATCTTATCAAAAACGCCTCTTCGAATTCCAAGTCGGAAAGGCACAATCGGATGGCCCGCCCGGAACAGGTCTCTGATAAGATGCTTGCGGTCGTGATACTCCGGTTTCTTCATCACCCGAAGCGGCTTGTTGTTTTCGTCGATGAGCAGGACATCGGAATAGACGAGATCGGCATCGGGATGGTTATCAAATGCCTGTAGATGCTTTGTTATAGAGGCCGAGGCCATCATATCATCTGCGTCTAAAGGGATGATATACGCCCCTTGGGCATGGCCGATGCCCCGGTTTCGCGCCCTGGAAACACCGTTGTTTTCCTGATATAAGTATCGGATACGCTTATCAT
>Ga0272442_10001451_pt1 | contig 36142 bp, 31 predicted proteins | sample SSMForm2O_FD_200262 | JGI IMG/M metagenome (GOLD analysis project Ga0272442, IMG submission 200262) | Marine sediment archaeal communities from Little Sippewissett salt marsh, Falmouth, MA, United States - SSM-Form-2O | ecosystem: Environmental > Aquatic > Marine > Wetlands > Sediment ... | reverse complement strand
TACACTCTGACCACGTATGTAAACGGCACCATAAAGATAGCCGAGGATAGCTTGACCTTAGATGGAGATGGATATACTATAGCCGGATCCGGAGGGAATTGTGGAGTTTATCTTGAAAATAGAATTAATACCACGGTTAAGAATTGTGTTGTTTCTAACTTCTATTGTGGCATCCGCCTCTCCTACGGCTCTTCAAATACCCTGACCAACAACACGACCAATGACAACGATGTGGGCATAAGCCTCTTATCCAGCTCTTCAAATATCCTGACCAACAACAGAGCCAATGACAACGATGCGGTGGGTATCAACCTCTTATCCAGCCCTTCAAATATCTTGACCAACAACACAGCCAACAACAATGGTAAAGGCATAGGCATCTCCTCCAGCTCTTCAAATATCTTGACCAATAACACGACCAATGACAACGATGCGGTGGGTATCAACCTCTTATCCAGCCCTTCAAATACCCTGACCAATAACACGACCAATGACAACTGGTGGGGCATTTTAATCGTCTCCAGCTCTTCCAACATCCTGATCGACAACACAGTCAATAACAATAGCCTATACGGGATTTACCTATTATATTCAAACTACAATGAAATATACAATAACAACTTCATTGATAATTCAACACAAGCTTCTGTTGATGAAGACAGCAGCGGCAACGTGTTCTCCCTGGATAAGCCGGATGGAGGCAACTACTGGAGCGACTGGACGAGCCCTGACTTTGACTCTGATGGTTTTGTTGATTTTCCTTACGATTTCAATGGCGGACAAGATAACCTTCCCTGGGTGAGTCAAGATGGTTGGAAGACTATACTACCTGCTGAGGCTATCGGAAACCTGATAACAACAGTAGAAGAGTTTGAGCTTCCTGAAGGAATCGAGAAAAGTCTCACTATGCTTCTTGAGGCAGCCATTAAGTCTCTGGATAACTACCACGAACAAGCTGCTATTGGTCAATTGATTGGCTTTATCCACCATGTTGAAGGACTACAAAATGGCAACAAACTGACAGAAGAGCAAGCAGATACGCTAATAGCAGCGGCACAGAGAATTATCGATAGTATTCAATGAGTACAAAGAGTTTAATTTGAAAGTATCGAAGCACTTATAACATCTTAAAGGCAGGGATAGAAAGGCCCCTGTCTTTTTCTCTGTTGCCTTCTAATTAAAAGCAAGCCATAGCAACTCGTACTAAAATTCTTATGTTATTGCTGTTCTACTATCTAAATTAGTTCCGTTTTAGCGATTTTAGGTTATACCAATTTTATTATTAGATATTATTCTAAAAAGAAAAAACTTCTTACCAGTAATTTTACACTAACTAAAAATTATAAACCTATCCAACGGGAAGTGTAAGTTAATTCAAAAGGTAAAACTTATTTGAAGATTAAATCTGTATTCTAATTCTTAACAGATTAGAATTCCTTCTTCTAACTCATGATACATTTTTTCAATCTCATCCCCCATGCAAAAGTTGCGAAAGTCGTCTACCAGCCTCCACCAAGTTTTTACAGATAAGGCCGTTCAGAGATATTCTGAAGGGCTTTATTGTTTATTTAACTTATTATAGAGAAAAAAAAGGATTTTTTAAACCGCTTGTCGTATAAAATATATAACGTGTAAAAATTTAATAATTCTATTTTTCATTTAAGCAATATATTTGAAATAAAACGATTGTAATTTATAAAGCAAAATTATCTAAGATTTGCCTTAAAATTAACACTCTTTCTAAATTCCATGAAATCCACTAAGCCACATACCCTAACTATACCAACCATAACACCATCCATCTTCTTTATTTAACCAATATAAAACTGTGTATCTTGTGCTGTATGAAGATAACAGCAGAGACTTTTTCTTTTTACCATAAAAGAAAAAGAGCCGAAGAGGTAAGATACCAAAAGTATTAAAACTTTCAGGTAAAGAGACTGTTATCAGACAGAACTCTGGAAAGCTTTATATTAAAAAGCACCGATGAAGCAATTTCTAAACTTTAGAAAAGCCCATACAGATTTTACTTATAAAGAAGGATTTCTTAATCTATTGGGAAGAATCTTTCAGGTAAAAAGACTGAGTAAGAGAGTAATCATATTGTTATCTTGTTTCGACTTTTTGTTTTAAATAAAAATGATTTGCAAGAATTTAACAAAGGAGAGTTTAATTTTAAAAAATCATTAGATCAAAGGTGAAAAGGCCGGTCCCTTTTATGAACAAATATAAAATTTAGTGAGGTTAAAAAAATGAAAAGTCAAAAAATAAATTATTTTAAGTACTTCAGTTTGTTTTTTGCAATGATTGTTTTATTATTAGTTGCCGGGTGTAATGGAACAACGCCAACAATTCCTATTGTTAATTCCTTTTCACCTAATCCCCCGTCTATTACTGAAGGAGAGAGTTCTACTTTAAGCTGGAGTGTTGCCGATGCTACCAGTGTTACTATTGATAATGCTATTGGTAGTGTTGCTTTGACAGGAGCAACTACAGTAAATCCAACAACCACTACCACCTATACCCTTACGGCAACCAATGTTGCTGGAAGTGTTACTGCAACCACAACGGTTACGGTGAGTTCACAATTAACAATAACCTATGATGGCAATGGCAACACGGCTGGAACAGCCCCGTTAGATATATCAAGTCCTTACCAATCCGGAGCCACCGTGACGGTCTTGGGTAATACGGGAGATTTGATCAGAATTAATGTCGGGGGGACTTCGTATCGCTTTACCACCTGGAACACAAAAGCAGATGGCAGTGGCGCAGATCAAGCGGAAGGGTCTACCTTTACTATGGGTGCATCCCCTGTGACATTCTATGCCCAGTGGGCACCTTATGTTCTACGCGACATCGGACCTGCGGGAGGATACATCTTCTACGACAAAGGCGTTTATTCTAATGACTGGCGGTATTTAGAAGCCGCCCCCAGTGATCAGAGTACAAGCGCTTCCTGGGGTTGTTATGGAGTATCAATCTCGGGTGCAGATGGCACTGTAGTGGGTACAGGTGAGCAGAATACCATTGATATTGAAGCTGGATGTACAACAGCTGGTACAGCCGCAGATATATGTGCAAATCTTAGCTTGGGTGGTTATAGTGATTGGTTTCTACCCTCGAAAGATGAATTAAATCTGATGTACAAAAACCTGAAAGTCTTTGGATTCGGCGGTTTTGCTGATTACTACTACTGGAGTTCGTCGGAGGACAATGCTTTCGATAGTTACCTCCTCGCATGGACCCAGTATTTTGGCAATGGCTATCAGGTCAGCTACGGCAAGAAATATTTCTACCATGTCCGTGCTGTTCGTGCTTTTTAACTATTGATCCATTTAATTATTTAGGGATTATAGGGGGTAATTTACCCCCTATAATCTTTTAAAAAAATGGCGCTATATTATGATTTAAAAGTATTTAAAGATGTGTATCAGTTGATCTTGAAGGTATTCAAGCGTACTAAAGATTTTCTGAGGGAATATAAATATACACTCGGTCAGAATATGAAGTGGGATGAGATAGTTCTGGTAAGAAGCATTTACCGGGCATAAAACATTACAGGATGGCAAAATGACGGCTTGCAAGATAGCTTGTCAGGTAAATTTATTCCAGTTAATTATTAAGGAAAATGTAGGAAAACTTAAGAATCCTCTTGATAGTTATCACTCAATGTGAAATGGGAGCCAAGAAAATCAAAAGGCAGAACTTCTTAAACGAAGGTTCTGCCTTTTTTATTATTTTTTAAATCCTAATAGATACCAATTGCTTCTTCTAACTTATGATATATTTTTTCAATCTCATCATCCATACAAAAGTTGCGAAAGTCGTCTACCAGCCTCCACCATTTATATTGTTATAAATAAAGCCTTTCAGCGATTTTACTGAAGGGCTTTTTCTTTTTTTTGTAAATATTTTTCCGGAAAAAGAAGGATTTCAAGATTATTTGTTGTAATAATAAATTTGTATAAGTTTGATTTTATTCATAAGGAGGTAATAATGAAAAATCTTAGCCGATTCCAGAATCGCATTCTCGTTTTCTTATTTCTCTTTATCCTGACTTCTTGTACCGGCAATGACATTATTATACCTGAACCTCCAATCCCGGCAGTAGAATATATCAAGATAGATATACCCTATGTACAACAACCCCAAGGTTCTAACTGGTGTCTTCCTGCATCAGGCACGATGATTTTTAATTTTTATGATACAAATGTTACCCAACAACAAGTGGCTGATAATATAATTAATGAAGATACAGGATTAGGTAATACATCAAAACTAATAGCTTATGCCAAAGAATTAGGATATAAAACTTCATTTCATAATCTCACTTCAGAAGAACTAATAGAAGTATTAAAACAAAAGATTCCAGTAATTGTTGGACAAGATTTCAGTTTAAACTATGATATTGCTCATGCTCGTGTGTATACTGGATTTGATAATGAATCAGAAGAATTTATTACTAACGATCCATCATCGCTTCTTGGTGAGGATTATCGTATACCTTACTCTAAAGCTATAGCTCTTAATACTATTAAACCACCATATTTTCGTACAACAGTAATTCATCCTGCAAATGTGGACTTTATATTACCTTAATTAATTTCTAATCTTAACTATCTTATACCATTCTAAAGGGGTAGCTAAACTTTATATATTAATAATCTTATAAAGGCATATAATGGCCGAAATAGACAAGTGGAACACAAAAAAAACTGAAAAACGGATTATAAAAAATATTTGCAAATCATTTCTAAAATGAGGTTTCGACCTTTTTTATTATTCTTTAATTTTTAATAGATTAAAATTGCTTCTTCTAAATCCTTATACACTTCTTCAGTATCCTCACTCAAACAAAAGTTGCGAAAGTCGTCTACTATCCTCCACCAAAGTAGACGCGAAGGCTCTTCAACCAATAAGTTGAAGGGCTTTTTTTGTTGATTTTGACACAAACAAAAAATCAATAATGAGTACGAATCGAATAAGTTAAAAACAATTTTCGAAAAGCGCATTGTATTGTTGTTTGATAGAGCAAGCAAGGGATGTCAGAAAAATATTTTATTTAAATAAATGAATTATCATCAATTGTGTGTAGTAGATGCAGAATTAAATGATAAAAATGAATAAACATTATTAATAAGGGAGGAGTATATTCGGAAATTATATTTGCGCTCATTTGTAAAAAATAGAAGCTTAAAAAAACGAGAAACTATAAAATCAAAGATAAATTTCGTATAGCTTGCAACAGATATTTTGATTTTTAGAAAAGATTTTAATACATAATTTTAGCAAAAAGATTATTGAGAGATATGCAAAGTGGGCTTATTATAAAAGCATACATATAAGTAAGCACAGAAGAAAAGGGACACCGTTATTTATTAGGGCTTCTCATAAAGCATAAAATTAGTACTGGAAATCTTATTTTAGAAAAAAAATATTATAGAAAAAGTCAAAGTAAGTCGTACCTCACCCGTTCCTACAGGTGTGAGAAATGCTATTATTAAGTTAGTTGAAAACGGATTATTGGGAAAAACCCCGGAAAAGGGAGTCACAATAGAAGATATCAAACAAATCTTTTTTTACGCGAGAAGCTTTAGAAGGAGAATCTGCTTTCTTAACTGCCATAAATGTTACTGATATAATATTAATTTTCTACGAATGATTCACCAAAAGGAAAAAGATGCTTATTATTCCTTTGATAAAAAATCTTATACTGAGACAAATGAACAGTTTTATTTAAATATTGCGCGAATAAGTAGAAACAAATATCTAATCCGTTTTATTAAACAAGTTTATTGGTGGACTCAAATCATTATTTTTTATTTTGATAGTTTTTACAATTATCAAACTGAAAATTTCAAGAAATATTTCACACCATACGAAGGGTCAAGTTTCAAAGATCATTCAGAAATTATTGATGCAGTTATTGATCATGATGCAGAAATTGCCAAGAAAAGAATGAGGGAACATATTTCTTCAACATATCATTTATTGTTTAAACCCTGGCAAAATAATGAATGAAAATTAACATCAACATTTATTGAGAAGAAATATCATATATTTCAATGGCAGAAGTCTAAAGGAGAAAATGCAAAAATGAATAGTATTCTGATTCTTGGGGCGGGCCGTATAGCCGGGCCTTGTGTTCAATATCTTTGAAGCCATTTAAAAGAATAGGTTTTTCATTTTACCATGTCCAGGTAGATCTCTTTCGGAGATTTGCTGTTAATGTATCCTTTTATTGTTTTTCTTTTAAGTTTTTCATGTAACTATATTGACCTCATTAATGCTAAAGTCAGCATAGAATATTTAACCAATAGTTCGCGATGTATTCATACTTATCACTTAATTTCAAACATTGATTACTATAAAAAATTATGAAACGATAAATTATTTCACAAGTTTATTAAATAGTGATAAAATAAAATTTAATTGAAGAAATTAGAAGAACCATATTGTGTTCGCTTTTGAAAATAATATGTAAAGACAAGGAAAGATCATCCATGAAATAATAAAATAAATTAGGAGGTAAAAAATGAAATCAATTAAAGGGACAAAGACAGAAAAAAATTTATTGGCTGCTTTTGCAGGAGAATCTCAAGCGAGGAATCGTTATACTTATTTTGCAAGTGTTGCTAAAAAAGCAGGATTTGAGCAGATTGCTGCCATTTTTTTAGAAACTGCAGATAATGAAAAAGAACATGCAAAACGGTTTTTTAAACTCTTGGAAGGTGGGGAAGCTGAAATAAAAGCCACTTATCCTGCCGGAATTATTGGAGATACAGCTGCTAATTTAAAAGCAGCTGCGGATGGAGAATTAATGGAATGGAGTAATTTGTACATCGATTCTGCAACTATTGCCAGAGAAGAAGGCTTTGAGCAGGTGGCCAGACAATTCGATGAGATTGCTAAAATAGAAAAGCATCACGAGGCAAGATATCGTAAGTTATTGGATAATCTGAACATGAACATGGTTTTTAAGAAAGATAATACTGTTGTTTGGAAATGCCGTAATTGTGGCTATGTGTTCGAGGGCAAAGAAGCACCAAAAAAATGTCCCGCATGTGATCACCCACAAGCATATTTTGAAATAAAAGAAGTTAATTATTAATTCTTTAGATATTTAATTTACAGGTGATTTTCGCTTCAAATTTAAAAGATGGTTTGTGAGTCAATAATATATGATTGTAGGCACCTTATTTGCTTTTAAAATTAAGGTGCCTATTTCCGTACAATGAGAGAATAAAAAAGTAAAATGCAAACTTGTATTAAAGTAGATGCTTTATATACTTTGGTTAAGGTTATTAACCCTTTCAAAATCATAAACAAAAGGAGATTTATATGGAATATTTGAGTATGTTTTTTTGGTTTTTCTTCATTTTTTCTCTGCTAACCCCATGGTTGAAGCAGAAAAATTTAGAATCATCACGAATTTCTCTATTTAATCGTATCGAAAAAGAAAGAAAATCAAGGATTATTACTTTGATTCATCGTCAGGAAACAATGAGTATTTTAGGGATTCCTTTAATAAGATATATTAATATCGAGGATTCTGAAGCTGTATTGCGGGCAATAAGATTAACTGATCCTGATATGCCTATTGATATCATTTTGCATACACCTGGAGGATTAGTTTTAGCCGCAGAGCAGATTTCACTTGCATTAATAAGACATAAGGCAAAAGTCACTGTTTTTGTTCCGCATTATGCAATGAGCGGGGGTACGATGGTTTCCCTGGCTGCAGACGAGATTGTTATGGATGAAAATGCAGTTTTGGGTCCGGTAGATCCTCAATTAGGTCAGTACCCAGCAGTTTCCATTTTAGAAGTATTGAAGAAAAAGGATAAAAATGAAATTGATGATGAGACCATGATTCAAGCTGATATTGCCGAGAAAGCCATTCGGCAAGTTAAAATATTTGTTGAAAAGCTACTTGTTGAAAATAAATGTAGCAAGGAAAAAGCAGAAAAATTATCTCAAACGCTGACAGAAGGACGATGGACTCATGATTATCCTATTACGTACGAAGAAGCGAATGAATTAGGTTTATGTGTTTCGACTGAAATGCCCAAGGAAATTTATGAATTAATGGATCTTTATCCACAGAATCCTGGGAAGAGACCTTCGGTTCAATATATTCCTTTGCCATATAAAAAACCGAACTTACCCATGAAGAGATAATGGTCAAATGAAGTCAAATGTACCACTCGTATGTGGTTTTTTGACAATTAGTTATTTTTTTTACAACCTACAGACTAAAATTGTTTTTTTGAAGCATGTAATATTGGTAGTATTTAACTGTTTTATACTTATTTAGAAAAAATATCTTACCAATAATAACACTCTTTTGCTTAAATGAAAAACTATGGATCATTGGATTTTTAAGGATAAATAGTGTAAGATATTAGTTGTTAAATAATGCTGCAAATGATGAACCATGCCAATCATCTTGACCTCTGGAATAACAGGTAAGGAAAAAATCTTGTTTCATTCTTAGCGATGTTTAATAAAAAATATGTTTTGAGACAGTTTGACAGGGAGGCGTATTCATGGAATCCAGAAAATCTAATTTAACCGATAATTTTGTTCAGGAAATCATCGATAAAGACAAAGAAAATAATAAATACCACGGAAGGATTCATCTAAGATTTCCTCCTGAACCAAACGGATATTTACATATAGGCCACGCAAAGTCCATTTGTTTAAATTTTGGGATTGCTGCTTTTAATAACGGTTTATGTAATCTCCGTTTTGACGATACTAATCCCAGCATGGAAGATACAGAATATATAGATTCCATTATAAGAGATGTCCGATGGTTAGGATTTGATTGGGAAGATAGGCTTTTCTATGCATCTGATTATTTTGAGAAAATGTACAACTATGCAGTTGAAATCATTAAAATTGGAAAAGCTTATGTTTGTGATTTAAACCCGGAAGAAATCAGGAAATACAGGGGAAATTTTACAGAACCTGGAAAAGAAAGTCCTTATCGTAATCGTTCCATTGAGGAAAACCTGGATTTATTTCGACGCATGCGCGAAGGTGAATTTCCGGATGGCTCCAGGGTGCTAAGGGCAAAAATAGATATGAGTTCTCCAAATTTAAATATGCGGGATCCAGTTATTTATCGAATTTTACGGGCAACGCATCATCGTACAGGAAATAAATGGTGCATTTATCCGATGTATGATTATGCTCATCCTCTTGAAGATTATTATGAAAAAATTACACATTCAGTTTGTACCCTTGAATTTGAAGACCATCGTCCATTATATGACTGGGTTCTAAATGTATTAAACTTACCTGAACCTCCTCAACAAATAGAATTTGCCCGTTTAAATTTAAGTAACACAATTATGAGTAAACGTAAGCTTCGAAAGCTGGTCGAAGAAGGATATGTTTCCGGGTGGGATGATCCTCGCGTACCTACTTTATCTGGTTTGCGGCGCAGGGGTTACACTCCCGAAGCTATTCGAAATTTTTGTGAACAAATAAGCATTTCCAAGAGCAATAGTGTTGTTGATATCCGGTTTCTGGAACATTGCATCCGAGAAGATTTGAATGCTCGTGCTCCCAGGGTAATGGGAGTATTACGACCACTAAAATTGATTGTAAAAAATTATCCTGAGAATCGGGTAGAAGAGATGAATGCTGAAAATAATCCGGAAGATCCAAATGCAGGATTTCATAAAATTCCCTTTTCCAGAACACTTTATATCGAAAAAGACGATTTTTGTGAAAATCCACCTAAAAAATATTTTCGCCTTGCACCGGGTCGTGAGGTTAGATTGAAGAATGCCTATATCGTGAAATGTGAAAATTTTATAAAGGATGAAAAAACCGGTGAAATACTTGAAGTGCATTGCACTTATGATCCTGATAGTAAAAGCGGAAAACCGGGTGCACAGCGCAGAGTAAAGGGAACTTTGCACTGGGTTTCGGCAAAACATGCCTTGAAAGCAGAAATCCGTCTATATGACTATCTTTTACTTGAAAAAGATGAAGATACAGAGGGGCAAGGTGAAAATGCGAATTTTATCAGTCAATTGAATCCAAATTCCGAAATTATTTTGAAAGACTGTGTTGTGGAACCCTATTTATCTAAAGCTACTCCCGGTAGCAGATATCAATTCATGAGGACAGGTTATTTTAGTTTGGATCAAGACTCCAGGTTTAATAAACTGGTTTTTAATAGGATCGTATCTTTGAGGGATAGCTGGGCGAAAATTCAGAGGATGAATAATAAAAAAGGGAAATAAGTTAAAAAATTAAACTCCTTGGATTTTAATTTTAATAATTTTCCAATAAAAATGAATAAGAAATTCAAAATGAATATTTTTTTGAATTTCTTATTTTTTAGGAGTAAAAGAAGGAAAATAAAAAGCCAATAAAGAATATAAATTTGAAATCACTCCAGATTTGAGAGCTTTTCAAACAAGTAAAATCAATGAATAATCCGACGATAAAGTTCGTCAAAACCTAACTATCCAAAGAGAAAAAATTGAATAATTGGGTTTAATCTGTTATAAATAAATAAGCAAAAACTCTTATAGGATAATAATATTTATGGTATTTGTAAAAGATAAAAGATTAAATTTTATAATCAGTATAGCAATAAGTTTAGTCATTATATTCTATTTGCTGCATAAACTTAGCTGGTTAATCACTTATTTTAGTGTTGCCTTTATTTTGGCATATTTTTTTGATCCGCTTTACGAATATCTTCTAAGAAAAAAAGCACCGAAAATCCTTTCGATTTTTATTATATTTTCACTTATTATTTCATTGTTGATCGTCGTCATATTTTTTGTAATACCTAGTTTAATAAACCAATTAACCATTTTATATAACGAAGTTCCCAATCTATTTGCGCGATATCAAACTCTGATATTGTCATTAAAACCCCATCTAGCGAATTTCATAAATCCTGAAAATGTGGAAATACTGATTAAGGAGAATTTTTCGGAATTACAGAGAAATATACTTGGTTTTTCTCAAAATATAATTATTTATCTTTCAGGGGCAGTTTCAAGTATTACCTTTGGCATTGTCATCATACCTTTAATCTTATTTTACCTTTTAAGGGATATGTTCATTTTCAAGGAAAACCTTTATAATTTTGTTTCCAAGAAAAATAAAAAGGAATTTAAAGAAATTATTGAAAAGATAGACCAAATAATTAGTGGTTTTATACGGGGAAGGCTGGTCGTATGCACTATTGTGGGAATGATAATCGGCATAGGATTATATTTTTTAAATTTAAAATTTGCCTTAATTATTGGCATTATTAGCGGAGTCCTAAATTTTATTCCTTATTTGGGCCCAATCGTTGGCCTTTTTTTAGCATTGATTTTTGCACTAGGGCAGCCATGGTGGATTTTGCTCTTGATATTTATCTTATTTGTTTTTGCCAATCAAGTTGAAGCCATTTATTTAAATCCAACTATTTTAGGAAAAGAGTTGGGATTGCATCCTTTGACCGTCATTTTTTCCATGCTGGTATCCGGACAAATATTGGGTATTTTGGGAGTATTGATAGCAGTTCCTTTGGTCGCAATTTTAAAGGTTCTATTTGTAAAATACCTGATCCAGGAGGAATAGTAAAAGTTAGATGAATAAAATATTAAGCATGAAATTTGTAGTTATTATCATTATTGTATTACTTGCCTTGAATGTTACCTCTGCGGAAACTACCGAAATTAAAATATTGGTAGATCAAAAACCATTGGATGTAAACATGCCTGCTTTTATTCAAAATGATAGAATCTTTGTTTCTGCAAGAAACATAGTCGAAGCTTTGGGTGGAAGAATTACTTGGTTCCAGGCATTAAAATTACTAACCATTGATATAGATGGGCAAACTGCCCAATTAGTGATTGATGATCCTGCTATAGAAATAAATGAAAAAACAATCACCTTGGAAACAGCAGCAAAAATTATTGATAACCGAGTCATGATACCTTTGGAAGTACTTAAAATCATTGTACCTTTAGAGGTTGAGTGGGATAATCAAAGCAAGGTCTTGAATATTAATTCGATAAAACCTTCTTTGTTAAAAATTCGAAGTTATACTCATGATAACAAGACCAGAGTAGTGATTGACATGTCGGAAAAAGCAGAATATACCATAAACAGATTAGTGAATCCGGAAAGAATTTATGTAGACATCATGGGCTCAATTACAAAATTGGAGGATGAATTTAAAAAGCTAACAATCAACGATAATACGGTCAAGACAGTTCGAACTGCAAAATTTAACGAAGAAACCGTCAGAGTGGTTTTTGAACTGTATCAAACCAGCAAATTTGAGGTTTTTTCTCTTTCTGACCCTGAAAGAATTGTCGTTGATATCTTTAAAAATGAATCTACCGAAGAGAAGATAAAGGAAACTGCAACAGTACAACCCACACAAAAGATCAAGGTGGGTTCAGGTGAAAAAGGGGATAAAATTATTATTATTGATCCGGGTCACGGAGGGAGTGATCCTGGTGCAATTGGTCCAAGCGGACTAAGGGAAAGTGAAATTACTTTGAAAATTGCATTAGAACTTGAAAAATTACTAAAGGGCGCGGGCATTCCAACTTATCTTACCCGAAATGAAAATAAGTTTATTTCTTTGGAAGAGAGAACAAATTTTGCAAACAAAAAGAATGGATTTATCTTTATAAGTTTGCACGCAAATTCAGCTGCCCGCAATCGACCGTCTGCTACAGGGATTGAAACTTTCGTTTTAAGCTCTAAATATATTGGTGCATCAGCCAAGGATGTAGCAGATAGAGAAAATAGAGCAAGTAGAACCCATCCGGAAGTGGATAGTGATTTAGCATTAATTATTGCTGATTTGGAAGAGAGTGCAAATATCCAATACAGTTTGGATTTGGCAGAAATCGTTCAGAAAAAACTGGTTGATGTATTAAAATTAAAAAATCGGGGCGTGAAGCAAGCACCTTTTGTTGTATTGAAAGGAGCAAATATGGCTGCAGTTTTAGTTGAGTTAGCCTTTATTTCCAATTCCCAGGAAGAAAAATTATTAAAGAGTGATGAGTTTAATTTAAAGGCTGCCCAGGCATTATTTGATGCAATAAAATACTATACGGAAAATACTTTAGTAGAAGGCTAATAACACAATGGCGAAAAAGAAAAGAAACAAGAAAAAAAAGAGTCAATTAGGATTTTTATTCGGATTAGCATTAGTAATCTTATTTGTTTTAATGGGTTATATTTTATTCATTAAAATTGTCCTTCCATTCTATAATCAATATAAAGAAAAAACGATCACTGTTGAAAAACCAATTTCTCGAGAAGAAAAAAAACAGCCTGTCATTGAAATAAAGGAAGAAGAGAAGGTTGAAGCAATCCTCTATTTCTCAGATATGGACGCCATGTATCTTATTGCAGAAAAAAGGGAAATCGTTCAAGAAGATAATATGGCTAGAAAAATTATTGATGAATTGATTAAAGGAACAAGTGATGAGAATCTTTATTCCACTATTCCTGAAATGACTAGGGTTAATGAGGTTTATATTGCTGAAGATATTGCTTATGTCGATTTGTCTGAAGAAATTGTAAAAAATCATTCCGGAGGCAGCAGCAGTGAATTGATGACCGTTTATTCCATCGTCAATTCCCTGACAGAAATGCCCTCCATCAAAGGAGTGCAGATACTTGTTGAGGGAAAGCAAAGAGAGAGCCTTGCGGGCCATATAGATATCAGCATGCCACTTCTAAGAGACGAAAAGTGGATTAAACCGGAAATAAATTAAAAATACGTGTAGGAGAATAACAAAATCAATAACACAATTGTGGATGACATCATTCATCTATTTGATAACAAAATTATTATCATAGCTTCGATTACCTGGATATTGAATCAAACTTTAAAAATTGCATTATACTATATTACCGAAAAAAAATGGGATATAAAGAGATTTTTCGGAGCAGGAGGCATGCCTAGTACCCATTCAGCGACTTCCATGAGTGTTGCAATAGCTATTGGATGTGCGGAAGGTTGGGATTCAAGCATATTTGCCTTGGCCTTAATTGTTTCCATGATTGTGATGGCTGATGCTGCTGGGGTTCGTAGAGCGACCGGGGAGCAGGCAAAAGTTTTAAATAAAATTATTTTAGAGTTTTTTGAAGAAATTAAAATTAAGGATGAACGGCTAAAAGAATGGGTAGGACATACACCGTTTGAAGTCATTGTCGGTGCTTTTATTGGTATTGCAATGTCTCTATTCTTATCATACCATTTTTATTACAGGTAAACTATTTTTAGATGCCGACAACACAATCTACAAAAGGAATTAAATATTGGGAAAAAAAGAAAAGGAACGTTTGGATGTCTTATTGGTAAAAAGAGGTTTTTTTGAAACAAGAGAAAGAGCAAAGAGAGCCATTATGGCAGGCGAGATAATTATAGAAAATCAAAACAATCTCAAGGTAGGGCAAAAAATAAATATCGATTGCCAAATTACATTACAGAAAAAGAAGACTGATTTTGTAAGCCGTGGTGGCAATAAGTTAAATAAGGCTATTCTGGATTTTGGCATATCAGTTCAAGAAAAAATAGTGATTGATATTGGCGCTTCAACCGGTGGGTTTACAGATTGTCTCCTGAAATATAGAGCGAAAAAGATCTACTGTATTGATGTCGGCTATGGTCAATTAGCATGGAAATTGCAAAAAGACCATCGTGTGGTCATAATGGATAGAACCAACATTAGACATCTTGAGCCAACTAATTTTGAGCAACTTTTTGATTTGGCAACCATTGATGTTTCCTTTATTTCCCTTACAAAAGTATTACCAACTGTTTATCACCTGTTAAAACCAAATGGAGAGATTGTTGCTCTTATTAAACCTCAGTTTGAGGCAGGAAAAGAATATGTACAAAAAGGTGGTATCGTTAGAAAACCGGAAGTTCACCGAATGGTCATTGAAAAAGTGGGTAATGCCGCACTAGGATTAAAATTTAATATTTGTGGAATAACCTTTTCTCCTTTAACAGGAAAAAATGGCAATATTGAATATTTGATTTACCTGATTAAAAAGAGTGCTCAAAAAAAGATTCAAGATTTTTTTCCGAAAATAGAAGAGGTTGTAATAAATGCCCACCAAAAACTTTCTCTTTAAAAGCAATAGCATCACTCGTATTAGCTTAGAGGCATGATAAAAACCGAAACATAGAGTTTAATTACCTGTTGTAATAAAATATTTTGGAGTGGTATTTGTGGCGCTTTTTGAAGATAGGATATTTATTTTAATATTTTCTCTCTGTGTTGGAATCCTCTTTATATTCGTATATACTAAGGTAAATTATTGCATTAGCTCAAATAAATTAAAAAGAAGGTTTGCAAAAAGCAGGACAGCAGAAAAAGGTGCAGAGAAGCTATTAAGGAAAAAAGGCTATTCTATTCTGGATATTCAAAAGAGCAAACCCATACTGATTACCATTGGAGATAAAATTCATCGATACTTTATTCGAATAGACTTTTTAGTGAAAAAAAAAGGAAAAGTCTATGTGGTTGAGGTTAAAAATGGTGAAAAAAATCCTTATATAACCAACAGGGAGACAAGAAGACAGATGCTGGAATACTATCATGCCTATCAACCGCATGGAATAATATTGCTAAACATGAGGAATAAAAATATTTCCGAAGTAAAATTTCAATTTGAAAAGAATTCGCGACAATGGATAGTAAAAGCTGCTTATTTTTTAGCGGGAATCATTGTTACCTTCTTTGCCATTTTTATGCTACACGGAGGAATGGAATGAAATTAGACCATCTTGGATTGGTTGTAAATCATAAAAAAAGAAAGGCATTATCGGCTGCAGAGAAGATAGTGAAGTGGGCAAAATCCAAAGGGATTAAGGTTTGTATTAAAAGAGAGGAAGGAGAGCCAATTCTCAATATAGATCTTGATTGTTTTTATGAAGCATTCTTGAAAAAAGCAGAAATAATAATTTCTTTGGGAGGAGACGGCACATTGTTAAGGGCTGCCAGGCTAGCTGCCCTTGAGGATATTCCTGTTTTTGGAGTAAATTTAGGAGGATTAGGATTCCTTACGCAAATAGGAACGAAAGATATTGAAGATTCTTTGGAAAAATTATATCAAAAGAAGTATTTTATCGAAGAAAGAATGATGCTTGAATGCAATCTAAAAAGAAAAGATCAGCAAAAAATAAAGAAGTTTATCGCTTTAAATGATATTGTGATTGGAAAAGGTGCGTTTGCACGTTTAGTATGTTTGGCTACTTATGTCAATGATTACTATGTGATTACTTACTCTGCAGATGGTTTGGTTGTATCCACTTCTACGGGTTCAACTGCGTACTCTCTTTCAGCAGGAGGACCAATCGTAAATCCCCAAATCAAATCTATGTTAATGACCCCTATATGTCCCCATACCCTTTCTGCCCGTCCCTTGATTATCGGGGAAAATGATAGAATTAAAATTCAGCTGGAATCAATCGATGAAGAAGCCATGCTTACCATTGATGGCCAGGAAGGGTATGCATTGGAATATAAAGATGAGGTGTTTGTTAAGAAGTCAAATTATGTAACAAAGCTAATTACTTTTAAGGAGAAAAACTTTTATTCAGTACTGCGCGAAAAATTGAAATGGAGCGGTCAAGTCAATTTTAATTGAGTGAGGATATAAAAAAAAGAGAATGTTATTTCAGTTAAATATAAAAAACATGGCTTTGATTAAAGAGTTGAATATCGAATTCGAAGAGGGGTTAAATATTCTGACAGGTGAAACCGGCGCAGGAAAATCCATCATCATTAAAGCAATTAATATTATCTTAGGGGGTCATGCCTCTGTTGACCTTATCAGGGAGGAAGAAAATATTCTAGTAGTGGAGGGATTATTTTGTCTCAATTTTTCCGAAAAAGAATTGATAAATGGTATCAATCCGGATCTAGATATCGTTCGCAATGAAGACGCATTATTGATTAGGAGGGAGCTAAACAGAAAAGGCAGGAATAAATGTTGGGCTAATGGAAGGCTGATCAACTTAACTTTGCTTCAGAAAATTGGGAAACATTTAGTAGACTTGCATGGGCAACACAATCATCAATCGCTGCTTGATTCAACTACTCATATTGATTTAATGGATAATTTTGGCGGGGAAAATACCATCAAAAATAGAAGTGAACTTTTTATAACGTATCGGTCATGGAAAGAAGAAAAAAAGAAATTATCTGAGATTATTGAAAAAAAGGAAGAAAATGCAAAGCGGGTAGATTATCTGAAATATCAGTTGAATGAGATTGAAGAAGCTTCCCTGATAGAAGAAGAAGATAAAGATCTGGAAGAGGAAGAAACGGTTTTAAGAAATGCAGAAAAGATCATTAGTATCATGGAAAAAGCAATTATCGTGCTTTACGAAGGGAATACCGAACAATTATCGGTAAGGGATTCTGTGAATGAGATATCATCAAATATAGGTGAAATAGAAAATTTGGATCACCGAATTGAAAAAATGAGAGAAGACTTGAAGGGAATTGGTTATCACCTTGAAGATCTGGTGAGCGATATCATCAAATATAGGGACAAGATTAATTTGAATCAGGAAAGGCTTAAAGCCGTTGAAGAAAGATTGAATATTATTAACAATTTAAAAAGTAAGTACGGAAATAGTATTGAAGAAATATTGACGTATCGAGATAAAGTGGAAGAAGAATTATTAACAAAGGACTATGATGAAGCCAAAATAAATGCATTAAAACAACGTATCAAATCTTTAGAACAGACTATTTCTGAGCTTTCTATGAAACTAAGCGACGACCGTAAAGAAATTGCTAAAAGAATAGAAAAAGACGTGATCAAGGAATTAAGCGATTTAAAAATGAAAAATTGTCGGTTTAAGGTATCCTTTGTTCATCAAGAAGATATCAATGGCATAAATATCAATGGCAAAAACTACAAGACCGGTCCAAAAGGAATTGATTTGATTGAATTTATGATTTCGCCTAATCTAGGTGAAAATTTACGACCACTCGCAAGAATCGTTTCAGGTGGTGAGGTATCGAGAATTATGTTAGCTTTAAAATCAATTCTTTCAGAAGTGGATCGCGTTCCCACTTTAATCTTTGACGAGATCGATAGCGGAGTAGGTGCCCGGTTAGGAGAGATCGTTGCAGAAAAACTGAAAAATATTTCAAAGAAAAGGCAGGTTATTTGTGTAACTCATCTTCCTCAGATAGCCAGTAAAGCACAGAAACATTTTTTCATAGAAAAACAAACCTTAAAACACTTTACTGAAGTGAAAATTAGTGAAATCCATGGGGAAAGCCGGATACATGAAATTGCCCGGATGTTGGATGGGAACCAAATTAACAGAATCACAATTCAACATGCTAAAAAGATGTTAAACAGATAAAAGCTACTTACTTATTAAGAAATTATATTAAAAATATCTGGAAATGTAGTTTCTCCTTCATTTAAGGTAGTAATTTAATTGAAATAGATCCTTTTGTCCAGATTCACAAATTAACGTTCATTGTAGTGTAATGAAAAAATGAGTTAAAAAGTAATTCCAATCTTAAATTGCCTACCATTTTATTTGGTTTTAAATATTATTTTCCAAGAGATGAGTCTTGGTTTACTTATTCTCTTAAAAATATAAAAAAATTAAGGTTTTTGTTGATACATAATCTTCAAGAAAAAAAACAAAAACTATTTTAATGTCAAAAGGATTGAGTTGATGAGAGAGATTGGACTAATTTTACCTAATCAGCTTTTTTTAAACCATCCGTTATTAAATAAGAAAATGCCTCTGCTTCTACTGGAAGATTCTCATTTTTTTAATCAATATCAATTTCATAAACAAAAAATTATTTTTCACAGGGCTTCAATGCAGGCCTTTCGAGAAAGAATTGCTTCTAAATATCATTCGGTTGATTATCTGGAATCTGGAGAAATAAAAGACAATAATTCCCTTTTTAATAAATTACAACATTACAAAGTATGGCACTTGATTGATCCAGTCGATTTGTCAATAAAAAATGAATGGCAGGATTTTACAAGAAAAAAGGGTATCGATATGAGGATTTATCCCAGTCCCGGTTTTCTCAATTCGCAAGAAAGTTTATTTAAATATTTTTCTTCGCAAAAAAAATATTATCTTTATTCTTTTTATATTCATCAAAGAAAAAAGAGAAATATTTTAACACGGGATAGCAAGCCTCTTGGTGGAAAATGGAGTTATGATAAAGAAAATCGAAGAACAGTTGCAAGCAATATCCCAATTCCTGAAATAAAGATTCCCTTGATTAATTCTTATGTTAAAGAAGCAAGCAAATATGTTCAAAAGTATTTTTCGAAAAACCCGGGGAAGATTGTTCCTTTTATTTATCCGGTCACCCATCAGGAAGCTCAAGAGTGGATGAACGATTTTTTTGCGTATCGCTTGCAACAATTTGGTGATTATCAGGATGCTGTGCATCAATCATATCCCTTTTTATTTCACTCCTTGATATCTCCATTGTTAAATTCCGGTTTACTGACGATTGATTATGTTTTGAGTAAAGCAGATGACTTGAAAGAGAAAATCCCTTTAAACTCACTTGAAGGTTTTATTCGTCAGGTAATTGGGTGGAGGGAATATATTCGTGCAATCTATTTGCTAAAGGGCAATAAGCAAAGAAATTCAAATTTCTGGAAACATTATCGTAAAATACCACGAGCTTTTTGGGAGGGAAATACTGACATTTTTCCCATCGATTTCACGGTAGAAAAAATTAAAAAGTATGCTTATGCTCATCATATAGAGCGACTTATGGTTTTGGGAAACTTCATGTTGTTGACAGAAATTGATCCCGTTGAAGTCTACCGATGGTTTATGATGATGTTCATTGATGCCTATGAGTGGGTTATGATTCCGAATGTCTTTGGAATGAGTCAGTTTGCTGATGGAGGATTAATGTCTACCAAACCTTATTTCAGTTCTTCTAATTATATAAGAAAAATGACTAACTACGAGGAAGGGAAATGGTGCGATATTTGGGATGGACTTTACTGGCGGTTTATAAAGAAACATCAATCTTTCTTTGATTCAAATCCCCGAACGCGTTTAATTGCTTCCATATTTCGAAAGAAGGATGGAAAGCAATTAAATCAGTTTATAAAAAAGGCAGAGGATTATCTTAGGAAAAAATTCTATCAAAAGGATAGATAGAGAAAAGATATATTAAGTTCATTTTTAATTATTTTTGAAAGAAATGATTTATTATTAATGCATGTTAAAATATACATTAATAAACTATCATTAATCCGTATTCGCAATACACAATTATTGTATATGTTTTATAAGTGAGATAAATTAAAAATTAAACAGTAGGACTAACAATCTGTTCAATTCTCAATGTTGTAACAATAATGAATTCTATTTATTTGACAGAAGGAATGCAGGAATTTTAAAAAAAGATAAAGAACCATTTTCTGTTTAAGTGAAGAATTTTATGGACATGAATCAAATATCGAGAAATGCAGTAGAATAAGCATAATTATCGTTTTTAGAAATGGCTAAAATATTATAAAAATCAGAGGTATTTATGAAACAAAAGATGGATGAAAACAAAAAAAGATGGTTGAAAGAGATTGCAAAGCAGAACGAAATTCAAAGCACGCTAAAGGCTATAATCCATTCAACTGATGATGCCATCTCCGTTGTGGATGAAAATGGTTTGCAGACAATAATTAATCCCGCATATACCCGCCTTACCGGATTAACCGAAAAAGACGTTTTAGGTAAACCGCCTACAACCGATATTGCCGGCGGAGGGGAAAGCATGCATTTAAAAGTAATTAAAACGAAAAAAGCAGTTCATGGTGTTCGGATGTGTGTAGGACCAAATAAGAAGGATGTTATTGTCAATGTTTCTCCTGTTATCGTTGAAGGAATTTTGAAGGGAAGCGTTGCGGTCATTCATGATGTTTCAGAAATTAAGCATTTAAGTAAAGAGCTAGAGAGATTTAAACAGAGAGTAAGGGATTTGGAATCAAAATATACGTTTAAAGATATTGTTGGAAATAGTAGAGGAATGATCATCGCCAAGGAGCAAGCCAAAAAGGCAGCAGAGACACCTGCGACTGTCCTTTTGCATGGTGAAAGCGGAACAGGAAAGGAACTTTTTGCGCATGCCATCCATCATGCGAGCAAAAGGAAAAACCAACAACTTATTCGCGTAAATTGTTCAGCTTTGGTTGATACTTTGTTGGAAAGTGAACTTTTCGGTTATGAAGGGGGCTCTTTTACGGGAGCTAAAAAATCCGGAAAGAAGGGATTGTTTGAGGAGGCAGATAAGGGGACAATATTTTTAGATGAGATTGGAATGATGAGCTTAAACTTGCAGGCAAAATTGCTGAGAGTTTTACAAGAAAAAGAAATAATGAGGGTTGGTGGCAGAAGCGCGGTCAACGTGGATGTGCGTATCATATCTGCAACTAATATTGATTTACGTCACGCCGTGGAAGAGGGAAGATTTAGGGATGATCTGTATTATCGCATTTATGTTATCCCCATTTACATTCCCCCCTTAAGGGAAAGAAAAGAAGATCTTCCTCTTTTAGTGAATAATTTAATCAGAAAATTTAATCAGGATTTTGGCCGAAATATTAAAGATATTTTACCTGAATCTCTAGATATATTAGAATCATATTCTTGGCCAGGAAATGTAAGAGAATTAGAAAATGTCATTGAAAGGGCAATCATTAATATGAAGATTAGTGAGGAAATCATCTATCCGAAACATATTCCGTCTCTCGAAGGGGTGAACAAACTGAAGACCAAAATCCTTAAACCGATTCATGAAATGAATTACCCTTTAACAGATGAACTACACGACCAAGAGGATAACCTGAAAGCAATAAAAGAGAATACTGAAAAGAAGGCATTGATAAATGCTCTAAAATGTTTTGATGGTAATAATCTGAAGGCAGCAAAAAAGTTGGGAATTAGCCTCAGGAGTTTTTATTATAAAATGAAAAAATTCAATATAAGGAAGAAATATGAATTTGACTAAAATATCCAAATATTATGGTAGTTTACTTTTAAAAAACAGAATAATAATGCATAAGCCATTAAAGCTTATTGATCATTAAAAAAATGAGAACAATGAACTTTAAAATAGTGGGCAATAAATGTATCATGTAATAAAATGCAAATAATTGCACATAATGCAATATACGTAACTAATAGAATATTTGAAAAATAACATAAAATAAAAAAAGATAGTTTTATTTCAATAAAGCTATCTTTTTTTTTATTTTTTTTGAAAGAATGTATTGGCACAAAAATTGCATAATATATATGTAGAAGCTATTTAGCCCTTATTGCCCAGGGTAAGCATCTATCCAAACCTATTAATTCTTAAAAAAATATTGAATATGATTTAAGAAATAAATGAAAAATATTAAAAATGGTAAGAGGTGGAAAAATGTCAATTAAGAACGATGAATTCTATTCTAATCTTGCGGCAAAAATGAATGCTTCAGCTATTCGAGAATTACTCAAATTAGTTCAAAATCCTAACATTATTTCTTTGGCTGGTGGAATGCCTGAACCAAAAACATTTCCAGTTGAAGAGATTAAAGAAATTGTTGGGAAAGTGCTTGATGAAAATAGTGCACGGGCTTTGCAGTATAGCAGTACGGAAGGATTGCCGGGGTTGAGGCAGTGTATTTTGGATTATCTGTCAAAAGACAATATTTGGGCAGGTTTGGATAATATAATGATTAGCACAGGCTCTCAACAAGGTTTGGATCTGATAGGCAAAACATTTTTAAATCCTGGTGATATTGTCATAGTAGAATTACCAAGTTATTTGGCCGCTTTGAATGCTTTTAGAAGTTACGGAGGAGAATTGGTTGGCATCCCTATGGATGATAATGGAATGCAAATGGATGTTTTAAGAGATACACTTTCTCAATTTAAAATTGAAGGAAAAAAAGTCAAATTTATTTATACGATCTCAAATTTTCAAAATCCGGCGGGTGTTACATTATCACTCGATCGACGAAAAGAACTCATTAAAATCGCCCATGAATTCAACATATTTATCGTTGAAGACAATCCATATGAAAAACTGCGATTTGAAGGAGAATCTATCCCTTCAATTTATTCTCTGGAAAAAAATGGTGCAGTGATTAGCTTGGGAACTTTTTCCAAGATACTATGTCCAGGTTTGCGATTGGCCTGGATATTAGGGAATAAGGAAATGGTCAGAAAGATAGCAATTCTAAAGCAAGCGACTGATTTATGTACGAATATTCTGGGACAGCTGATTGCTTATGAGTATTTTAAATCGGGGAAATTGGAAAAACATATAGAATCCAATGTTGAGATTTACAAAAGAAAAAGAGATGTTATGTTAAAGGCCATGGATGAATATTTTCCCTCTGTTGTTTCTTGGACTAAGCCACAAGGTGGTTTTTTTATTGTTGCTACCTTGCCCGAGCATATAGATGCAGATGAACTTTTAAAAGATGCTATACAGGAAAATGTTGCTTATGTTCCCGGTAGTTCATTTTTTGCAGATGGCGGTGGAAAAAATACCATGCGTCTCTCCTTCTGTTATCCTAGTGAAGAAGATATTTTTGAAGGGATTAAAAGATTGGGAAAAGTCATTAGTAGAAAAATGAAAAAATAAGTCATATTAGAACGTAAAGTTTTTTATTACCATATTGAAAACTAGATAATGAGATAAAAAGATATTTTTTACAACAAGGGGGAGATTGAAATGATAAATAGTTTTGATGATGTCTTGAAAAGTGCCAAACGTAGTGGTCCTAAAAAAATAGCGGTTGCCTCAGCAGCAGCAGAAGATGTTTTAACTGCTGTTGCAGCTGCTCATGGAGAAGGATTAATCAATGCAATTTTAGTAGGTGAAAAGAAAAGAATTGTCGAAATTGCTCGAAAAATACCGATTAATATATCCAATTATAAAATAATTGATAAATCAGATAAAAACGAAATCGCAAAATGCGCAGTAGAACTGGTTAGAAATAAGGAAGCATCGATGGTGATGAAAGGAATGATGGGGACCGCAAGAATATTAAAAGCCGTATTAAATAAAGAATACGGTTTGAGGACCGAGAAGATGCTTAGTCATGTTTATACGCTTGAAATAAAAAATTATAACCGCTTACTAACGATTACAGATGCTGCCATGACCATATCTCCAAATTTGAAACAAAAGGCACAGATTATTCAAAATGCCATTTATTACGCAAAATCTTTAGGAATTGAAAAACCAAAGGTGGCTGCTATCGCTGCTTTGGAACTGGTTAATCCTGACATGCCTGCTACTATTGATGCTGCCTGTTTGGCAAAAATGAGCGAGAGAGGTCAGATAGTGGGTGGTATTGTTGATGGGCCACTGGGTTTTGATAATACCATTTCTAAAATTGCAGCAGAACACAAAGGGATAAATAGTCCAGTTTCCGGTGAAGCAGATATTGTGTTGGTTCCAAATATCGAAGCTGGAAACATTTTTGCCAAAAGTTTGGTTTATTTAGCAGAAGCAACGCCAGCAGGATTGCTTCTGGGAGCAAAAGCGCCGGTAGTTTTGGTTTCTCGTTCAGATAGTGTGAAATCAAAAATATATTCCATTGCATTAGGTGTTTTGCTGAGTGAGAAGCTGGAAAAAACAGTATAAAGATTCTAAAGGGGTGAATTTACATGTCAAGATATTTCAATATACTAGTCATTAATCCGGGATCTACCTCGACAAAGATAGCGCTCTATCGCAATGAGCAGGTTTTATTTAATAAAAAAATAGAACATAAAAGTGATGAATTATTAAAATATCCCAATATTATTGATCAATATGAATTCAGGTTAAATATTATTTTAAATTTTTTGGAAGAAATAGGAATGGATTGCTTTACGTTCAATGCGGTTGTGGGAAGGGGAGGCTTATTAAAGCCAATTTCCAGTGGCACTTACCGTGTAAACAATAACATGCTGGAGGACCTTCGTCGGGGAATTAACGGGCAACATGCTTCTAATCTAGGGGCTCTTCTTGCATATGGTATTGCTGAAAAGACTTCAATTCCGGCATATATTGTCGATCCTGTTGTGGTTGATGAAATGAAGCCGATTGCCAAAATATCCGGAATGAAGGATATTACCAGAATCAGTATTTTCCATGCCTTAAATCAGAAAGCAATTGCCAGAAGAGCTGCCATGGATTTGGAAATAAAATATGAAAATGCTAATTTTATTGTTGCTCATTTAGGCGGTGGAATTTCAGTTGGCATCCATAGCAAAGGAAAAGTTATCGATGTCAATAATGCATTGAACGGAGAGGGCCCCTTTTCTCCCGAAAGAAGCGGAGGGGTCCCAATTGGTGCCTTGGTAAACCTTTGCTTTTCCGGAAAATTTACAAAAAATGAAATAATGAAAAAAATAAAAGGGAATGGTGGATTAGTCGGTTATTTGAAAACCAATGATATGAGGGAGGTTATTCAGAAAGTTGAAAAAGGTGATAAAAAAGCCAGATTAATATTAAATGCAATGGCTTATCAAGTTAGCAAAGAGATTGGTGCTGGTGCCACTGTACTGAAAGGCAAAATTGATGCCATCGTTTTAACTGGTGGTTTAGCGCATGCGAATGAATTTGTCAGTCGAATAAAGGACAGAGTCAGCTTTTTATCATTAGTGATGGTTTATCCGGGAGAAGAAGAGATGTTGGCATTAACCGAAGGCACCATGAGAATTTTGAACGGAGTTGAGGAGGAAAAAATATATTGAGCAAGCGAATAAATATTTTTGTTGGTGGATTTGGTAGTGGCAAAACAGAAATCTCAATTAATTATGCCTTATTTTCCAAAGAGATTCATGAAAAGGTGGCAATCGTAGACCTGGACATTGTCAACCCCTATTTTAGAAGTAGGGAAGCAAAACAGATTTTAGTGGAAAAAGGGGTGAAAATGGTGGCACCTGAGGGAAAACTTTATTACACTGATGTACCCCTCATATCTCCCGAAATAAAGGGATTGATACAAAATCCGGAGTATCAGGTGATTCTTGATGTAGGAGGCGATGATGTTGGTTCGGTTGTTCTAGGGAATTTTAGGCATGCTATCAAAGATCTTCCCTATGAAATGTTCCTGGTGGTCAATTCTTATCGTCCCTTTACGCAAAATACCTCTCAAATAAAACAAATGATAGAAGAGATTGAGAATGCTTCACGTCTCAAAATGAGCAGCATTATCAGCAATCCAAATTTAAGCAAAGAAACAGATGAAAAAGTCATTAAACAGGGTCATGGCTTAATAAAAAAAGCTGCTAATGAATTACACCTTCCTATTAAATTTATTTGTATCGATGAAAGATTTTCAAAAAAAATCAACGCAAATGATATTGAAGAGAAAATATTTTACATCAAGCCGCTTATGAAATTACCCTGGTATTAATATTAAAAGAAGGAGGAGATAATATGGCAAAAATAATTATTGATGAGGAAAAGTGCAAGGGATGTGGATTATGCAGAGACGCTTGCCCTAAAAATATTATTATTATGGCGGAATATTTTAACAAAAAAGGTTATCACCCTGCAAATCAGATTAAGCCAGAGTTGTGTACCGGCTGTGCTTTCTGTGCGCTAACTTGTCCTGATGTAGCAATAGAAGTATATAAATAACTGTCATTAGATTGAAGTGAAAGAAACTAAATATTTTTCAAGGAGGTTGGAAATGGGAGAAAAGGTTCTAATGAAAGGAAACGAAGCCATTGGTGAAGCTGCAATACAGGCAGGTTGCCGATATTACTTTGGTTATCCGATTACTCCCCAAAGCGAATTAACAGCCTATATGGCTAAAAAACTATTGAAAATGGAAAATGCTGCTTTTGTGCAAGCTGAAAGTGAACTTGCTGCAATTAATATGGTATATGGTGCTGCTGCAACCGGTGCGAGAGTTATGACTTCTTCTTCAAGTCCGGGAATTAGTTTAAAACAGGAGGGAATTTCCTATATTGCTTGTTCAGAATTGCCTTGTGTCATCGTGAATATGCAAAGAGGTGGACCGGGCTTAGGTAGTATACAGCCAGGACAAGCCGATTATTTTCAAGCAACTAAAGGTGGAGGGCATGGAGATTATCATTTAATTGTCTTTGCCCCATCATCAGTGCAAGAATTAGTTGATTTGACTATGGAAGCATTTGAATTAGCCGATAAATATCAAAATCCAGCAATGATATTAGGTGATGGACTTATTGGACAAATGATGGAATCGGTTGAATTTAAAAAGAAAAAAGAGGGTGTTTTGCCTAGCAAGGAGGAATGGGCGCTAACGGGTTGTCAAGGAAGGGAAAAACATGTTATTGTCCCCTTTAGCTTGGATCCTTACGAAATGGAAAAAATTAATCTTAAATTGAAGGCGAAATATGACCAGCTAAAGGAGAAAGAAGCAAGATATGAAGCCGTCAATACAGAGAACGCCGATTTGTTAGTAGTTGCATATGGTACAGTTGCCCGCATAGTAAAGACGGTTATCAGTAATGCAAAAAAAGAAGGGATTGAAGTCGGATTAATTAGACCGATCACTTTATATCCTTTTCCTGAAAAGATAATCGCAGATACTTCCGAAAAGGTAGATAAGATATTTGTAGTGGAAATGAGCATGGGCCAGATGGTGGAAGACGTGAAATTAGCCGTTAATGGAAAAGCAAAGGTTGATTTTTATGGGAGAATGGGTGGAGCCATTCCAACGCAAGCTGAAATTTTAAATGAAATAAAAAAATGTTTAAAATAAGTAAGTCGTTTTAATTTGTATTTCGGAGGTGTTTAATAATACAATGAATAAAGTTTTTGGAAGACCTAGATCTTTAACAAAAGATCCATATACTTATTGCCCTGGATGTCATCATGGCATTGCTCATCGCTTGATTGCAGAAACACTTGATGAATTCGGGGTAAGGGAAAAAACAATTGGAGTGGCTCCGGTAGGTTGTTCGGTATTTGCTTATAAATTTTTTGATTGTGATATGATTTGTGCGGCTCATGGAAGAGCACCTGCTGTAGCTACCGGTATGAAAAAAGCGAGGCCGGGTTCGATTATCTTTACTTATCAGGGTGATGGAGATTTAGCATCCATTGGTACTGCGGAAATTGTTCACACAGCGAATCGCGGTGAAAATATCACCGTCATATTTATTAATAATGCTATCTATGGCATGACCGGCGGACAAATGGCACCTACCACATTAATAGGGCAAGTGACTCAAACCTCACCTTACGGAAGGGACCCTAAAACAATGGGATATCCGATAAAGGTTTCGGAGATGTTATCCACTCTAAATGGTGTTTCATACATATCAAGGGTAGCCCTAACAAAGCCAGCTTATATAATTAGAGCAAAAAAGGCAATAAGAAAAGCTTTTCAAACGCAGATAGAAGGAAAAGGATTTTCTTTAGTAGAGATCCTCTCTACATGTCCTACTAACTGGGGATTGAGTCCAATTGAAGCAAATAAATGGGTAGAAGAAAACATGATCCCTTATTATCCGTTAGGAGAATTTAAAACTCCTGAGGAGGTGTCTTAAATGTTAGAGCGAATAATTATTTCAGGATTTGGCGGTCAAGGGATCATGCTAATGGGTAGATTATTGGCTTATGCAGGAATGATTGAAGGGAAAAAAGTCGCATGGATGCCTTCTTATGGGCCGGAAATGCGTGGAGGAACCGCGAATTGTACTGTTCTGATTTCAACCGAAGAAATTGGTTCTCCGATAGTCTCTCATCCAAAAGTATTAATTGCCATGAATCAACCTTCTTTGGACAAGTTTGAACCAAATGTAAATGAAGATGGACTAATTATCGTCAATGGATCTCTTATAGAACGCCAATTAAAAAGAAAAAATATTTCGGAAATAAGAATTTCTGCTGACGACATTGCCTATAAATTAGGTAATTCCAGAGTGGCTAATATGGTAATTCTGGGCGCTTATGTGAAAAAGTCCGGCGTGGTAAAGTTAGAAAGTGTACTTAAGGCCTTGGAAAAAGCGTTGGCTGGTAGAAGTCAAAAACTCTTAGAGCTAAATAAGGTAGCATTAAAAAAAGGAGAAGAGCTAGCAAGAAATTAATAACAATTTTTTTATAGATCAATGAAAATAAAACTGTATCATCATTAAAAATTATATTTATTAGGAGGGGGCATTCTTCATGCTCCCTCTAATTTTATTCAAAAATTGAAAAATATTTTTCTCTTTTTTGTTTTATAAAATTAATTATTTATTTATATTTTTAAAATAACCGAATTCGAAACCAAAAATTATTGTAAAATGAAAAAAAATCTATCTCATTTTAGAATAAAATGATTTTGATATGCTAAAATATAATATCTGTTTATTATTTACTTTATCAATAAGAAAAAGGGGGAATATTCTAATGGTCAAACAAAAAAGATTAATTACGAATTTTATGAATTTGGTGAAAATTGATAGTGTATCGAAAGAAGAAAAAGAAATTGCCAATCATTTATTAAAAAAATTAGAGGAATTGGGATTAGAAGTATTTGTTGACAAAGCCGGCGAAAATGCCCATTCAAACTCGGGGAATATTATTGCTAAATATAAAGGAAATTTAAAAAATGTACCAACCATCATGTTTGCTTCGCATATGGACACGGTTTCTCCGGGAAATAATATTCAACCCGTCTTTGAAAATGGAAAAATATATAGTGCAGGAGAAACAATTTTAGGGGGAGATGATAAAGCGGGAATTGCGATCATACTTGAAGCCCTGCAAATTATCCAGGAAAACAATCTTTCCTGTGGAGATATTGAGATCGTGTTTACTATTTGTGAGGAAATTGGTCTGTTAGGTGCAAAAAATCTGGATGTATCACAATTGAATGCAGAAATGGCTTTTATTTTAGATTCTAGTGGCGAACCGGGTGAAATTATCACCAAAGCCCCTTTTCACAACAATATTGAATTTACTTTTTACGGAAAAGCAGCTCATTCAGGCGCAAATCCCGAAAAAGGTATTAATGCTATCCAAATAGCAGGAATAGCACTTTCACGCATGCAATTAGGTAGAATAGATAATGAAACAACGGCAAACATTGGATTGATTTCTGGAGGTAGTGCAACTAATATTGTACCGGATGAAGTTATAATTAAAGGTGAAGCAAGAAGCAGAGATGAAAAGAAGCTAGAATATCAGACAGAACAATTAAAAAGAGCAAGTGAAAATACTGCAAAGGAATTCAATGCAAAGGTATGTGCAAAAATAAATCGTGCTTATGACGGCTATGATTTTTCAACGGAAAGTCGAATTATTCAAACTGCAATAAAAGCAGGAAAAAATATTGGATTGAATACAGTTTTAACAGCTTCCGGAGGAGGAAGTGATGTTAACGTATTAAATAAAAAAGGGCTTTCCTCGGTAGATTTAGGAATAGGAATGAAACAGGTTCATACCGTGAATGAGTATATTTTGTCCAAAGACATGATAAGGTCAACCGAATATATTTTGTCTCTGGTAAATGTTGCTGCCTCAGGAGAAATTTAAATGGATGAAGAAATTAAGGATTTTCAAGAAAAAACAATGGCTTCTAAAAAAATATTTCAAGGAAAAATTATAAATTTAAGAAAAGACAAAGTAAGGCTTCCTAATGGAAAAATAACCAATCGAGAAATAGTAGAACACCCAGGTGCGGTTGTTATTTTGGCTTTAAACGAAAAAAAAGAAATTTTAATGATTAGGCAATTTAGAAAAGCCACCGAGGAAGTCATTTGGGAATTACCTGCAGGAAAAATTGAAAGAGGAGAAACATTAGAAAACTGTGCCAAAAGGGAATTGGTAGAGGAAACAGGATACTATCCTAAAAAAATCGAAGAACTATTGACTTATTTTTCCGCTCCGGGTTTTTGTGATGAAAAATTGACTCTGTTTTTTACGGAAGACCTAGAGAAGAGGTGCAAAAACGAAGACGAAGATGAATTTATTCAAGTAGAGAATTTAACAATTGATCAAGCGTTAAAGATGGTAGAGAATAATTTGATCAAAGATGCAAAAACAATAATCGGCATATTATATATGGCATTATATAAAAACAATTAAGGTATTTTGCTTATTTCTAAATTCTCCCTAACCTTTCCAAGCAATTGTTTTCTTCTTTTGAGATACTTTAAAACCAAAAATATTTTAAAGTGCAAACCGGGCATAATATTTTAAGTGAAAAATATTCTAAAAAAAATAACCAAAAACATTTTTTGAAAAAATATGTAAATCTCAATTTCTCTAGCGAAGATTACTGTAAATAATATATCAAATTAATCTTTATTTATAAGCAATGATTAAAAATATGATTTTGTAGAAAATATACAGTGCATAGAAATATTGAATTTAAAACTATCGGATTACATAAATTTTTAAAATGTATTTGGTTGGATGATATTTATTTGTAATACGATAATTTCCCTGTCAGATTCATATTCAAGCAAACTGCTACGATAATTGATCATATTCTTAGAGACACAAAGAAAAATATTTTTCTGCAATTTAAAAGATAATTTAAAAAATTTTAGCTAAAGGTGGTAGGATGAAAAAATATTATATGGATTTACATGTGCATATTGGTAGAAGCAATGACGGTTCTCCCGTAAAGATAACTGCTTCACGGGATTTAACATTTGCAAATATCGCTCGAGAATGTAAGCATAGAAAAGGAATTGATATTGTTGGTATTGTCGATTGTGCTTCACCAGGTGTTATTGATGATATCTCTGAACTAATCATGAAAGGTGAGATGAAAGCGTTAAAAGATGGTGGATTGATTTATCAGAATAAAGTTGTGATTGTCCTAGGTTCAGAAGTTGAAACAAAAGAAGCAAAAGGTGGTTTATCTCATCAAATTGCTTTTTTCCCTTATTTTGAAGACATAAAAATATTCAGTAAAACATTATCTTCCCTGGTAACAAATGTAAATTTAAGCAGTCAAAATTGCAAAATAAGTGCACAGGAAATATTTGAAATTGTCAACCGGATTGGCGGTATATTGATTCCTGCACATGTCTTTACACCTCACAAAAGTGTTTATGGAAAATGCGTAAAAAGAATTAATGAAATGTTTATCCCTTCCGCATTAAAAAAAATACATGCTATAGAACTGGGTTTAAGTGCGGATACGAATATTGCCGATCATTTAGATGAGTTAAAGAGGTACACATTCTTGACAAATTCAGATGCTCATTCATTGCCAAAAATAGGCAGGGAATATAATGTAGTTGAACTAAAAGAGCCGAGTTTTAAAGAGCTGATCTTTGCTTTGCAAGGAAAAGGGGATAGAAAGATTATTGCTAATTACGGCTTAGATCCCAAATTAGGAAGATATCATAGAACTTTTTGTGAAAATTGCAATCATACAGCTATTGGAAAACCTCCGGTACATCGTTGCGAAAAATGTGGAAATGAAAAAATTATAAAAGGTGTATTCGATAGAATCATAGAAATAGGCGATAATCAAATATCAATATCTCCAGATCATCGTCCTCCTTACTTTCATCAAGTTCCCCTGGAGTTTGTTCCTGGAATTGGAAAAAAAACTTTGGAAAAATTGTATAGTTACTTTGGGACAGAAATGAACATTCTTCATCAGGCTACATATAGTGAGATAAATAGAGTTGTGGGATTTAAAATTGCCGAAAATATCGTTTTAGCCAGAGAAGGTTCCCTACAGTTTAGCTCGGGTGGTGGTGGAAAATATGGCAAGGTTAAACAGAAAAGAGACGTTTTTCGTGAAGGAAATGAACAATTATATTTATTGTCTTAAATAATGCTTATGGAAGCAAAAATTTTAATTATTATGCAAGAAATAGAAGACTTATCGATATTTCAAAAATATTTCTTTTTAAAAAAAGGAGATAAATTAAAAGCGTAGAATATATTATTATAACAAGATACTTTAAGATATATTTTTATGCAGATAAACGTTTTAAATTTAAATGAAGGTGATTGATAGTTGAGATTTTCGTCAGATTTACTGGAAGAAATAAGAACTCATTGCGATATTGTAGATATAATATCTGAATACGTTCCCTTAAAACAAGCCGGAAGTAACTTTAAAGGCTTATGTCCTTTTCATGATGAAAAAACACCCTCCTTTATGGTGAGTCCGGAAAAACAACTTTATCATTGTTTTGGTTGTGGTGAAGGGGGAAACGTTTTTACCTTTATTACTAAATTCGAGAAAGCAAGTTTTACTGAAGCGGTGGAGTTGCTTGCTAAAAAAGCGGGTATAACTCTTCCAATTGACGATAAAAAAGAAAATTTAATTAATAAAAAAAAAGAAAGACTATACAGTATAAATGAAATAACTTCCAAATATTACAGAGAGTGTTTGATAAGAACAGAGCAGGGAAAAAAAGTAATAAATTATTTAAAAAAAAGAGGGATTCTATATCAAAGTGTCGAAAAGTATAAAGTAGGATATTCTCCTGACAGTTGGGATGCATTGACAAAATTTTTAAAGAAGAATAAATTTTCCCATGAGGAACAACTGCAGGTTGGATTAGTTAGAGAAACAAAAAAAGAAGGAAAAATTATTGATTATTTCAGAAATAGGATTATTTTTCCCATTAGCAATCTTCAAGGAAGAATTATTGGATTCGGTGGTAGGTCAATAGGTGATTTGTTACCTAAATATATCAATTCTCCCGAAACGATTATTTACAAAAAGGGAAATAACCTGTATAATATAAATTTTGCCAAAGAGCATATAAGAAAAAATAAAAGAATGATTATTGTTGAGGGGTATACAGATGTTTTAGTTGCTCAGCAATACGGATTTTATGAAGTTGCTGCATCTTTAGGCACTGCCTTGACAATAAAGCAGATAGAGTTAATAAAAAGATTCACAGATAAAGTTTTTATAGCCTATGATTCAGATTTAGCAGGTAACCTGGCCACTTTAAGAAGCTTGGATTTGATGATAAAAGCTGGCTTGGAAGTTAAAGTTGTTAGTTTGCCGGCAGGGGATGATCCTGCTGATTTTTTAATTAAAAAAGGGAAAGAATCCTTTCAATCCTTAATTGATAATGCGCTAACGTTGATAGACTATAAATTAAAGCTTTTATATTCAAAACATGGCTTGCACAATATGGAAGGAAAGGTGAAAATCGTAAAAGAAATTTTGCCATCCTTGAAAGCTATTGATAATGAAATTGAGCTGAGAGCACAAATAAAAAAAATATCAGAGGCTTTACAACTATCAGAGGAAGGAATTTTAATTGAATTAAGGCGGCAGAAAAAGGGGTATAGAGATTCCTCTTATACCTTGAGGAAAATAAAATCTGAACCAGGCAATGTGAAATCTGAACAAATATTACTTGGTTGCATGTTGGAAAACAAGGATATTGCCTTGAAAGTTTTAAAGGAATTGGAATTAGAAGATTTTACCATTCCTTTTCATCGAGAAATACTAGCCAATATCAAAAAGAAGATGGAAGAGCAAGGAGAAGTCAAATCGCAAACCATTATTGACTCTTTAAATGATGAAAAAACAACAAGTTTTATTTCAAAGATTCTAATGGACGATACCATAACTTTTGATGAGAAAGTTATTTCAGGATATATAAGTACAATAAAAAGGCATAAGTCTTTGCAAGAGAAAAAAGTTCTTGAAAAAAAGGCAAAATTATTGGACGAAAAAATAAAAGAATCTGAGAAGATTGAAGAAAAAGACTTAGCAGAATTAAGGGATATTTTGAATCAGCTAAAATTGATGAATTAATAGAGCTTGGATAATTAAAATATAAAGTTTACTTTGTAAAAGAAAGGCTTGGTAATGGGTAAAAACAAGATCGTTGAAGAATTAATTAAAGAGGGAAAAAGTCAAGGTTATTTGACTTATAAAAAAATAGAGAAATATTTAGCCGATGATATTATAAATATCGACAAAATAGAATTTCTATATGATGTTCTCAGCGAATCAGGAATTGACCTGGTAGAAACCGAAGAAGAAGGTCATCTATTAGTCAAGGATAAGGAAACTGAAGAAAAGGATAGAATAATTACTCTAAACCAAAAAGAATTAGATCTGGAAGCAATTCTATCAAAAGAATTGGAATTAGATGATCCTGTTAAGATGTACCTGAAAGAAATCGGTCAAATAGATTTGCTAAACGCAGAAAAAGAAGTCAATTTAGCCAAAAAAATGCAAAATGGCAATCATAGGGCCAAAAAGAGGCTTGTCGAAGCGAATCTAAGACTAGTGGTGAGTATTGCCAAGAGATATGTTGGTAGAGGAATGTTATTTCTTGATTTAATACAAGAAGGAAATATGGGTTTGATTAGAGCTGTTGAGAAGTTTGATTACAGGAAAGGTTATAAATTCAGTACTTATGCTACTTGGTGGATAAGACAGGCTATTACGAGAGCTATCGCAGATCAAGCCAGGACTATCCGTGTACCGGTCCATATGGTTGAAACTATTAATAAGTTAATTCGGGTTTCCCGTCATTTATTACAAGAATTGGGACGGGAGCCGAGTATTAATGAAATCGCGGAGAGAATGGAAATTTCCGAAGATAAAGTGAGAGAGATATTAAAAACTGCTCAAGAACCGGTATCTCTTGAAACCCCCATCGGGAAAGAAGAAGACAGTCATTTAGTTGATTTTATAGAAGACAAAGATTCACCTGCACCTCCTAAAATTGCCTCTTATACATTGCTAAAAGAACAATTAGATGATGTACTGCAAACGTTAACCTATAGAGAAAAACGTGTTTTAGAAATGAGATTTGGCATTTCTTCTGGTCATCCACATACACTTGAAGAAGTTGGAAAAGAATTTGGTGTCACAAGGGAAAGAATTAGACAAATTGAGGCTAAAGCCTTGAGGAAGCTGAGACATCCAAGTAGAAGCAAAAAATTGAAAGATTATTTGGATTAGTAAAGTATTAATTCCCTTTAAATGCATTCGATTCTTCCGTCTTTAAAAAAGTAAAAAAATATTATTTTCTATCAATAATTGTATTGACTAGAGTAATGATTTTATGTATAATTACTCATGACTTTCCTCGGTAGCTCAACGGTGGAGCATCCGGCTGTTAACCGGAGGGTTGTAGGTTCGAATCCTACCCGGGGAGCCAGACAGAACGCGAAGGCTCTTTTACAAA
>Ga0272442_10001450_pt1 | contig 36159 bp, 27 predicted proteins | sample SSMForm2O_FD_200262 | JGI IMG/M metagenome (GOLD analysis project Ga0272442, IMG submission 200262) | Marine sediment archaeal communities from Little Sippewissett salt marsh, Falmouth, MA, United States - SSM-Form-2O | ecosystem: Environmental > Aquatic > Marine > Wetlands > Sediment ... | reverse complement strand
AACATCTCCCCGAGTGTGTTAATATCCATTCAGAGCCTCCTTATAATTTTTGCTCAACAAAAACTTTGCACGGAGGCTCTATTTTTTTCAACTATTACGTATGCTTGCCCTTAACCGAATGCGCATGATATGGGAGGAAAAGCAATGAGAATAAGATCGTGTTTAATACGTACACTATCAGTAATGGTTATGCTATTTTATGCCAATATAACAAACGCCCTTAATGATCCCGATGATGATAGATTAATTTATTGGAATGGCTGTTCAGGTGCAGATGCGGAATGCGATCCAATTGAAACTTGGTACGGCAAGGAAGATCATATTAGGAATACTATTTATGAAGATATTATTGGAAAATCGGTTGTTAAAATTTTAGCGGGAGGAGGTGCTTGCACCGGATTGTATATTGGAGAGCGATTTGTAGCAACCGCAGCACATTGTTTATTTATCGGAGGTTATCCAGATCCCGATACGGTACAAGTATACTGGGGAGTAGATGATTTTTCATCTACACCAATTAATTTTGAATATCGCTCAGGTATAGTAGGATATTTTTCTCCTCCAATTTCAGACGATTTGGAAAATAACGACTATAGTTATACTGCTTACATTGGTACGAAATCAGAAACTGATATAAGTAAATTTATGGATGTAATAGACAATAGATATCAGTGTTTTGATGGTCAATATGATATTGCGATATTGGTATTGAATAATAGACATAGAAGAAATGGGATGATTGAAGATCAAGAAGTAAGACCTTTTTACAACTCAAATTACGAATGGCACCAACAGCCACACTGGACCTACAATAATAATATTGATAATCAATGGGCTCTAATTTTCGGCTCTGGCTATAGCGAATGGAATGGAATATATGATCAGGAAGGTGATATGCATCTCAGAGGACATTTTCAATATATACTTAATGAATATTCGAAAATGTTTACTATAGATTCATTTAATTCTATCGATCATCCTGCTTACGGATATGCAACATATATTCAAGGCGGAGATTCTGGAGGACCGGTTTTTATTCCAGGGAGTGATCCTTTTGTAGACCAACCGATATGGATAGGGGTTGTAAGTGGTTCTGGAATTAAACCATGGGATACGGGTGAAGAAGGAGTTTTTTATAATACAATAGCCGCATGTTCCGGTGGTCCAGAAGCATTTCTTACATGCGCTTTACCAACTCTATTAATAATGGGAGACACAGAAACATGTTTCACGAATTTACAGGATCCATATACAAAATGGTATATTGTAGATAAACTTGAAAATTTAGACGATGATATGGACGGTTTTTTAACAAGAGACAGTTACGCTACTGATAACGACCCAGATTTTATTAACATTCTTAAAAGATCAGAAAATTGGATAGATGAACCAAGATGGGCAAGTTTCTATGATAAACATGAAGACAATTCTCCATATCCACCAGAATGTAATATTGTTCCAGGACCATGGAAGGAACCAAGATTGTGGGACAATTGCCCTGCAAAATACAATCCGGATCAGGTAGATAATGACTGTGATCACGTTGGAGATGTTTGTGATAACTGCCCTGAAACATTTAATCCTTTCCAGGAAAATAGCGACAATGATCCTTATGGAGACGCTTGTGACAACTGCCCTCAGATAAGAAATATTGCAGAAAGAGATCTAAACGGTGACGATATAATTGACTGGAAAGACCAATGGGATCTTGATGGGGACGGGCACCTTAATTATTGTTCGTTAAATGATGAATACAGAACAGATCCGGGATGTGAAGGTGATCCTACCCATATACATGGAGGAGATCACTGCGATATAGATTTAGATGGCGATAATGATGAAATAAGATATATGCCGGAAGATTATTATAAGGATATTAATCCGGATTACAATGTCAGTGAACCTGATAAAGTGCCTCCTGGCGACTGTGCACCATTCTTATGGACGATGACTTTAGACAAGGACGGAGATGCATGGTGCGATCTATATAATTTTGTAGGTTATACGAAACTAGATAGAAAAGGGGTTTGCGAAATAGTACCAGAAGCTGAATTCTGGGTGCCAAGGTGGGGTAAAAATAGAGAAAAGCTTGAACCCCATGGATATTTCAGAGTTATGCCTGGAGGAAGCGAGCTAAAACCTTACGACGTGCCAGTATCTATCGATCATTTTAGTGGTCATTATCCAAGAAGCGGTTATAAATATTTAACGAGCTTGGGAGATGAATGGGGTTGGGTAAGTTGGGATGGTAGAACTATAAATCCTGGAGAAGATGCATATTCATGGTTACATAATGAAAAATTCGATTGTGATGGAAGTACTGTAGATAATATTAATCATGGATATAGAGGATGCTTAACAAACCTTATGGATGTCTGGCATTACTATGGCGGAGCAGCAATCGCCACAGGTAATCCACCAACTGCAAAATTCGATGGGTTCCCTGTAGATGCCGGATATCCAAACCACGGAAGGCCACCTGTTCCAGAGGGTTTTGATGAAATAATCGCATATAGAGATCCAGTTACGGGCCTTGAATTCACGCTTAAAGATGCATTCAATAGGTTATTAAACCCAAATATTTGCAATGTTGATAATTGCATAAGGTTTTCCATTTCAGATATTGATACGAAGATACCAGACCCCTTAAGCAATAATATTATGTATAAAGATAACGGAGATATACAAAAGGGAACAAAAGAAACAAATTACTGCTGGACAATGAACAAGGAAAATGTGTCGTTACTAGATACTTATATTGAATGTAACGACGCAAATAATGACATACTTAATTATGACGATCCCAATTATTCCCCATATATTTCCCCTGGATATATAAACTACTATTTTAATCCTGACCAGACAGATTCAAACCATGATGGCGTAGGAGACAAATGCTCAGCGATAATTGATATCAATAATCTTAAACAGTACCATGGATGGGATCCACAGGCGTCTGGCACATTTACTAAAGAAACCTGGCCTGAATATGTTTCTAGTAATCTAGAATATCGTGAAGGTTATCAGAAAATTGTGGATGTTTCTGAATCTAACAAGGAATACGAGGTGCGAAGAGCTTATAATCCATTCTTAGGGACATATACATATAAATCCGAGCTTTCAAGTCTGTGTGATAATTGTGAGCGTATATGTAAAATTGAGAGAAGAAAACTGCACGCTGCCCAAAGATTAGAGTTTGATGTTAATGGATTCTCATTATCATCACAGGCAACCAACATTGGCGCTTGCTCTTGCAAATTCTATGAGGAAATAGATTGTTATAATCAAGATGATAAATGCTGGCATCCACAAGACGATTTAAGAGATTCTCCAGATCTACAGGATATCGCAATATATATGTCGACTGCCTATTATTCCGAGCATGACGGAAATACAGGACGTCCTCGGTTCTCAGGTCTAAGGTTCTGGGCAAATAACCCAGGCAGTTACTGGGAAAGCAAGAAAGTTGCTGATGTCTGTAGTAATTCTCTTATTTATGTTTTTGGGACATATTTACCATATGGATGGGACAATAATCCGGTGCCTGTGGCTGATGGATGTAATGAAATAGCCATGAACTTTATTAATGGTGATCATAAATCTCTTTATTGGAGATATATGGGTCAGGTTGAGCCGGATCCGACAGTCACTGGATTTAATATTAACAACCTTGAGCAGAGATGGTCTGATGGGCATAGAACACGCATGCGGCTCGCGATTTCAAAGGGTGCACACCTGCAATATAGTACTCCTGTCTGGTACAAACAATGGCATTCAAGCACAGATGACTGGTATGTTGTACCATATTGGGAGACAGAAGACCACTTGAGACCAATACCGGAAAGTATAATTGGTAAGGAGGATATAGTAGTATTTGAGAGAACGGAATGTAAACCAGATCCACTTGTTATCCCACCAATACCTATACCTGAAATACCACCTATTAATCCAGGTACAAAGCCAGGCGTTATTTTTAGCAATGTCACAACGACAATAGATACACTTAGCATTCTTGAAGACAAGATTGAGGCAAAGTTGAAGGTTATTTCACAAGGAAATGGCGAAATTAATTCTTCAAACATCTCACGGAATATAGATGGTAATACTGATTTATTCCCTGTAGATGGTTTTTCATGGATAACCATGGTGTTTTCCGAATCTGAAGCTATTAGATTGTTCAATTATGATGAAGGTCACAACCCCTTCAAAGTGGATCTTGTAATTGGAGGGATATTAAAGAATGGGGAAGCTTCCCCATATGTATGGATAGCAAAAAAGTGGGAAGAGGGTATGCCATTCAGGATATTGCCGGTAAATAATCCTATTAGTGTCATAGGACCTTCCCTAGTTTATGATAATGATACGTATCAGTTATATCTTGTCGGAGGTTACAATGAGAGTGGAACAAGAATAGACAGGGTATGGAGCTTTGATATTGAAAATAAGGAATGGAAAAATACTTGGGAATCAGCTCCTGAAGGCCTGATGCTGAACAACGAATTGAACGAAGCAAGCATTTCATTGGACAATCTGCAGAACCAAGCATATTTGCTATCTGAATCTGAACAGGGCATGAAGATTTTTCTGTTCAAAACCAGCTTGTATGGGCCTGAACTACGTGAAATATCTACAAACAGTCTGACACCTGAAAACCGCTCTTTAGCATCAGTGACTTATCATCAAGATACCGGTGAAATTGTAATGTTCGGTGGAATGGACCCAACTACAGGTCAGGCCATGAATGATTTATGGATTTTCAGCCCATCAACAGGAGTATGGAGTGAGTATGAATTTAACGATGAGATGCCCACGCCTGTGGCAAGGTGGAATGCACATCTTATTGCAGGAGCAAATGGAAAAATAATGCTGTTTGGTGGGGAAAACGAGCAAGAAACTGATACTGAAAATTCAGTATGGTCGTTTGGATTGTATCCCGGGGAAGAGCAATGGATGCCTTCAACAAGTCCAGAACAGTTTGCTGAGCTAATCGTGGATGGTTCAGAAGTCTTGGGAAGTCTTGTTAAGGGAGAACCGAAAACATATCGATTGATAATGCCTACTTTGGATGGATATAATGGACAACTTATTAAGATTAATATTTCTAATCCAGAAAATAATTTATATGCGTATGCCTATTCAGGTACTTCTGGGATTACTTACAGCAGCCCGGAGACGGAGAGCAATCTATCCATCATGGTACACAAGGGAGAGGAGTGGTATATTGCTATCAGTGAACGCATGGAAAGTAACAATTCTTATAGCGGTATGACTTTTAGTATTCAAGCTGAAACGGCAATGCTGACTGATTCCTTAAAGAAAATACCGGTCCATAGATGCACAAGATTTGATGTAGAGGGAGATATAATTTGTGTAGCGAACTGGAATAAACTCGATATCTACCAAAGAGAAAATGCTTATGATGAGTGTAACAAGGCAAAGGAAAAAGGGAAAAAACGATCGTGTTCGCAAAAGAAATGTAAAAAGACAAAGATAAAGAAAACTGGCAAGTTACGATTGTCTTCTGCTGTAGATGTAATTGTTGAAAAGGAGATAGCGTATATTGCAGATGCCACTGATGGATTGATAGTCGCGGACATCTCTGATCCCAAACACCCATTAGTAATAGGATCTGATTGGACCCTTGGCCCTGTTGACTCGATAGCTAAGTCAGGAGATCGAGTTTATCTGGGAGCTGGCCTTCTGGGCGTACTTGTAATTGATGTTAGCAATCCTGATAACCCTGTTTGGATTGACACTATTTCGACTTCAGATGTGGTCGTTGATGTCAGTATAGGAGGGAATGTGCTAATGGTTAGTGGATTGCTCGGAGCTTTAGAAATATATTCTATTGATGCAGAAGGTGTCATTTCATCCACGGGAACCTATTATCCACAGGGTTGGGTTGAAGATACTGCTATTTATGCAAGCAATATATATATGGGAAAAACCAATGATGATGTCGAGGTAGTAGATATCAGAACACCTTCCGATCCACAACTGATAGATATATTATTGTCCGCTGGCAACAATGAAGTTGCAATGCGAATTGGATACGATTTTGCCGTTATGCCCGGCATGTGGCATGATCTTATGGTATATGAAATAGACGGGTATGAGAACAGTCATCATGACTGTCATGGGGACGACGATAACGACTAAAAATGCAAGCAATAGCTCAAAATAGATTCAAATTGACAGATGACATAGGAGCAAGCTTGTTGTTTTTCATGATTGCTTGGGGCTCTATCTTCCTGAGCGCACTCTATTTAAATGGATGTTCATCCTGCAGTGATCAAAGTACGAAATCCAAAGATGCTGGAAAAGATGTATCAAAGAATCCTGATCGTGATGGCGATACAGGAGCAGATTCGGATACTGACTCGGACACAGATTCTGATTCGGATTCGGATACCGATTCGGATTCTGATTCGGATTCGGATACTGACTCGGATATAGATTCAGATACAGATTCGGACTATGATGCGTCTCTTCCTACTGGCTGTGAATTTATCACTCCTGCTAATGAAAATTTTGATGGGTGGACCGGTCAATATGCAATGGATGACAATCATTTAATATGGGCTTGGATTAATCATGGATCTCCCAGCGAAATTTTTTTGATGGATAGAACGCTATCTAATAATTCACAAAGAGAAATATTGAGAGAAGTATATCCTGATGATATTGAGAAACCTACCATTTATGGTGAGAATGTAGTTTTTTCTAGGAAGATAGACATATCAGAAGCATCAACCAGAGAAGTGTTTCTTATAAAGCTTGGAGAATCTAAGGAGAACAGAATAACAAACAACAATATATCAGATGGAAATCCCATATCTGGAGAACGGTATTTTGTATATTTTTCTGTTGGGGGCGGAAGATTTGACTTGACCTATGTTGATTCAACAAACGGCAGTGAAACCATTATAACATCACAGCCTCTGAAATGGACCTATGATGGTAAGAAATGGGTAGTCTATAATAATGCTGCCGGTTTGTACAAATATGATGTCACTAATCCACAGCAGGGTTCTCAGCAGATGTACAGCGGCAGTATTGGAATATGGCACATGGCCTTTAATCCAGATACTGGAGAACTCATATCTGGAACATATACAGGTGTCACGCAGTACTCTGATTTATGGGCATGGAACATGAATAATGATGAGTATGAGGTAATTATATCTGAGCCATATGACCAGTGTCTGCCTGATTCTGAGGGCTACGTGATTGCTTACGTTGATTCCCAGGCAAATGGAACACCATGGAATGACGGCGGAGACAAAGCAGAAGTAAGGATTGTTGACCGTGAAACAAAGGTGATACGTACGGTCATGCCGCTGGACGTTTACTATGGAATAGGGATATGGGGCCAATACCTTGCCATGAACAACTACGGCAGGTGGGGAGATTCGATTATTCTCTGTGACCTTGTCGAAGGTGGATTCATGGACGGAACTGGACATGTGATTCCGGAAAATGTACCCGATGGAGGCTCTAAAGATGGGGGTTCAAAAGACGGCGGTCACAAGAAGTTGAACATTGTCGAACGTGCAAAGAAATAAATATTGGTACGTTATAATGCTGGTTGCGGCAGTTGGGATATCCTTCTTTGCCGGATACAGTATCAATCATCCTAATAATGATGGTGAATCTAATCACACTAACGAATTTCAGAAAAAGAATACATCTAAAAAAAGAAATATAAACAGTCTGTCCCTGAAAGAAAAGAAATATGGGGCCAGACCAGATATAAAGCGTCTTCGTGGTCGTGTGAGGAGAGCAGAAACCAGGGAAGATGTCATAGATCAGGCGCATGCCGCACTTTTAAGAGTACAGCAGGAAATTGATGAAGCAGAAAATGAGCAAGAAAGGAAGAAACTGGAAAGGAAGAAAGAACTTATACAAAATACTATCGATAATTTGTCAATTGGTCATAAATAAGTAATTTATCGTATCCACGCTACTCCGCGAATAAAGGATTTGCTCTCTCCCAATCCCTTGACCCCCACCCAATCATCCTTTAATAACGTATTAACAAACAAGGAGAAGCATTCATGCCAAAAAACAATCTTAAGATCACAATCGAAAAAGCATCCGCAGAATTTGCTGACGCAATTATCAAGGCAGTTAAGGGAGCATCACTGCAGGAATTAATGGAGATTCAGAAGACAACGACTGCTGCAAAGAAGAGAGGGAAAAAGCCCGGCAGGAAAAAGCAAGGTCCGAAGCCTAAGAAAAAAACTGCCAGAAAAAAGCCCGGCCCCAAGACTAAGAAGAAGACCGCGAGGAAGAAGCCCGGACCGAAACCCGGGAAGAAGACTGCTGCTAAGCCGAAGAAGAAAGCAGTTAAAAAGACCAAGCGACTTTCCCCTGCTCAGAAGGCCGGTGTGCAGAATAAGATTCATGCATACCTGAAAAAGAATCCCATGAGTTCAAGAGGTAAAGTAGCAAAAGCCATGAGAATGCCCACTGGAAAAATCGGCCTGTACTTAAGGGAGCTGAAAAAGGCTGGTAAGGTAAAATCAAATGGCCAGAAGGCTGCGACAAAGTATTCCGTTATGGGAAAATAGCAATAGAAATCTGATACATTCCGGTCTATAATGAAGTCCTTAAAGGAACCCCGGCGATCCCCACCGCTGGGGTTCTTCCTTTTGGGGTGTCAGGTTTCTCCCGGTTGACGTTTTCATTTGATATTTAGGAGAGTATGCTCAGATCGGGGTGGTGAGGGGAAACGATAAAACTGACCAAAAAGAAAGGGGGCTGTAATGGCACGTCAGAAGATCGACAAAGAAGTGAAAAAACAGATTCTCGATGCCCGGAATATCATCAAGACGGCAGAGAAGGCTGACTGTAATGAGGCTGAGACACGGAGACGCATCGAGCGTATCTTTGAAAATCTGATGGGATATGACCCGTTCAAGCACCTATCCCGTGAGCGTGCTGTTAGAGGGGCCGGAGAGACAGAACACGTTGATTTCTCCATTGACCTTGAGGACGGGGATGACATGAAGCCCATGGTGTTTGTGGAGATAAAACGTGTAGGAGTCGACCTGTCGAAAAAGCACCTCAGACAGGTTTCCTCATATGCCATCAATGCCGGATGTGAATGGATACTGCTGACAAACGCCCGTGAATGGGGCCTGTATCACGTCACTTTCGGACAGCCTCCAGAGACAAAGAAGATATTCACATGGAACATCCTGAGCGATGATGTAGCAGTGCTGGCTGAACGGTTTGACTTAATTTCCTACAAGAACGTGAAAAAAGGCGCCCTTGATGAGCTATGGGAGAAGACAAACGTACTGCGTGCCCGGAATCTGCTTGAGGCGTTGCTTTCAGAAGACTCGTTGAAAGCCATTAGGCGGGGGATACGCAAGAACTCAGGTGTGATGCTTGCTCCTGAAGAGATTGTCTCTGGTATCCGTAGAATGCTGAATGAGAACGCCCTTGCGTCACTGGAAGACATACGTATTTCCCTGCCGAAACAGCCGAAAAAGAGAGGGCGGAAGGCAAAGAAAAAGGAAGCAGCCCAACAGCAGGAACCAGAGAAGCATCTAAAGGTGGTGGCTGGTGGCGAAGAGTGCGGTGGTGATGATATACAATAACCATCAGAGGGGAGCTGGGGTGGTGACGAGGATGATGAAGAACTAAGGAGTAAATATATGGATGAAATAAAAATAAATTCCGAAAAGTATAATGATTTACAGGTAATGATTAATAGTGCGGGTCGGACATTGAACCAAGCTTCTAATATGCCAGGAATATCAAAAGATTTGGTTTTAAGGATAAGTGATCAAAAAAGAAGACAGGGCGAATTAAACAATACTATGCATGCGTTATGGAATGAAGTGAATGAAAATAAAAGAACTGGAGAAAAGGATGGAGCATTCGACAAAATAGGAAAAGATGTTGAAGAGTTGTATGAAATGGCAAATGAATTATATGCTTCAGCGATAGATGAAGATAGATTTATAGCCGAAACAAAAAAGGTTATTAAAACTGACATATCAGAGTTTGTAGCAGCAAGGAATCATCATCGTAATATGGCAAATATAACTCTGTTTATGCTTATACTAATTATGATATTGGGAATTATCTTTATTGCATGGTTTTTCAAATCTACAGCTCAAGATTTAATAATAGGGAAAATGGCTGAAAGAAATAGTGCTGGATGGTTGGAAGGAATAGTATTATTGGGTGGCAGACTGTCATTAATAGTCGGCATTGGTTGGATGTTTAAGCATCTAAGCAACCTACAAAGAAGTCACTCTCAACAATCCGTTTCTTATCAGGATAGATTAGCTGGTCTTGATACTGCGGAGTTGATACTTACGAGAGCTAATCCTCAAGCAAGGACAGAAATTGTTAAAATGATGACTGAGACATATTTATCGTTGAATCAGAATGCTTTTAGAGTCGATGAAAAGACTAAAGATAAAAAGAGTGATGAACTTGAAGGAAAGCAGTTTGATAACCTACTGAAGCTAGTGTCGGATATCTCGAAAGCTATTAAAGGAAATGGGGATATGGGTACATAGAATGACATCGCCACACACCCATATCCGCACCCTACGCAACTCACCTGCTCAAACACACAAACCTACAGCACACACGCAGAAAACAGCAGAGGCAGCAAATACGGCATCGAGGTAGAAGATGAGTGACAGCCCTCTCACACAGCTCAGAGAAGAAATCACGCAGCCCAAGAATTTCATCGAACGGGTCATGAAGAAATATCCTTGTCCGGTGGTTGTTGTCGTTTGTATTTTTTGCGTTACCTGTCCTGCTGGTCTGTGGTCTCGTAAGCTGGGTGTACTAGTCCGGTCGTAGGGGTATGGCGAGGATTAAGGCGAAGGGGCGTAATACCCGAAAAAACAAACCAGCGATAAATTTCTGTAGATTCAACCCTCCCCCAATAATGGCCCATCAATCAAAATCGAACCAAGTTAAAAATTAACTTTCAGACTTATCAGGAAAGATAAGATTTTCTTTAATGAGACTAGCTTTTAGGTTTTCGAAAATATCGTCCTCAAGATCTTGGGGGGTTTCATATGATATCCGTGAAACGTGATCTATATCAAAAGGGAATTTTGGAGGTTCCCCTTTTGGATCCGGGAATCCTCTGATATCGTCAATGTTGCGATCCTTTGTAATGATGAAGTTTCTATTTTCTTTCTTGCTTGCTAACGCGAAACCAATTTCGATCAAAACGTTTACATTGGGATAGAGACGTTTATCGAATCTGAATACTGGTGTCATATCAGCAATGAAGTAATCTGCCTGCTCAATTTTCTTTTGTAGATTACCGTCTATCCGAATAGATCCCTCACCAGCTTCTGTTGCCTCTGTTAAAACTAATTTACTGACGGGATTATAGTTTTCGTTTAATATTTTAATAACATTCTTTATCACGCCTTTTATTTCAAGGCTGGATTCCACGAAGTCAGATTGCCAGGACCAAAATAATTGTATGGATTTAGGTTGGTTAATATCAAGAATGCTTTCATTGTCGCCTAACTTGAATATTGGTTGCACATGGAGCTTGTAATGTCTTTCGCCTTTGGGAGTTATGCCAAGAAATTGCTCAATATTCCCTTCATGTGATTTCGTTTGCCTGGAAGAAAGCAGGTTTTTATTAAATAGAGATTCTATTGATCTAGCTATTTCGGGCTTACCAAATTCGTATAAGTAAAGCTCGATTTCTGGCAAGGAGACTTCAGGGCGTATTCCAAAACCGGAAGTTCTACGATTTATAATATGTCGATTCATTGCAATGGCGATAATCAATGAATCAAGATCAAAATCATTTTGCTTGACCAGATAAGGTGAGCGGCGTCCAGTGGTACGAAGTACTTCTTCACGCTTCATCCACAGTTGTGGAGTTGGTTTATAACTAGGCTTTTCTGAAGGTGTTTTCGCCAATAAAAGAAGACCTTGCTCTTTCAATTCATTGAGAACATTTGCTATATCAGGTTCCTCATGACGCAATAATCTAACTGCAATTGAATCACTTTCAATGAATCCTCTATTAAAGAAAGGAGTAAACCATTCCCCAGTAATAACGTCGTTATAAATATTTATAGAACTCATGGTATATTCCTTTAAAAGTAATAATAGACCGCAATACTCATAAAAATCAAACCAGCGATAATCCCTGCAGATTCACTCCTCCCACTACAACGGCATCTTGATCCCCAACGGCCCCAGCACAAGACACATCAGCATCCAGATCGTGTGGGGCCAGAGCGTGACCGTTATTATCTGAGGATTTTTTATCGAAATCCAGCTGTCAGTGAGGACTTTATAGAAAATACCGAGCAGGAAATACACCGGGATAGCGAAGGCAGGGAGGAGTACGAGCCACTGAAGAAAAACATCAAGGGCGGACTCTCCTGCTGTTGCACCGGTTAAATGGTGGGCGACGGACAGGGCGGACCAGAAGATCAGGGTAAGTATAAGGGCTGACTTTATTGCCTGCATTTCAGGGGTAAGCATAACCATTTTAACGAAGATATATTTTGAGATATAAAGGAAAATATGAACTCGTGAGGTTGTGCAATGGGTAAGAAAAAAGAAACACAATCTGAAGAAAAATTATTCAAAGACCTTTTGGACAATCTCAGTACAAAACAAGAGATTGAAGAAATCTTCAACAAGTCTCTGAGGAAATCAAAGAACCCAAAGCAGGACGCCAGTTTTTCATCATTTGTTTCCATACTTAAAGCATATGCCAAAATGTATTTCGGGGATAAAAAAACATGGCAAAAAAGACATCGCCTAAAGAAACAAAAAAAAGAAATAATCAAGCTGACAAAAGCAATATATGATCTATCTCCGTGTTCAAAACATCTACTTCAAATGATTTACGACAACGAATTCAATGTCTCTCCAAAGCAGGACATCGATCCCCTGTCCTTGATTCTGGCGACTCTAAAATCCGACCCTTCGAAGACGGAACCCAACGATGATGATCTTGCCACATTTTTACATGATGGAATCCCTGGAGTCATTATCCGGAGGAAAGAAGAGAAGCTAGGGTATTCTTTCGATGATGATTGTGAACGACTCAAAAAAACGCTTGAGGCAGCGTTGGAAAATCTCGAATTGCTGTTTCCTCAAAGACAAGGCGGCAATCAAACAAAATATGCAACTCGTCGTCTGGCACTTCGGATGCTCGTAACGTTCAAGGAATTCTTCCCTGACCTCCCGACTGGAAGCGGTAGCCGGTTTTCCAGACTATTATTGCATACACTTCAAGGGATAGGTGAGGTGGTAGAAAGTGCCCCAACAGACCTGACCGCTGTTGGGGATTACGTCGAATACGCTAACCAGAAGTACGATTCAATCCAGTTTGAATAAGTAAGTCTTTCCGTAAAAATCAAGCCACGATTATAAAAAAAGGGGGGTATAAAAACGGGGAAAACGGCGTTTTCGTTTCATGGTGTATGGGGGTGCTAACAGCGTACACTTCCCGTAATCGGAGGCAAATAAAATGAACCAAGCGACGCTCGAAATTATAAAGACGGCTTTACGAAACGACCCCGGACTCAATAAATCTGACCGTATCCGGTTGCTCCAAATCCTGAGAAATCCCGTCCGGGAAAAATCAACGATCAAACCAGAGCCACCCCGAATTCTACGGAGGCGTGAGGTTGCGGCGCGATTGGGAATCGCGATCCGAACTGTTGATCTTCTCGCGAAGCAGGGAGTGCTCAAGCCGTTTGTGCTTCCGGGAAGAGAGCGGGGGATCGGGTATCGTTCGGAAGACATCGACGCTTTAATTCAGAAAAATGAATCATGACGTCCCAAAGCCCGAGGCCGTGTCCGTGCCAGTCGAAAATATAGATATTATCAAAAAGTACACTGGCCAACGGATACGGCCTCGGGCGGCGCGAACCGGGAATGAAAACCTATGGAAGACCTGACGAAATATAAACGACGCCTTCGGGATGTTTTAATACATTACGATGTTGAATTCGACACCTCGAAAAATCCCCCGATGATACACTGCCTTCATCCTTCACATGAAGACAGAAACCCGTCCATGGCATTGTATGACGACAAGCTCGTTTGCTTCGGATGCCGGACAAGGATGGATGTTTTTGATGTTGTCGCGCACTTTGAGCATGTTTATACCTTCCCGGAAAAGTTGAGCGCGGTCAAAAGGGTTTTAAGCATGGAAAACTTTGCAGCAGAAATGAAATCAGAAAAGCAATCTTCTGGAATTCAAAAATCTCGATCCCGAATTGTTGAAACCTACGACTACACGGACGCGGGCGGGAATTTAACTTTCCAGGTTGTGCGATATGAGCCGAAAAATTTTAAACAACGTCGGCCCGATCCTGATCACCCCCCAAAATGGGTTTGGAACACAAAAGGCATCAGAAAACCCCTGTATCACTTGCCCGAAGTCCTGAGGGCCAAGCAGAAAAACCGGCCGATTTTCATCGCAGAAGGGGAACGGGATGTCCACACTCTTGAAGCCCTTGGTTTTTGTGCAACGTGTAATCCGGGGGGCGCCGGAAAATGGAAACCTGAATATTCAGATGTCCTGACAGGGACTCAGGTTGTGATCGTTCCGGATGATGACGGGCCTGGCCGAAAACATGCGGACGCCGTTGCTCGTTCTCTCCACGGGGAGGCCGAGAAAATTAAAGTCGTTTCACTTCCCGGGATCAACGGACATGTATACAAGGACGTTACAGAGTGGATTGAAGCGGGCGGACAGAAGCAGGCGCTCGTTGATCTGATTAAAAAAACGGATCAATGGAAACCCCCGCAATCGAGATCAGTTGATAAATCAGGCACGTCGGATGGTTTTCTTGTAATTGATGTCAGTAGGAACCGTCAGCAGTATTTAATCACAAACGATGTTCTTGATTGTTTGCATCAAGCGGAAAACATCTTCCAGCGTGACGGCCATTTAAGCAGGGTTGTGCGGGTGGGGGAACGCGGTCTGTTTCGAGGGGAGAAAGACAACCCTGAGCATTGGCCAGACGAATCAAGGCGGCAATTGCGGGCGGAATCACTGGTTATCCGTGAGTATCGATCGGCAATCCTGCGGGACAAGCTTTCCGAGCGTGTGGTTTTTAAAAAAACAACTGAAGCGAAAAAGGAGCGGGTGACCAAGTGTCCAGCCGACGTGATCGATGCTGTTCTGGATATGGGGGAATACCCCAGGGTAAAAACAATTGTTGGAGTTGTAGAAACACCGTTCATTCGTCCTGACGGATCAATCTGCAATGAGCCCGGATATGATCGCGCCACTGGTTTCTTTTATCATCCATCCGTTGAATTTCAGGGGATACCAGATAGGCCAACGGAGGCGGATGCAAAAAAAGCTTTCTATGATCTCTATGATCCTTTTTCCGATTTTCCTTTTATCTCGGAGGCCAGCAGCACGGTTGCCGTCGCACAAGTGTTGACGTTAATTAGCCGTCCGATGTTCCAGGGAAATATTCCAATTTTCTTGACCGATGCACCGACAGCGGGGACGGGGAAGACATTAAAGGACGAAATTGTTTCTCTCATTGCCACGGGGCGCCCTGCACCCCTCTTAACCTGGCCGACGAAACCTGACGAATTGGAAAAAATACTTGCCTCAGTCGCAATGGATGCGAGCCCGCTGATTGCGTTTGATAATGTAACGGGATCGTTCGGGGGAAACGCGCTCAATAAGGCTGTCACTTCTAACGGTCTGGTTAAGCTTCGTATCTTGGGCAGGACAGAAACACCCGAGCTTCCATGGAGGACTGTCATATTCAGCAATGGGAATAATATTCAGGTCGAGGGCGACACCATCCGGCGGGTGATCCCCTGCCGCATGGAACCTGAAATGGAGCGCCCCGAAGAGCGAACAGATTTCAGACATCCGAACCTAATCGAATGGGTACAGGAAAACCGCCCGCGTCTTGTAGCGGCGGCCCTGACTATATTGAGATCTTGGGTAGCATCAGGGCGGCCAGATATGGGATGCACGCGGTTAGGTTCTTTCGAGCAGTGGAGCAGTATTATTCCCCCAGCATGTATGTTTTCAGGCGGAGCAGACATTTTATCCGAGAGGAACCAGGTGGCAGATTCAGAGTCAGATTTGAGGGCCGACACAATAGCCTTGCTCGACATGTTGCATGATCATTTTGTTCAGGGAGAGACATCTCGAAACATTTACAAGCGTAGCTGCAGCGAACCTAAATTAAAGGATTCCCTGGAATCACTGATCGAGGGTGACCTGAATTCCCGGCGTATTGGGAAACTGCTCCAGAGATTAAAGGGCAAAATCATTGCTGGCAGAAAACTCACCACCTGTGGGAAAACAGAGAATCAACAAAAATGGATTGTGACACGGCCAAATGATGGATGATTACCCTGTCAGGAGTAGTTTGAGGAGTTTCCTTAGTTTCTTTCACTCGGCTACCAGCGTTTTTATACTGTTACTATATAGATACTACCCTGTTTTTTCCGCGTCGCCTGTTAAAAAACACGCGCGTACAGGTATAGAAAACTACTTAAACTACCCAAACTACTTTTGTAAATAATTTCAATGGGTTATAACTATGCGTGCAAATATAGCCAATAATTTCAATAAGTTATTAAGGTACTGTCCCCGGGTACACCCCCTTGAGTGGGCTATTTGTCGCACAGCGCAGGATTTAAGAACTGTGATTGAATTTTGACAAATTGACACTCTATGTTGCCATAATGGCACATATTGAACAGCGTTTATCCTATGACTGAATATTTATCTCAATCTCAGTTTGCACAATTGGTAGGTGTTTCCAGACAAGCGGTCTCGAACGCCATCCAAGACGGTAGAATTATCAAAACCAGCCATGGAATCGATCCCCAGAATCCTGAAAATGTCTATTTCGCCCGAACAGCCCCGGAGCATTCAGTCAGACGGAAAAATGAGAGGCGGAGATTAAGAGGAGTCAGCCCGATTATCCGGAAGCATGGAGAAACCAGTGAGCAGGAAAGACTCTACGTCCTGAAAAAAGTTGAGGAGATCAAAAAGCTGCAACTGGACCGTGAACAAAAACGAAAGACACTGGTTCCCAGAAAGCTTACTGAGTACGTGTTCCATAAAATATATGAAATCAATGCCAATGAGTTCCGTGCCTTCAGTAACCGAATAGTGCCAGAGATTGCCTCCTGCTATGGCGTGGATGATGACGAAAAACTCCTGGCCATGAACCGGCTGTTTCAGAAAGAAATTGATAAAACACTCAATCACATAATGAGAATAATAAACGATTTCATGGAAAGTATTTCAGCCGAACAGATCGAATAAAATATTTTCCTGCCTTATCTGTTGACGCAGATATCAGCCGTCAGATATCATCAGACTGAGCCAACCTGAAGTTTAATCTGGCCTTAAGCCTAAGTGGCCTCATCAACCACGACGGAGAAGACTGAAGGGGAAGCTCAAGACATATGAGCTGTGCATTCCGCTGCGGTTACAGCGGAGGGTGATCCCCTTCGTATGAGCCGGGAGGGCGGATGGGTTCTCAGCACAGCTCAGGCTCATTTCGCCCTCTTTTTTTGGGCGCAAGTAGGAGGGGATCATGGCACTCATTAAATGTCCGGAATGCATGGCACAGATCAGTGATAACGCACAAACATGCCCACAGTGTGGCTTCCCTGTTCATGACTACCAGAAACAACAGCATGCAAAGGGAGGACAAGGTGCATCAAGGATAAAAAAAGTAAATTTCAATTGTCCGCATTGCAAATCAGTATTAGATATTGCTCCTCTGGCGCCTGGAGATGAGGCAAGATGTTACAAATGCGGGGGGTCTTTCGTTGTCCCTTCTCATGAAAACGTAAAAACGACTGGAGGTCAGAAGAAGAAAGCACACGATAAATTATCTCTAATAATAGGGATAATAATAATTCTTGATTTCATTTTCTCCCTGCTTTTAGCTCCGCTTCTTACATTTATAAATCTTCTGGCTGTTGCTACCTGCATACTATTCCTTTTTCACCATCCAACACGCCAGCGGATTATGACGCTCCTAAAAATGAACCCTCAGAAACCGCAAATTATCCAAGTAATTTTTTTATGCATATTTTTTATTTTTTGCCTGGTGCTTTCAATCGGTGTGTGGGCTGGAGATACAAACAAGGAGAATGCAGGGAAACAGAAGGTAGCAACTAGCGACACGAAAGCTGAAGCAACTCAACCAGCCAAGGAGGCTAGGGAAAAGGAAGAAAAGGCGAAAGCTGCTGAGAGAGCAGCCAAGGAACCCAATGTGCCTCCTGCTCCCCCGGCCAATCTCCCCAAGAAATACACTATTGCGAATGAAGAGGATATCAGTATCAAAGCTCTGACCAAGCCGCTTTCCTCATACACGTCGGCTGAGGTCAGCTCACTTCCTACCAATGTCCGCAAGGAATACCGGATCCTCGTACCTTCGGACATAACTCCTGAAGATTTGAAGGCTGCAATGATCCAATTGGTGCAAAATGAGTCATATAAAAATCCTGATATAGATGAGATTGTTGCCTTCGCTTACGACAGAAAACAGGACATTGAGTCCATTTATACTTACGGCAAGATCGAATGGTGTCCAAATGGAAACTGGGCAGGAGTGACTCCTGAAATAGCACGCAGCAACAACCGCTCAACCTACAAGTTCAACATAGACATCAAGGAAAAAGTTGGAAAACAGAAAGACAGACCGACAGAGCGTGAAATGAAAATATACGACGCAACTCACAAAGCCCTGTTTGATGATCCGGACAAACCGGAAGATGCAGTAATGAAATCAATAGCAAGAAAATATAAAATCAGCACAGACGAGCTGGATAGAATCTATTTGAAGGTCACGGCATATAAAATGAACTAAGCTTTTTTGAGGGAATATGGTGAAAAGACGCACAAATTTACACGGGACTTCCACGGGACATGCTTGATTGTATCCTTTTTGTATCCGTTTCGTGCGTCCATTTAGAGCGGAAAGCAGACGCAGGAAAAAGCAGGAAAGAACACCTTCTTAAAATGGCAACGATTCAGAATATATTGATATTGCTTCACTAAATGAGGTTTTCCCCAATGTTTATGTATGGTGCCGGGGGCGGGAATCGAACCCGCACAGGGCAAGCCCCACGGGATTTTAAGTCCCGCGCGTCTACCAAATCCGCCACCCCGGCCGTAAGCACAGTATTACGCCGAGGAATGCGATCTGTCCAGTAGGGACGGTTCACGAACCGCCCTTACATAATAACGCCTTCCAGATCATCCGGCAGCGGGCAGTCGATGCGCGTGTTTTTATGAGTTATCGGATGAACAAAGCTCATGCCGGATGCATGAAGCGCGTGCCTCGGCAAAAGCAGGTTTTTGAGCATTTCGTCCGTCATGCCTTCGTCCAGGTACCTTATGAAGAGGCTTTCGTCCGGCCCGTAGATTTTGTCGCCCACAACGCTGTGCCCGATGTGTGAAAGATGCGCCCTGATCTGATGCTGACGGCCCGTACGCGGCACAGCCTCGACAAGGGAAACCTCTGTACGCGATTCACCGGTTTCGATAAAGCCGCTTTTAACCGTCCTGTAGTCTGTAACAGCTTGAGCGCCCTCTTCGTCCAGCCTCGGTCCCATTTTAATCCTTACGGCCGAATTCAGGGCAGGGCCCAGGGGAACGTCGATCGATCCGCTTGCGGGCTCAGGAACGCCACGCACTATGGCGAGATATTTTTTCTCGATTATTCTGTCTGCAAAAAGAATTTTCAACGCGCGTTCGACTTTGGGCGTTTTTGCCAGAAGCACTATGCCCGATGTCTCGCGGTCGATCCTGTGAACGGGCACGGGCCTTTTGTCCCCGTACTTGTTTCTGAGCAGTCGCGTCAGCGTGCCGGCGTGATATCGCGCCGAAGGATGCATCGCGAGACCCGCGGGCTTGTTGACGACCATGAGCGCGTCGTCCTCCAGAAGTATTTCAAAATGCCCGGGCGCGGGTGGCTCTTCGGGCGCGGGCCTGTACAGGCACACGTACTCGCCCGAACGCACCCTGTAATTGTTATTGAGCCTGCGGCCGTCGAGCGCGTAGGCGCCGGACTCGATTATGCGCGCGGCCTTAGTCCTGGACAGTCGGCGTATTTTTTCTGAAACGAACCTGTCCAGCCTCAGATTCTTCTGGTTCGCCTCGACCTTGAGCAGCACCGTGATCATGTCGTCGGTGACGTGATCGGGTACAACTGGTTCAGGATGTTTTATGTCTCTGATTTTCACAAAATAACAAAAGATCGGAGAAGTTCAGAGATTATTCCGCTTTCCTGCTCCTTCGGCCCTTTTCGCGGCCGAATGCGTCAAACAGCTGGATTGACCCGCTCTCGACATACCTGAAGTTCCTCTTGAGCAGGTATTCGCGTCCGTCGTCTGTCCTGACACGGATGTCGATGGGCCCTTCCTTTCTGCCGGGCGGGGTGGTGACGGACATGGTGGCGGTGTCGTCGACAATCACGTTGGGTGCCTTTGAGTCGCCGAAATAAACGGTAACGCCCATGCCGGGCTTGAAACCGCTGCCCTTGATCTTGATCACCTCTCCGCCCCCGAGAACGCCGGAGTGGGGGTCGATGCCCGTAATCGAAAATTCCTTGGAACACGAAAAAAGTACCAGAATAGAAAAAATAAAAGCCCAGAACAGATACTTGCCGGCACCGTCGAGCATCTTGGAAACCTCCTTGTTAAAGCGGTTTTAATCAGACAATTACGATAGATGTCCAGGCAGTGCGCGTCAACCCCATGACAGACGAATCGAAGAAATATGGCCGGAAGTGTGCTGGTGACCGGAATTATCAGGCGCGTGTCTCTGAAAACTATCTGTGCATTTGATCAGTTTGATGATAAATATGAATTTTTAAAACGAAGAGTATTTCAAATGGACGAAGAAGAAAGAATATCTACTGCAGAGGGTCTGGCCGCCAGGGGCGATTTCGCCGGAGCCAGGAAAATGGCGGCCGAGGTGCTCGGTACAGCAGGAGACGAAATCGTAAAGCGCAGGGCCGCGGACCTTCTCGAGCGCACGGGCATTGACAGGGTTTTTATCTATGTCTGGGCTTTTGCCGCGCTGTTCGCGCTCGGCATTATTATCAAGTTCGTCATTTGAGCCGTAAAGTCACAGATTTTTTCAGGCCCGGGGGAATTCTGTCCGAATCTATCGAAGGCTACGAGCACCGGCCCCAGCAGGTTGAAATGGCCGAGGGCGTTAACACTGCCATGAGTGAAGAAGGCGTTCTGCTCGTTGAGGCAGGAACAGGAACCGGAAAGACCTTGGCCTATCTGATTCCCGCCGTTGTGTCGAAGAGGCGCGTGATAATATCAACGGGAACGCGCAACCTGCAGGATCAGGTTTTTTTCAAGGACATAGGGATGCTTAACGAGAAGCTCGGCATGGATGTGAGCGCTGTGTACCTGAAGGGGCAGGAGAATTACGTCTGCCTCAGGCGTCTCGATGAATATGTGAAATCGCCCGCGTCTTTCGAAATGGATGCCGGCCGCCTGGAAGTTTTAAGGAAATGGTCGCGCACGAGCGGCACGGGCGACAGGGCCGAGCTCGTGGACATGGCTGACAACGATCCGGTCTGGCGCGAGCTGTGCTCGACCATGGACACGCGCCTGGGATCGAAATGCCCCTTTTTCGAAGAATGCTTCGTGACCCGGGCGAGGCAGGATGCTGCCGAGGCATCCATAGTGGTAGTGAACCATCATCTTTTCTTTGCCGATCTTTCTTCAAGGCTCAGGGGAGGCCAGGGAATCCTGGGCAGTTTCGACGTTGTCATCTTTGACGAGGCCCACAATATCGAGGATGTGGCTACGAGCTTTTTCAGCATTACGGTTTCGTCGGGAAAGGTGGACGCTCTCGCGCGCGACATGAGCAGGTCGCTGGCAGCCCCCCTGCTTGCTGCGGCGGACAGAAACCTCGTCGAGCAGGTAAAACATACGTCGAACATTTTTTTCAGCAGGATGAGACAGCGCACCACGGGCAGGCACAGGCTAGAGCCCGAAGATTACTATTCGGTGTTCGAAGAGGAGCACGGAGCTTTCGATGCGGCACTGGAGGCGGCCGCGCTACACATGGAGAACCTGGACGACGCAGCGGAATCAGTAAAAAACTGCGCGGAGCGCGCGGCTTCGATCAGGGCCGATCTCTCACAGATATTTTCATTTGAAAAAGGCCCGTACGTGCACTGGACCGAGACCCGCACCCGCTCGGTCGCCGTGGGCGCTTCACCCGTGGACATATCGGAATTCATGCGCGAGCACGTTTTCTTCAAGGTTCCCGGCGTCATCCTGACGAGTGCGACCATGTCCACGGCAAAAGATTTTACTTTCCTTCGATCCAGGCTCGGCCTCGATTTCGATATCGGAGAGCTGATGCTGGATTCTCCTTTTGATTTCAAGAAACAGGCCGCGCTTTATGTTCCACCCGACATGCCCGACCCGAGGCATCCGGAAACGCCCGAAGCCCTTGCCGCGTACATACGGAACCTGGCCGACCTTACTGACGGAGGAGGTCTCGTACTGTTTACGAGTTACAGGATGATGGATGCGGTTTTTCAGCTTCTTAAGGACGGGCTCGAAAGGCCGCTTATGGTGCAGGGTGAAAAGCCGAAGCACATGCTGCTGGACGACCTGGCCTTGTCCGGCAAGGGGATCCTGCTTGCTACCGCGAGCTTCTGGCAGGGCGTGGACATACCGGGCCCCGCACTCAGGCTCGTTGTAATAGACAAGCTGCCGTTTGCACCGCCGAATGATCCTCTCGTGGCCGCGCGCTGCGAAAGAATCAAACAGGAGGGCGCTGATGCTTTCAGGGATTACCAGGTCCCATCAGCCTCGCTCACCCTCAAGCAGGGGTTCGGCCGCCTGATCAGGACGAGGTCGGACAGGGGCATTGTGGCCGTGCTCGACCCCAGGCTTATCAAGAGCGGTTACGGAGCGTATTTTATTAAAACGCTCCCCGGATGCACAATGTTCACGGATTTTGAAAATCTGAAAAAATGGTGGACAGAAGGTCACTGACTGCACATTTTCATGTTTTTTTTCATTTGCGTGCTGGACCGGGCTGAATCCGTCATTATGTTTACGGTGATGCTCATATTATGCGGGCATGAAGTTGAAAGGTAAAACAGGGGGAGACGGGTGCATCATCATGTCGAAAATCATTATCAAAGGTCCTGAAGACACGCAGAATCTGCCCCACCTGCTCGAAGGCTATCTCTACGGCCTCGGAGAACTGTGCCACAGGCTGTTCGGGCCCGAAGGCGAGGCAAACGTTTATGAGGCCATCGGCAAGATATTTGTCAGGTACATGCGGGAAAAGAGAAAGATAGATTTTACTGAATCCGATCCATGGGAAAGGTACTCTCACATAGTACGCGTTTTTACTGAGCACGGTTTTTATTCCCACGTGGAAATGGAAAAGCGTGGTGATAATGAATACTGGATGATCGAATCCGGCCAGTACGCGGGTGAAGTCTGGGAGGACATGAATGCCTGGGAGAGAGGCACGCCGCCGTGTCCGCTGTGGGCAACGATACTGTATTCACTTTCGGAAATAGGTTACACGATTATTCTTGATCAAGTGTGTTACAGGCCCGAGTGCGATGGATATGAGAGCACATTTCATTTTGAAAAACTCGAAGATTCAGGAGAAGACGCCATCGAAAAGGCCAGGAGGGCCATCGGCAACATCCTGATTCCCGTGTGCGCCGGCTGTGAAAAGGTCAGGGACAGCGGGGGTGACTGGAACAATGCCGAAAAAGATTACCTTGAAAATAATAAAAACAGCCTGACTCACAGCATATGCCCCGACTGCAGACAGAGGCTTTATCCGGACATGGATAAAAAGTGATAAGCTATTGATCCCGGCCTGTTACGTCCCGCTGAATCCCCCCTGAGCCTTGACATAAAATAAAGCCTCCTCTACCTAGAATAAAACCTCTTAAATAAAGGTTTACATACTGTATGGCTGAAAATCATTACCTTCTGCTCTTTGTTGTCCTTCCCGCTGCCGGCTGGCTCCTGGCGCGAATAGCGGGCGCGGTAAAAGGCGAACGGGGCGAAAGAACCGGACAACCGTATGCAATCCTCCAGACACTTGGAACGCTCGCATCCCTCTTTGTCTGGATATTCGTGGTACTCGACCTGGTATTCAGGAACCTGGAAAGTGACGGGCCTGTTGTTTTGATTCAGACCATGTGGGTATTTATTTCATCCGGGACTTACACATCCCTCGGCCTTGCAGTTGATCCCGCAGGCGCCGTCTTCATGTCCGTGTGTCTCGCTGCCGCGGCTGCTGCAATGATTGTTAATCTTTCATCAAGGCCCGCCCACGCCTTACGCGAAAACGCGGGGCTTCTGACCTCGGGCATTCTGCTTCTGGCATGTTCGCAGGGTCCGCTTACGGCTCTTGCCGCCTGGGGCCTGATTGCATTTGCCGGCATGATGCAAGAGAATGGACGCAATTCAGATTCCGGAAACTTTTCTGCCCTGTATCTTATCCCTGCAGGAGGTGTGGCGCTTTATGCCGTCCGCGGCATGATGACGTACAGCGGTATGAGCTGGATTGACCTGTCACAGGCGACGGGCAACACGCTTACGGCGGATTTCGCAGGCATGAGCCTGAATCAGATTGCAGCTGCAGCGGCCGTGATCACGCTTTTGCCAGCGGCCGGAGTCTGGCCTTTTACTCCCTGGTGGGCGCGCAGCGGCACAGGGGGAAGTCACCTGTGGTACTCGATCGGCCCCGGCGCCGCAGCCGTGTTCCTGTCGGCGAGGATACTGGATGCTGTGCAGATGCCGGCATGGTTTTATCTGTTCGTTCTCGTGATTGGGGCCCTTTCGGCCGTGACCGCCATCGCATATGCACTTAAAACAGCAAGAGGCAGTTATGATGTTTCCCTGAGGTACATGGCTGCCTCGACCCATGGTATGGCCGTGGTCGCGCTCGCTCTGGGCAGCCCGTGGGTCGCTATTGCAGTCGAAAGCGCCTTTGTCCTGTCCCGCGCGTTCGTGATTATGCCTGAAAATGATTATGCTTTCACACAAACAGGCGGCAGGACGGGTGCCATTGCATTTCTGGCCGGCGCTGTCGGACTGTGCTTTGTCCCGCTTTCGCCCGGCTTCGGCGCTCTGTCGGCACTTGTACGGTTTTCGAGCCGGCCTGTAGAAGGGATTAATCCTGTTTCCCAGCCGATTGCGCTGGCTGCTGCTTTTGTTTTCATTGTCGGGGCCGTTGCCTGGAGCATGGAGTTTTTCAGAATGCTTAGGCACAGGCAGGGCGATATAAAAGGAGCATCAAATTCTGTTGCTGCCGCTGCCATAATCATTACAGCAGTGCTCACGCTGGCGGCCGGGTTTCTAAGCCTTCCGGGACTCGGACTGATTGAGCCCGCTTTAAGAACGTGGATGAACGAAATTCCCGAACCCGCTTTCAACGCGCAGCTGGCGGGCATGACTCTTGTGTTAATGGCCGGAGGCATACTTTCGGCCTACTCGATGCTGAAAAAGGGATTCAGCCCGGACCACGAGCTGGCTGGAAACATCATAAGCCCCCTTTTCAGGCTGAGCGACGCACTTGCAGGACAGGGTTTCAAAACATCCTTTCAATCATCCGTTGCACGCGATCTCGAGATGCTTGCGGACAGGGTCATTATCGTTTTTGCCGAAAGAATGATTGCAGACCGACTGATTGCGGGCACGATCGAGCGCATCCTGGCTTTTCCCGTAAAACTTGTTAAAGGCTCTTCCGAGAATTCCAGAGAAGAACACGGGGGTAATTCATAGATGGAAGTTCTGATCTGGATACTCTTTTTCCTTCCTCTTCTGGGAGCGGGAATAATGTTCCTGGCTCCGCGGACGAAAGGCCCGTTTCCAGCGGCCTGCGGCATTTTCTTTTCCATTGCAGCGCTTGCGGTGTCCGTCATTATTATCGTCCTGTCGGGCACGAAGGGCGGATTTTTCATCACCCGTTCCGTGCTTTCGGTGGGCGTATTAGGCGTTGACACGATAAGCGCATACCTTACGGCGCACACGGCCCTTCTGGCCGCAATCGTATTATTGATGTCGTCCAGAAACCCGTCCATTCAGGGACCGGGTTTTTACAGGACATTCATGCTCCTCCTATGGGCCGTAAACGGCTTTTTCCTTTCGATGAACCTCGTCCTCAGCGTTCTGTTCTGGGCGCTTTCTCTCGTATCAGCATGGGCCCTCTGCAGCCTTTACGCTTACGCGGGCAGCACGGCGCGGGTTTCCAGGAGCCTTGGCGTGTGGGCATTTTTGAGCATCGTGGGTTTTCTGATAGCCGTGATCATGATCGGCAGAATATCCGGCAGCGTGTCCGGAGGCGTGAATCTTGATTACGTTGAAACCCTCAGGCTCATGCTGCCGCTTGAAATGCAGAACAGCATAATGGCGTTTTTACTCGTGGCCTTTGTCATGTTCGTTCCCGTATGGCCTTTTCATTCCTGGATATTCAGGACACTGGAGGAATCCACCCCGGCCGCGGCGGCCATGTTCCTCGGCGTCATAACGTCCATGGCCGTCTACGGCATATTACGCTTTGCAGTGCCCCTCGCTCCCCTGGCAATGCACAATGCCATTCCCACTCTTTGTGTGGCCGGTATTGTGAGCGGTTTCGTGGGCGTGATCGGCATCTGGCGTGAAAACGATTTAAGAAGAACGGCCGGCTACGTGGTGCTCGTACATGCAGCGCTGATGTTCACCGGCATCGGCGCAACTCAGGACCTGTCAGCTGCAGGCGTATGGGTGTTTGCCGCGGGCCAGGGCTTAATAGATGCCGTCCTCGTGCTCGTCATTTTCATAACCGGCGATCGTAAAAGAATTTTCCTTGTCGAAACCGTGAGGGGCACGATCGCTTCCGAACGGAGGCTGGGAATTATTTTTTCGTGCACGCTCGCCCTTGCCGCCGGAATTCCGGGCACTGTGCTGTTTGCGGGTATTTTAATGACTGCGGCCGGAGCTTCCACTGCTTCGCACACCCTGAGTTCACCCCTTGCCGTGGCAGTATGCCTTTTAGCTGTATGGACATTGAGCGCGCTGGGTCTGGGACGCGTGCTGTCCAGGACGGTTTTTGGAAAAACGACCGGGGGGCAGACGGAAAAAGAGGATGCGGAGAAAAGCGCACTTTCGCCATTGCAGGCAATTGCCGTGTGCTCGGTCGCAGTCCTTGCGTTCATTTTCGGTTTCAAACCCGGCATAGTGGGCGACAGTGTGATGGCAAGCTGCAATTTGAACGCGCACGGAGCAAGGGAACTGGCTTTCAGGACAGTTGGACTCAAGCAGCCGGGGCTGTTTGAAACCCCCCTGTCCGCGCTTGTTAGAAACGGAGAAGAATCAGAATTTTCAGTTGAAGAAAAAAAGCCCGAAAAAAAGACGCCGGGTACGGCACCAGTGCAGAAGCCCATCATTCAGCAGATGACGCCTCCCGTTGCAGGCGCGCCTTCGCAGGGGCCCCGTCTGCTTCCGGACGGAGGCATACAGACGGGCATGCCCACCGTATATTTTTCGCCCGAGGAGACAAAGGGTGTAAAATGGAGTGAGTATGTTGGGCCTGACGGCCAAAAGAGGAAGATCCTGGATCCCCAGTGGGTGCAGGATATGATGAGGAAAAAGGGCCTTCTTGACGAAAACGGAAATCTCGTAATTCCCAAAAACATGCAGCAGCAGATGCAGCAGCAGAAGTCCGCGGTTGAGGAGCCTTCGAAGCCCGGGGAATGAGAGTGTTCTTCAGGCACAGCATCGGTGCAATCGTTTTTTTGTCACTTATGTGTCTTTTACTGTACGCATCGGCCGGGCGTGCGCGAAGGCGGCCGCTTCCTCCGCTTCCAAAGCCACGGGAGGTTCACGCTCTTAAATGGAAGATTCGAAAGCCATTCAAGGGGCATATCGTATGGCATCCACGAATCCATGAACTCGGCGCCATCGTGAAATGGCCCGAAGAGCCACCTTCGCCATTGAAAGCGGATGTGGGGAAAATGGCCGCCGTATTGAAGCGCGCGTGCGCTCCCATTTCGGCCGCGGCCACCCGCAGGATGGCAGCACCCCTTATTGATTCTGCGCGTGAGTTTGGAATTGATCCCTTTATGCTGGCCGCTCTCGTATACAGACAGAGCAGGTGCAGGAGTGTCTCCAATGAGGAGGGATACTTCGGCCTTACGCGAATTCCTTTTCGGATGTACAAGCGGGATTTCTCAAAGGGGGTCTATAAATATCATGTGTATGAAAAAAAAGGCTGGAAGCCCACCTGCATGAAACTTGATCGATATCCTTTTACAACATGGCAGATACGCAGGTATGCGCCCAACCTTTATTTTACTGCGGCATTTTTAAAAATGTGGCGCGATACAGGGCCCGACATCGACAGGGAACTGGGCTCGGTCGCCCACCGCTCATTTGTTTCCCACTGGGTCTGGGGGGATTTTGTGGTTGAAACGGGTGCAGAGGACAGGATTCTCACAGTACGCAGGAGGCTGATTCAGTATTATGAAAACGGGGTGCCTATGGCTGCGGGGAAGATGGGCGATCTTGAAATATCAAGTCCGCTCGACGGCGCTCCCAGGCTGGTTACGAGCGTCATGGGTGAGAAGAGGGGGGAAAAGGGCCTCAGGCTTCACAGGGGCATAGACATAGATGCCGCTGCGAACGAACCCGTGCGGGCCGTGGCAGACGGCTTTGTGGCACAGGCCAGGGTTGATCTGCCGGGCACTGTTTCAAGCAGGACACTGAGCCCCGAAGAGGCAGAGGCGTTTCCCCGCTCCAAAATGGGTCCGGGCGGTCTTTTCATCTGTCTTGGACACGGAAACCGGACTCATTCGTGTTACATGCACCTCAACTCTTTTGCGGTTAAGGAAGGGGACACGGTAAAGGCGGGTGACGTAATCGGCACGGTGGGGCGCACGGGCCTCAGCGCATCGAGCGCGCATCTTCATTTCGAGATACGCATGAATGGCCATGTTGTGGATCCTATAAAATATTTCGGCAGGGTTCTGCTTTATCCCCGAAACCCTGCAGAACAAAAATCTGATTGACTGGAAATGCCTGGAAGGAATCAGGACTTTTTGCGCGAGCGCTTTTTTCTTCTGTTTTTCTTTTTAGGGTTCCTGGCCCTTTTCTGCGAAGACGTGTAGTAATCCCACAGCCTGGGAAGCGGAAATCCGTCAAGCCTGGACCTGTAACCCTCATCTTTTGTTCTCTGCTCAGCTTCAACAATGGCCTCGATCAGCTTTTCCCTTGAGCCGAACTTGTCCTTTACCTGTGTTCCGACCTCGAAAAGTTTGAGAAGATGTGTGTTGGAAACGGACTCAAGCCCCTTGTCCTCGTTGCGTTTTTCAACAAACAGATCTTTTTTGGAAAACATGGCTTCGACCTGTTTTACAAGCGACGCCTTGTCGCCGAAGCGTTCCTTTACTTCCTGTAGAGGTGTTCTCATCATGTCCTGGCCTCCTGAAAAAGCGCTTTTACAGCGCAGGATGTGATGCCATATCAGAAAGCGCTGAAGTTGGCAACATGTGAGTTAGGGAGGTAATTCATGCAGTTTACTTTAAGCCGCATGTGGCAGCCTGACGTTTCACCGCTTTCTTCGATTTTGCTCGACCAATGGTCAAATAATGACCTTGATACTGTAATTGACTCTTGGTACTATCGTAACCAACCGGAATAAAACAAGGATATCAATAAATGGGCATAACTGAGAGAAGAAAAAGAGAAAAAGAGCTGAGGGAGCGCCTGATACTGGACAGTGCCAGGGAGCTTTTTTTCAACAATGATTACGAAAACGTGACCATGAACGACATTGCCCGCGCAGCCGAGCTGGGAAAGGGCACACTGTACTCGTACTTCGAGAGCAAGGAATCCATCTACGGAGCCCTGCTCATGGAGGGGCTCGATATGCTCAAGCGCGCGATTGAAAAGGCCGCGGGATCCGAAGGCGACGCTTTGACAAGGCTTCTGGCTCTTTACGCCGCTTACCAGGAATTCTACAGAAAGCACCCGGCTTATTTCAGAATAATCTTTTTCATGGCGCACAAGGACATCTCCGCCCTCGTAAGCCGCAGGATGCCCGAAGGCGTTGAGACCGGAAGAGAAATCCGCGAGGTCGTTGCAAGAGTGGTTGAGCAGGGAGTTGAGGAGGGTATTTTCGCCCCGTGCGACAGCATGCTGACGGCCGATGTGCTCTGGAGCGCGGCACTGGGCGTGATCATGATGATCGAGATGCAGAAGAGGAATGATATTAAGCTTCTGGATAACGACGATGAAGAGATGTTCGCCCGTATAGCGCAAATTCTCATAATCGGACTTACCGCGCGCACGGGAGATGTGGAATGACACGGGCCCTGAGAACGTTCGTCGTCGTCGTAATTATGTCCGCATGTTCAGGCGAAGGCACATCACACCTGGACGATGTGGAGCAGGAAGCCGCTGTGTCCGTTTCCGTTGCAAGGCCAGAGCCCGTGGGACCCGGAAGCCGCATTCTCGAAGTGGCCGGATCCGTTGTTGCTTTCAAGCAGGCCCCCATAGGGTTCCAGGTGGGAGGCAGGATAGACGAAGTCTTCTTTGACTCGGGGGACCATGTAAAAGAGGGTGAAGTACTTGCAAAGCTCAGGCAGCGGGATTTCCGCATTGCCGCAAGGGAAGCCTCGGCCGCTTTCGAAGCAGCCACGGCTGCGCATGAAGCCGCCCGCATAAGTTACGATCTTGCGCTCAAGCAGCTCGAGCGAGCGAAGATTCTTGCAGGAAAGAACACGATCTCGCAGGCCGATCTTGATCAGACTGAAATATCAGCCAGAAAGGCCCGGGCAGCTTTTGCCGAGGCCCAGGCCGTTCTCGGCACCGCGGCCGCTGCAAGAGACAGGGCAATGGCGGCATCGAGCGACTCGGTTCTCAAGGCTCCCTTCAATGCGGTGATTGCAAAGAAGCTCGTAGAAAAGGGGCAGATGATCGGGCTGGGCACGCCGGCCTTTTACATCGAACACCTGGACAGGGTAAAGGTGGCAGCGTCCATCCCGGGCAGCCGGGTGCGCTTTGTAGATACCGGGGCCGATGTTCTCGTCGATGTAAGTGAAGCTGGTTTGAAAAACCTGAGGGCGCGCATACGCGCCCTGGGCTGGACGGGCGAGAGTGCGGGGACTTTTCCCCTTGAGCTTGTTCTTGAAAATCCAGATTACGTCCTTAGAACAGGCATGACGGCGTGGCTTCGAATTCCGCTCACTACAGCGGAAGATGACGCTGATTTGTGGTCGGTGCCTTTTTCATCCGTTGTGAGACGGGGCGAAAGGACCTTCATATTCACTGTTGATCAATCAGGGAAAACGGCTGCAACACCGGTTCAGCTTGTTGAATTCAAGGGCGGATGCGCCGTGATAAAGGCGGATGTTGGTCATGGGACAAGGGTGGTTACAGCTGGCCAGCACGAACTTGAAAACAACGTACAGGTAAAAATCGTTCCAGGATCCTGAAAGGTGACCTGCCGGGAGGCGGCATGCGCAGACTGATACAGGCGGCGTACGAACACCCCACGCTTACGGGCATATTCTTTACGGCCATGGTACTTGCCGGTGTGTTCAGTTTTCACAACATGCCCAGGAGAGAGGATCCCGAAGTATCCGTTCCATACGCCATTGTGGTGACCGTGTATCCGGGCGCGAGCGCCGAGAAAGTCGAAAGGCTCATCACAGGGCCCATAGAAGATGCGGCATACAACATAGGGGATATAAAAAAGCTGGATTCGTATTCCAGAACGGGCGTAAGCGTCGTGGTCATACAGATCCACCTTGGATGCGACATCGACGAACACTGGAGACGTCTCAGGCGCGAGATCGCGGATGTCGAATTGCCCGAAAACGCTCTTTCGCCTGAGATAACGGCCGAGGATCTCATTGACGTGGGCACTGTTACGCTCGCTCTTGCAGCGCCGGAGGGAAGCGAACAGGACACTGTCGCTCCCATGCTGGCAAGACTGTCAGACCCGATCGAAAAACGCCTGAAGAAAGTGGCCGGTGTTGAGCGGGTGGAAGTAACCGGCTATCCGGAGGAAGAGGTCAAGGTGGACGTGGATCTCAAGAAAATCTCTATGCGCAGGCTTCCTTTTACAAGAATCCCGGGCGCAATCATGGCTGCGGATGCAAGGATCCCGGGGGGGGATCTCAAGCTGGCGGGAACCAGGTTTCCGGTTGAAATCTCGTCGCAGTTCGAGACCGAAGAGCAGGTGAAAAACGTAATTGTGGATATGAGCGATACCGGTTCTCCGGTCCGGGTCGGTGACGTTGCTCTTGTAAAAAAGGGACCTGAGGAATCGTCCGTTCGCGCTAGGTGGATGGGACGCCGGGCGGTTCTCTTGACCGCCTTCATGCAGGACGGAGTGGATGTGACACGCCTCGGCCGCAGACTGCGCGAAATGAGATCCGACATAGCCCGGAACCTGCCGGACGGATATACGCTCGCGGTTGCCGCTGATCAGGGCAGGCGTGTTCAAAAGCGCATAAGCGGCTTCATGTTCAGCATGCTGCAGGGTTTTTTGCTCGTCGTCATGGTAATCGCACTTACTCTCGGGCTTCGGGGCACTGTGGCCGTTGCAGTTGCGCTGCCTCTTTCGATTCTGATGGCGTTTGCAGGCATGAGCGTTTTCAACATAGAACTTCAGCAGGTTAGCATTGCCGCTCTGATACTCGCCGTGGGCATGCTCGTGGATAATTCAATCGTGATAACGGAAAACGTGCACCGCCACCTGAGGCTGGGGGAGTCGAAGATGAGTGCGGCCGTAAACGGGGCCGGCGAGGTGTGGGGCTCGATTCTTTCCTCCACTCTTACAACCATGGTTGCCTTCATTCCCCTCGCCTTCATGGGAGGAATGACGGGCACCTTCATAAGGAGCATACCCATCGTAATATGCCTGTGCCTGGCCAGTTCCTACCTGGTTGCCATGCTTCTTTCGCCATCCCTTGGCGCCCGCCTGCTGAAGCCTTCCGGGGGCCTAGTGCTCAAATTCGACCGCAAGCTCATGCCCGGTTATGAGCGACTGCTGAAGTGGACGCTTAATCACCCTTTAAGGACGCTTGTAGGTGCATTCGTCCTCATTGCTATTTCTGTCGCAAGTGTACGTTTCATGGACGTGCAGTTTTTTCCGGCAGCCGAAGTAAATGAGTTCATCATCGACATTGCAGGCCCCCCGGATGCGAATGTGGATAAAACCGAATCCGTTGTAAGGAAGGTTGAAAAGGTCCTTTCGGTGCATCAGGGAGTGGATCAGTTCACGGCATCCGTGGGACAGAGCATGCCGAAGTTCTACTACAATGTTGAAACGGTGAGCGCGGATGAGGCTTTTGCGCAGTTTCTTGTTCATTCAAAGCATGGGGGCGAATCCACCGCGGGTGTTGTTGCCGATCTGAAAAAGCTGATGCCGGATGTTCCCGGTTACAGGATAAGCGTACAGCAGCTTGAGCAGGGTCCCCCGGTCGGTGCCCCAGTTGTTGCAAGGCTGTCCGGACAGAAAATAGCGCTACTTAGAAAAGCGGCCAGACAGATAAAGGCGAGGCTCGAAGGCCTGCCCGAAGTAGAGCAGATTTACGACGACTACGGGGACGACATACCCCGCGTGTCTGTGGAAGTCGACGAAGTACATGCTGCAAGGGCCGGGATAACGAACATGGATATCATGCGTCAGCTCAGGCTTGCCGTATCAGGCGTCAGCGCGGCCGAGCTTCGGGAAGGAGACGACGAGATACCCGTCGTTGTAAGAGTTCTCGAAGACCAGCGCGGGGATTTTAACGCGCTGAAATCCCTTTACCTGGACACGGCAGGAGGAAAGAGCACGCCCCTCGGGCAGTTCGCGCGAATAGTGCCCGACTTCACGCTCGCGAGAGTCATTCACCTGGACAGGGAAAGAACTGTTTCGGTGAAAATATGGGGCAGGGACACCAGTGCTCTCATGCTGGAGAAGGCCGTGCGCGAAAGAATAAGCGATTACGAGCTTCCCGACGGCGTTGAGCTCAGCTACGGCGGCGAGACCGAGGAGCGCGACGAATCCTTTTCGAATCTCGGAAGCCTTGCAGTGGTGGCCATAATGGCCGTGCTCTTCATCCTGGTTTCACAGTACCGTTCTTTAAGGCACGCTTTCGTTATCATTACGGCGCTGCCTTTTTCTGTGGTGGGGGGCGTGCTGGGCCTGTGGATTACGCATTCTCCCATAGGATTCATGGCACTTGTGGGCCTGGTGTCCCTCATAGGCGTTGTCGTGAACGGGTCGATAGTTCTGCTGGAATTCATCGAGATGAGAAGAAGAGAGGGTATTGATCTGGAACAGGCCGTCGTGGACGCCGGCAAGGTCCGCTTCAGGCCCATTATCCTGACCACGGTAACCACGGTCGGAGGACTCGTACCACTGACGTTTTTCAGCACAAACCTGTGGATGCCCATGGGGAGTGTTGTAATTTTCGGGCTTCTGGTGTCAACTGTGCTGACGCTGATCGTGGTTCCAGTGCTGTTTACGCAGGTGGAAAAGGCATACGAGCGCACAGTTGAAAAACTTTCAGCCGGGAAATGAGGCGAAAGCGCATGATGCATTCCTCAAACCTGGGCATAATCAAAGGCTGTGACCTGCGCAGCGCTGAGTGCAATCATAAATGCTGCGCTTTTACTGATAATTACATCCTCCTTTACCCCGGCGAATACGAGAATTCCAGGCTTGATAAAGAGCACCTCGTCATTATCGACAATGATCACTTCGGTGGTAAGAAGGCCGTATGCACCAGGGGATCGTGCGATCAGGATGTGCACCTGAAGCCCGTGGAATGCAGGAGCTATCCCCTTTTTCCGCGTGTCGGTCATGATAAGGATATTACTGTTCTCAAAGCTTCGCGGTGCCCTCTGACAGTGCCGGAACTCGAAGAGCACACAAGGGCGTTTCTTGAAACATGGAAGAGGCTGCTTGAAGACGACCGGCTTCTCGAGTGGCTTGAGAAAGCGAGCCTCAGCGGCAGGTATGAACCTGTGTGAAAGTTTCCCCTTATCCCTTGAGCACGGCCAAGGGCCTTGTCTCGGCGACCACGGTTCCCAGACCCGCGTTCACTATGGTGTCGACAACGTCGCTCACGTCCTTGTAGGCCTCCGGCATCTCCTCTGCTGCCGTTCTGCGCCTTGCCGCGTGAAGCCTTACCCCACCTGAAGCCAGTTCATCGAATATGCTCCTGCCTTTCGCCCTTTTGAGCGCTTTCCCACGGCTTAGGAGCCTTCCCGCTCCGTGGCACAGCGAGCCCCATGTTTCCTCGAGCGCCCTGTCCGTGCCCACGAGAACGAAGCTCTTTCTTCCCATGTCGCCGGGTACGAGCACGGGCTGCCCGACAGACGCATAGACATCGGGAACAAGATCGTGGCCGGCGGGAAATGCCCTTGTGGCGCCCTTTCTGTGAACGCACACAGTGCGATTGCGTCCGGCAGGATGTTTTTCCATTTTTGCGATGTTGTGGCATACGTCGTAAAGCAGCCTGAAGCCCGCATCCGCCGGGGAAACACCCAGCACGCCTTCAACAGCGTGCGTTACCCGGTGAGCGATTATCTGCCGGTTTGCAAAGGCGAAATTAGCGGCCGCCGCCATAGCGGCAAAATACTCATCAGACTCTTTCGATCCCAGGGGGACGGCGCAAAGCTGCCTGTCCGGAACGCTTATGCCGTAAGAGTGCATGGACTTTGACATACGCCTGACCGCATCATCACAGACCTGATGCCCGAAACCGCGCGAACCGCAGTGGATGCTAATAACTATATTTCCCTCTTCCAGTCCGAAAATGCGGGCGGCCTTTTCGAATCCAACCCTGGAGACATATCCTATTTCCACGAAGTGGTTGCCGGAGCCGAGAGTGCCCATCTGCCCCCTTCCCCTTTCAACCGCTCTGTCGCTGGCGGCTGCCATGTCCGCCCCCTGCATGCAGCCCGCATCCTCGATGCGCTCGAGTTCGTACTCCTCTCCATATCCCTGCGCCAGGGCCCATGCGGCTCCGCGTTCGCATACTTTTTTAAGACTCTTCCTGTTCAGGGCCATCGTACCTGCGGACCCCACTCCTGCGGGCACGCTGCGGGCAACCGCTTTCAGGACATCGTCGAGGCGGTCACTTACATCGTGCAGGGCGATCCTGCTGGAAATCATCCTTA
>Ga0272442_10001449_pt1 | contig 36165 bp, 21 predicted proteins | sample SSMForm2O_FD_200262 | JGI IMG/M metagenome (GOLD analysis project Ga0272442, IMG submission 200262) | Marine sediment archaeal communities from Little Sippewissett salt marsh, Falmouth, MA, United States - SSM-Form-2O | ecosystem: Environmental > Aquatic > Marine > Wetlands > Sediment ... | reverse complement strand
GGTATCGCGCCAACCGCGAAGTGGCCACTTCCGGAAAGGAATATTGTTATGATGAACCCCTCCGGGAGCTCGAGGACGTGGAAACGCCCGGACAGAAAACCATCGAGGAGGTGGCCGGGTTTCTGGGTGTTACAACCGACCATTGCTGCAAGTGCGTCGCCTTTATGGCGGATGAAAAGCGTCCGGTTGCCGCCTTTGTCCGGGGGGATTTCGAAGTCAACCAGTCGAAACTCGCACGGATACTCGGGACCGGCAACATCCGACCCATGGAGGAGGAGGAATTCGAACCCGCCGGAACCGTGGCCGGGTACGTGGGGCCTGTCGGACTCGATCCTGAAAAGATCGAAATGATCTTCGATCTTTCCGTGGCAAAAACCCCCAACCTGGTCATCGGGGCCAACAAATTCGACTGGCATCGCACTGGCTTCAATTTCGGGCGGGACTTTTCCTCAGAAAACGTCCACGACATCCGCGATATTGTCGAGGGGGAACCCTGCCCCGAGTGCGGCGCGCCCCTTCGTGCCGCGCGCGGCATCGAGATCGGCAATATCTTTCAACTGGGCACCAAGTACTCGAGCGCCATGAACTTCACCTACCAGGAGGAGGACGGCACCCAGAAAACCCCGATCATGGGATGCTACGGGATCGGGGTGGGCCGCACCCTGGCCAGCGTGGTCGAGGAGAGCCATGACGATCACGGCCCCATCTGGCCCATGACCATTGCCCCTTACCCGGTGCATATCTGCTGCCTCCAGTCAAAGGACGAAGAGATCCGGAAAGCCGGGGAGAAACTGCACGATGATTTGTGTTCCATCGGTTTGGAGCCGGTCCTCGATATCCGCCAGGTGGGAGCCGGGTTCATGTTCTCCGACGCGGACCTGGTTGGGGCCCCGGTCCGGGTGATCCTTTCGAGGCGGAATTTGAAAAACGAAGTTGTGGAACTCAAGTACCGTGTGGTTGATCCCCCGGAGGATTTACCGAACCAGGCCCCCCTTGCAGGCGCCGCGGAAAAAATCGGGGAAATCTGCGAAACCCTCCGGAAACAAATCCCCTACGAAGAATAATCCAACAAATGGGGGGAACAAATGGGGTCAGACCCTTTACGTTTGTATCTATTTCAAGTCTGGCCACCCTACTCTTGGGAGTTTTTGAGGAATGAGAAGGCAGAATTGATTTACGAACAAAGATCAACGATGTACGATTTTCGAAGTATTTTTCTTATACAAATCGTTAGCAAAAATGGGGTCAGACCCTTTACGTTTGTATCTATTTCAAGTCTGGCCACCCTACTCTTGGGAGTTTTTGAGGAATGAGAAGGCAGAATTGATTTACGAACAAAGATCAACGATGTACGATTTTAGAAGTATTTTTCTTATACAAATCGTTAGCAAAAATGGGGTCAGACCCTTTACGTTTGTATCTATTTCGAGTCTGGCCACCCTACTCTTGGGAGTTTTTGAGGGACGAACAAAGATCACCGATGTACGATTTTAGAAGTATTTTTATTATATCATTCTCATATCACAAATCGTTAGTTTTACCCGACCCAGCTTCAGCGAAGGCGGGCCTTGTTCTTAATTCTTCAGATGACTGCTCAATCGCTCTTTGCGGCTAGAGCAGGTCCTGGGGATCCACGTCGATGGTGATGCGGCAGGGGCCCTTGAGTTTGAGGGAATGATACTTTTCCATGCCCGCCTTCAAAATCCGCTTCAAATCGCCCGTTTTTTCAGCCCTTAAAAGCAGGCGAAAACGATAGCGATCCCCCAGCTTGCCGATCGGGGAGGGGGCCGGCCCCAGAATCGAGACACTCTTCAAACGCAGCCGGTTGCGCAAAACCCGCAGGATGTTCCCGAAACGCCTGATCCGCTCCCGGGTCAGGTTTTTGTCCTTTCCCTGGAAAAGGACGGAAAGGAGTCGATAAAAAGGCGGGAACCGGAGGGCCTTTCTGTTTTTAAACTCACGCTTCGCGAAAATGGCGTAATCCTGGGCCAGGGCGTCCACGATGCTGTAATGCTTCGGGAGAAAGGTCTGGATGATGACCTCGCCGGGTTTGTCCCCCCTGCCGGAGCGGCCCGAAACCTGGGTCAGGAGGGAAAAGGTCCTTTCCGCGCTCCGGAAGTCGGGGAGAAAAAGGGAATTATCCGCGGAAATCACACCGACCAGGGTTACGGGCGCCAGGTCGAAGCCCTTGGCCAGGATCTGGGTCCCGAACAGGATGTCCACGTCCCCGCTGGTGATGGCCTTCCACTTTTTCAAAAACGCGCCCCTCGAGCCGAGGGTGTCGGAATCCAGCCGGAGAATCCGGGCGCCCGGGAATTTTGCCTCCAGCTCATCCTCCAACCGCTGGGTCCCGATTCCCAAAGCCATCAGGCCTTTCTTTCCACAATGGGGACACTCCTCCGGGATCTTTTTCGTCATTCCGCAATAATGACACATGAGACGCTGCCCCACCTTGTGATAGGTCATGGTGACGTCGCAATGTTCGCACTGGATGGCCCTGTTACAGGAGGGGCACATCAGGAAATTGGCAAACCCCCTCCGGTTCAGGAACAGGATCACCTGTTCCCCCCGATCGAGCCTCCGTCGAATGCCCGTCTCGAGCTCCCTGGAAAAGATCCCGATGGTCTTTTTTTCCTCCATCTCCTTTCCCATATCCACCAGTGTTACGGACGGGAGCGATGTTTTGCGGATCCGCTCGGGCAGGGTGAGAAGGGTGAATTTCCCGGTTTGGGCATTGTGGAAGGCCTCGAGCGAAGGAGTTGCGCTCCCCAGGATCACCGTGGCTCCCAACCGGCTGGCCCGCATCACGGCAACATCGCGGGCGTGATACCGGGGAGTTTCGTTCTGTTTGTAGGTGGACTCGTGTTCCTCGTCCACCACGATCAGGCCGAGTTTGGGGAAGGGGGCGAAAACTGCGGAACGGGCTCCCACCAGGGCCTGAATCCGTCCCTCCCGGATTCCCCGCCACATGTCGTATTTCTGCCCCAGTGAGAGGTGGCTGTGATACACCCCGATGCGTTCTCCGAATCGCCCCCGGAAGCGTTCCACGGTCTGGGGGGTAAGGGCGATTTCCGGAACCAGCACGATCCCCTGACGGCCCTTGTGGAACACGGATTCGAGGGCCTGGAGGTAAATTTCCGTTTTGCCGCTCCCGGTCACGCCGCAAAGCAGAAAGGTTTCGTAACGATCCTCCCGGATGGCGCCCCGGATCTTTTCAAATGATGAGGACTGGTGGTCGTTCAACACATGGGGGTCGAGCTGGAGGGGATCTCCGGGATATCCGTCTTTCCGGTCCACGATCGAATCCTCGAAACGAACCAGCCCCTTTGAGAACAGTCCCTGTACCACGGATGGCGAAACCCCGAGGGTATCGAGGAGGTCTCGGTATTTCATTCGTTTGCCCGGTTTTTTTCCCAGAAGATCCCATACTTCGGACTGCCTCGGTGGGAGAACCGGCGGTTCTTTTTCCACCACAAGGAAGACCCATTTTTCGCTTTTATGGCGGCAGTCGTTGAAACCGATAAAAGAGACGCAATGGAGAGCCTCGCCCGGTGAGCAGAGGTAGTAATCCGAGATCCAGAGGGCCAGGTCGATCAGCTCCTGCGGGATGTGAAATCCCGGCGTCAGGATGCGGTTGATGGGTCGGGGAGAGCGGCATTTCTTTTCATGGGAAAGCCCCAGGATGCAGCCGTCGGCAGACCTGTTCCTGATGGGCACTCGAACCAGGTTTCCGCAACGGAGCGATGCCTTCATCTCTTCCGGAACCGAGTATTGATAGATGGTATCCAGTGGCAGGTTAAGGGCCACATCGGCATACAGGGTCTCATATTTTTCAGATAAGGGGGCGGGGGGATCGGAATTCATATGCCAATTGTTCCAGGTTTTAAAGGAGGTGCATTGATGGGAGTTATCCCGAGGCCCTTTTCTTTTTTCGTGCCTCGGTTAGCATATCCTTCAATTCCTTGACGTCGGGTTTGATCGCTGAGGCAACGGTAAGGTAATGGACGGCCTTTTTCCAATCGCCGTTTTCGAAAGCCTCGCATCCCTTCTTATACTGATCCGTGAACAGCACCTCGTTGCGTTCCTCGATCTTTTTTCGGGGCGGCGCCTTGGGCTTCGATATTTCTTCGCCGCTCATATCCTCGAGGTTCACGAAGTCCCGGGGTTCCCCGGCCTTCGGAAGGGGCGTCTTCAGATCCAGGGGAAAGCCTTCTTCCGATTCCGAGGGTTGTACCTCCCTCTGGACGTGCGGGCCGGAATCCGCATCGGCGAGATCCCTGGATTCGGTGGTGAAGATATCCCGCTCAGACTTCGGTTCCTCCTTGTCCGGTGGTGCAATGGGGCCATCGGCCTCGGCCCGGGCCAGGATTTCCTCGGGTGTGGCAAACACGGTTTCCTGGTTGGAGTCCTCCTCGAACATCAGGCTGTCGAAGCTGTCGGCCTCACCGGCGCCTTCCGGGGATTCGCCGGAGGGGGGCGATTCGGGTGTGGATTTCGACGATTCCTTCGGAACGGCCAGAACGGTTTCCGTCATGTCCTCAGATCCGGAATCGAACAGGAAGCTGTCCAGATCCATGGATGTGGCCGCCTTTTGTTCCGTCTGGGGAGGGGATTCTTCCACCGGAGCCTCTTCCGGCGTGATCTCCATACCCAGGGCCTCTTCTATGGAGATGGAGGGGGGCGGCTGATCTCCATTGATGCTCTTCTCCAGGGAAAGCCCCTCCTCCGGTTCCGGTTCGAACGTACCCCGTTCTTCCCCGGATTCCCCGAGAATGGGGGCCGGTGTGATTTCCACATTGTTCCGAACAACGGGCATGTCTACTTTTTCTTTTTCGGAATCGGACAGGTCGAAAGAGAATTCCTCCACATCGGATGCGGTTTGAACAGGAGGCGGGGAAGGCACGACCTCTTTTTCGGGTTCGAAGGAAAGGGGCGGGAGCTCGGGTCCCTTCTCCTCCTGGATTTCAGGAGAAGCCTCGGGGAGCTCCAGATCGGATATATCGAATGTGGGGAGATCCGGAGGGGTCTCGGGCTCGGGCTTTTCCCCGGTTTCCAATGATGCCGGGTAAGCGGTTGGACTGGGGATATCCGGCAGATCGTCGGTTTTGGGAATTCCCGGTGTCGATGGAGAGGGAATATCCTCAGGGGGGGGCATTTCGGGAGCGGGGATTTCAGGAGCTGGAGGAAGGGGGATTTCGGCCGCAACCGGTTCCGGAGCGGGCGGGAGGCCTTCGATTCCCGGTTCGGGCGGGGGCGGCGGGGGAAAATCGGACGGCGCGGCTTCCGGCGCCGGAGGCGCGGGAAACTCCGGGGCGGCGACGGGGGGAGGCACCTCGGGCATCGGGAAATCGCCTGTGGGTAACTCGGGAACATCCACTCCCAGGGGAGGGAGCTCGGGTTTGCCCACGACTTCGACAGGCGGCATCTCCATAGCTTGTAAGGGCTTCTCAAAACCAGCGGGGGCCGCCCGGGACGGTTCATCCAGAGGTTTGGCTGGAACGGGACGGATTTTCCTCTTGGAGTTTCTGATCATGAAAACCAGGATGATAATAAGCAGGAGGACGACCAGGCCCCCTCCAATGGCGATAACCATGAGCTTGTTGGAAGCGAAAAAATCTCCCCCCCCTCCCTCGGAGGGTCCCGTGTCCACAGGGATCGGTTGGGGTGGCGGGGGGGCCGGTGTGCGTTCGGTTGCCGGGGCCTCGGTCCTCATCGGGGCCGGAGCCGCGGTTGTGGGGGATGCTGATGGGGCGCCCGGACCCAGGGCGAAGGGACCCGGAACAGGGGTTTCGGAAGAGGTCGAAGAAGGTATGGGCAATCCCGGGAGAGCCGGGGAGGGCGATGTCGCGGTTGGTTCGGGGGGAAATCTGGACGGCTGGGTTGAAGCGGGAACAGCCGGTGTCAAGGCCGGTGTGGCCATGCCGGGAGGTGGAGGAGCGATCCCCATCTCTTCCAGGCGGGTTTCGGCCCTCGATTTATAATACTGGCACATCTTGTTGCCGGGATCGATCTGCTCGAGCTTGCGGCATTCCGTGATCACCTGTTGATACTGTCCCAGCCCGTAATAAAGCCGTATCCGTTCTATGACAAGGTCGATGGAGCTCTGCTCCCGCATGGACTCTCCGTTCATGGGTGAGGGGGTTTCCTGCCCCGGAAGCAGGCCGGGATTTGCCATCACAAGGACGGCCAGCAACGCCAGGACCGTCAGGGCAATATCCCGGGGGAGCCTCCTGTTGGTTTGGCAAGCCATAAATTGTGTCACTTCCTTTCGGAAATCGTGTTAAAAAACACTTAAAAGAATCATTTTACGGATTTTGGGGAAACACAAGGTTTTCCTTAACAATATCCCCTTTTTGTATGCAACAAATTTATTTTTCAAAGGCGGCCTTCTTCCGCAACCAAAGAGAGGACGGGTAAGCGGCGAGCGGCTTCCGTCTTCGTCACGCCTGAAGCGTTACTACAACGCGACAAGAGCGGCTTGCGGGGTTGTTCCAATGAAATGGGTGATATTCGCACTCTCAGGCGCAGATCGGGATTCTAAAGAGCGATTCGCGAGTACGTAAAATTATTATTGCAAAACGCATACATGTCTCAACAAAAGGCTCTTGGGCGAGGCCCTCGAAGCCCCTCGGGAGGGCCGTTACTGGCAAATGACGTAATGGCCAAACGGATATCCCAGTCTCCCCACAGCCGTTGCACCTTTAAGAGAATTTCATTTTCCCCCGCATCCAGGGTGATGGCGTTCACCGGTTTCATGGGGAGCAACGAAAGGGGATCGCCGCCGTTGATCCGGAGCATGCCCTCCTCGTGCATCCTTGCGACAAAATTATAGCGCCTTTTTCTTTCCGATATCACCCGAAAACAGATACAGGCGATTTCGTCTCTTTCCCCTGTATCGAGGATCCGGTGGAGATCGAAACAGGGGAAATTGGACCACACATCCCGCCCGTCCAGGGGAATGCGCAAATGCCGCCATCGAACTCGTCCGTATTTTCCCCGAAACGATGACGAAGGATTGAATCCCCTTTCCGGACCAAGGACTTTTTGCAGCTTTCCCTCTCCCCCCTCGAAGGGACCGATAAACCAGGCCTCCCGGATACCCGCCAGATCCAGAGGGGCTTCCGGGTGAAGGGTGATTTTTCGGCCTTCGAATCGAATGGTCAGTTTCGCCCCGAATCTGGCCCCTCCCAGGGGATTATACTCGAGGGGAGGTCGAACACGGGCGGTTGTCGAGAGACACGAATCAGGAAAAAGGGGCTCTCTCCTGTATCCCCGAGCTCCGGATTTAACCCAGTCCCGGGGGAGATCCCACTGGAAATCCGCCTCGAGACCCTCGAGTGCCTCCGGCGAGGTCCAGATCCTGCCGCTCACGAGGAGTTCATCCGGCCTGCCGGAATCGGAGAGCCGCACCTCCGCATGAATCCCCAGGAGTTCCTGGAGGAGGGCCTGCCCGGTTTCGACCGGGAGCGTTTCGGGTCTGGATGCAATATGATCCAGCCTGTTTTTCAGAAAACGCCTGATTTTCCCCGACGGATTTGACTTTTCCCCCGGGAGACGATCATAATTACTCAAAATCTCCTCCGGGGATCCGGCCTGCTCCTCGAACCAGCGCGCCAATCGCACACGCCGGATCAGGTCGGTCCTTTTGATCCCCTCCCTTAACCGGCCCTCCTGCCCTTTGGGAAGCGGGATGCTTTTTTTCACCGGCTTTCCCCGTTTCAGGGGAGAAAGGCTCACATCTCTTCTCCCGCCGGGGATATGAAGCACCAGATTCTGATCCCTGGAAGCCAGGGATGAATAGGAACCCTTCCAGGGCCCGCATTGAAAAACCGCTTTATCGGGTTTCCGGGAAAAGACCGAATCCAGGGATGCGAACTCTCCCCTTTCGTGATTCCTGGTTTCGCCGTCGTCATCGTAAACCCGCCCGGTTCCACTCTCCCCGGAATACACGTGATATTCGAGTTTTTCCCCATCGGGCTTTTCAGAATGCATGGGGATGACCGATCCGGCCCGTGCGAAAAGGGGCATGCGGGAAAGGGGCGTCCGAATCCGCCTCACCGCCGGACCGCTGTACAAATCCTGCGTAAACAGATCCCACCACAGCCCCGGTGGAAAGTACACCGTTCGAACCCCGCCGCCCGTGGCCTGGGCTTCAAATACGGGTGCACAAAGAAGATCCGGCCCCAGCAAATACTCCTCCGGATGCTCGTACGAAACAGGATCCCCGGAAAGGGAAAGATAAAGGGGACGGCAAGGGGGAAGGCCGCTCTCGCTGCATTCTTGCATGAGTGTATAGAGGTATGGAAACAGCCGCCTCCGGAGTCCGTAAAACCGCGCCGCAATGATTTTCGCCGCATCCGAATAGGACCACGGCTCCCGGTGGCCATGGGAGGAGTGCATCCTTAAAATGGGCGAGAGGGCCGCGAATTGAAACCACCGGATGTAGAGATCGTCCGGTAGATGCTCCCCCAGGAATCCCCCCGTATCGTTCGACCAGTACCCAAACCCGAAGTTCCCGCCGGAGGCTGTAAAGGGAATCAGGTACCGGAGAACGTGCCAATCGCTCATCGTGTCCCCGGAGAAACCGATGGGGTATCTCTGGCTGCCCCATCCCCCGGATCGGGAGAAGACCAGGGATCGCCTGTTTTTGCGAATCCTCGAAGCGGCGTCGTAGTAAACCTTGTTGGTCCAGAACTGGTAGGGAAGACGCCCGTCCAGCTGGGCCGCGTCCCCGTCGATCCACCAGAAATCAAGGCCCTTTTCATGGAACGGCCTGAGCAGCACTTCCTCGACAGCACGTTTCTGTTCCGGATCGGCCAGATCCACGGAGACCTTGTCCATTTTCTTTTTCCGGGAGAGTCCCGCCTTTTCGAGGAAGGGGAGAAAATGGGAATCGCACCGGGGAATCTCCTGGGGATGAACGTTCAAGGTCAGGAGAATGCCCTTTTTATGGCACCAACGGATAAAGCCCTCGGGATTTGGAAACAGCTTGCGATCCCAGTCCCACCGGCACCACCCCTCGAGGTGCCAGTCCATATCCAGAACAAGTACCGAGAGCGGGATGCCCGCATCTTTGAATCGAGCGGCGAGGGACTTCAGCTCCCGTTCCGTATAGGGATGCCACCTGGACCACCAGAATCCCAGGAGGGTCCGGGGAAGCATGGGGGGGGATCCAAGGAGCCCTGCCAGATCCCGGAGACCCCCCGGGTAATCGTCGCCGTAAACGAACAGGTACCAGTCGATGCCGTGGTCATCGGTTCGGGGGGCGAGGTTTCCCTGTTCATCCAGGAGCGGGGTTCGGCTGTCATTTAGGAGGAACCATCCCGCACGGGAAAGGAGGCCCTCCTTCAATCGGAAAACCCGCTGTCCCACACCGCACAGATCCAGTCCCCGGACAATCCCCCCGAGGTTCGAGGCCGCATCCCCGGGCGACCAGGCGCCGTTCCTCTCCCCCCTGTTCCAACGGATCTGCAATCCCTTCGCATCAGAAAAAGGGTCTGTTCCGGATTCGAGGGAGATATCGAATGCCCCGCCACGAATGAGGCAGGCGTTTTTTTTCTTCTGGCAATGGAATTCAGGGAGGGGCGAGGGGCGCTGCTGCACAATGGCGGTGGGTTTGTCTTCGAAAAGCCCCCTTCCGGACCATTCGATGCGAACCAGTCCCTCCCCCAGGAGCTGGAACCGCCATTTTTCGAATGTTATGGATGTCATATATCCGTATTTACCGGACCACGATATTCACGAGTTTTTTCGGAACGCAGATCAGCTTGTGGATGGTCTTGCCCTCCGTGTATTTCCGGATGCGATCATTCGAAAGGGCCTTTTCCTTCAATGTCTCCTCGTCCGCTTCCGCGGGAACCTGCATGCGGGAACGCACCTTGCCGTTGACCTGAATCACCACGGTCACTTCCTCGAACGCCGCCGCCTCTTTATCGTATTCGGGCCAGCTTTGGAGGGTGATGGATTCGGTGTATCCCAGCCGGTTCCAAATCTCCTCCATCAGGTGGGGGGCCATGGGGGAAAGGAGGAGCAGGAGGGTTCGAACCGCACGGAACGCCGCCTTTTTCGTGATCTCTTGCTCCGTGATCTCGAAGGAGCTGATCGCGTTGAGCAGTTCCATGGATGCCGCGATTGCAGTGTTGAAATGAAACTTCTCGGAGATATCGGTGGTCATCCTCCCGATTGTGATATGAACCCGCCGGTTGAGGTCCCTGGACGGGGTATGATCGCCCGGATCGAACGGCGAGGCATCACACAGGGCCTTTCCCTGTTTCAAAATCTCGATATGGCCGTTCACATATCTCCACAGCCGGTTCAGAAACCTCGAGGCCCCCTCCACGCCCTTGTCGCTCCACTCGAGTTCCTTTTCCGCGGGAGAGGCGAACAGGATGAAAAGCCGCAGGGCATCGGACCCGTACTTGTCGATCAGGATGGCCGGGTCCACGGTATTGCCCAGGGATTTCGACATCTTGACGCTTCGCATCTCGACGGGGCAGCCATGGCGCGGGCATTTGCCATCCACGGGTGCATCCACCGGGATCGCCGCGTTGCATTGGGGGCAAAAGGGCGCTTCACTGCAAACCATGCCCTGTGTGAACAGGTTCCGGAACGGTTCGCCGTGTTTCGTGAACCCGAGGTCCCGGAGGATCTTGGTGAAAAAACGCGCATATAAGAGGTGCAGGATGGCGTGTTCCACCCCTCCGATGTACTGATCCACGGGCATCCATTTTTCGTCCGCATCCCTCGAAAAGGGCTCGCGGTCGTTTTTCGGATCGCAGTACCTCTGGAAATACCAGGAGGAATCCACGAACGTATCCATGGTGTCGGTTTCGCGCCTTGCCGGCCCCCCGCATTTGGGACACACGGTTTCCCGGAAGGTTTTCGAGGTATTGATGGGATTGCCCCCTGCAGCGAAATCCACGTCCCGGGGTAGCAGAACCGGAAGCTCATCTTCAGGAACCCCCACGGCCCCGCATTTTTCGCAGTACACCACCGGGATGGGGGTGCCCCAGTAGCGCTGGCGGGAAATCAGCCAGTCGCGCAGCTTGTATTGAACCGACAGATCGCCGTAGCCCTGTTCCCTGACAAATTCCGCTATTTTTTTGATCCCTTCGGTAGAGGGAATGCCGTCAAAGGGGCCGGAGTTCACCTGGATCCCAGGTTCCACGTATGCGCCTTTCATTCCCGTGCCGTCGTTGGGGCAGCCCTCATCGAGCCACTCCTCCACGAGTGCCTTCTGATCCGGCGATATCGCTTTTTCGACATCGGGCCGGATCACCACCTTGATGGGGATATTGTATTTTTTTGCGAACTCGAAATCGCGCTGGTCGTGTGCCGGAACCGCCATGATGCAGCCGGTTCCGTACTCCATGAGCACGAAATTGGCCGTGTACAGTTTGATCCGTTCTCCGGTGAGGGGATTGACTGCCTCGCGCCCGAGGAACACGCCCTCTTTTTCCCGGTCCTCTGCGGTTCGCACGTTTCTATCCTGTATCGCCACGCGATTGACGAACTCGCGCACCGCGTTCTCCTCCGGGGTTCCTTTCGACAGGGCGAGCGTCAGTGGATGCTCGGGAGCAAGCACCATGAAGGTCACCCCGTAAAGGGTATCGGGCCGGGTGGTGAAGATGGGGAGGTTTTCCTCCTCGCCCTCTCTCGGATCGGCCAGTTTGAAATTCACCATGCATCCCTCGCTCCGTCCGATCCAGTTTTTCTGCATGATGCGGACGTGTTCCGGCCACCCGTCGAGATTGTCCAGCTCCCGGAGCAGTTCCTCCGCGTAATCGGTTATCTTGAAAAACCACTGGGTGAGCTGTCGCAGTTCCACGGTGGTTTCGGTGTGTCTCCAGCATTTCCCGTCGATCACCTGTTCGTTTGCCAGAACGCTGTTGCAATCCGGGCACCAGTTCACAGCGGCTTCCCGGCGATAGGCCAGGCCCCGCTCGAACATCCTCGAGAAGATCAGCTGGTTCCACTTGAAGTAATCCGGGTAGCAGGTGGCGAGGAACCGGTCCCAGTCGTAGGAATATCCCATCCGTTTCAAGCTCCGGATCATGCCCTCGATGCAGTTTTGCGTAAATTCCGCGGGATCGAGGGGCTTTCCCTCTTCCCGTGCCGCCTTGATGGCCGCGTTTTCAGCGGGCAGCCCGAAGGCGTCGAATCCCATGGGGTAAAGCACCTGATGGCCCTTCATTCGCATGAACCGCGCGATCCCGTCCCCGATGGAATAATTTCGCACGTGCCCCATGTGGATCTTGCCGCTCGGGTAGGGAAACATCTCGAGCACGTAATATTTCGGACGCGGATCCTCCGGCGTGGTCCGGAAGAGATTCTTCTCCTCCCAGAAGGCCTGCCATTTCGGCTCGATTTCTCCGAACGGATAGAACAGCTCGTCAGTCACCGCATTCTTCCCCTTTGCTCGAATAAAAAAGAGAAAATCTTCCCTTGAGTGTAAGAAAAGGAATTAAAGGAAAACCGGAGTCCGGATGGCAACCATTATTTTCGTTCCAAATCGGGGTCATCCAAATCGTGGTCAGACGCGCTCACAAAATCGGGGTCAGACGCGCTCATTTGCTCGATTTTTTCTTCAGCCGGATTGCTCTGAAATCTGAGCTGTTACATCTTCACATCGATCCGCACGGTTTTTCCAACTTCCAGCTTGCTGTTTTTCCTCATGGTTTTGCCCTTCTCATCACGGAAGCTCACGGTGTGTTCACCCGGATCGACACGGAAGAACGAATAAAACCCGGTGCCGTCCGTTAGGGCCGGTTCCACTCCGTCAAGGGTCACCAAAACGTCCTCCAGCCACTTGCCCGATTGATCCGTGACCCGGCCGATGATGGAACCGTAAACCGGATCGTCCTTCCAGGGTCGAGCCGGGAGATCCACCGGTTCCGGGAAGATCTCCTTCTTCAAACGCTCGAAGTATTGTTTCCGTGTGACCGTTTTGTCATTGGTCAGCCCTCCCCAGGCATAGAGCATCACGCCGTCCGCACCCATTTCGATGGCCTGGCGAATCTGGGCAAAACCGTCCTCCACGGTATTCAGGTAAACCCCGGGTCCGATAATGGCGTGGCGATCCCACCGGGTTCGAACGGCCAGATCGGTGTAATCGGGAAACCGGTCCGGCTGGGTTTTGTGACGGGAGTAGTTCATCACGCAATTCAGATCCAAAGCCCCCTCCTTCATGAACCGGACCCAATCCTGCTGGGCCTTCATTCGTGGGGTTCCGGAACGCCATTTCCACGGATCGGTCTCGAGTCCCCAGTTGAGGGTGGCGGCACTGACCAGGCAGTCCGGGTTGACCTCCGTAACCTCGGCATACACCCGTCGGACCGTATTTGCCACCTGCTGCCTTCGCCATGCCTGCCACATGGGGTTGTCACCCGCGGGTTTGCCCTGGAAGCCGGTTTTTTTCCTGAACCGCTCGAGGCTCACCTTGTTATATCCCCAGTCCCCCTCGTATTCCGGGTACCTCACATAATCGTGATGAATCCCGTCGATATCGTATTTTTCCGCAAGGTTGCGAAAAACCCGGGCGGTCCATTCTTCAGTCATGGGGTGGCCGGGATCGGCGAACATGGTGGAATCCTTGTTGTCTTTTCCGTCCGCGGTGAGCATGATGGTTTCGGGGTGTTTTTTGAACATGTGACCCTCGGGAAATTCCCCCATGCTTTTCCTCCAGAGCCGGAACGTCACCAGCCAGGCATGGACCTCGATGTAGCGTTTTCCGTCCGAGGTATCGTGACACAGATCGATCAGGTACTGGAGCGGATCGAAGTCCCCGCCCCCCTTGATATTGGATGCCCGCGGTTCGAATCCCTTGATGTAATAGGCGTCACCCACCTTTCTGACTTCCGGAAAGATCGCGTTCAGATTGGACGCCCGGACCGTATCCACCAGTTCTTTGCATTGCCCGGGATTCAGAATCCCGTCTCCCCAGGAAGCGATCCAGATCCCGCGAAGCATGGGTCGTGATGGCGGCGGAGGGATCATTTTTTCTTCGGTTTCACCCGTGACGGGCTTTTCCGCCGTTTCATTCACCGCGAATCCCGAAGCAACCAGAAATACCAGACACCCGACAATAACCAGTTTCCCCAATCGATTCTTCATAACGCGCCTCCTGAAATTTGGTTGAAGATAAAGGACCATACCGGGAAAGGGATCGAGGGGACAACCATTATTTATTATATATGGGGAAGAAGCAAAGAGGGGGGCGGTAAGCGGTGAGCGGGGAGCGGTAATCTTAAAGAAAGATACATTTGATTTACGATCAACGATCAACGATGTACGATTTTCGAAGTATTTGTAATTTATAGTTCGCACATCACAAATCGTTGATCCTTGTTCTTAAATCAATCCTGTCTCCGATGTATCAAAAAAATCCAAATCATATAGAGGCGCGATTTGAGAAATCCCATGAGATTCGGTTCATCCTCGGCGCCTACGCGGGAGAATATATTATAGCAAAACAAAGACATGTTTCAACCGAAGGCTCCAAAATGTTCAAACTTTTATTGACCCGAATATGAGCATGGGTTTATCTTCATTTCATGGAACGTGAGGAAAGAACAGATCTTCATGTAACTTTACGATATGAAAGGGAGAGTTATTTGAACACTTCAGGGCGATTGACCCCCAATTTCTTTAACTTGACTTCATTCATGAGGTATCATAAAGATGATAAACATTGGTTTTGGAACTATACCATATGTTTGTATGGAATACAATAAATATGTATTCTTCGATATTTTTTCTACTAGATTATGACAATATTCGGTTTAGGTCAAAGAGGCAAAAACCTTTAAATGAAATGATCGAAGATATCGTAAGACTATTAGATACTGAAATACTCTCGCAATTTAAAAGAGCACAAATCCGCTTGTATGGTGGTTGGTATTCTAAGAATACAATGACAAAACTTGCACAAAATATCTTTATAGAATTGATAAATTATTTTCCGAATACATTAAGGATTATACATGATGGACATGAACATAGAATCATCCTTAACGTTGAGTTAATTTATGGTACTGCAATCGAACCGCGCTTTCATTTATTGAATACCTACCGAGAAAAATCTTATCCCAAAACTATACGTTGCCGTCATCCTCATGATATCGGATGCTTAAATAATAATTGTTCTGCCCTTCCACTCTATAAAGCATTCAAGAATAAGGAATGTAATAATAGAAGTTGTGTTCATCCTCTGGATTCGCTTTTATATATAAGTGAACAAAAACTTGTCGATACAATGATTGCCTTAGATCTTGTCCATTTTTCTTTAATGGGAAATAAAATTATATGTCTTGTCAGTTCAGATGAGGATTTCTGGCCAAGTATCCGATCTGCAATGTACTATGGTTCTAAAATTATTTTAATCCAAACTCTTAAAAATAATTCTGCCCCGTTGTATTATTATAAGGATTATGTTGACTACTTTAGTGAAATAACAATTTGAGGGATATACATTATGCAATTTGATGAATTCCAGAGAATAGTTAAAACTTTTGCATATTGTCCGGAAGATGTATGTGTTGAACCAGGTAAAGTCTTCCTACAGTTACATGATGAAATAATTGAGGTTGATTTAATATATAATAACGATCAAGATCTAGTAGTAATAGACAATGGCGTTAATACTACTCCAAAAAACTGGATAGTACAACGCCTTGCAAAGATTGAGATACTTGCAGGCAGGATTCAAGATATGGCAAGTAATAAGTCACCTTTATTTGTTGATACTAGCGGTTCCATTTCAAAGACAATAGAGGGAGGCGAAGAGACAAATGAGACTATCGTTGATAATGTACTTTCATCAGTTGTCGAATGTTTGAGTAATCGTATTCCAGGTGCTACTTCTGTTTTATACCTTACAGCTGCGGCTGGCGAAGGCAAAACGACAATTATACAGGAAATTGCAAGGTATCAAGCATCTGCTTTTAAAAAAAGAGATGCAAACTGGCTTCTTATCCCAATAGAACTAGGAGGTAGGCGAATTATACGACTTGATGATCATATTGTAGGTTCTCTTGCAAATACCTTTCGTTTTCCATATTTATACTATGGAACATTCCTTGAATTGGTTAAAATGGGCGTGATTGTTCCAGCACTTGATGGATTTGAAGAAATGTTTGTTGAAAATGCAACAAGAGATGTACTTTCTGCACTTGGGAGCTTACTAAATTCTCTTGGATCAAAGGGTAACTTACTTATTGCAGCAAGGAATGCCTATTTCGAATATCATGGTTGGGAAACCCAATCGCGATTATTTGATAGTATAGATAAGGATATACATGCGCTATTCTCACGCATCAAGATCAATTCATGGGAAATGAGACAATTTTGTGAGTATGGATCAAAAAGAGGTTTTCAATCCCCTCAAAAGCTATATGAACAAATTAAAAAATCACTTGGAGATGACCATCCAATACTTACTAGACCTGTATTGGTTGAACAGTTATTCACAGTTGCTCAAAATTCAGAGATCGATTCACTTCAAAAGGTACTTCGAAGCGGATCACAGGATTATTTCACAAATTTCATAAGAGCAATTATCGAGAGAGAAGCTAAGCAAAAATGGATTGATGTTGTCGGTATCTCTGACAATGTTGCAAAACCACTAATGTCCATCGATCAACATTGTGATCTTCTTTCCGATATTGCGCTTGAAATGTGGAGGGATGGAGTAGATCATATATCAGAAGATATGCTTGATACTATAACTGAGATCTTCTGTTCTCAATTTTCTGATGTTAGTATAAACAGACAAATTCGAGAGAGAGTAAAGGATCATGCGCTTCTGAAACTCCCCATTAAAAATGCAAAATATTATACTTTTGATCATGAAGAGTTTAAAAATTATTTTCTAGGTTGGGCAATCGGAAAGCTAATATGCAGAAATGATGATAATACCTTACGAACGGTATTACGGGTTGGCCCGATACCACCACAGTCTCTTGAGACTATAGACGAATTCATAAAAAAAGATAATTCTATTGATTCCGATATTGTAATATATCTTAATCGTATTATCGCTGTGGAAGGACCGACATCCTACTGTCGTGAGAATGTTGGTGGAATATTGTCACGATTATTAGCAAGAATTAAAGGTACAAAAATTGTTGTTAATCGTATGATTTTTCCAGCAAGATCTTTAAATAATGCGGATTTTGAAAAGATAGAGTTTATTGATTGTTATTTTCAACCTATGGTATTTCATGAAAATCAGTTTAAGGAATGCAACTTCACAAATTGTATTTTTGAGAGAATTGAGCTAACTGCACATGATATCTCAGTTGCCAATGATTGTAGATTGAGGGATTGTGAAATAAAATGTTTATTTGATGATAATATTAAAGATATATATGTTCCAGGGCAGATATCTCATCGAATGTTAAACATTGGATTTACCTCGAAAATGACAAAAAATGAACCAGATAGTCCTTTGCAGGAGCCTAAAACAGATCCTGAACTGTATGTGACAGAAAGGGCATTACGTGCCTTTCGAAGAGCTACTCAAGTAAACGAGAATACATTAAAGAATCGTCTTGGGAGACAAGGCAGTTTTTTTGTTCATTCGGTTTTGCCTAAGCTTCAGAATAATGGAATATTTGAAGAAGTTGGTTATCGTGGTTCCGGTCAACAACGAAGATTCCGCCTCGGAACTCCCATGAGCCAGATTCAGGAGTGTCTCCAGAATTGTAGTGGGAAGTTTGATAGATTCGTACATCTCTTACATAGCAAGATTAAGAAATAGAGTTGGTTTGTCTAAAACGCCAAAATTCTGATTCGCTACACCTTAAAATAAAGTGATACATCTGGGATTTGGGGATCAGCCTGGAGATTTTGTAATATTAGAATCGAAGGGATCAGAGAGAAATCTGCCTTATGCACACTCATTTTCATCTTTTGTTCGAATCGTGAATATCGCGGATCGCTGTCTGAGGGATAAAACCGATCTTATTTTGTGACGTTGGAGATTTTTCGAACCGGGCGGATCGGATCTTTGACAACAACTGAAATTTCCTGTCAGGCACGGGTCAATTTATCCGCCTGTTCAATGGCATCTCTGACAAAGGCGTTGAGGCTTTTGCCGGATCTTCGAGCCGCCATCGTTGCGCGTCGATGAAGATCAGTGGGAATCCGCACCTGGAATTTCCCTGAAAAAGGACGCTGGGGATCCCGGTTCATCTTCCTGCAGGCTTTGATATATTCCTCTATGGATGGTACCACAATTAAAGGAAAAGATTAATGCATCAACGCTCCTTATCGTCTCCCGCCTCCGCTCCCCCGGCCTCTTCCTCTTCCGTCGCGAGGCCCCTTTCTCTGTCCCCTGCCTGAGCCGCGCCCCATCCCTCTTCCCGCAGCCCTCATCATTCCTCTAGCCATTCCCACGTTCTGATCGGGAGCCACCCGGCTTTCTTCGGGATAAATCGCTTTTTGAGGGCAGGATTGTGCGCACATGCCGCAGTCCACACAATTACTGTTTATCACGGCTTTGCCATCCTGCATTTCTATGGCGCCAACCGGACAAACACTGAGGCAAACGGCGCAACCGACGCATTTTTCTTTGTCTACCTGGAACATGGGACGTCCTCCTTATTTTGACATATCGTTATATCGTATTATTAAAATAATATGATACATCATGTTAAAATTTTTTACTTTTTCAGGATTTCGATGATATCTCTGACTTTCTTTTCAACAACACTGTAACAGGTTCTGACGCCTTCTTTACGAGACACCACGATTCCCCTGTTCTTTAATATCCCCAAATGCTGGGAAACCGTCGCTTGGGGGATACCCAGAATTTCCATGACCTCTGTTACATTACATTCGTCATGCATAAGGTTCTCAACGATTTTCAAACGAACCGGATGCCCCAGTGCTTTCAACAATTGACTGTTTTTTTCATATTCCATACCTTTGTCTCTCAATTATATTGTATTATTCTAATAATGTGATGGTAGGAGGCTGTCAAATGTTTTTTACCCACCCCGGAACAATCGTTTTATCCCGAGCGGTTGCCACACAATCACGACGGTTATTGTTTAAGGGAAGGGCCGATCAGTTCGTCGACACGGACAAATCGATAGCCCCTGGTCTCGAGCTCGGTGAGGAGGGGCTCGAGCCTCAGGAAGAATTTATCCTTCCTCCCGGGTCCCGCTCCGATGTGCATGAGGAGGAGGAAACCGTTCAAACCGTCCGGATCGGCCTGCTCCTTCTCGAGGATCTTCTGATAGATGAAATCCGAGGAACGGAAGTTTTGATCCGCCTCCCCCGTGTAATCTGCGTTGGAATAGGAACCGGGGGAGTAATTGATGAGAATAAGTCCCATCTCCCCGCTCCAACGGGAGATGTCCTCGTTATACCACTCGTAGGGGGGAATCCAGTACCTGTTGACCCGGGGATCGACTCCGAAGCGTTCGAGGTGCCGGAGGGAGGCCTTGATGTCCCTGACAAAGTCGTCGCGTTCGACCAGGGTTTTGTCCCTGTCGTCCCAGGGGCAATAGAGGGGATGGGTGTCCGAGTGGATCCCCAGGTAGTGCCCCTCATCCACGATTCTTTGAATAAGGGGTTGGAATTCCACGGTACGGAAGAAATCCCCGGTGAAGAAAAACGAGGCCTTGATGTCTTTTTTTTCGAGAACGTCGAGGATGTGATCCCCGCCTTCGGCAAAGGAGCCGCCCGTGAATTCGAGGGCGATTTCCCGCCCGGTTCGAGGCCCCCTCTCGATGCCTCCCCGAACCCAGGAAAGGCCTTTGTTTTTGCCGGCGCAACCGGATCCAAACAGGAGGAACAGCCCTCCCAGAACGGTCAGGACAAACGGTCCGAATCTCATGATGCCCATCGTTTCAGCTCCTTGGTATTGGGATGATAGAAGGCCCCGATTTCAAAACCGGGGCCTTCCGAAGCGGTTTCACATTGATGCCGATCAGGGACTGGGAGGCGCCGACGGAGGTGCCATCTGTTTCTGAAAGGATGTCACGGCCTCCTTCATCTTCAGGATGGTATCGAGTTTCAGGTTGACGTTCCCCATCATTTTGCCCTGGTTCATGGTTCCAGAGAGCGTTATGGGAGGCAACTGGGCATCCAGGGCGGCCAGGGGATTCTGGCCGGAGCCGGACATCTGTGCGATCATGGCGAGCATGGGGCCCATGATGCCTTTGACCACTCCGAGGGGGTTGATGTCCACGTTCAGCTGCCCGGGCGAGGAGAAATCGGAAAATGCGGCCAGGGTGGTTGTTCCGGAGCCGCTCTTCAGTTGTTTGATGATCTGATCGATGGAAGTGCCAAGGGAGTAAACCAGGTTCTTGTCGACGATGGCCATTTCAAAGTTGAGCACGCCCCCGGGGATGAACATCGTGAGGCTCTGTGCGGCCATGGGATTATCGCTCGAGATCTGGACGCTCAGCTTATGGACGTTGACATCCCCCAGCTTTCTGACGTTTTCGCTGAGTTTGGCGTTTATCTTGACCTGGCTGGCCGGGTTATTGGCCATCATGGCCTGTTTGGCGGATTGTCGGATCAGCTCCAGGGCCTTTTTTTCATCCTTGATTTTATAGATCATAACGCCGTTGATCCCGGACACGCCCGGGGCAAAGAGGCTTCCTGCCATCTGGTCGCCCATGGTCTCCTTCTGGAGCTGCTGGTATTTCTTGACCTCCTGGATCTGCTCGGGTGTGAAGGCCCCGGAGTTCATGAAGCGATCGGTCATTTTGGTGCCGAATTCGGCAACGGCCTCGGAGTCTCCGGCATAGGAGAGTTTAACGGCGCCATCGGGGACCATTTTAATGAGGGTCGGGGAGGGAGGGGCCTTTTTGGGGGAAAAGAGGGAGGCCAGTTCGGATTGGGGTTTGGCCTCGAGCAGCATGGTGGGAAGGAGCCCCTCTTTTTTAACATCGGTTTTGAGGGAGAAGGTTTTGAGTTCCTGCAGCATTTTGAACGCGGCGTCCATCTGGGCTTCCATCTGTTTCTGCTGTGCCGCCATATTCTGCTGCCCGGTCTGCATCTGCTGCATCATGCTCATCTGGGCCTGGAATTCCTTGATCTTCTGTTTGATGTCCTCCTGGAAGAGGGACATGAGTTTTTCCACATCCGCGTAAACCATGGCATCGGTATCCATGGCGCCGGCGGCGAAGGATTTGACTTTGCCCCAGTATTCCACCCCCTTCATCACGGAGGATTGATCGTCGCCCGCGATAAGGGTCTGGTCGCGCACTGCGGTGAAGGAGCCCTTGGCCTGGATGCCCTGCTGGATTTTGGCGGCGTCCTTTACGGGAAGATAAAGCACCAGGGGATTGGGGTATTTCTTCGGGTTGAGGATGAGGATCATGGGGGAGCGGGCGGAATCGAGGCCCGCGAGTGTGGGATCTCCCATGTATTGCCCCACCATCATACGTACGGAGTTGGGGGGCATTTGAGGATTGATCCGGGAGGCCCAGTAATCGAGGTTTTCCAGGAGTGTATTCAGGTTTTTAATGCGAATATACCCCACGGTGTCCTCGAGTGCGATCGAGGATGGGAGTTGAATGGCCGGGAGACCGGTTTCTCCCATGAGGGTTACGGAAAGGCTGGCCAGGATCAGGATCAGAAGGATCCCGGTTTTCGTCTTTGGATTTCTCATCATAGAACATCTCCTTTTTTTTATTCAGAAGGGAGTTATCCCCACATCCGCTTTTTTTCTCACAGAACGCAAGTAATGTCTTTAAAGGAAAAACCTGGATAAAGCAACCAATTTTTCCTTTTATCGTTCCCCGGCGGTGTTTTCATTCCACAGTTCAAGGAGCCGGTCGTGGCAGCGTTTTGCGATAATCTGCCAGTCGAAACGGCGCTGTACATATTCACGTCCTTTTCGGGCCAGAAGGCTCCTCTTTTCGGGATTTCCGGCGAGCCGTCGAACGGCCCCGGGGAATTCATCGATCTCGCAAAGGAGGAGGGTGTCTTCCTCTTTCCCCGCCACGCCCCGAGCCCCGAGGGGTGTGGAAATCACGGGGAGCCCGGCAGCCAGGTAGTCGAACATCTTGAGGCTGGTGCCGGCGCCGCTGGTCATGGGATTCACCGCGAAATCCGCCGTTTTAAAGAGTTCGTTCCGGACCTTTTCATCCACCTCGAAGAAGAGCTTCACGTTACCGGGGCGATCGGGGATGTTCTTCACCACCCAGCAAACGCTTCCCACGAGAAAGAAAAGGACATCGGGAACTGCGGGGGCGATGCGCTCGATGAGAAGCCTTCCCGCCTCGACATTGGGCGGGTGGGCACTCCCGACAAAAAGGGCAACGGGAATCCCCGGGATCTCGAGATATTCACGCAGCTCCTTTCTCTCCTCTTTCGAGGGAGGAGTTATCCGGGTGGTATCGGTTCCGTTGGGAATGGTGGTCCACTTGTCGCCGATTCCGAAATCCCGGCAAAACGCGCGTCCCTCCTCGTCGGATACCGTGAATACGGCAGTGCTTTCCCTGACGGCCCGGCGTTCCACCCTTCCGGTGAACCACACGAAAAGCCTTCCCATAATCCCGGCAAGGGTCTGTTTTTTCAGAAGGCTTTCATAATTTAAGGACTCGTAAATCCTGATTTTGTTCCTGAATGGAGAAATTAATTTCCACTGATAGGGATGCACGGACACGAGGATATCGTTGTAACGGGCCGCCTGGCGGATTTCTCTTTTCATGAGCGGATTTCGGTGAGCAAAGAAAATCCCCAGCACGTCATCCACGGTATAGTGAAGGAGGCGCCCCAGGAGGCTCTCGATAAGCCGCCTCCAGAATCCCTTGGGTATGGCCGTCTGGATAAATCGCTCCCCCAGCCGGGTTTCCTCGATATCTCCGGATTCCTTGTGGAGACAGAGGTAGTAAACCGGAATAAAGCGGGACAGCTCACGGTAAAGGCTGAGAATGCGATATTGCCCCCCATGCCTGGGGGGAAGAACCGTAAAATCGTTGATGACTGTAACGTGAGGTTTTTCCAGCTCGGAAATGGCCCGGTGAACCCGCCCGGCCAGGTTTTTCCAGTGAAAGCCGGTTTCCACCTTGTTCCGGCCGTGAAAGGAGAGGCGACGTCTGAGCCCGGGATCCTCGAGCAACTGCCTGAGGGCGCCGGTGAATCCCTCCGGTTCGACGACGATCATTTCCTGGTAATTGACAAAGGGGATGCCCCGGGCCCCGATCGGGGTGGAAACGACCGGGAGTCCGGCGGAGAGGTAATCGAACATCTTGAGGTTTGTTCCCGAGCCGGAAAACATGGGATTGAGGGCAACGTCAACGGCCTTCAAAAGGAGAATTTTATCCTCATCCGAAACCCGGCCGAGGAGGCGGGCGTTCGGGGTTTCCCTGCCCTCGAAATGCCGGGACACCCCCCCGGCCAGGATAAAAGAGGCTTGGGGCAGGGCGGGAGCGAGCGTTTCGAGGATGTATTTTACGGCCCTGATATTCGGGGGGTGAGCACTTCCGAAAAAGAGAAGTGCGCTTTCCTCCCCCAGGCCGAGTTTTTCGCGGGCCTTTGCCTTTTCCTCCGGGGCGGCCGGAAGGATCTCATCCGGATCCACGCCATTGGGAACGAGGAGGATCTTCCTTAAACTGATGCCGTAGAGGTTGGAGAAACGGAGGCGATCCTCTGCGGATGTCGCAAATACGATATCGGCCCTGCGGCAGGCCCTTTTTTCCAGGCGACGCACCCATCTCGAGAGAAGCCACCCCACCGGGCCCTTTAGCATATCCTTTTGCAGATCATACTCCACGTTATAGGAGTTGTATATCAGGATTTGCCCCTCCCTGTTCGGGGCCAGGTTGAAGAGAAAGGGGGATTCGTGGATCACGATATCGGCGCCGGGCAGGAATTCATCGACTTTTGTTTTCAGGGAGCGATCGAGATACGAAGCGAGCATCACCACCACGGCGGAGCACTCGGGGAAGCGGCCAATCACGTTGAAGAGGCGATGAAAAAAGAGATGTATTTTGTTTTTGGGGACGCGATGACCGGTCATGTTCGGGAAGTGGCATGCGGTCTCCGGTTCAACGAACAGGTGGGTGGGATTCACCATGTCGATATCGTAATGTTTCCGGAGAAAGCGGTAGATATGGAAATAGCGAAGTTCCCCCCCGCTTCTGGGAGGGGTCATGGCGGGGAAGAAGTTGATGGCCAGTATTTTCTTTCGTTTGGTCGCCATGTTCACATTCGGGGAAAGATTTCCGTCTGATCTTCGGGGCCCTTTGTACTTCCCCGCTATTTCAGCGCCTTTATGGCATAATCCTGATATCCAAAGAGGAAATTGTTCAATTTGTGAAAATTCTCATCGATGCGTTTCTGTTTTCCGGTCACGGAGAGCTGTTTCCATCCTTCCACGGGAGAACGCAGGATCACTTCCGCCTCCCGGAAACCGACCTCGAGGAGGAGGAACCGAACCAGCGGGGCTGGAAGGGGTTTGTTGTGGGTGTAATCCATATAGAACCACCGGAGGGCATAAACGGATTCGGGATTGACGGTTTCCACCACGAAGATCCCGTCGGGACGCAGCTTCCTTTTGGCATGGTCGAAAAAATCGAACAAACCGCGGATGGAAAGGTGTTCGATGACCTGGAGGGAAATGATCCCGCGAAGGGAATCGTCCTCGAGGGCCCCGAGGTATTCGAGTGCATCGGACATTTTCACGTTGAGGCCCCGCTCTTCACAATGCCGCACCATATCGAGGTTGTTGTCAACGCCGCGGCAGGGAATGCCCTCTTCCTTCATGAGGGAGAGCATTTCGCCCCTCCCGCACCCCACATCCAGGTAAAAACCCTTTTCATCGGAGAGGGAGGCGTGATGTGAGGATAACATCTCCCGGTAGAAATGCTGCCTCTCGCTGATGGCATCGTGGGTGCCGCGGTACTTTTCTTCGAGGTTGAAGTAGATCGTGTCGTCGATGCTGTTTTCCTGGTTGAATTTTCTGAAGATGTTTTTCGGGGTGAACTCCTCCTCGATGCGGCCCTGAAGGAGCTGGAAGGTTTCCCCGATTCGTTCCATCATGAGGTTCCTTTCCCAGTCGAGTCGATCGACCAGGGATTTTTTCACATCTTCCAGAATGGTGTAATGGGATTTTTTTTCATCATCGATGCGATTGTGGAGATTTTCCACCTGGCTGGTGATGTGTTCGTATATGGCCCCCTTGTCGCATTCGAGGGACTGGTGGACCTCCCGGTTGACCTCATCGATGGTTTTCCTGATTTCGCCGATATTCTCCTCGATGAACCGATAGAGGTTTTTCTTTTCCGTTTCCAGCGCTTTTTCGAAATAGACCTTTTCTTCTTCAAGTATGGAATAGAGGGATTTCTTTTCGTCGTCGAGCCGCGTGTGGAGGTTCTGAACTTCTTTGGTAAAATGTGTGTAAAGGGAGGTCTTTTCGCCTTCCCAATCCTGTTTGATCCGGGAGATTTGCTCCTGCTGCTGATCGATCGAATCCCGGATTTTCGTGTTCTCCTCCCGGATTTCCTTTCTCAGATCATCTTCCGCTTTCGAAACGCGGTTTCCCATCCGATCCAGGGCGGCTCTTAACGCCTCCAGATCCCCGGAGAGATTTTCCAGCCGGCGCCCGATATTCTGAAGGTGCTGAACCGCATCCCGGGTCTTCCAGGCCTGGGCGTTCACCACTTCCGTCACGGCACGGTTGAATTCCACCTGGAGCTGGGTGTAAGTGCGCATCATGCGCTGGATGATCCGCTTGAACAGGCGAAGCCTGGTTCCGTGCGGGACAATCGAGGGGTCCTTGCTGTGGTGAACCAGGGCCAGTTGCTGGAAGAACTCCTCTGTGAGATTACGGAGTTCGGAGAGGTCGGCCCCGTCGTTTCCACCCGCTTTTTCCTGCGAGATCCTTCGCTTCAGTCGGGAAAGGATCTCCTCTTCCCTGACATTTTCAAAATCAGCCATTTTTCCTGCTTTCCCTAATCGAGTTCCATCCGGATACAACTCACCACAATACCAAGATCTCTCTGATCCCTGCCCGAGTAATCGGAGGGTTTCCAGGATTTATTCAGGGAAACGTTCATCAGAACCAGTTCCCCCTTCAAAGAGCCGGGCATGGGGATGCGTATGGTGTGGGGATCGGTGCGGCGGATCTGGAACTCCCCCAGATTTTCCCCCCGTACCAAAATTTTCCCGGTTATGGGGTCTGAATCGATATCTGGCTTGGGACATGAAACTTCAAGGACCAATGTATCCCCTTCGAGCCGGATGAAAAAGGCGAATTCACGATCCGTCCAACGGACATATCCCTCCCCCGAGGATTCGCAGTCATACCACCCCTTGCAGAGGAATTTTTGAAAGGAGGGCCCCATGAACAGTTCCGGAGAGGCGTCCCTGAAGATGTCGTTTATGAGCTGGCGCGCTTCGGGCTGGGGCACGTGCTTCTTCCGATGCTCGATGGCGGGATAACATTTCGCCACTCCCGTAAATTTGAAGTCCCCCGAGGGAACCACGGAAAAGGAAAAGATTTTATCCGCCCAGTCATAACACTCGTAGATGTGGTAATCAAAGGCATGAGCGGCCGCCGTAAGGGTGTACTCTCCATACCCGATATCGAGTTTCAGGGAAAATTCGATCTCGAGGGTGTCGCCCGAGGAGTAATTGCCGAGATCGCAATCCAGCATATACGAGTTGGTGCCGAAGACTTCATTTCCCAACCTGTCTTTTATGAGAAAACCGATGGTGGGTCGCTCCACGGCTCCCAGAAAAAAGACCCTGACGTAGATCCGGACCTGCTGCCCGGAAAAAACCGCGGTGACAGCTTCACCCTCCTCCGTGAGAAGGCCCGCCGCCGTGATGACAGCCATGAAATTGCCGGAATGGCGGACAGCCGCGTGCCTGTTTGCGGCAGGCACCCGCTCGATATGAAAAGAGGTTTCCCGGCTCTCCCTCTGGGAAACAAGGGCGTTGTAATGATCCAGGATTTCATCCGGCTCTCCCCTGGATACGATCTCTCCCTGGTCGATCAGGATGGCCTCCTGGCAGAGGATCCTCACGGCGCCCGGGTCGTGAGAAACAAAAAGGAGGGAGGAACCGGTTTCGTGGATTTCCCGGATGCGACGGATACATTTCTGCTGGAAATGGATATCGCCGACGCTCAGGGCCTCATCCACGATCAGGATCTCCGGATCCACACTGGCCACCACGGAGAAACCGAGCCGGACATACATCCCGGAGGAATAGGTACGGAGGGGACGGTCGATGAACTCGCCCAGCTCGCTGAAGGCAATAATCCCGGGTATCTTTTCGTCCAGCTCCTCATCGGTGAGGCCGAGGAGCTTCCCATTCATGCGGATATTCTGGCGACCTGTGAATTCGGGGTGAAATCCCATTCCCAGCTCGAGCAGAGCGGCGACCTTTCCCCTGACGCGGATCCGCCCGCTGCTCGGTTTCGAGGTGCCTGAGACGATTTTCAGGAGGGTGCTTTTGCCGGCCCCGTTCGCCCCGATAATTCCCACGGCGACCCCCCGGGGAATCGTGAAAGAAACCTGCCGGAGGGCCCAGAAGTCGCGATGACGCTTCCTTGTAAACGGAGATATCCAGTCAAGGATACGATCCACCGGGCGGGCGTAAATCTTGTAGCATTTCGAAAGATTAATAACCTCGATGGCTGTTTCAGGCATTGATCCCGTGTTCCTCAGGGGCATTCCAACTCATTTCGAGAGATTACCGGGTCTCCTTTTTCACGCTGGGAATGATTTCCAGTTCCCGGTCCCCCCGGGCGTTCACGGCCCGTACAGGAATCACCTGAGTTCCGTCAGGAAGGGAAAAGCGAATGCTGAAAGTGCCATCCTGCCGCAATTCGACCTCTTTTCCCTGGACCGTGACAGAGGCGTCCGGTTCCGTTGCCCCGTAAATGATAAGGTCCGCATTCACCGTGAGCCGGAAATCCTTATCCCGCCCCCGGGGAAGCCTCGACACCTGCCCGGAGGACATTCTGTCGCTCGAGCCGGACGATTCCACCCGGGCCCGAATGCGGCTGGAAAGCGATTGTGCGATGCCTTCCGAACCCTTTTCTTCCATAGACTCGAGGCCTCCGGAAAGGCGCAGGATCTCCTCTGTTTGTTCTCTGGAAACCTGCATCCACTTTTCATCGGCGAAAGGGGAAACCGTGGCCGGGGGCGTGGCAATCGCGTTGGATCTTGCCAGGGTGACGAACGTCCCGGCTTCCGGATCATAGTAACCCAGATCCACACACCATGAACGGTTCAGCTCGGGCATCCGGAGATACCAGTTGATGGCGTAATCGTTGACGATAACGTCATAATGCCGGTGGGCGTTGTCTCCATCGAAATCCACGTCGGTAATATCATAGACCCGGAGGACGAGGGTTTTCTGGTGTTCGCCTCTCAGAAGATTATGGAACGAGCGGGTGGCGTCATTGATTTCCCAGTATGCAAAGACCCATTCCGGATCGCGCACAAGCAGGACCACCCTGGTATCGCCATAACCGATGGGCAGTTCCCGGGAAGGTGCGGCGAATCTGTGTTTGATCCCACTTTCCGGTGGTTTGACCTCGAACTTGGAGGATTCGACGCTCATCACATCCTGAGACGGGGTTGCCTTGACGGAAACGGGCTCAGTCGCCTGTGATTTGCGGGAGGTTTTCTTCCGTGTTGATCTGGGGGGTGCTTTTTCAGGGGTCTTGCGGATTCCGGGGGTGGTTTTTTTCTTTTTCCCGGCTTTCCTCCCGGTTGCGGTTTTTCTTTTTGCCGGGGCGCTTTTGACTTTTGTGGCGCGCTTTTCGGGAGTCGAGCCCTTTTTTGCGGTTTTCCGCTTCTTCGCGGGGCCGGTTTTTTTCTTTTTATCAACACTTTCCGGGGAAGAGGCGGTTTTCTTCTTTCCCTCAGTGGTCTTTTTCGCCATTTTCTTCACAACCTTCCTTATCTGATTTTTTATTTCATAAGAATCGAGAGGTGTATTTCTCTAAATTAAACAGCCCGGGCAAGGGAAAAATTCGCCCGAAGGAGGATAACGTCACCGCCGGGGTATAAAACGGGGCAAAGGCGACATCACCTGGACTTGGGAGCAGTGGATGTTTGCCCTGAGGCGGGGGTGGGGGCGGCCTTCCCGGTTTGGTTTGAAATAGAATGCCCCCGCGACGATTTCTTCAACTCATGCTCGGTTCGTTTATCCGTGGGCAACTCCGCCAGGAGTTTTCCAAGGCACTTGTTCATGGCGATAAACTCGGTATGCCAGTTCACCTGGAGCTTGGAAAACTGGGCCTCGGAAAGTGTTTTCAAATGTTGAAGGCTGACCGAATCGCACAAAACCTCCAGGATGCCGTCGGGATCCGGGAGATAACTGCCCATCATTTCCGCGAACTTGAAATGCTTGAAGGAAAGAAGCGCCACCATCTGGTTATAGGCGATTTCCTCATTGGGCAGGATTTTCTTGTTATGCAATCCCTCCGAGAACGTTTTGAAGAAATCCGACCAGAGCCGGGTATAATCCTTGCACAGACGGATCCGCTCCTCGAGATTCATAAATGGTTTGCCTGATGCCATGTTACCTTGTTTAAACCCCTTTTAATGCTTTTTGAAAAGATTGAGAGAATAAAATATGTAAAGGACAAAAAGAACGATTGTCAGGATAACGAGAAGCTCCACCCGGTGAATATAGTTCAGAGACAGGTTTTTGAGAAACCCTATCTTTAGAAAGTCCATGACTCACTCCTCTTAGGTGAAACGACTTTATCTTCCCTCAGTGAATGCTGACCAGTCGCATCTTCTGTTCCCTGTTCAGAAACGTCTTCTGAATCTCAGAGCGCTTTCCCTTGGCCCTGTCGATATAACCATACGCCTTCTCGATGATTTCCCGCCTTGATGTGGGCTCGTATTCGTCCAGGATGATCAATTTGTCGAAATAGATGGAGGCAAGCCGGATATCGTTCAACATATCCATGAAGAGCTGATGCACCGCATGGGCGTTTTTCGGAGACTCGAGAAGCTTCCCGCGATGATACAGATCCGTGACCTCCTTTCGAAACTCATCCGGCTTGATCTTGGAAGCAATGCTGATGTAGTGTCCCTCACCCTGCGGCCCCTTGGTGAACGAATAAAGGGTATCGGGATTCAACCTGAGGACCGGATCAAACTGGTTCATGAGATCGCTCAAATCCCTGAGGATGAGGTCCACCTTGCTCGCATAGGATTCCATCTCGAGCCGGTTATCCACTTCATCCAGGTTTTTGATGACGATTTTGAGATCCCGGTAGGATTGGGAGAAATGCCCCTTATCGTAGTCGATCCCGGCATACCGGATATGTCGTTCAGCGGACTCGAGGAGATCGGGGGCGAAATCGACGGCCATGGTTTCTTTCTGGCGGGCCAGGCGTTTTCTCTGGATCGCGAGGAGCTTATCCAGGACCTCCGGAGTGGAAGAAACGACCTTTTCCAGGTCGGCATCGAGTTTGTCCAGCCTCGAGCTCAGGAGATCATACTTTTCCTCCGTGTAGTTTTCCTCCACGTCAGCCAGTTCGCGGTAGATTGACTTGGCATCCTTTGTCTGGAAGTAATTGGCGCCGGAGTGCATGGCATGGTCCATTCCCGAGTTGATGGCATCGACGCGTTCCTCGAACGACTGCTTCTTTGCCTGCTTCACGACCTTCCGCGCCTCCAGGGTGGCTTTATCGGCATAGGAGGAGGAGGAGAAGTGATCGCCCCTCTCGATGGCCTGCCTGGCCATTTTGGCATCCACGATGGCCTGGGAAAGAAGCGAGTAATTGTATTTCCAACCGTCGTAGCTTTTGGCTTCGTTTATGGCGGCTTCAGCGGTATTGACGTTTTTGTAAAGGGCGTCCCGGGCCTTCTGAACGGCACGGAGGGCGACATTTTTCCCCTCGATGTAATTCCCGCTTTCAAACAGGTTCTGTGCCGTTGCATAAAAGCGTTTGGCTTCATCGGTGATTTCCGCGGCATAGTTGAGGGACCCGGCCTCTTCCGCTTTGCTAATGGCGGACTGGGCCTCTGCGAGGATTTCCTGACACCAGATCCGTGCGGAGTTTTCGGAGGCCTTTTTCGCCACCTCGGAGGCCTCGAGGGCGATCTCGAGGGCGGGTTTTAAACGACGTGATCTGAGGGCCTCCTGCGACTCGTTCAGGAGACTTTCCGCCCGTTCCAGCTCGCTTTTCTGGTACTCCCGGGTTCGATAATTTTCCGCCTCGCTGATTTCCCGCCGGGCGTTGTTCATGTTTTCCACGGCCTTCTGGGCGAGCTTCTGGGTGGTCAGATCCAGCTGGGCACGGGTTTCAGACGCCTTTCGGACGGCTTCCTTGTACTGCTTGTCTTTCATCAGATCCTTCGCCTGTTCCAGGAGCGTCCGGGTGCGATCCAGCTCCTCGGAGGCATACTCCCTGGCCCCGTCCGTTTCCCGCTTGGTAACCTCGCTGGCCAGTTCCATGACCGCGTTGTGGGCCACCACGTGATACGTTTCGTTGAGGACGTACTCGGAAGCCTGTTTGATTTCTCCGGCGAGCTCGATCGCCTTGCGATACTTGCGTTTTTCCTGCTGAAGCCGGGCGATCCCGAGGGTATAAGTGGCGTTGTTGAGGATATCATCGAGTTCCTGTTTCATTGCGGCCTTGTTCTGCTCGAACTTGAGATCGAGACCGGACAGGCCTTCGACATCGGGTCCGACGATGAAAATGTCGGCCATTTTGTCGAAGACGTTCCGTGAGATATCGAGGGTTTCAGCTGCGTTTCTCATGGCATCGAGGGCCAGGTCGTTAAAGGCGGAACGGATTTTTTCGCCTTCCCGGAGTCCGGCCAGGCATTCTTCCTCCGCCTCTTCGAATTGTTCCTGCTGAAATTTGTCGCGGGCCTTCTGGAGGTGATCCTCGATCACTTCCACGCGTCCGGGCAGGTACTGCCGGGCGCCTCCCTCATCCAGGGAATCGATTTCCTTCACCACGGTTTGAATCTTGGCTTCTGCGGATTTCAGTCGGGTGGTATGAATGAGTTTATCCACCTTGGGACCGAGAAACTTGGCGCTGTCCAGGACTTTATCGTATTTTTTCTGGTAATATTGTTCCAGGATGGCGTCAAAGGACTCGTTACAATTCTGGAGGAGATCCTTGGCATAGATGGGAGCGCCTTTGTTCACGGCGTCGGCCAGTCCGTCCTCGATTTTGGTGATCTGTTCCTGGGCCATTTTGCCCTTGGTGGCGGTGATCCCTTCCTCGCACTTTCGAATGGCCTCGTCGGCCAGGTTGAGGGCTCCCTGGTAATCGCGGTCCACGTTGATGTGTTTTTCGATGGTCCGGAGGGTATCCTGAACATTGATGACGTAATTGGGAGCATATTCCTCGGCGCCGACGTCTTTCATCTCCCTGAATTTGAGTTGGGCCATCTGCTGTTTGTTTTTGGCTTCGGTCAAAAGTTGCGCCAGGAGGGTTTCCACCTCGGATTTCAGCTGGTCGCACACACTGATGACATCGTCCCATTTGTTTTTGCTGTGTTTTTCCTGGGCCTTGGTATAGAGTTCCTTGATGCCGTTATAGCGCTGTTGATCGATCTGGACGCCATTATTGCGATCGGCCACGGCAAGGGCTTCCTTGGCCTCGGTCAGGCGTTGTGCGGCGAGTTTTTTCCGGCTGTTTTCGAGAGTTTGCTTGGCCTTTTCAACCGCCCTGCCGGCACGCTCGAGGGCCTGCTTGTATTTTTTTTCCGAGACGAGACGCTCCGCCTCCTCGATCTGTTTTTTGGTATCCTCGTAATTTTCCGGCTCCAGGCGCTGGGCTTCTCTCTTTTCCGCGTCCAAAAGGAGCTTACGGGATTTATTGAGAGAGAGATTGGCCCTCTGCTTCGAACACCCGCCCCCCAGCACCAGGGCTGTTGCGATGACGACCAGGTAGGGCAACATCCCCCAACGCACGGAAGATCCGGAAATCGATGCGCGCGGTAGGCTATCTCGTTTCATCTAGACGTACCTGCCTTTCTTCCGAATTTAATCCCCTAGGGCACCCGTCCATAAAGCTTCGAATCTTCAGATTCCGTTCACCATGTCAATAAGAGCCCTTATATATTCCTGAAGACCATTATGATCGTCAATAACAAAGTTCCCCCCTTCGGGAATGAAGGGGGACCTTTTCCCTTTTTTGCCCGGAAAAACCGGCCTCTCCGGCTTTATCGGTTCATCAGAATGTAAACAGCGCCGGCGATCAGGGCGACAAGAATGATGACGGTGATAACCATTCCTGAACCGCCCTTTTTTTTCTCCTCCTTTACCACACCCTTTTTCAGGGCTGCCATCGAGGTGTCTTTTCTCTCTTTCTTTCTCGGTTGATATCCCTCCGAGATCAGGTGAAAAGCACCCAGCACCTGGGTAATATGAATGAACACCTCGTGCCAGAGAATCAGCATATTCTGCCGGTCGGCCACGGGAAGACCCCGGATATGATTGACGGAAATCGCCTGGCGGAGAAGGGCTGTAACCTTCTCCGGCTCGTATTTGAACTGATGAGAGTCGATCTTATCCGCAAGAACCCGCAGAAATTTGGACGTCTGACTTTTCACCTCCAGGAACTTATATTCCATGTCCGATGATATCGCATCGGTGGTAAAGGCCAGACCCAGAAACTTCTTTACCTGAAGCCATAGTCCATGCAGTTTCTTGAGATCATCGAATATTTCTTGTGCATCCTTCGGCTTTATCAAAAGAAGTCTCCCATACGCCCCTCATCGTAATACGCTCCCTTGTGACCACCGCGGCCCTCACCCGTAATTCCGGGCATCTCACCCCCAATGCCGCGGCCTGCGGCCGGGGTGGGGGTCGCCTGGGTGACGGGTTGAAAACCGTCCGGCAACGGGACATTGGGATAGGCAGGGGGCGGTGGGACGTAAAGGGGGTAAAAATCGCTCTTGGGGTTGTTTTCGTCCTTGCGGAATACCCGGAGAAAACGATCGTTCCACTCGGTGAGCTTGATATCGCGATCCTGCTGCTCGCTGATCTGTTTCGGTATGGAGGAAAGCGGCTCGGAGGTCACGACGTTCAACCGGTAAAAATCCATCGGTTCCATGCCTTCCACGGTCTCGAGGAGGCTGAGGAGCCGCTGGAGGATCTCGTGGGATTCCGGGCTCATCACGTCGCTTTTGACCGTGATGTTCGTGTAGGTTCCATCCCCGGCTTCGGCATCTCCATGGGTGCCGTCATCGTAGTATTCGCCCTTATTGGTCTCCTCGACTTCCTTATACACGATATCCTCGAGCAGGGCGCCGCTGACTGCACACTGGACCCGGGAGCCGGCCAGGACGCGGATCTTTTTCGGTGTGGGGATCGGGGTGGCCTGGGTGGGGATCATGCCGGGAGCCACGGAAGGTTCGGCCATCATGGCCGCTCTCCCTCCCCGCCCGCCGAATTCATCCGGCATCATGCCCACGCCGCCCGGCATGCCCGCCCCTCGCGTCGGCTGTCTACTGACGCCGCCTGCCTTGTTCATGTAAGTGCTGGTTTGAAGGCCGCCTGTCACCGGGGCCTCGCTCATTGTATCCATGGCCTCGCTCGAAGCAAAGGGATTCATCTGACCAACGGCTGACCCGGCGAGTAGAAGCGAAAGGATCACTCCCACCCCGAAGAGAAATTGACGCGTCAAAAACACGTGAATCACATCCTTTCAGGGAAATAAATTTCTATCCATACATAATCAGAATATCCTATACGATGACAGGTAATATGCTGTCAAATAAAATGATCAGCCGCCCGGCCCCTTTACCGTGATCCGGTCCCGGTTCAACTGGTAGGTCTTTTCACCTATACCCTTCACCTTCATGAGATCCCTGGGAGAGCGGAAGGAGCCGTACCGGCGGCGGTAATCCATGATGCGACGCGCCTTGATCTCCCCGATCAGCTTGAGGGTCATCAATTCCTCGGGTCCGGCGGTATTGATATTCACCCAGGCTTCCCTTTCCCGGATCTCCGGCGGTGAAAGGGAAGAAACCGCCGGATTCCCGCCTTCCGATTCCGTTTCCGGGGGTGTAAGTGGAGTCGGATCAATGGTCTTTACATCCCCCACCGTTATATTATCCCTGATTCTAGCCAGGGTTGCCTCTCCGATACCGTTGACGCCGGTGAGTTCGTCGATGCTTCGGAACCCCCCGCACTCGGTTCTGTAATCGATAATGGACTTTGCCTTAGTGGGGCCGATGTATCTGAGGGAGGTCAATTCCTCCAATGCGGCAGTATTAATATCGATCAGGGATGGCGGGAGGGGCTCGGAGGCGGTTTTCGAGTCTTCCCCATCGGTTTCCAGCGGCGCCACCTTCAAAGAAGAGGCCCCTTCGGGAGAGGAGAGTTCGATGTTGCTGCGGGGCCGGTTCCTGCAGCGATGTATCCCCAACCCCACGGCGATCAGGATTACCAGCGAAAGAAGAACCCTCTGTTCGCGGCGTGTTATTCCTGTAAACATATCATAACAATTCAATCATGAACAAAAAGCCCGGTTCAAGCACTTTTTTTATAAAATTGCCCACTTGATGAAAGTATGATTTTTTTCTTACGGATAAAACGCTCCACCTGCCAGACAGAAGCGATAAATCGGCGGGGGATCTCCTGTGAATTCCGTGAAACTTCCTTCCCCTCCGGAGCAGTAGAAAAATTTCCCGCCTGTTGCGTATCCTCCGAAGCCGGCAAAGGAAAAATTGCCCCCGACACAACGAAGGAATGTGCCACTCGCTTTTCCATAGAATCCGGCAAAGGAATATTCCCCGCCGGTACAGTTCGTGAATGTTCCACTTGCCGTACCACCGCCAAAAGCACCATCGCCTCCGGTACAATTTGTGAACGTTCCGTTCGCCGTGGCTATATGACCACCAAAAGAATTATGACCGGCGATACAGTTCGTGAATGTGCCGCTTGCCGTTCCATATCCGCCAAAGGCATTATCTCCCGCCACGCATTGTATGAAAGTCCCGTTTGATATGCCATATGCTCCGAATGAAGACGATCCGGCTTCGCAGTTGGTGAACCTGCCGCCTGCTGTTCCATATCCGCCGAAGGCGCAGTTGCCTCCCCGGCAATTCGTGAATGTGCCGCTTGCATGCGCTTGGTAAACGTCCGTTCTATCAGGCTCGAAAGTTTTTTGAATCAATGTCTCATAAGGCGCGTTATGAATGCTTAAGTCAGAACGATCGTTACTGTTTGTGAATTTCCCGGTTGTGTGGCTTTTACCGC
>Ga0272442_10001448_pt1 | contig 36172 bp, 29 predicted proteins | sample SSMForm2O_FD_200262 | JGI IMG/M metagenome (GOLD analysis project Ga0272442, IMG submission 200262) | Marine sediment archaeal communities from Little Sippewissett salt marsh, Falmouth, MA, United States - SSM-Form-2O | ecosystem: Environmental > Aquatic > Marine > Wetlands > Sediment ... | reverse complement strand
CATAAGGCCAGAGAGATCGGTAAGTCGGCACGAATCCGGATACCAGCATATCGACTCGGCCGTAGGGCGCCAGGAGGCCCATGAGTTCTTCGGGAGAGAAGAAATGGGCGGAAACATACGGGCTGTCTTTGCGTTGCCGTCTCTCCTGGTTGACGGAAGAGAGAGAGTTTAGAACGCCAAGCAGCAACTGTCCGGTGCGTATCCGGGCACACCTAACCATCTCGGCGATGACTCGACCAGGCTGCCGGACAAACTCCAACGTGGTGATGGCGCCGACCACATCATAGCGGCCCGTCTCAAAGGGCAGATCGTGGGCATCGGCCACTTCATAGCTGCAATTCTGGAGCCCCTTTTGCCTGGCCTTCATCAGCATATCCTCTGAGACATCCACTCCTACCACGTGGTAACCGTTGGCACTGAAAAACGCGCTCCAGTGTCCAGTGCCACATCCAATCTCCAGCAGTTTCTTCGTACCGCCACCGTGGGGCAGTAACCGGCGTATGGCCTTCTTTTCCAGACGGTCATAAACGGCGCCGCGAACCGTCTCATACCATTGATCATACCGCTCGGCCGCACCGTTAAAATCGTATCTTGAAGCACTCTTGTCTCTCACGGCCTCACCTCTGTTTGCTGCACGAACGCCGTGAGTCTTCGCCATAAGGTTCCAAATGCAGGAATTCGGGCGGCGTGGCCCACGCCTGGACTACGGTTCAAAGAACTTCTCCCGCCACCACAAGAAGTGTCCCCACGGATTTTCGAGCTTGTATTTGTCATGCTCCGGTGCATCTGCCCCAGAACCATCTTCTTCCAGGAGCTTCTCACAGGGTTTGTCATTGGCCAGGAGTTCATACGCACACTTCATCAGCGCGAATCTTCTGTTCGCTTGCTCCGTGTTTCCCACGTGGTCGGGATGACACGCGACGGCGGCACGCCGGAAGGCTCTTTTCAGTTCCTCCTCGCTTGCGCTCTCGTGCACCTCAAGGAGCCTACAGGCTGCCTTGCGGGCCCGCAGGGCACGGTTGATAGGGTCCATAAAATCAGGATCATGTTTCATCCTATGCCTATCCCTCTACCGCAACTACTAACGGTTTTCCGTGTGCGGCAGACTCCGTTGACGAGAAGCGCATGGCAGAGCCGTTGATCGTGCCGTGCTATGCGCTTCTCATGTCTTCGCGTTGCCTCGAATCACCTATGATAGGATGTCTTTCAGCGTCACGTAGGCTCCCACATTGCCCGTCATTTTCTCCTCCTCCGTGTTCACGGGCAGCGTCTTCTTGCCCTTGCGCCAGTTGGCGGGACACACCTCACCGGTTTTATGGGCATGCTGCCAAGCCTCCAGTTGCCGAATCAGCTCGTTGACGTTACGGCCCACACTGGGGGCTACGGTCTCTTCGGCCACGATGACACCATCGGGATTGACGATGAAACGACCGCGTAGAGCCATGCCTTCGCTTTCGACCCAGACCCCGAACTTGCGGCTGATCTCTCCGGTCGGGTCGGCGCCGATCTTCATCTTCAAGTCTTTGAGTAGCGGCTCGGTCTCGACGAAACGCTTGTGGCTGAATTTCGTGTCCGTGGAGATCGCCTGCACCTCGACCCCCATGCCGGTCAGCACATCCAGCTTGGCATTCATGGCCGCGATCTCTGTGGGACAGACAAACGTGAAGTCAGCGGGATAGAAACAGACCACCACCCATTTGTCTTTGTAGTCTTCACTTGAAACAGTCACATAGTGACCTGTCTTGGCATCATACGCATCCATTTCAAATTCCGGCATTCTCCGTAGGACCAGAGTAGAGTGACTCATGACATCATCCTTTCCTTCCTGAGGGTCTTCAGTTGCATCCATCTTTGCGGTTTTCTCTTCAATGACTTTGAGTTTGTCACACGGCATACAATGTTCCTTTCCTAGGGCAGAACGGTCCTTCAAGAATGCTCTTCTGGCCGGGCAAGACCCTGGTACCTATGACATGCGTTTGCCTAATTCCCTGCGTCTTGGACGGCAGCCAACAGGTCAATCTCGCTTTGCACCCCTACGAATTCACGCACGACTTCGCCGTCGCGAAAGACGATCAGCGTAGGAATGGACCGGATGCCATGAGCTGTGGCAACACCGGGGGCCGCATCAACGTTGACTTTGGCCACCGTGGCCTTGCCCTGCGTCTTGGCCGCGACCTTCTCCAAGATGGGCCCTTGCATCATGCACGGTCCACACCATGGCGCCCAGAAATCGACCAGTGTAACACCCTGTTGAATTTGACTGGCGAAGCTCGCGTCATCGAGCTCTACTGTGTGGTGGCCCATGGTTGATCTCCTCATGTACCCGTTCTTGAACCGTTCTTGGACACCCCTGATCGCAAGCACCATGCCAGACAATACGTGTCGAAGAGAGAAGGATATGTAAATTACTGATAAAGAATGGGTTACGATTATCTTGGGAATCGCATGTGGTGGGGAGACGGATGCGAGAGAAATGACTTGCAACGTTGCGTGCAACGGCCGTGCAACGCTGCATGCAACGCTTTGGGGGGCAATCACCGACTGTTTTGGTCTGTGGGCTTGGGACCATCCAGAGGGATGCCCCATTGTTTCATCTTGCGCCAGACCGTGGCGCGGTTGAGGCCCAGCCGGCGAGCAACCTCGGCTTTGTTCCATTCGCACATTTCCAGGGCGGCTACGAGTTGTTCGCGTCTTTGTGCCCCCGCATACGCCGAGGGCTTCGCGGCGCGGGTCCCTTCAGTGTCCCGGAGACATTCCGCCGCGCGCAGTTCCGTCTTGCGCAACTCGCTGGGTAGATCGAACAGGCCGATCTCATCGTTTTGGCAGGTCACGTACGCGTGCTCAATCGCATTTTCCAACTCACGGATGTTCCCCGGCCAACAGTAATCCATGAAGCAGTGCCTGACCTCGCTGCTCAGCGTCTGGATCGATTTGCCCGTCTCATCGTTGAACCGCCGCATGAACGTTTCTGCCAGGAGCGGAATGTCTTCTTTGTGCTGGCGAAGTGCCGGCATGTCGATTTGGAAGACCCGCAGCCGGTAGTATAGATCTTCTCGGAACTGTCCCTCTCGAACGAGGCTTCGCATGTCCTTATTGGTCGCCGCAATAATGCGCACATCCACCTTCCGTGTCTCTGAACTACCCACGGGCTCAATCTCTCGCTCTTGCAAGACCCGCAGGAGTTTCAGTTGGATCAACGGCGAGATGTCACCCACCTCATCTAAAAGAATCGTGCCTTTGTCGGCCGCTCCGAAACGACCAATCTTGTCCTTAATCGCTCCGGTGAAGGCGCCCTTGACATGACCGAACAGCTCGCTCTCCAGTAAGTTCTCCGATAGGGCCGAGCAGTTGACCTTGACAAAAGGACCGTGTTTGCGCGCGCTGGCAAAGTGGATGGCTTCAGCCACCAATTCCTTGCCCGTGCCCGTCTCCCCCAGAATCAGTACGGTTGCCTGCGAGTTGGCCGCCAGGTGAATTCGCTCATAGACCGTCTGCATCCGATGACTTTTGCCCACCAATCTCCCCATGCGACGGACCGGAACCGAGGCATGATCGAGTTCGGCTACCCGCTGCTCAAGGTATTTCAAGGGACGCAAGTCGGTGATCGTCTCGACAAGCCCTGCGGTCCGGCCATCTGCATCCTTGAGTATGCAGGCGTTCTTCAATACTGGGATTTGCTCGCCATGACGGCCGCGAAGGAGACACTCCCGCTGCCCTGCGCCGGTGTCGGTCGGGTTCTGCAACGGACAGCTACGCGGACCACCGCCAGGAGCTCGCAATCCATCACATTGGAGGAAACGGCAATCTTTCCCCAGTGCTTCTGAGTCAGAATAGCCCGTCAGCAACTCCATGGCCTTGTTCCACAGAACAATGCAGCGCGAGGCATCTACAACAAAGACGCCTTCGGCCATGGTGTCCACAACGTGCCCCAGTGATATGTTTTCAAGCGACATCGTCAACCTAACCAGAAACCCGTTCTGCCACAGAGGTTTCTCCGTAACCAACCATCGTGTATATGTGTATCAGAAGATCGGGTTCATATCAATGCAGCTCCCGCGTGAGATAGCCATTGACCGCGGGGCGAACCCAAGGTGACTCTGCTCCTCGCGTTGGTCCATATCCTCCCTCCAACCATCTGCTCAGGACGTTGAAATATGAATTCCTCAAACAGGACTGGGGAGGAGTCCGATCGGTCGCCACTTGCGGAGGGAACGCGCCGGCGGTACATTGCCAGGTGATCGGATCGCAGAGAAAGGAGAGAATACCCATGAGACTGCTTGCCGCTTGCGCCGCTGTCATCTTCCTTTTTGGCATGCCATGCCATTGGTGTCTTGCCGTTGACGGGAAGGCCCCGGTTACCGCTGTTCTGGGCGCCTTTGGGGAGGAGGTGGAAATCATCGAGAGCCAGCTAGAACGGCCGGAGTATCATACGTTGCTGGGGATCGATTTCATCGTGGGCGAATTGAACCAGAGACGAATCGTTCTGGCGCAAACCGGCGTTGGCAAGGTGAATGCCGCCATGACGACGGCACTGCTGATTCATGAATTCCGACCGCGCGAGGTTATCTTCACGGGGATCGCCGGCGGAATCGCCCCCGAGCTGTTTCCGGGAGATATTGTCGTTGGCGAGAAGTTGGCACAGCACGACTTGGTCATCTATACGGAGGACCGCTTCGAAGCCTACCAAGTGAGGAACCCGCTTACCGGCCGGCACAATCCCATATTCTTGCCGGCTGACAAAAGGCTTCTGGAGTTGGCAGAGAAGGCCCAAGAAGGGTTGACACTGGAGCCGATAGTGACGACCCAACGCGAGAGAGTCCCCCGGATCGTGGCAGGGACGATTGTAACCGGTGATGCCTTTGTTGCCTCTGCCGTCAAGCGGGCCGAGTTGCGCCGGCGTTTCGGCGCCGACGCGGCGGAAATGGAAGGTGCCGCTGTCGCGCAGGTCTGTTATCAGCAGCAACTGCCCTTTCTGGTTGTCCGAAGTGTGAGCAACACCGCCGATTCGGATGTCCATATGGATACGGCAAGGTTCAATGAAGTGGCTGCACACAACTCCGCTCGTTACGTGATGAGAATTGTCAAACTGCTGGGGGCAGACCCTGCTTCGAACGACACGCCGAGCCGAGCAAGCCCGCCGCAACGGCCATGACAATGCGGGATACGACGGCCACTAGAAGCGCGACGGCTGCTCAAGGGACATGCGCTGTATGTATTGCCAGTGGCACGGTGGCTCGGCCGAGTCGAAGGGGGGGCGGGGGGTGGCTTTGCCCGCGCCACCCCGGTTGAAAGCCGTAATTCGTTGCGACAAGCGCTTCGACACGCATTTGGCCCAAAACCGCGTTCTTGAAGCCAAGAAGGGGGTCTTCGGCTGCCTCTGGATCCGTTAGTCGAGGTTCGAATCCTCGTTCCCCAGTTTTTCTTGTTCTTGGGTCTGTGGGTTCCATATCCGCACTGAGGCTCGAAAAAGGTCCCTTTTCTGTTGCTCAGCTTCTCGGGCCGGGTTGGGCCGAGCCCAGATTGCTCGAAGAACCTCTTGCGTCGTCGGCCAAGACCGGGTATTATCGGTCCCTGAAGGATCGCAGTTCAGTTCGGCTGTCCCCGAGGCGTGCCTTTCAAGGCGGCCAGGGAGCGGTAGCAACTGATCGTGCAGGGAGGATCGGACAAGTCTCGTGGGGTGTTCGGTTGCAGTGAGGAGGTGGATTCTGTCCTTTTGGGGGTTCGGCTGATAGCGCTGTGCGCTAGCCAGCCCGAAAGGGGGGCATGTCCCGTGTTTCGTATCGGCGTGGGTGGGACGCGCCGGCAGCGACGAACACCAAGGATTAGAGGAGGTGCAAGTGTCTTGTCATGTCTATTCACAGAAAGACGTGGGGGGGGGCAGGAGAACTCGTGTATCCCGAAGAGGAGTACTGGCGTGGTTCGTCTGGGGGCTGGTAGTTACCGCTGTGGCCGGTGGCACGGCAGACGGAGCGACGTACTACCTCGACGCCAATGGGGGAAATGACGGGTGGCCAGGCACCAGTCTGTTGCCTTGGAGGTCGCTCGCGAAAGCACAGGCGGCCGCGAAGTTCGGCGATACCATCCTGATGCGCAACGGCAACTACGGCCCATTCGTGGCGGACCGTTCGTTCTTTGCACCCTATCCGGAGTCGGACGATGTCCCCCTGCCGGCCGGTCAGTTGTGGGTCACCTATCAGGCGATCCCGGGACAGGATCACGTCGACGTCGACTACATCGAATACAAGTTCGGCGGACAACTCTACACGGTGGCTCATGCGTTCAAGGGGATCAACCTAACCAAGCCAAAGGGGCGGTGTGTCTTTGCTTGGGGCGTGGTCGGTTTGCTGCTTGAGGATATCACACTCTCAGGCACAACCAACGTTGATCTTCTGGCGACTGCCATGTCCTACCATTCGACCGTCGAACTCAAGGGCCTCAACAACGATATCACCATTTCCGGTTGCGAGATCCAGGGAGGCTATCGCGGTATCTACGCCGATGGGGTCAACAACAACGTTCGCATTTCCGGGTGCAATATTCACAACACCGGTGTGGACAAGATCATGTATGCGAGCGGGACGAACATCCTCATCGAGAACTGCCGCTTGCATGGTCCGCCGCTGCTGCCCAACGAACATCCCGATTGCATTCAGTTCTACACGGCGGCAGACACGTACGGACCCAGCGCCCGGGCGACGAACATCACGATCCGTGGCAACATGATGTACGATCATCCCTCGCAGGGCGTTTGGACCGATGGTTCCTATTTGGTGAACGTGGTTTTCGAGAATAACCTGATGTACAATCTTGGAAACTACGAGTGGCGTGTCTACAGCGTTCACGGCGGACTCATCCGGAACAACACGATCGTCGGAGGCGCTGGCAGGAACACGGGCATCATCGTCTACGGTAGCGACCAGAATAGTAATATCACCGTGGTGAACAACATCTTCGCATGTCCCTACTGGGGCAGTACGGCTGTCATGGACTACCACGACCACAACGTCTTCACCGATTCGTCGGCCGATTCACCCGGTGATGAGGAGTCCAACAGCTACGAATTCCCCTCCATGGAGGCTGCCATAGCGGCCCTCTTCACAGACGCCGCCAGTGCCGATTACAGCTTGGCGACCGGCAGCAAAGCTATCGACTTTGGCGACGCGGGCTCCAACCCTGGCGTCGATTTGGCCGGCGCGCAGCGGGATTCCAGCCCGGACGCCGGGTGTTACGAGTACGGCTCGGCCGGCGCGCCGCCTGAAGACCCGCCGGCACAGGATCCGCCAGCACAGGATCCGCCGGCAGAGGACCCGCCGGCAGAGGACCCACCGGCAGAGGATCCGCCGGCAGAGGACCCGCCGGCAGAGGACCCACCAGCAGAGGACCCGCCGCTCGATGACACCGAAGACAATTTCTGGGACGATCTGATCCAGAAGGCCAAGGATGAACGGCTCAGGAGGCAGAACAGTCCCAGCCAAGTCTATCGGCGTATCCAGGAGCTTCGCAGAAGACACAAACACTGATCGTGGCGGTCAGTCCGCAAGTCCGACGTAGGGTCCGCTGTCAGCGGCCGCGCGCCGCCGATTCGCGCTTGCAGATCACGGTTCCCGGTTGTATGGTCACCGGAACGAGGTTGCGTGGAGAGGATGCACGATGCGGCCTCTGACTGGGAGGAACCGTACGCAAAGATGGATAACAGGCCAGATGGTGTCGAGAAGATCCGCAAGTGCTTGGGGGCCTTCCCTGGATTGAACATGTCGCTTGTGCCGACCCCGGTGCATCGACTCGATACTCTGTCGGATGAGTACGGCGTCAACGTGTACTGCAAGCGGGACGATCTGACCGGCTTCGGGTTCGGGGGCAACAAGACGCGAAAGCTGGATTTTCTGGTTGCCGACGCGCTGGAGCTGGGGTGTGACACACTGCTTGCCATCGGCGCCAACCAATCCAATTTCTGCCGCATGACGGCTGCCTACGGTGCCGCGACCGGCATGGACGTGCATCTCGTTCTCGGTGGTAAGGACTCGGCGAATCCGACAGGAAACTTGAGGCTCGATCACCTGCTTGCTGCGGTCTGCCACCACGTCGAGTCGTCCGATTGGGACAGTTGGGCCTGCGAGGCCGAGCGGATTGAAAAGACCCTGACGGCGCGAGGCCGGAAGGTGTATCGCATGCCCGTCGGTGGGTCCACATCCCGCGGCGCGATGGGTTATGTCAGTGCTTTTGCCGAGATTCTCACCGATCAGTCGCGCCTCGGCGTGCAGTTCGACACCATCCTGCATGCCTCCTCTTCGGCAGGAACCCAGGCAGGTCTCGTCGCAGGGCAGGGGGTTTCGCAGTGGCCCGGCCGTGTCATTGGCATCAGCGTGGCCAAGCCCCGGGCCGAGCAAGAGAAGGACGTGCTCGACCTGGCCCGTGCGACGGCTGCTGAGATCGGGACTTCTGTGGCCCCGTCAAGCGTCGTCGTCGACGACGACTACCTGGGGGCCGGGTACGCCGACCGGACGTCCGGCTGCGAGGCGGCCGTGGCCCTGTTTGCCCAGCGGCTCGGGATCTTCTTGGACTATGTCTACAGCGGAAAGGCCGCTGCGGCACTGATCGACTATCTTCGCCAGGGCCGCTTTGCAAAGGGGGCGAACGTGCTTTTCATTCACACCGGCGGCAACATCGAATTGTTCGAGTGACTCTCCCACTGCGGCGGGCCGGGATAGAAAAAGGTCCGGAGCCACCGGGGGGGGACGTCGCTCCGGACCGAGCTGGGCTGCCCTTGTGGGCTTGAGCAGGCAGCCAGAGTGTTTCAACAATCCCTGCATCGGCCAAACGGACCAGAGGCTGTAGATCAAATGCCTGCGAAGTCGCAGACAGACAAAAATACGTAGTTTCCACAATCGGCGTCGCCTGGTGTCCTCTGATGGGCCTCCAAGGCGGTTTCGGGACGTTTTCGAGGCCGCTATCCCGGCCGGCCGCCGCAAGGATTGGCCCCTCTTCGCCTGGCTGGAGCCATGGCCTGCACCAGCAGCGTGCCGACCTGACTCTTGGGCTGACCTGTCGCCGGTTTATCTGTCACGCGCACGACGATAGCCGTTGTCATCGGGTGCTTCGGTGTCCAGAGAATCGTGTACGAGGTGATTCGTGGCTTGTTGATGAGCTTGACGCCCTCCGGGCCGGTGACGATCTCCGCAAAGGCTGAATCCCCATCCGGATCGCTCCATGTGCGTGTGTGTGCCAACTGCTGGCCAACCTCGACCCGCGCCCAGCCGAGGAGCTTGCCGACTACGAGGTTGGGGTCGACCTCGAAGGGACAATCCTCAATGGCCGGCACACCGGACCCCGGGCCAGGGCTGCTCGTGCCGATCAACAGCGGCAACAGGATGGCCATGCTCATCAGGGCTCGCATCGTGATCTCCTCGATCGTTGGGGACCCATACTTGCCTGGGTCCGAGTCGATACCAGATAGCCTAGTCCCCACTCAATGTCAAGAAGCAGTCAGCCGCACGAAGGAAGACGAAATGCGCACGTGGCTGCCAGCCCCAAACGCTGCGGCGCATGAAAAGGGCACAGTCATCACCACTGTGCCCTTGAATGATCGTTCGCCTGTTGACCGGTTCGCGTTAGTAGCCGAGTCGGCCCCAGACAGCCTTGCGGAAATCTTCCAACTCCTGGATGCCCGCTTCCGTCTGAGGCTGGAAGCCACCGCCGCCGTAGAAGTCCGCGGTTTGTCGGGCACGCGTGATCGTCTCCGTAGCGCTCCACTTGAGATGGCTGGCGTGGCCATCGGCCCAGGAGACCGTCGTTCCATCACCGTGCCGGACAGGTGGATCATCCCACCAGGGGCCGTAGACGTAGTGAGTGGCAAAACTGTCGGGCGTCATCGCACCCTCATCGATGTATATCAGGCGCTCGGCCGGCGGCGGGCTGGCAATGTCATCCATGCGCTTGAGCCACATCACCGTCTTGCCCACGCGGGCGCCGACATCCCTGATGTAGTTCCCGTTGTTGACAAACGTGCCCTCACGGTGCAAGCCATTCGCCGCGTCAACGAAGGCATATGTGACGAACTCATTGCGCCTGCCGGTCGGACACTTATAGACGTCGTACTGCCTGACCACTGGCCATAACGCGCCATCGCGAATGGCGGCCTTCTTCTCATCCTCCGTCATCCCTGTGTCGTCGACATTGGCGTTGTTCCAGTTAGCCCCCCAGCCTTGGCGGACCCAGGGGTCCTCCCGGAGCCGACCGGCTGACCGATCGATTCCACCGGCTCCATTGACAAGTTTCTGGTCGTTCTCATCGGCGTACATAATCCAGGCCAGTGTCAAGGTTTTGAGATTGCCTTCGCAGACAACTCGCCTGCCCTGCTCACGGGCCCGTTTCAAGGCAGGCATGAGGATTGCCATCAGGATGGCAATAATGGCGATGACCACCAGAAGTTCAATCAAGGTGAAAGCACGTCGTTTGGGATCCATTGCTAGCCTCCTTTTCGCATCTGTCCATGGTTAAGCTGGCAACTCTATTCCGCAAGTGACCTACCTATATAGATGTATCATCTCATTATACTGTTCCCTCACAGCTCCGAGCAAGCCTATTTTCTCGCCGCCTTGCCCAGACAAACGGCTTCGAAACGGCCTCTGGAGGGCACGGAGCCCATATTCATCGGTCTTGCCGGCATCGCCGCAAACGGGCCACGTGGCCTCAGTCTTTTGCCTTGACTTTGGCCCGAATTGCCCGGTGGCCGTCTCGTCCATATCTAGGGGTCATGAGACGGTCAACGCTGCGAGGAGGTCTGCTTGGCAGGCCATGCGGGGAATAGCCGGACAGCTGCGGACAGTTTCGCCGCAGCTGTCCTGGAACTACAGGGTTCTGTGAGATTACAGCCGGTTGGAGGGAACTTGCTACCTGTGGAGGGACTGCTTCTGAGACGTGGCGGCGTATCCGCTGAACCACGAGCAGATTGTCCCCCACAAAGACCAACCCTGACTGTTGCTGCTGACGGTTGAGGTGGAGCGTTGTCCACCCGAGCCACTCCACGTATTCATTCCCTGGCTTGCTGAAGCGCTGCTCACATCTTGGCTGGAGAACGAGCCGGGGCCCCGGACGGTCGTAACTCGCGCCAACTCCGCATACGTTTCTTGGGATTGCGACGGACCCTGGTGCCCGGGCCTTCTAGGTGAGCCCGAGGCAACAGTTGACAACAAGAGTACCACAACAGCGAACAACACCATTGTCTTACGCATCTTTGACACTCCTTTCTCTCTCTCTCATACAACCAGCCTTGTGTGGAACCCTGCCGTTCTGTTACCTGAGAACTCCGTGGATATTGCATTCCGCCTTGGCGGCGGAAACCCTATGACCGCCTGTCGTTGGCCGTCACGGCCTCTCGACCTCGGTCATGTCCAGAAATGGTCGGCATCGCGCCCGCGTCACTGCGCCTGACTTTGCCAGACGACGACTTCCGAATCAACCCAAGCAATTCCGTCGCCCGACACAAAGGTCACGTGCGAGGCGCAGACGTGCGTGCCCTGAGATCCTGCGCCGGTGGTCTCGCTCGATACGGCACAGGTGCACTGAATGAAAGTGACACCCCCCGGTCTCGCCACAGCCTCCTGAGTCGCGCAGTCGAACACCGCCACGCGGGGATCGAACCAGAAGATCGGACCGGCGACGTCGTAGTGCCCGTCGCCGGTGCCCCCCTCGTCCACCTGCGGTATCAAACCGCAGTCAGCCGGGCTCGCCGAGGACAGCATCAGCACAGCGACACTGATGAACAATGCAATCCTGAACATCTCTCACTCTCCTATTCTTCGAATGCTCCTTACCCGCTTACCCGGAATCCTGCATCGGCATGCACGTCACTATGGCGCACCGCGGGCGCCTACGGTGATGTGGATGCGTGTCTATCGTGATGGACCTGGCGCCATCGGCGCCGACGGTGGATCGATGAATCCGTCAGGCTGGCGGACGCACAACCGCCTCGGTCCGCACCGGGGCGGCGCACCATGACCTCCCTACCGGCATATGCAACCACACTGCAGTCGGTCATCCCTGACCTCCGGTCGCGCCGTTCGACTATACGTTGGAACCTGCCTCGGGCCGGCGAAGAACGATGTGTTCTAAGCGGCATGCCGTATCCTAAGCAGCCGCCAAAGGCAGTCAATTGTGGTGACTACTTAATTCCGCATCATCATTTTTGATGAATGACGTGCCGATGGCGTGGGGTGTCAAGGGGTGTCCTCCAGCGAATCGGGGATGCGCCCGCGACTCCACTGACGCAGTCGTTCCAGCCGAGCGAGTCCCTGGGCGAAGTAGGCTTCGTTCAGAGAAGCCAGATGGCGCCGCCACAGCTCCTCTCGCGTATCCTGCCAGTGGTCGGGCGACGGCACGAGGTCCATCTCTGCTATGGCTTGGTAGAGTGCGTCGGCGATGAGCTTGTGTCCGGAGATGGTTGGGTGGACGTGGTCGAGCAACCATTCCTTGCCCGGAATTCCATCTTCGGTGTGTTCCTCGATCATTGCCCTGACATCCACGAACGGCAGGTCGTATTGGACGGCGGTTTCCCGAATGAGCCTGTGCATCGGCTCAAGGATGCGCAAAGGGCAGATATCCTCGTCCTTGGCTCGCACGAACCATTCCTTCGCCTCGTCCGGCCGACCGATGTGCTGGTAGCATGTTCCTGTTGCGAAGAGCAGTCCGGCGTGCTGGTCGTCGATGGCTGCCGCCTGTTCGACGAGCCCCAGCTTCTCGTGGGCCTGCGACCAGTCCAACCGATCGGATCGTGCCCATAGGTCGGTCACACGTTCGCGCTGAACCGGTGATAGGTCTGCCCGGAACTCGGACTTGAAGGGCGGGCAGTCTTTCAGGTTCGACACGGGATTGACCAGGATGATGGGCACGCCTGCGCGACGCGCCATCTGAACCATAGTCTGCAGGTTCTGACCGAAATGTTCGACGATACCCTGACGCCACCGCGAGTCGCGCTGGTAGGACCCGAGCCCCTCGCGAAGGTCCAATTTGGTCTGGACGTCCGCCGGCAGAACCGTTTGGGACGCGCGCCGCGCTCGACGACCTGCGAGCCATCGGTCCGCCAGCGCGTAGCTTCGCAGACCGAGCATCGTGCGATGCAGTTGGATGAGGATACGAGGTGTTCTCTTCAATGCCTCGTAGGTTCTGTCCTCGAGGAATTCGTTGTGTCCGGCGTAGAGGATCAACAGGTCGGGCTCATAGCCCAGCACCTCCTTCATGACGGGGACGAGGCGGTAGCTGGCGTAGGAAATCCCGCCGCAGTTGACGATCTCCCACTCCACCTCGGGCTGGGCCGCCTGCAAGGTCAGCGCCAGCCAAGTTGTGAAGGAGGTCTCGACCGAGTAGGGCCTGCCCTGTACCGTCGAGCCGCCCAGGCAGAAGATTCGAAACGTCTTGGCCCCCTTCGTTGCCGCGAACGACTGCGGACGGAAGGCGACCAAACGTTCCGGCGCCGTTTCGAAGCGTGTCCCCGCCGCGTCCGGGACGAACAGGGGACGCGGGCTGGCAAACGAGACATAGGGGTCCTCCCAGCGCACCGGTGGGGCCGGGACGAACAACCTCAGCGCCAGCTCGCCCAGAGCCAGGGGCGACAGCACGAAGATCACGGCCATGAGATGCAGGAGAAGCGTCCGTCGTCTGCTTCGTCGCCGGGTACTGCCCGTCTGATATCTGCCTGTCGCCATCGTCTTGCCTCACTGTCGGCTGGCCGTCTGGGGTACGTTCGCACCGGCCCTGGACGGGCGCCCTCGCGGCCTGAGCAACGTGCCTCCGCCACAGGGTATCATGCCCGCTTCGACAAATCGAGCGACAAGCCGCCCGCAGGCCCCTTCAGGCCGATTCACCGGGGCCCCTTATCTCGAATCGACGGCCCGCAGGGGGCCTGTCGGGCCCAAATGGAAGCGGGCCTGGGTGGATTCTTCTTGATGTTGTCCGGCCAATCTGGTAAAAATGTCTCTTGTGAGGCATGCGGAGCCACGCGTAGGTATCATGGCATCATTTGTGCGTTTTCGCAGGCCAAAGAGCTGTGTCAGGAGCGGTAGCCACCATGGGCGATGTGGGCAGCGAACGGCAGCGCTGGGGATTCCGACCGGCCATCCGTGCAGCCTCATGCCGCACCCTTGATTCTGACAAGCCCACCTTCTGGTGACGAGGAGACCTCTCTCTGCTTCCGGTGCGAGGGATCATCTGTGGTAACGACAGTCGTGGCGGCTGGATCGTCCAGTGCCCGTATTTTCGCATATTGCAGAACGGTAGTCACGCAGGCGTTCTTGAAAGGAGGAATCGTATGTGCACCACACTCACCCGGTTACTCTCATGTATATTGGTGCTGGTCGCGATTGGAGGCGTTGCACAGGCCGATCTCGTCAGCCATTGGAGGTTCGACGAAGGGGCAGGTGAGGACATCATCGACTCCGGTCCTGGTGGCAACAATGGCACCGTCACGGGTAATCCTACGTGGATCGAGGGCGTCGGTGGCACTGCCTTGGAATACCACGGGCTGGGTGTCTCCGGTGGCGGCGGGGACTACATCGATTGCGGCAATGACGCCAGCCTGGACATCACCGGTTCGACCTCCATCACCCTCTGGATAAGGCCGGACGCCGAGAACCCGGAGGACCAAGGTACGGAAACGGCCCCGATGGCTAAGGCGATGAGCGGGATGAGTCCCAGTTGGAGCTACCAGATACGCTACGGCTGGGGTAGCACCCAGCCCTACATGGCCTTCACGTTCAACACCTCACCCCGGGCCTGGGCCTACGTCGGTCGGAACCTGGACCAGGGCGAGTGGTGCCATATCGCTGGCATTTACGATGGCACCACATTGACGTGCTATCTCAACGGCGAAGAAACCGATTCGACCGCGATGGGCCCGATCACGAGCAGCAGTACCCCTGTCCTCATCGGTTCGGACGGCTGGGGATGTGACTGGATTGGCGGTATCGACGACGTGAGGATCTACAACCATGGTCTGACGCTCGAGGAGCTTGAGGACGCGATGTGGCCCGGCGGGGGACCCGAACTGGCCAGCGACCCTGCCCCCGAGACCGAGGCGACCGATGTGCTCCGGGACGGCGCGCTGAGCTGGTCGCCCGGCAAGTTCGCCGACACGCATGATGTCTATCTGGGCACCGTCTTCGAGGATGTCAACGACGCCAGCCGTGCCGATCCCCGGGACGTCCTTCTTAGCCAGGGGCAGGCTGCCGCTACCTTCGATCCCGGCCGTCTCGAATTCGGTCAGACCTACTACTGGCGTGTCGACGAGGTCAACGCGGCCCCCGACAACACGATCTTCAAGGGACTGGTCTGGAGTTTCACCGTTGAGCCGCTTGCCTATCCCATCGAGAACGTCACGGCCACGAGCAACGCCACATCAAGTGACAATGAGGGGCCGGACAATACGATCAACGGCTCCGGCATGGACGAGAACGATCTGCACTCGGCGGCCGCTAACGACATGTGGCTGGCCATCCCCGTTGGTGACGATCCCGTCCAAATCCAGTATGAGTTCGATAAGATCTATAAGCTGCACGAGATGCTGGTCTGGAACTACAATGTGGAGTTCGAGCTCGTTCTTGGCTTCGGACTAAACAGTGTGACCGTTGAGCATTCCGTCGATGGAGTTGAATGGACGGCTCTCGGTGACGTTGAGTTCGCCCAGGCCGTGGCGGCGAAGGGCTATGCCGCCAACACCGCCGTCGATTTCGGCGGCGCGGCGGTCAAGTACGTCAAGCTCACGGCCAACAGCAATCACGGCGCCATACCGCAGTACGGTCTCAGCGAGGTCCGCTTCCTCTCCGTACCGGTTCAGGCGCGTCTGCCACAACCGGCCAGCGACGCTAACGAAGTGGACGTCGACGGCGTGCTGAGTTGGCGACCCGGGCGCGAGGCGGCCATGCATGAGGTTCTTCTCAGTACCGACCAGACAGCCGTCGCCGACGGTACGGCCCTCGTCGACACCGTCGAGGCCAGCAGCTACGGGCCGACCGACCTGATGTTTGGCAGTGTGTACTACTGGCAGGTCAACGAGGTCAACGAGGCCGAAGCGATCAGTATGTGGGAAGGCGGTATCTGGAGCTTCACAACACAGGAATTTGCCTTGATCGACGGCTTCGAGAACTACGACGACGAGGACAACGCGATCTTCGATACCTGGATCGATGGCTTTGTCAACGACACCAGCTCGACGGTCGGCTATTTCAATGCCCCGTTTGCCGAGCGGTCGATCGTCAACAGTGGCAAGCAGTCGATGCCGCTACAGTACGACAACGCGGCGGCCCCGTACTACTCGGAAGCCGAGTACGATCTGGGCGGCATGGATCTGGCGGCCGGTGGAGCCACCTCCCTGAGGCTATACGTCCACGGTGATGCGGCGAACGAGGCCGAGACGCTCTACCTGGCGATTGAGGACAGTGCCGGCAACGTCGGCGTCGTTACGCACCCCGACCCGGATATTGCCCTGGCCGCAGAGTGGCAAGCCTGGGTGATTCCGAACAGCGAGCTGACGGCTGCGGGCGTGAACCTCGGTCGCGCTGCCATGATCTACATCGGTCTTGGCGATCGCGACAACCCGACCACCGGTGGTTCCGGTTTGGTGTTTATCGACGATGTCGGATTCGGCACACCGCTGGCCGGCATGTGATGTAAAGGCACGGCCCGGGCAATCCCGGGCCGGCAAACACGTTGCGTCCCCAAGGGGCTGTGAGCCATGCTCACAGCCCCTTTTCCACATCGGCTTCTCCACCCGAGACCTTGTGCGCCGCGCACCGACCGACTATACTGGCGACCGCAGAGACTCATGGGTCTGCGGAAAGTGAGGTGCAGGCATGGAATGCGAACCACTGTCGGCCGAAGCGCGGAGGGTCTTTGAGTGGATTGCCGGGCACGGGGAATCGAAAGTCTGCTTCTGGTTCGCCGAGGTGCGCCGCGACTGTGGCATCACCAGCGACCACGAACTCCATGTCATCCTGACGGCGCTGCAGGAGTATCCCAAGCGCGTCGCTTCGCACTGGGCCATCATCAAGGCGATATACCCTGAAGAGCAGCATAGAGAAGGTGCATTCGAGGCAAGTGTCCATGCAAGCCGGGCGTGGGCGGAGTACCGCTCCTGGGAACAAGAGCATCTGTGCCCGGAGTGCGGGCAGCCGCAGTTGAGGGCAGTGACCGTCCTGCGGTGTCAGAATCCCATGTGCCGACACGAGCATGAATCGTCGGCCGCCCCGGGCAAGGGCCCGCGTTCAGTGGGATGAATGCCATCTTAACGGTCAAGCTGGCCGCCGATTCGTCCGATAGACATGGTTGTGTGGACACCTCGCGATCCGGTTGTCATGTGGCCCTCGCGAACGGACGGTACGGGAATTGAGTCTGCTGAATGCACACGGCCGTTTCTTATGGGAGCATCATGAACGCGACAAACGCCAAGAGCAAGAGAGCGTCGAAGCACGGTCGTCGGACCTCGAAGAGCGAACCCAAAGCCGGCAGTGCCGCCCGGTTTGTGGAACCCGAGCAGAAGGACCGCCGCAAGATTAAGAACAAAGTCTACGAGCGCGAACTCGCCCGGCTCCAGGTTGAGCTTGTCAAGCTTCAGGAGTGGATCAAGCACGAGGGCCTCAGGGTGGTCGTCCTCTTCGAAGGGCGCGATGCGGCCGGCAAGGGCGGCGTCATCAAGCGGATCATGCAGCGTCTGAATCCTCGCATCTGTCGCGTCGTCGCCCTCGGCACGCCGACTGAGCGCGAGAAGACGCAATGGTATTTCCAGCGCTATGTGGCTCACCTACCCGCCGCAGGGGAGATGGTCCTGTTCGATCGCAGTTGGTACAACCGCGCCGGCGTCGAACGCGTCATGGAATTCTGCTCCGAGAAGGAATACGGCGAGTTCTTCCGCTCCTGCCCGGAGTTCGAGCGCATGCTGATTCGCTCCGGCATCGTCCTCATCAAGTACTGGTTCTCTGTCTCGGACGAAGAGCAGGAACGTCGCTTCCAGGATCGCATCGACGACCCCGCCAAACGGTGGAAGCTCAGCCCCATGGACACCGAATCCCGCGCCCGCTGGGTGGAATACTCCAAGGCCAAGGACGAGATGTTCAAATACACCGACATCAAACAGGCGCCCTGGTATGTGGTGCAAGCCGACAACAAGAAACGGGCCCGCCTCAATTGCATTGACCACCTGCTCAGTCTTATCCACTACAAGGACCGGACGCCCGAGCCAATCAAGCTGCCCCCGCGACAGAAGAACAAGGGTTATGTCCGACCCCCAATTGCCGACCAGACCTTCGTCCCCGAGGTCTACTGACCCAGCGCGACCAGGCGCCGTGCCCGCATCTCGTGCGCCTCTTGCGTGGCGCTACCAATCGAGTTCGGCGATGATGGGCGTATGATCGCTGGGCCGGACAGCCGCTCGCGGCTCCCTGTCGATGTAACATCCGCGACACTTCGCCGCCACCGGTTCGGTCCCCATGAGATGGTCGATGCGCCAACCGCGGTTCCGCTCGAACGTTTTAGGCCCGCGATAATCCCAGAATGTGTAATGCTCCGGATCGGGGCAGTGCTGCCGAAACAGATCGGCAAAGCCCCAGGCCACCACCTCGGCCAGGGCCTCATGCACCTCTGCACGGTAGCACACGTGCCCCAGCAGACCCTCGGGATCGTGAACGTCGATGGGCAGGGGCGCTACATTGAGATCGCCCAGCCAGAGGACGGGATCGGTCGGCCTGAAGTTCTCCCGGAAGTAGGCCAGGAGCCGCTTGAACCACGCCAGCTTGTACTGAAACTTATCCGAGTCAGCCATATAGCCTTGCGGCACGTACGTGTTGACAATCGTCAGCCCATTGACGCTGGCCTTCAGGAGCCTCGGTTCGTCCTTGGGCTCATCACTGAGACCGAACGCAACGTCGTCAATCACGTGCCGAGAGAACAGCGCGACACCGTTATAGCTTTTCTGGCCTCGAAAAGCGGCGTGGTATCCAATCTCGTCAAAGGCATCGGCCGGGAAGTCATGGTCCTGGACCTTCGTTTCCTGAACGGCCAGCACGTCCGGCCGGTTCGTCTCGAGCCATTCGACAACGATCGGCAGCCGAACCCGAATGGAATTCACGTTGAAACTCGCAATCTTCATGTGTCCTCCTGGATAGCGGAGGCCATCGTATCAGCCCATCCGCTCGTCCGGCAAGCACTTTCGAGGGCCAGACGTTTGTGCCCCTGGTGACCTTTCTCCGCAACATTCCACGATCGGTCGCGACCACCAGGATATTGGCGCGGTCCAGAGAACCCGGGAAATCCCTGTAGGAGCTACACGCCATGACTGATGATCGCAAATCAGAAACGACCCAGGCAATCCCCCTGATTCAGTTCGTGCAGTGGGTCTGGACAGTTGTCCTGGCCATCCTGCTGGTTCCATGGCTGTCCCATACCGCCCTGGCCGAGACCAGCGCTGCGTCCGAGCGTGTCTCGTCACTCGGGCAATATCGTGGATACTCGCAGCCCGTCTTTGACGGTTGGGCCCGAACCAGTCAGTATGTCACCGTCCGCGACGGAACCCGCATCGCCATTGACATCTTCCGCCCCACCAGCAACGGCGCCTTGCACAAGGAACCTCTGCCGGCCATCTGGGAGCACCGCCGATATCAAAGAGCGTCACTCGACGAAAACGGCCGAGTCCGATCTCAGCTCGACCGCCAGGACCACCCGATGAGAAAAGTGGTTTCGCATGGTTACATCTTCGCCGTCGCTGCCGTGCGGGGCTCCGGCGCATCCTTCGGCTCGCGCGTCGATGCGACCCCGCCGGCCGAGAGCCTGGATGCCTATGACATCACAGAATGGCTGGCCGGCCAACCGTGGTGCTCCGGACCCGTGGGCATGTACGGGATCTCCTACTCCGGAACAGCCCAGTTCATGGCCGCCGGCGCCGCACCACCACACCTCAAGGCGATCTTCCCCGAAATGGCCATGTTCGACCTCTACGATTTCTGCTATCCCGGCGGGATCTTTCGCGAGACGTTCATGAAAGGCTGGGCCGGCATGGTTCGCGCCTTGGACACGCACAGCACGCGAAAGGCAGCCCCAGTCGATGGCGACCGCGACCGGACTCTGTTGAAGCGGGCCGTCAACGAGCATGACGGCAATTTCGACCTGAACAGGGTGACCCAGGCCGTCTACCGGGACGCGGCCTTCGACGGCCTGGGACAGATCTACCAGACCAACAGCCCGTCGACCTATCTCCAGCGCATTCGCGCCTCCAAAGTCGCCATCTACCAGAGAGCAGGCTGGTTCGACATGTACCCACGGGACATGCTGCTATGGTTCCGCAATCTCGACGGCCCCAAGAAGATCGCCATCGGTCCCTGGAACCACTACCAAAGCCATGGCGTCGACCGGGGCACCGAGATGCTCCGCTGGTTCGACTACTGGCTCAAGGGCATCGACAACGGCATCATGGACGAACCACCCATAGTCTACTGTGTCATGGGGGCCCCCGAGGACGACATGATTCGCTGGGCACACCAGTGGCCTCTGCCCCAAGCCAAACCGACGCGATACCACTTCTGCGCCGGTCCGTCCGGTTCGGTGGCCTCCGTGAACGATGGCTTGCTCAGCCGCACCGCTGGTGACAGTGGTGTCGATTCGTACACCGCCGACTACACGACCACAAGTGGCAACAAGACTCGTTGGACGCCGGGCGGTGAACCCGCCTATCCAGACATGACCCCAAACGACCGCAAGGCCCTCACCTACACGACTCCGCCACTGGCGGACAATGTCGAGGTCGTCGGACATCCCGTGCTTCACGTATGGCTGCGCTGTCCGGCTGACGATGTCGATCTATTCGCCTACCTCGAGGACGTTGACGCGAACGGACGTTCGCACTACATCACCGAAGGCTGCCTGCGCGCCTCGCACCGCACCCTTTCCGAACCGCCCCACGACCGCCTCGGGTTGCCATACCACCGCAGTTTCGAACGCGACGTGACGAGCCTACCGGGCGGGCCTGTCGAACTGGTGTTCGACTTGCTGCCCACGGCCCAGCGTTTCCGCGCGGGCCATCGCATCCGCATCGCCATCACCTGTGCCGACAAGGACAGCCACAAGTCTCCCACGCGACACCCCGCACCGACCGTTGAACTGCTCCGAGACACCCACCACGTCTCCCACGTCGTTCTGCCCGTCGTCGATCGTCGATGAACCGTTTGACGATTCCGCTTCGCGCTGCTATCGTTGATGGGCCGGGACAGCTACGGCGTGCAGGCGGGCCTCATCGGTAAGCTCAGCGGACCTGCACGCGCAGACGCATTGACGGAAGGGAGTGCCGAGGCGTATGATCAGGAAGATGATTCTGGCAGCACTGCTACTGGGATTCCTCGCGGCTTCGTGCGGCTGCGGTACCGTCCAAGGGATAGGTCGCGACATTACCTGGCTGGGAAAGAAGGGGGCTGAGATTCTTGAGGAACCCAAGCAGTGACAACTGCCCCCGGGCCTCCGAGGTAAGCAGCAGGTGTTCTACATTGGCTCGCTGACTTGGTCCGGCGTCGCGCCCTCTTCCTCTTCGCGGGCCAGGCCCTGATCCCCCGCCGAATCCTCACCGGCTACCTTATAACGATTCGCCCGATCGCGCTCCGGGTCCTTCGCGCCCGGTGTCCCATCAACGATGGCGTAGCTCTCGATCACAGCCAGCAGACTCAACATGAAGCTCAAGGTGCTCTCGGCGCCCTGGTTGCCGTTGATACCCCCCGGCATCAACCCATCCGAACACCCCTTGGTGCGGAAATCATACAGAGGAATTCGCAGGTCGTTCGCGCCGAGAAACCAGTCGAACGCCTTGCGCTGGAGCGTCAGGAACTTGACCTCCTTCGTCACGTCGTAAGCGGCCCGCAGCATCATGACGGTGCCCGCCGCTTCGATCGGCTGCTGGTCGAAGCTGGCGCGGGCCTTCCCGCGCTCGTACCAGCCGTGACAACCGATGAAGCTGAAGTGGTCACCGTCGAACGTATTCTCCAGGAGGAAGTCGGCCGTTCTCTCGGCCACCTCGACATAGTGCTGGTTGTCCAGATTCTGTCCGGCCACGAACAAGGCGTGCGGCAGAACCGCGTTATCGTAGGTCAGGATATCCTCAAACCAGTCCCAGTCCGGGTAATTGTTTTCATCGTATTGCCGGACCAATCCGTCGGCCGCCAGTTCCAGCTCGCGCTTGATGTCGCTGGCGCCCGGAAACTGCTTGAGATAGTCGCACATGCCCAGCACCGCATACGCCATGCCGCGCGGATGTTGCTTCTGAACCTGATTGACCGCTCGATCGAAGCAGTCCTTCACGATCGACAGATACGCCGGTGACGGCGCGCACGCCATGAGGGTGCCAAGCGCCCAGAGCACGCGACCGAAGGCGTCGTGCGCCGGCTCGTTTTCCCACCACGTTCGGTCAAAATCCATGAAGTTCTTGACCGAGCCGTCGCGATTCTGCGCGTACATCAGGAACGACAGGTAGATGTCGAGCAACCGCAGGGCCTGCGCATCCGGGTACTGCCCGTAGTACTTGGCCATCGCGATCAGCGCCCGGGCATTGTCATCCGTGCAATAGCCGTGGGCCCGATTGGGAATCGTGAACTTGGCGTGCTGGTACAGTCCCGTGTCGTCCGTGAGCTTGATCAGGTGATCCAATGCCGGCTCCGGCACCTCGATGCTCGAGATGGTCTCGGACGGCGTCAGTGTGCTCTTGCTCGTGACGCGAATCGGCAGCTTGGTCTCGTTGAACAGCTCCCAATAGGCTTGTCCCATCTTGGGCCACGTGCGGGATCGGCCGTAGTCGTAGGCTCGGCCTCGGAACGAGTAGAACAACTCGTCGTCCTGAAGGAGTTCCACGATATCGGCCGCCAGTTGCCCAGAGTCCCCGAACGGCACCAGCTTGCCCCGCCCGTCGTCCAGAAGCTCAGTGGCCGCCCAGTAGGGCGTCGAGACCACTGCCTTGCCGCTGCCGACCGCAAACGCCAACGTACCGCTGGTCAACTGCTCACGGCTCAGATAAGGCGTTACGTAGATGTCCGCCGCGCAGAGGAAATTGTGCAGTTCCGCGTCAGCGACGAACCGGTTGTGGAAGATGACGTGATCCTGGAGATGCAGGTCTTTGACGATCTGCTGAAGACTGAATCGGTAGGATTCGCCTTCGTACTTCAGGACAGCCGGATGCGTCATGCCCAGCACGATATACATCACACTGGGGTCGGCCTGGATAATCTGGGGCATCGCCCGCAGCATGACCTCGATACCTTTGTTCTTGTTGATCAGCCCGAACGTTAGGATCGTCCGTCGCCCCTCGAGACCGAACTTGTGCTTGTAATAATTGCTGTCGACAAAAGGCAAGTCCGGGATTCCATGCGGAATGAGTCTGATCTTCTCCTCGCGGATTCCGTATATATCTCCCAGCATGCTCAGACCGCGTTCGTTCATGGTAACGACGACGTCCGAGCAGTCGCGGACGTCCATCATCGATTTGAAGTACTCCGGCGCGGGCTTATCGAGTACGGTATGAAGCGTGGTGACAACCGGGGCCTTTAGCCGCCTGAGCAGCAGGCTCAGGTACGAGCCCGCTTCGCCGCCAAAAAGGCCGAACTCATGCTGAACGGACACCAGATCCACATGGCTAAAGTTGATGTAGTCAGCCGCGCAGATGTAGTCCCGGCGGACGTTCTGGCGAATCTCGAATTTGACCGGATCATTGTACTTGACGGTGTTGTCGGATCGCATCGTAACCACCAGCGGCTCGAAACCGCCCTCGACCGCGAGGCTGGCGTTCTTGATAAGATCCGCAGTGAATGTGGCGATACCGCATTTGCGTGGGGGAAAGGTTGAAATGAAGACGACTCGTTTCTTCGCGTCCTTGACCATTCGTGTCCATCCGAACGGATTCTTTCGTAGTTCGCTAAAAGATCATGATACGGCACCGCTCGAATCCTGTCAAGATTCGTTTCCGTAAAAGCCTACGAGTCAACGGGGGTTTCCTGGGCTTTCGCCTGGGCTAATCGTCGGCTTCGCGCCGCCAGGGAGGCTCAGTGGATCTCTGAACTCTCCGGGGGGACAAAAAAGCCACGTGCTTGCGAACCAAAGGCCGAATACCTAGTACATTGTATGGTAATGGAGATTTGGCGGCGGTTTTTTTCGCACAAGGGCTTGACACAGCGGTATATCTAACATAGTAATGTACTGGGAATTATAGGAGATAGTCACAATGAAGCTCTCAACACGCACGCGCTACGGCATACGGGCGGTAATCGAACTGGCCCAACACGAGGGCAAACGCCCCCTCCAACTCAAGGTGATTGCCGAGCGGCAGGGAATCTCCGTGAAATACCTCGAGCAGTTGATGAGCCTGCTTCGCTCGTCCGGCTTTGTCAGAAGCGTTAGAGGCTCCAAGGGCGGCTATATGCTGGCCCGCGCGCCCGAGCAGGTCACGCTCAGCGAGGTCTTTCGCTGTCTGGAAGGTCCTGTCACCACGGCCGAGTGCACGGACAACAAGGACTATTGTGAGAGGGCTGCCGATTGTGCCGCCCGGGACGTCTGGGTGCAGGTGGAAGAGGCGATCCAGGGCGTCCTCAGCTCCATCACGCTGGCCGATATGGTCGAGCGGTCCCAGAATCCGACGTGCAACTACCAGATCTGACCTTAGGAGGTGTCAATGAGTGCAGTTTTCGAGGACATCGTGGCCGCCGTTGGGTACACCCCCTTGGTTCGAATCAACAGACTCGGTTCAGGAAACGCCACCGTTCTGGCTAAGCTGGAGTCCAAGAACCCGTGCGGCAGCGTCAAAGACCGGATTGCCAAGTATATGGTCCGCGCCGCCGAGGAACAGGGCCTGATTAAGGCTGACACCATGATCGTGGAGCCGACCAGTGGCAATACGGGCATCGGCCTGGCGTTCATCTGCGCCGCCAAAGGCATTCCCTTGACGCTGACGATGCCCGAATCCATGAGTATGGAGAGGCGAAAGCTCTTGCAGATCCTGGGGGCCTCCATTGTCCTGACACCGGCCGAACGGGGCATGGGCGGAGCGATCGAGAAAGCCGAGCAGTTGGTCGCCCAAACGCCGGGCGCCGTGATGCTTCAGCAGTTCAAGAACCCCGCAAACCCCAGAGCCCACCGCGAAACGACGGCCAGGGAGATTTGGATCGATACGGACGGCAAGGTGGACATATTGGTCGCCGGTGTCGGCACAGGAGGGACCCTCACGGGATGCGGCGCCGTACTCAAGAAGGAAAACCCGCATTTGCGCGTCGTGGCCGTCGAGCCCAAGGGTTCGCCGGTCCTGTCGGGGGGAGAACCGGGACCCCACAAGATCCAGGGCATCGGGGCCGGTTTCGTGCCGGATGTCCTCGACAGGAGCCTCATCGACGAAGTCGTCCAGGTCGCCAACGAAGACGCCATGTCGATGGCACGGCAACTGGCGGCTCGCGAAGGGATTCTCTCCGGCATCAGTGGTGGTGCCAACGTGTGGGCCGCCGTTGAGGTGGCTGACAGACCGGAGAACAAGGGCAAGACGATTGTCACGTTCGTTTGCGACACGGGTGAGCGCTATATCTCCACCGAACTGTACGACGGCCTACCGCAACCGGAAATGGCATGATATGCGTCGGATTGCGGAATGATCAGAAAGAAACTCACAAATAAGCGGCTGGAGAAACTCGTCAGCCGGATCTCCGAAACCTACAAGGGCGACTCGGGAATCAACTTCATCGACGCGGCCAATCTGCCCGTGCGAGGCCAGATCCTGGCTATCCTGGAACTGCTGTTCGAGGTCCTCTTCCCGGGCCACACCGGCAGCAAAATGGTGACGAAGTCCAACGTCCGCTACATCGTCGGCGACCTGCTCAGCCAGATCCACGCCGAACTCGCCGATCAGATCAGACGCGCCTACGAATACCAGTGCCGCATCAAGAAGTGCGATCAGTGCGATTGTGCGATGATGGGCGAGAAGGTGGCCGTCGAGCTTCTCGAGGAAGTGCCGCGCGTTAGGGAATTGCTTAAGAGCGATGTCCATGCCGCGTTCGACGGGGACCCGGCGGCCCAGTCCTACGAGGAAATCGTCATCAGTTACCCGTGCATCACCGCCATCGCCACCTACCGCATCGCCCACGAGCTGTACGTTCGGGACGTGCCGTTGATCCCGCGCATCATGTCTGAGTGCGCCCACGCGCGCACAGGAATCGACATTCATCCCGGCGCCAGAATCGGCGAGCGATTCTTCGTCGATCATGGCACCGGCGTCGTGATCGGTGAGACCACCATCATCGGCCGCAACGTCAAAATCTATCAGGGAACCACGCTCGGCGCCCTGAGTTTCGCACGGGACGAGCGAGGACGCATCGTCAAGGGGGGAAAACGCCATCCGACCATCGAGGACGATGTGACGATCTATGCCGAAGCGACCATCCTGGGCAACGTGACGATCGGCAAAGGGGCTGTCATCGGGGGCAACACCTGGGTAAAGGAATCGGTGCCGCCCGGCGTCACGGTAGCCAGCCCCAACCCGGACCTGATTGTTCGCAAGCACAAGCCAAAGAAGAACACCCGCGGATGAACGCCGCTACGGAGACCATCGTGGATGAGAAGCTGCTTCAACGTATTGAGCAACTGAAGGCCGAACGCAACGCCGTCATTCTCGCGCACAACTATCAGCCGGACGAGATCCAGGACCTGGCGGATTTCACCGGCGACTCGCTCGGCCTCAGCATCCAGGCCTCCCAGACCGAGGCCGACGTCATCGTTTTCTGCGGCGTCCGCTTCATGGCCGAGACCGCGGCGATTCTATCACCCGACAAGGTCGTGCTGATGCCCGAGCCCGGCGCCGGCTGCCCCATGGCTGACATGATCACCGCCGAGCAACTGCGCCAGTTGAAAGGGCAACACCCCGACGCCCTGGTCGTCTGCTACGTAAACAGCTCGGCCGAAGTCAAAGCCGAGAGCGACTACTGTTGCACCAGCGCCAACGCCGTCGAGGTCGTCAGGTCCTTGCCGGCCGACAAGAAGATCCTATTCGTTCCTGATCAGCACCTGGGACGATTCGTTCAGCAGCGCACCGGCCGCGACATGGTCCTTTGGCCGGGCTACTGCACCACGCACGTGATGATCGCCGAGCAGGACATCAAGGCCGCACGCCAGTCGTACCCCGAAGCGGTCGTTCTGGCCCATCCGGAGTGTTCCGAGCCGGTCAAGGAACTGGCCGACGAACTCCTCAGCACCGGCCAGATGCTCAAGTTCGCCAAGACCAGCACTGCCAGGCAGTTCATCATCGCCACAGAGATCGGCATCATCCACGCGCTCAAGAAGGTCAGGCCCGACGCGGACTTCGTCGCCGCCAGCGCCCGTGGCATCTGCCCGAACATGAAGAAGACCACGCTCGACAAGCTTCTGGCTTCCCTGGAGAACCGGCAGCACCAAATCACCGTACCATCTGACATTGCCGCTGCGGCCAGACGATCCCTGGATCGCATGGTGGAGATTCTCCCAAAGGACTAGAGGGCTTGACGGAAGGGGACCCGATTATGGGGCAAGACCAATATCATCTTGAGACCATCGCCTTACATGGTGGCCACGCACTCGACTCGGACACACACAGCCGAGCGGTGCCCATCTACCAAACCAGCAGTTTTTGCTTCAATGACACCGACCACGCCGCACGCCTGTTCGCCCTGCAAGAGTTTGGCAACATCTACACGCGGATCATGAACCCGACAACCGACGTGCTGGAGAAACGACTCGCAGCGCTGGAAGGCGGCGTCGCAGGATTGTGTTTCAGCTCCGGCATGGGGGCCATCACCGCTGCCATCCTGAATATATGTGGCTCCGGCCAACACATCGTCTCGTCAAGCACCCTCTATGGTGGCACCGTGACGTTGTTCAGCCACACACTCCCCAAGCTCGGCATTGACGTAACGTTCGTCGACGCCAGCGATCCCGCCAACGTCGCCAAGGCAATCAAGGACAATACTAGGCTTGTCTATATCGAGAGCATCGGCAACCCGAAAAACGATATCCTCGACTTCGCCCGGATCGCCAAGGTCGCGCACGAGCACCACGTGCCGGTTATCTGCGACAACACAGTGGCCACGCCGATGCTACTGCGCCCGATCGAGCACGGCATCGACGTCGTCGTGCACAGTTGCACCAAGTTCATCGGCGGACATGGCAACAGCATCGGCGGCGCCATCATTGACGCCGGAACCTTCAACTGGGCCAACGGCCGCTATCCGGAACTGACCGACCCCGACCCCAGCTATCACGGCGTCAAATACGTCGAGAGTTTCGGCAACCTGGCCTACATCCTCAAGGCCCGCGTCACCGTCCTCCGCGACACCGGGGCCTGCATGTCGCCGTTCAACGCGTTTCTGTTCCTGCAAGGATTGGAGACGCTCCATCTGCGCATGCCGCGCCATTGCGAGAATGCCCTGAAGGTAGCCCAGTGGCTGGAGAAACACCCCCAGATCAGTTGGGTCAACTACCCCGGCCTGAAATCCCATCCAGACCACGCCCTGGCCAAAAAATACATGCCCAATGGCCACGGCGCCATTCTCGGCTTCGGCGTCAAGGGCGGCGCCGACGTCGGCATCAAGTTCATTAACAACGTCAAGCTCGCCAGCCACCTGGCCAACATCGGCGACAGCAAAACCCTCGTCATTCACCCGGCCAGCACCACGCATCAGCAACTGACCGGACCCGAGCAGCTTGCCGCCGGCGTAACCCCGGACTATATTCGCGTATCGGTCGGCACCGAGCATGCCGATGACATCATCGCCGATTTCGACCAGGCATTGAAAGCCAGTTCGACGTAAGCAGTCTTGAGTGGCAGCCCCACTCCCAGGGAAAGCACGAAGGGCAGAGAAAAAATGTGGGAATACACTGACAAGGTAAAAGATCATTTCCTCAACCCGCGTAACGTCGGAGAAATCGAGAACGCCGACGGCGTGGGCGAAGTCGGGTCGCTGGCATGCGGAGACGCGCTGAAGCTGACCTTCAAGCTCGACGCCGACGGCCGCATTGCCGACGCCCAGTTCAAGACCTTCGGCTGTGCCAGCGCCATCGCCACCTCGTCGGTCCTGACCGAGCTGATCAAGGGCAAAACCCTCGAAGAGGCCATGAACGTCACGAACAAGGATATCGCCGACTACCTCGGCGGCCTGCCCGAGCAGAAGATGCATTGTTCCGTGATGGGACGCGAAGCGCTGGAAGCGGCCATCGAGAACTATCGCGGCGGAGCCGCCATCAAGCATGAGCTGGAAGGCCACGTCGTCTGCACCTGCTTCGGCGTCACCGAAACCGAGATCGAACGCGTCATCCGCGAGAACGATCTGACCGCCGTCGAGCAGGTCACCAACTACTGCAAAGCCGGCGGTGGCTGCGGTGGCTGCCACGGCGAAATCGAGAAGATCATCGAGCGCCTGCGAGGCGAGAAGGACGGCCAGCACGCGCCCCCCACGCACAAGCCCGGCAGGAAGCTGACCAACATCCAGAAAATGCAGTTGGTGCAACAGACCATCAACGAACAGGTCCGACCCGCTCTGCGGGCCCACGGCGGCAACATCGAACTCGTCGACATCGAAGGCAACAAAGTCACCGTCGCCTTTCGCGGCATGTGTGCCCAATGCCACCTCGCCGAGTTCACCATGAAAGATGTCGTCGAGACCAAGCTGCGAGAATTCGTGTCCGAGGATCTCTTCGTCGAGGAGGACAAGGATTCCGTGGAAGCCGGACACGTGCACAAGGAATAGACCATGAAAGCGATCTACTTCGATAACAACGCGACGACCAAGGTGGCCGATGAGGTCTACGAGGCCATGCAGCCCTACTTCTGCAGTCTCTACGGCAACCCCTCCAGCATGCACACCTTCGGCGGCCAGGTCGGCGGCGCCGTTCGACAGGCCCGCGAGCAGGTCGCCAATCTCCTGGGCTGTCATCCCAGCGAAGTCGTCTTCACCAGTTGCGGCACGGAAAGCGACAGCACCGCCATACTCGGGACGCTCGCCGCCGTGCCCCATCGACGCAAAGTCATCACCACGCGCGTCGAGCATCCCGCCGTCTTGACCGTTTGCCGCGATCTTGAGAACCGCGGCTACGAAGTGATCGAACTCGGCGTCGACAAGAAAGGCCGGCTCGATCTGGACGAATTGGCCGGCCAGCTCGATGACGACACCGCCCTCGTCACCATCATGTCCGCCAACAACGAAACCGGCACCGTCTTCCCCGTCGAACAGATCGCCGAGATGGTCACCAGTCGCGGCATCGTCTTCCACACCGACGCCGTCCAGACCGTGGGCAAAATTCCCCTGAACCTCGCCGAGAGCCGGATCAGTCTTCTGAGCCTCTCCGGCCACAAACTCCACGCACCGAAGGGCGTGGGCGTCCTGTACGTCAGGAAAGGCACCCGGATCGCCCCGTTCCTCCTCGGCGGACATCAGGAAAGCGGACGCCGCGCCGGAACCGAGAACGTACCGGGCATCATCGGCCTCGGCAAAGCCTGCGAACTGGCCGCCCAGCACATGGACGACGAGAACACCCGCGTCAAAAGTCTGCGGGACAAGCTCGAAAAAGCCATCCTGGCCAGTTGCCCCGACAGCCAGATCAATGGCGATCCCGAGAACCGTATCCCCAACACAACGAATATCAGCTTCGAGTACATCGAAGGCGAAGCGATCCTGCTCATGCTCGATCAGTTTGGCATCTGCGCCAGCAGCGGTTCGGCCTGCACCTCCGGTTCGCTGGAGCCGTCCCACGTCCTCCGCGCGATGGGTGTGCCCTTCACCGCCGCCCACGGCTCGATTCGCTACAGCCTCAGCCGCTACAGCACGGAAGACGAGGTCGACCTGACCATCGAGAAAATGCCCCGGATCATCGAGCGCCTCCGCGAGCTGTCTCCCTTCGTCAACCAGACCAGCGCCCAGCGTACCGGCTGAGTCGCCGACCGTCCCGCCGCCGTCGTCCGGTGACACGCCGGACCGGCACGCACGTGTGAATACCCTTGCCTTTCCGGCGTCGGATTCCTAAACTCAGGGTCCTATGACGCTGGCGATTGAAACCAATGGGTTGACGCGCCATTTCGGCGATCTCTGTGCCGTCGATACCCTCGATCTGCGCGTCGAGGCCGGAACGTTCTACGGTTTTCTCGGCCCCAACGGCGCCGGAAAATCCACCACGATAAAGATGCTCACGGGCCTCCTGGCCCCTTCCAGCGGCGCCATGCACATCCTCGGCCAGGACACCACCGATCCCGACAAGGCCAGGGAGATAAGGCGGCGCGTCGGCGTCGTGCCCGAGGATCTCTCGCTCTTCGACAACCTCACCGCCCGCGAGTACCTCACCTTCATCGGACGCATGTATCAGTTGCCCGCCGAGACGCTCCGCACCCGCCGCGAGGAATTGCTCGCCATGATGAGCCTCGACAACGAGGACAAGAAACTCACCCTCGAATACTCCCACGGCATGAAAAAGAAACTCACCCTCGCCGCCGCGCTTATACCTAACCCTGACCTCCTCTTTCTCGATGAGCCGTTCGAAGGCGTCGATGCCGTCTCATCCCGCGTCTTACGAGACACCCTGAAGCGCTGCGTAGAGCGCGGAGCAACCGTCTTCCTCACCTCCCACGTCCTCGAAATCGTCGAGAGGCTGTGCACCGACGTCGGCATCATTGCCCAGGGCAAGCTCGTCCACCAGGGGACGATGGATGAAATCCGCCGCGGTGGTTCGCTCGAAGACCGCTTCCTCGAGGCCGTCGGCAGCGACCAGATCGAGAGACAGTCGCTAAGCTGGCTGGAGGGCTAGATGAACACCGCCCACCTTCGCACCATCCTCTGGCTGCGCTGGCGTCTGACCCGCAATCAATGGTCCCGAGGAGGCACCGTCAATGCCGTCCTCACGATGATCGTCTTCGCCGCCGGCCTCATCGTCGGATTCGTCGGCGCCATCGTCGGTCTGCTCGTCGGCCTCTTCGTCCTCCACGACGCATCCCCCCGGTCCATGCTGGCCATCTGGGATGTGTTCGTCCTCGCCTTTCTGTTCTTCTGGATGATCGGGTTCGTCTCCGAAATTCAGCGCGCCGAAACCATCGACATCGGTCGCATGTTGCATCTGCCGATCTCTCTGCGGGACGTCTTCCTGGTCAACTTCCTCGCCTCGCATCTGACCCCGAGCATCATCCTCTTCCTGCCCGGCGCACTGGGCCTGGCCCTGGGATTGACCCTCGGCAGGAGTTGGACCATGCTGGCGCTGTTTCCCCTGGTGCTGGGCTTCGTCTTCATGATCACCGCCTGGACCTACTGCCTCCGCGGCTGGCTCGTCACGCTCATGACCAACCCGCGCCGACGTCGTGCCATCATTGCCGGCATCACCTTCGCATTCATCCTGATCACCCAGCTGCCCAACTTCGTGGGCAATGTCATGCGCGATCGTGATCGCGGACGCGAGCGAGATCGACCCGCCGTCACCGAAACCACCGAGCCGCAAGAACCCACCGAACCCACCGAACCCGACCGCAAAACGCCCATCCCCAAGGTTCTCCTCGTCGCTCACAAGGTTGTCCCCTTCCTCTGGGTGGGCAACGGCGCCATGTCCCTGGCCGCCGGCACCGCCTGGCCCGCCCTGGCCGGCGCCGTCGGCATGATCGGCCTCGGCGCTCTCGGCATCAGGCGGGCCTATCGATCGACCGTTCGTTTCTACCAGGGACAGGCGAAGGTCAAGAAGTCGAAAAAGAAGGCAGTGGCCAAGCGGGTCGCCAAACCAGACAGCTTCCTTGAAAGGCAGCTCCCCGGTGTCCCCGACGAAGCGGCCGCCCTGACACTGGCCTTCATGCGTTCACTCGCCCGCGCCTCCGAAGTCAAGATGATGCTCGCGACCAGCTTCCTGATGCTGCTGTTCTTCAGCACCATGATCCTCTTCAGACGCTCAACGCCCCCGGCCGACGACGTCAAACCGTTCTTTGTCACCGGTGCCGTGGCGTTCACATTCTTCGGACTCTTCCAACTGATGTTCAATCTGTTCGGCTTGGACCGCGCCGGATTTCGCGCCCTCGTACTGCTACCCGTCCCCCGCAGACAGATCCTGCTCGGCAAGAATCTCGCCTTCTTGCCGTTGGCGCTCGCCATCGGCCTGGTTCTCCTGGCCCTGGTCAACTTCGCCCTGTCCGTCCCGATCCTGGTCTTCCTCGCCGGGCTCCTTCAGTTGCTCGCCGCCTTCTTCCTCCTGAGCATCGCGGGAAACCTGGTGTCCGTTCTTGTTCCTCACCGCATCGCCCCGGGCTCGCTCAAGCCGACCAAGAATTCCACGCTGACCAATCTCATGCTCTTCGTCTCGCGCCTGCTCTTCCCCATGGCCATGCTGCCCATCTTCCTGGCCCCGGCCATCGCACTGCTTCTCTCGCGACTTGGCGGGCTGCCCGCCGCACCCGCGAACCTCCTCGCGTCGGCAGCCATCCTCGCCATCCTCGCCTTCTTCTACAAGCTCAGCCTCAACACCCTCGGAGACCTCCTCCAAACCAGAGAGAAACAGATCCTTGACATCGTCACCCAGGAAGTCGAATAGCAGCCCGCAGAAGGGCGCCGCAAGGCCCGGATCTGGCCGGACGCCGACCTGGTTGGTTAGTAATTTGGAGAACAAAATATGGCCGCCGTCGTACTGGAAAAAGACAACACGAAAGGGCCTCCGCATGACTACGAGATCACGGCTTCACACATCCCCGGAAGGGCGCCTCACATCGGCCTCCCCGTCCGCCTCGCGCGTACCCCGCCGCGCCAAACAAACCCAATTTGCGGCCTTTCTGGCTCAAAAACGCCGGTCGCGCCGAAAAACAAACCCAATTTCACAAACAAACCCAATGTCCCGACCCCGCGTACAACCCGGCAGGCGGTCTCCAGAAGGACACCAGTGGCTTCGGGCACCTGTGAGGAGTTGAAATCATGCGCATCTCTCTGTCTTTACTGATTTTATGGGGTACCATCATGCTGTCGCCAGGGTCATCTCAAGCCGATCTCGGCCAGTTCGAGCGTAGCGCGGATGTTGGCCAGGTCTCCTTGCCGGGCTCGGCCCGATCCGACCCGGCCACTGGCCGCTACCAGATCACCGCCGGCGGTGCCAACATGTGGGGCGCCGAAGACGCCTTCCACTTCGCCTGGCGGCAGGTTTCCGGCGATCTGAAACTCTCGGCCCGAGTCGCCTTCGTCGGCACCGGAGGCGACCCCCATCGCAAGGCCGGCTGGATGGTTCGCCAGGATCTGGACCCCAACGCCGCCTACGTCGACGCCGTCGTCCATGGAGATGGTCTCACCTCGCTCCAATACCGCGCTGAGAAGGGCGGACCCACGCGAGAAATCCAGACGCCCATCAAATCGCCGGCCGGGCTGCTTCTGGAACGGGACGGGGACCTGTTCACGTTTTCCGTAGCCGACGCTGACGGCCTCCTGCACCCCGTCGGCTCAATGACGGTCCCGTTGACCGACCCCGTCTACACCGGTCTGGCCGTCTGTGCCCACGACGATACGCGCCGCGAGACCGCCGTCTTCTCCGAGGTGGGCATGCAAACTCTCGGCGTCATCCCGGCCGGCCAGCGCGTCGTCGAAAGCACGCTGGAGACCATCGAGATCGAAACGGGACGCCGCCGGATCGTTCATCGCGTCAAAGACCACTTCGAGGCGCCGAACTGGTCGCCGGACGGCAAAACGCTGGTCTTCAACAGTCACGGCCGGCTCTATTCGATCCCGGCCATGGGCGGCACGCCGCGCCGGATCGAATCGGGCCTGGCCGACCGCTGCAACAACGATCACGGCTTCTCACCCGATGGCAAGTGGCTGGTCCTCAGTCACAACACAGAGGACAAAGGATCGCTGATCTACGTCATTCCCAGCGAAGGAGGCGAGCCACGACTGGTGACACGACGCGGCCCGTCGTACTGGCACGGTTGGTCGCCTGATGGCAAGACACTGACCTACTGCGCCGAACGCAATGATGAATTCGACGTGTACACCATCAGCGTGCGGGGCGGGCCCGAAACCCGCCTGACCACGGCGCCGGGATTGGACGATGGCCCCGAATATTCCCCGGACGGCAAGTACATCTACTTCAATTCCGTTCGCACGGGCACCATGAAGATCTGGCGCATGCGCCCGAACGGAGACCAACAGAAGCAGATCACCAAAGACCAAGAGTATGCCGATTGGTTCGCCCACCCTTCGTCCGACGGCAAGTGGCTCGTGTTCATATCGTATGATGCCTCCGTCATAGGCCACCCGGCCAACGAGCAGGTGACCCTGCGCCTCATGCCCGTGGCCGGAGGACAACCGAGAATCCTGGCCCATCTCTTCGGTGGGCAGGGCACCATCAACGTCCCCTCCTGGTCCCCCGACAGCAAGCGCGTCGCCTTCGTCAGCTATCGCCTCGTCGCCAAGACGCAAGAATCCATGTGACGCATACCGAGAGAGGAAATGAACGAGCGAGACAGAGTCGGATGAGACCGTTGAAGCCCCGAGAGAAGCGCATGCTTGTCTATTTGGGCATCTTCCTGGCCATCGTGGCCTGGGATACGGCCCGGCGCCGGTGGTCACCGGATATCGTTCAGGAGACCGAGCACTACACCATCTTCTCCACGGCCACCCCGGACCAGACGGCCGAGATCGGGCGCGTCGCCGAGATCGTCTACGCGGGCTACCGCCAATTGGCCGACCAACTGGATTGCGAGATCGGCTCTCACCCGAAGCTGAAGATCAAGCTCTTCAAGGACCGCGAGGAATTCAAACACTGCAACCGCGTCGCGGGCTGGGCCGAGGCGTTCTACCGCAAGCCGTACTGCTACCAGTACTACTCGTCCGAGGAGGTCCACCCATATCACTGGATGATGCACGAAGCGACCCACCAGCTCAATGCCGAGGTCGCCCACCTGAAGCTGCCGCAGTGGCTCGATGAAGGCCTCGCCTGCTATGTCGGCACCAGCCGCATCGTGGACGGCTCGCTCGCCCTCGGCCGTATCGATACCAACACGTATCCTATCTGGTGGCTCGGTTCCATGGCCACATCGGGCGACCTGGAATCGGACAAAGGCAATGCCAGCATCATCCCCCTGCGCCGGATCGTCGCCGGCCGAGGCGGTCCCGACATAGACGACTACTTCAACCTCTACTACCTTCACTGGTGGAGCCTG
>Ga0272442_10001447_pt1 | contig 36192 bp, 33 predicted proteins | sample SSMForm2O_FD_200262 | JGI IMG/M metagenome (GOLD analysis project Ga0272442, IMG submission 200262) | Marine sediment archaeal communities from Little Sippewissett salt marsh, Falmouth, MA, United States - SSM-Form-2O | ecosystem: Environmental > Aquatic > Marine > Wetlands > Sediment ... | reverse complement strand
GCCAGCCGGCCGTTCAAGTCATCGACCTTCAGATCGACGATCCGCTCGATCGCGGCTGCCGACAACGGATGGAAGATGATCGTCTCGTCGATGCGGTTCAGGAACTCGGGGCGAAACGCGGTACGCAATTCGTCGCGGACCCGCTTGTGCACTGTCTCCTGTGATACGTCGCTCTGGAAGTGCTCGCTCCCGACGTTGGACGTCATGATCAGAATCGTGTGTCGGAAGTCCACCGTGCGGCCGTGCCCGTCGGTGAGTCGGCCCTCGTCGAGCAGTTGCAGGAGAAGGTTCATGACCTGTGGGTGCGCCTTCTCGATCTCGTCGAACAGGATCACCTGATACGGTCGGCGGCGGACGGATTCGGTAAGCTGGCCGCCCTCGTCATAGCCGACGTAGCCGGGCGGCGAGCCGATCAGCCGGGCTACCGCGTGCCGCTCCATGTACTCAGACATGTCGATGCGCAGCAAGGCGGTGTCTGTTCCGAAGAGGAACGCGGCCAGCGTCTTCGCCAGCTCTGTTTTGCCGACGCCGGTTGGCCCGAGGAAGAGGAACGTGCCGATTGGTCGCCGCGGGTCCGACAGCCCGGCGCGCGAGTGCCGAACGGCTTCGGCCACAGCGCGAACGCCTTCATCCTGGTCGATCACCCGAGCGTGCAGCGCGTCTTCCAGATTCGCCAGGCGTGCACGTTCCTCCTCGAGCATTCGCTCGGCCGGGATTCCCGTCCACTGCGACACGAGAGAGGCGATCTCTGCTGCCGTCACGGTGTCGCCGGTACCGTCGACGCGGAGGCGGCTCGCCGCTTCGTCGACCAAGTCGATCGCCTTGTCCGGCAGGAAGCGTTCGGTGATGTAGCGCTCGGACAGGCGTGCGGCGGCCTGGATCGCTTCGTCGGTGATCTTGATGTCGTGGTGCGTCTGCAACGTGTCGCGCAGCCCGTCGAGGATGGCAATCGTTTCTTCGAGCGACGGCTCGGCCACGTACACCTTCTGGAACCGACGCTCGAACGCCGAGTCCTTCTCGATATGCTCGCGGTACTCGTCGAGGGTGGTCGCGCCGATCACCTGGAACTTCCCTCGCGACAGCGGTTCCTTCAACATGTTTGATGCGTCGATCGCGCCCTCGGCCGCGCCGGCGCCGACCAGCGTGTGCAACTCGTCGATGAACAGAATCGTCTCGCCGGTGTGCGCCTCGATCTCGCGAATCACGGCCTTCAGCCGGTCCTCGAACTCGCCTCGGAACTTCGACCCGGCGACCATCGACGCGATGTCGAGCGCCACGATCTCCTTGCCTTTGAGTGTGTCGGCGACGTCGTCTGACACCACGCGCTGAGCCAATCCTTCGACCACGGCTGTCTTTCCAACGCCGGGCTCGCCGATCAACACCGGGTTGTTCTTCCGGCGGCGCGACAGGATCTGCTCCATCCGGCGAATCTCCTCGTCCCGGCCGATCACCGGGTCGAGTTCGCCGCGCTTGGCCATGTCGGTCAGGTTCGTCGAGTACTTCTTAAGGATCTGATACCGCTCCTCGGACCCGGGATCGGTGACGCGTTGTTCGCCGCGCACTTCGCGCAGCGAGGTGTAGATCGCCTCGGGCGTGATCTGGTGACGTCCGAGGATTCGGCGGAGCTGTGGATCGGTCGTCCGGCTGAGCGCGAGGAGGAGGTGGTCGGTCCCGATGAACTCGTCGTGCAGTCGGTCGGCCTCCATCTGCGCCGTCTGGACCACGGTGTCCAGTCGCGGCGTGATATAGATCTGCCCGCCGACCTGACCGGCGACGCGCGGCTTGTCGCGCAGCATCGCGTCGAGATCCCGAGCCAGGCCGTCGAGGTTGACACCCGTCGCCTTCAGAATCTCGCGCCCGGTCCCTTCCTTGCTAACCAGAACGAGGGCGATGTGCTCGGCGTCGAGCTGGTTGTGGTTGTACCGGGACAGCAGGTCCTGCGCATCGCGGAACAGCTCCTGCGCTCCCTCGGTCATCTTGTCGAATCGGATCATCCCGCCCTCCAATTAGCAGTTACATATGGCGACTGCTAACGAGTGTACAGAGACGGCCTTGGGATGTCAAGATGCCGGATGCAGAAAGGGTTAGCCGACGGCGTGAATCCCCTTGAGAATCATGTTGACCGCCGCGTACAAGAGGACGAGACTGAATGCCTGCCGGAGGCGCCTCTTCGGAATCCGACGTCCGAAGATCGGACCGATCTGCGCGCCGATGACGATCCCAAGGATTAGGGGAAGCGCATACTCGAAGTGGAGCGTGCCTTGTGCGTAGCTCAGCACCGAGCCGATCAGCGCGGTTGGAACCATCACGAACAAGCTCGTCGCGACCGCGGTGACGATGTCGAAGCCGAGGAACACAACGAGCGATGGAACGAACACGGTTCCTCCTCCGATTCCGAACAGCTTCGTCACGGTGCCGGCGATCAGGCCGAGGATCGCCGCCAGCACGTAGAAGCGGACGCCGGACGAGGTCTTCTCGATGTGGGCGTGGACGTCCTTGGACGACCGTCCGGTCAGCATCACGCCCATCGGATACAGGAGGAAGACGCCGAACGCAATTGTCAGCCACCCGGCATCAACCACGTTTCCGATGGCGTATCCGGCAAACACACCGGCGATGGCCGGGCCCATGAACACGAGGCCCGTACGAACGTCGATCGCTCGTCGACGGATGTAGGCGATCGATGCAGAGAGGCCGGTGAACACGACTGCGGCGATGCTCGTGCCGGCCGCTTCGGGCTGCGTGGCGACGAATCCGCCGAGTAGGAGAAGCGGTGTCATGAAGATCCCGCCGCCGATCCCGAGCAGGCTGGCGGCGAAGCCGATCACGGTCGCCAGCCCGAACAGCAAGAAGAAGGTTCCGATTTCGATTCCCAGCATGTCCTCGTGAGACTATACGCCATCGTTCGGGTCGATCCACTGTGCGTCGCCCGGCGTCGGCGTGGACGGCACGCGGCGGCCCCGGTAGAGTAAGCCCACTCGCAGAGCAAGCGGATGTGGCGCGCTTTCGGTACTCACGAGTCCGAATGCTCACGGAGTACACAACGCCCTGTGAGTACGGTGTGGGCATGTGATGTGCCGATACGGGCGGAAAGGAGACGCCATGACGATCCCAACGCGCGACGACGCCTACGCGCTCCTGCGCGAGTTCAACGAATCGGAGAGCCTGATCAAGCACGCCCTCGCGGTGGAGGGGGTGATGCGGTACATGGCGCGCAAGCGCGGCGAGGACCCGGATGTCTGGGGAATCGTCGGACTGATTCATGATCTGGACTACGAACGGTACCCGGACGATCATCCGCACAAGGCAAGGGAGATTCTCGAGCAGCGAGACTGGCCGCAGGAGTGGGTGCGAGCCATGATGTCGCACGGATGGACGCTCGTCACCGACGTCGAGCCGGAGAGCGAGATGGAGAAGGTGTTGTTCGCGGTCGACGAACTGACGGGGCTTGTCACGGCAGCGGCGCTCGTTCGTCCGTCGAGAAGCGTGATGGACCTGTCGGTCAAATCGTTGAAGAAGAAGTGGAAAGACAAGTCGTTTGCCGCCGGCGCGAACCGGGACGTCATCCAGAGGGGCGCGGACATGCTGGGGATTGACTTGACAGATCTCTTTGCGGATGTAATCGAAGGCATGCGGGACGTTGCGGATGCGCTGGGTCTCGGTCTGTCGACCGATCCGGCGGAAGGCTGAGCGGTTGGAGGGACGATGACAGACGCTACGTATACGAAGGGTCGTTGGTCGTTGGTGGATCTGATTGCCGCGTCGAGCGGACCGAAGATGGATGCGGTGTTCGATGATTTGGACGACGCGATCGGCGCTCTCGAGGCGCGCCGCGACGACCTGTCGCCCACAATGAGCACCGAGGCGTTCACGGAGCTGCTGCGACTGGTCGAACGGGTGGCGTACCGGGCGAATCAGCTGCTTGGCTACAGCACGCTGTGGCTGGCGGAGTCGACCAGCGATCAGAAGGCGCTGGCGTTTCGAAGCCGCGTTGGGCAGTCGCTGGCGCAGGCGCAGAACCGCGCGTTGTTCTTCGACCTGTGGTGGAAAGCGCTCGATGCCGCGGCCGCCGAGCGACTCGCCGCCGCCGCCGGAGACATCCGCTACTACCTCGAGGCGCTCCGCCGTTTCGCACCGTACACGTTGAAGGAGGGCGAAGAGCAGGTACTGAACACGAAGGACGTCAACGGGATCAGCGGGATCAAGACGTTGTACGAGATGATCACGTACGCGCTGACGTTCGACATGGAGATCGACGGCGAGGTGAAGCCGCTGACGCGTACCGAACTCATGGTGCACGCGCGCTCCGCGGATTCCGAGCGGCGCAAGGCGGCGTACGACGCGCTGTTCTCGACGTTCACCCAGCACAAGGACATCCTGGGGCAGATGTACCAGTACGTCGTCGGTGACTGGGTTCAGGAGAACGTGACGCTGCGAAAGATGGCGTCTCCGATGGTCGGTCGGAACCTGGCGAACGACATTCCCGAAGAGGTTGTCAACGTCCTGATCGAGACGTGCCGGGAGAACGTGTCGCTGTACAAGCGGTTCTTCCGCCTCAAGGCCAAGTGGCTGGGCGTGCCGAAGCTTCGGCGCGTCGACGTCTACGCCCCGCTTCGGACGGCGGAGATCGAGTATCCGTTCGCCGACGGTGTTCGGTTCATCCTCGAGACGATGGGCTCGTTCTCTCCGACGCTGGCGGACCTCGCCGAGCGCGTGCTGTCGGAGAATCACCTCGATTCCGAGCCGCGGGTCGGGAAGGACACCGGCGCGTTCAACTACGGTGTCGTCCCCGATCGGACGCCCTGGGTTCTCGTGAACTACAACGGTCGGGCGGACGATGTGTCGACGCTAGGGCACGAACTGGGGCACGCCGTGCACTCCATGATGGCGTCCGATCACTCCGTGCTGACGTGTCACTCGTCGCTGCCGCTGGCCGAGACCGCGTCCAACTTTGTCGAGATCCTTCTTCTCTCTCGCTGGTTGGACGAGGTGGAGGACGACGATGCACGGAGGGCGCTGATGGCGAAGTACGTCGATGACAGCTACGGGTCTGTCCTGCGCCAGATCTACTTCGTGATTTTCGAGCGGGACATCCACGAGCGGCTGCTCGCAGGGAGCATGACGGCCGACGAGATCGCGGAGCGGTACATGGACACACTAACCGAGCAGTTCGACGGCGTGATGGACGTCGAGGACTACTTCCGCTGGGAGTGGATTGCCATTCCACACATCTACGATCGGCCGTTCTACTGCTATGCCTACACGTTCGGGCTTCTACTCGTGCTCGCGCTGTACCAGCAGTACCGCAACGAAGGCGACGCGTTCGTCCCGCGCTACCTCAAGATCCTCGAATACGGTGGGTCGAAGGCCCCGATGGAGATTCTCGACGAGGCGGGGTTCGATGTGCGAACGAAGGCGTTCTGGCAGGGAGGATTCGACGTGATTGCCGACATGGTCGATCAGCTGGAGGCGATGGCGACGTAAGGCTCGGCGGATCAACTGTTCGATGGCAACGTTGTGGACGGGGGCCGCGCGCGGGCTCCCGTCGTCTTCTCGATTCGTACGTCGGCGATCGTCGCGTCGAGAAGACGGATGAGGGCGGGGGTCGACACTCGAACGAGGATGCCTCGCGCGCCCGCGTTGAGGATCAGCGAGCGGTGTGCGGCTGCGGCTTCGTCCAGCACTACGGGCAGACGGGTCCTTGCACCGAGTGGGCTGATCCCTCCCACTTGATATCCGGTGACGCGTTGGGCATCGCGCGGCGCGGCGGCCGCGACGTGCTTGTGTCCGGTGGCGCGGCCCAGCTTGCGGGTACTGACGCTTCCGTCCCCGCCGATGAGAACGAACAGGAACGATCCGTCGTTCGCTTGGAACACCAGGCTCTTGAGGACGATGGCGGCGGGTTGGTCCACCGCGTCCGCGGCAATCCGCGCGCCCATCTTGCGGTACCGATACGCAAGCACCTCGTGCTCGATCGCGTGCTCTCGCAAGAGGGCAATGCCGCGCGTCGTCACCGTATCGCCTCCTGTTCGTCGCTGTGGTGCCCAGGATACGACGACGGCGCGGGGATCGCTAGGTGAGGGGGTGTCCGTCGGCGCCCGGACCTTCAGTCGGGTTCTCGGCGGCGGCGGGGATCACTCCAGGAGCCCGTTCGGCGGGAAGACGTCCTCCTGCATCGGCATCGAAGAGAGCTCGGCGTGGACCAGCCATAGAGCGGCGCTTGGCTCGAACCCAGCGCGGAGATACGCCGTGTACTTCAGGTACGCCATGTTCGCCTGTTCGCGGAGCGCCTTTGCCAGTCGGTACTCCTCGGTTCCGTCCAGCGCCCTGCACTTGGCGAGGAATTGGATCACCCTGTTCAGCTTCTCGCTCATGCTACTCCTTCGTTGCACGGTCCGAGATCGGCCGGATGACAGCCGACAACAGAGGGAAGAACACAAGTTTGGTAGACAAGTAGACTAGCGGGGGATGTCCCTCGAGTCAAGGGTCTCCCCTCTGCAGGTGGATCGGATCGGCCCGGATTGGCCAATGGATTCTTGCTACGTGCCCGGCACGCTAGAGATAGGATCCGCGTCCCTTGTGTTCCATGCCGATGGGCGAGTGTGTACACTGGTCTACAAGGTCGGTCGATCCACGTGCGTTGGGAGGGGATTGAGTTGTCGTTCGGCGATCTACTTCGACATCTACGATTGGGCAAGTCTCTCACGCAGGAGGAACTCGCGCAGCGGGTCGGGATCTCGAAGGCGTACGTCTCCGCCCTCGAGGTTGGGCGTCGAACCGCCCCGCCGTACGCGATAGTCCAGGCGATTGCGGAGGGCCTCGACTGCGATGTGACATCACTCTGGACCGCGGCACGAGGCGAACGAGCGGAGCACCTTGCCGAGAGGATCAGTGGGACCCCTGCCTCGAGACGCCTGAAGCGAGGCCCCGAGCAGGCCGGCCACGCCGGCGACGTCGACGAGGCGTCCATCGAGACGATTGCCGAGGCGATTGGCCGAGATGGCGAGAATCGAAGGGATCTGGCGAATCTGCTGCGGCGGATTGCCGCGCTCCTTGACGCGAACGATTCAGAATAGGGAGGGAGCGAATTGCGTCGTCTCACGCCGTGCACCGTTCAGATCGAGGTGCTGAGTGAGGATAGTGCTGATGTCGGGGTCGCCGTTGTCATCGAGCGACGTCCGCTTCTTCTTCTTGTGCCGACGCACGTTGTCGCTTTGCTCGACTCAGATCGTCGAGCGGACGTGAAGGTCAATGGCAGGAAGCAGGCCCCACCGGAAGTCGTCGCCTCGCCGAATCTCGCTGCGGATCATCTCACGTTGTTGCGTTTCCCGAGCTGGCGCCGACCGCGAGTCCGCGCTGTTCGCGTGCCCCGTGCGCCGGTTCCGCTACGCTGTGGAAGCAAGGTGGTCGTCGCGGTTCCGGACAGGCAGACCGAACAGCGCCGGCGAGGGGGTGTGGTTCAAGTCGATCGGCTCGAGGGAGGGGCCTCGATTCTCAGCAACATCCGAATCGCCACGGGCGAGAGCGGATCGGCTCTGCTGGTTGGCGGGCGTCTTGCCGCGGTGGTTCAAGGGTATCGAGGAGGAGCGGAAGGAGACGCAGACGGCTTCGCGGTCGCCCTTCCCCTCGGGGGAAAGCACCTTGGGGAAATCAACAGCGCGAGGCGCATGTCCAGGACGCAGGCTATCGTGCGGAGAGCCGCCGCCGTTGGTGTGTGCGTGCTTGGGATCGCCGCAGTCCTGGGAGGCTTGCTATCGCGGTATGCGGTAGGCTCCGTTTCCCTTTCGGATGACGGTAGAGCGATCATCGCACAGAACGCGCTGTCGTTCTCTCTCCACGGGAGTTGGAGTCGAACACTGGACAACCCGATTCGGGTCTACACGGTGTTCTCCTCGGGGGTTGATGGCAGAATCGATCGAGTCGTGGTTGGAACAGGATGTGACGAGAACCGAGACGGTCGGGTCGTGATGTTCGGCGAGGGAGGCAGGGTGTTGTGGGAGTATGCGGTTCCCGACGGGGAATGCATCTACTCGACCGAGTCGGACTCATACGACGGGTTCTTGGTCGTTCTGCTCCACGTAGCAGATCTCGATCGTGACGGGACCAACGAGGTCCTCGCGGTGTTCGTCCACAATCACTTTTTCCCGTGCAAGCTGGCAGTTCTCAGCCTGGACGGCGAGGTGGTCGCCGAGTACTGGCACCCCGGCTACATCCGCACGATCACCGCAGGCCCATTGGGCCCGCACGACGAGATGTTCGTCGTGGCCAGTGCGAGCAACAATCGGCTGAGCACGTCCACGTATCACCCGCAGACGCTGTTCTGCTTTGCCGCGACGGACATTTCGGGGCAGGGCCCGCCGTACACCGGCGAAGGGTCGGCGGGCAGCGAACTCTGGTACTACCGCATCCCGTGGTTCTGGAGCGAGCCGCTCGATCCGGCGTACGAAGAACTCGATGTCCCGCTTCGACCCAAATGCAGGCAGATCAACTTGACAGATGTTGATGGGGATGGTGACCGAGAGATCCGGGCGGGGCTGACCGACGGTCGGTACTACGAACTCGACGAGAACGGCAACGTCATCGGCACCGAAGCAGGAGACACATATGCGAGAGCCTTCGGGGACTCCATTGAGGATCTAATCGTTGTTCCGCTTTCGGATAGGTGATCGAAGGACCGCGGAAAGATGATCGGAACGCGCTTCGTGCGTTGGGACGTCCGAACGCCTCCAGACTCCGGGAGGGTTTGCGTCAATCTTAGCGACAAGCCTCCAGCGCCTGTGTCAGGTGCTATGATGCTCAGCGAATAGGAGGGCGGGATGGAGGAGCGGAAGGTCGTACTGCGTGAACTGATCCGCAAGGATCCGGCCGACATCGCCGACGTCCTGAACTCCCTGTCCGACGAACAGGCGGCCGACCTCGTCCACCGGCTGTTCCTGCGACATGCCGCCGCAGAGCCCCTTTCGGAGATGGACCCGGACGACTCCGCCGATCTGGTGGTGAAGCTCGACCGCGGTGAGGCGAGCGCCATCCTGGCACGGATGGATCCGGACGACGCCGTGGACGTGCTGCTCGAGCTTCCCGACGGGATCCAGAATGAACTGCTCTCGCTGCTGAATCGGCGGGACGCGGCCGTACTCACCGACCTTCTAGCGTATCCGCCGGACACCGCGGGGGGACTGATGTCGCCCGAGGTCGTTCCGCTGTCGTTGTCCATGTCCGTGCAGGAAGCGATCGAGCGGCTTCGCCGTCGGAAGGAGGAAGCGGAAACGGTGTACTACGCATACGCCGTCGACGCAGACCACCGACTGCAGGGCGTGCTGAGCCTACGAGACATGGCTCTCGCGCCGCCGAACGCCGAGCTGTCCGATCTGGTGGTCCGAGATGCGATCAGCGTTCCGGTTGAGATGGATGCAGAAGATGTCGCACGTCTGTTCGACAAGTACGACTTCTTTGCCCTTCCCGTTGTCGATTCGACCGGCCGGTTGCTTGGCGTGATCACCGTTGACGACGTGATCGACGTCATCCGGGAAGAGGCGACCGAAGACATCTATGGCCTCGCAAGCGTACCCAGTGAGGAAGGGGTGGATACTTCGTGGTGGACGTCGCTCCGACTGCGGCTGCCGTGGCTGTACGTGCGGCTGTTCACCGCACTGCTTGCTGCGCTTGTCGTCGGTCTGTTCGAGGAGACGATCGCCCAGGTTGCTGCGCTGGCTGTGATGATGGGTGTGGTCGCAGGGCAGGGTGGCAGCGCCGGAATGCAAACGGTGGCCATCCTTACGCGGGGGATGGCGCTTGGGGAGATCGACCGCGAACGCGGCGTCCGGCTGTTGATCAAGGAAGTGTTTCTCGGCGTGGCCAACGGGCTGTTGATCGGCGCGACGGTGGGGTTGATCACCGTCCTGTGGAAGGGGGAGGTTCTGCTCGGTGTGGCGGTCTGTCTGGCCATGTGGATCAATCTCGTGGTCGCAGGCGTGGGCGGTGTTCTCATTCCGTTGGCGGTCCGTGGACTGGGCAAGGACCCGGCGCTTGCGTCCGGGATCTTCTTGACCACCGTCACCGACGTTCTGGGATTCGGTCTCCTGTTTGTGATTGCGAAGCTGTTGCTTCCGGGGGTGTGATGAAGCCTGTCTTGCCTATGTGGTCGGCTCCGCTGCTCCTCGTCGTCCTGGCGATCGTCCTGCTGATCGGCAGCCTGCCGGTCGCGGTGGCAGTGGTGGCCGCGCTGGAGACGGTCGCGTACACGGCATACCTGCTGGTCCGCGGGCGGGTCGTTCGCGACGCCCCGGCGCCGATTGCGAATGTGCTGCCGCTGCTTCCGGGGCACCTGCTGCTGCTGCTCGCCATTTCTCTGACATCGGCCGCGGACGTTCTCGGGTGGCTGTGGACGGTTCTCCCGGCGGCCTCGGTTGCGTACGACGTGGTCACGGTGTGGATGCGGGACGGCATAGGGAGAAGATCGATACTCGCAACCCTCTACTGTATAATCTGGGCCGATCTCTTCGTCCTGTTGGATCGTGTCGTCGCTGCGCGACGGGCGTTCACAACGACCGAGGAGATCATTGCAGCGGGCGCGTTCGGATTTGTGGCGATCCTCTTCCTGGCTGTAGGAATCGTTCGTCACGTTCGCGCCGCCAAGGAGTGAGAACATGGTGAAGCGTATTTCTACAGTGTTGGTCGGTTGGTGGGCGATGGGTCTTACGGCTCTCGCGCAAGCAATGGGCGAAACGACGGACGAGGTGGCGTCGGCCGCGACAGAAGCGGCCGAAACGACGAGCGGCTCGGGCGGGTTAGACTACCTCTTCCTGCCGGTCATGCTCATCCTGTTCGGCGGGATCTTCTACTTCATGTTGATCCGGCCTCAGCGCAAGCGCCAGAAGCAGATGACCGAGATGGCAGAAAGCCTGAAGCGAGGGGACCGTGTGATGACCGCCGGGGGAATTCACGGAGAGATCGAGTCCGTCGGCGACACATCGGTCGTTCTGCTTCTCGAAGAGGGATCGAAGCTGCGAATGGCCAAGTCGAGCGTCATCCGCAAGCTCGAGAAATAGGAGAACACGGGGATGCCACACAGCCACATGACGCGGAACGACTGGCTTCGGTTTGGCGTCGTCATTGCGGTTGCGGTTGCAGCACTTGTTCTGCTGTATCCGTACTGGCCGCTGGGCGACGTTCTTCCACTCGGGCTCGACCTGCAAGGGGGGATCCGCATCGTGCTCGAGCCGACGGAGGCGAGTATCGATGCATTGCAGGAGCAGGAGGGCCTCAGCGACAGCAACCTTGCGTCCTCCGTTGCCGAGAAGGTCGACGAGATGGCGGACATCATCCGCGCGCGCGTGGACCAATACGGACTGACGAACCCGGACATCCGCGTGCGAGCGGGCGAGCCGTGGAGTCAGATCGTCATCAACATCCCCGGTATTGAGGAAGAGGACAGAGACACCGTCTCCCGGTTGATCACGCAGGCCGCATTCCTTGAGGTTCGCCGCGTGGTCGAGATCGGCGATAGCCTGTTGGTTGACTTCCCGAACGCTGATCTGGCTATGGAAGAACCGCTCGAAGGAACCGACGGTCGATCGTATCTCGTCGAGCGGGACCAGATCATCACCGGGGCCAGCCTGTCGGAGGCGACGGTGGAGATCACCGGCGTGGCAAGCTACGCCGTGGGCTTGGAGTTCACCGAGAGCGGAGCACAGGGGATGGCTTCGTACCTCGCCTCGCTTCCCGAATCCCGAATTCCGGCATCCACGGGGATCACTTCAGGAGACGAACTTGAGTACATCGCGTTCGTTCTCGACAGTCAGGTGATCAGCGCACCGTACGTGTCGCGCAGTGTGTGGGAGAACGCGCGAGATGGGTGGAAGAACCTGATGGAGGGGACGGAAATCACCGGAGACTTCACCTTTGAAGAGGCCAAGAGCCTGGCGATTTCGCTGCGCTCCGGTTCGTTCCCACTACAAGTCCGCACGGTCGAAGAGAACAACGTGGGGCCGACGCTGGGGGCCGACTCGATGCGGCGCGGGATGATGACGATTGTCATTGGGTTTGTGCTGATCTTGATCTACATGTTCGTCTTCTACCGTGTGTTGGGATCGGTCGCGAATATCGCGCTGATCCTCAACATGATCCTGGTTCTTGGTGCGATGGTTGCGTTTAACGCAGTGCTCACGTTGCCCGGAATCGCCGGTATCATTCTGACGATCGGCATGACGGTCGATGCGAACGTGATCATCTTCGAACGTGTGAAAGAAGAACGCCGTACCGGCAAGTCGCCGTTGGCCGCCGTGCGTGCAGGGTTCGAGAAGTCGTTGTCAACGCTGCTGGATGCGAACATCACGACGTTGTTCATGGCAGCGATCCTGTTCTTGCTGGGGACCGGCCCGATCCGCGGATTCGCAGTCACGTTGGGGATCGGCGTGGTGGGAAGTCTATTCTGCGCCCTCGTTGCCAGCCGGCTGTTGATGGAGAAGACGTTCTTCTCGCGATTCATTCCTGCAAAGGTGGACTCAAGCGGATAGCGGGTGCCGGACGAAGCGAGTGATACGGAGCGGGGCGGCGGGTGCGCCGCCCCGCTCCGTTCGTTTCACCCCGGATGCGACTGCGTGATCGCGAACATCAATTGGAGTACGGCGTCGGAGGGGGCCAGTTCGCCGCTCTTCACACGGACGTCAAGGTCGAGGCCCGTACGGACGCAGTCGAGAAGCTCGTCGCGACGGAAGTGGCTAGCTTGTCCGATCAGTCGGCGGAGAAGCCAGTCGGGAACGCCGATCGCGCTTGCCATTGCGGGACGTGGAACCTTGGCCTCAAGCAGGATGCGCACAGTGGCCAACCGGGTTACATGCCGGATGATCCCTCCGAGCACGCGGACGGGCGACTCGCGGAGTTGATCGAGCGAGCGAAGCGCCGCGGGGAGGTTGCGCCCACCGAGTTGGTCGTAGAATGGGTACACGGTCTGCTCGGCGAGCGGAAACACGATCTGGGCAAGCCGATCCGGGTCAATCGACGCACTGGCCGTGTACGCGCGAAGCTTCCGCGCCTCCTGAGACAGCGCCAGCAGGCTGTCACACCGAAGGACCAGCTCGCGAACGGCACGAGGCGGGAGTTCGACGTCCTGCTCTGCGAGGACCTGCTCGGCCGCTTTGGCAAAGTCATTGGCTCGCCGCGGCGACGGGAGACGGTCAACCGTTCCCTTCTTCGTCACGGCCTTGAGGATGGGACTCGATGCTTTCAGATCCTCGGCGAGCAGGGTTACGAAGGTGCCGGGTGCCGGAGCCTGCTCGAGAACCTCGACCCACGCCTTGGGTGTTCGCGCGCGCTCCATGCGCCGAATGACGAAATGCCGGGCGAGGCTGAACAGGGACTGCGATCGAAGCTCCATGTCGAGCGCGGCGACGTCCACGTCGTCTGCGAATCGCACATGACGCTCGACGTGTGGGTCGTTGGAGCAGACTGCGTGGTGTCGGACGCGGAGAGCACGTTCGCAGCGGTACGCGTCACCGACAAGAAGGGAAACCACCGCATCGTCCATGAACGCCTCCGGGAACGACCATGGTAGCCGTTGGGCGACGGGCGAACAACGTTCGACACGGGCGATCGGATCGGGTATACCTGAGCGTGTGAACCACGTCACGATCTACACCGACGGCGCGTGCAGCGGGAACCCCGGCCCGGGCGGGTGGGGGGCGCTCTTGGTGTCCGGTGATCGCCGCAAGGAGATCGCCGGCGGCGAACCGCAGACGACGAACAATCGGATGGAGTTGACCGCTGCAATCGAAGCGCTTCGCGCGCTGTGCCAGCCGGCGACGGTCGACCTGTACACGGATTCTACGTACGTCCGCAATGGGATCACGGAGTGGATCGAGGGGTGGAAGCGCAACGGATGGCGACGGCGGTCCGGAAAGCGCCTGCTTCCGGTGAAGAATGTCGATCTGTGGAAGGATCTCGATCGTCTTGTGACCGAGCACACGGTCACGTTCCACTGGGTCGAGGGCCACAGCGGCCACCCAGAAAACGAGCGTGCCGACGTGCTGGCTCGCTCGGCGATCCCGCGGGAGTGAGCGACGTGGCACGCGTGTTCATCACCTCTCGGTTCTACGAAGAAGAAGCACAGCGGCTGCGGGCGGCCGGCCACACCGTCGCGATTCGGGACGGGAGCGAGCCGATCCCGCGGGATGAACTTCTGGCCGGTGCCGCCGATGCCGACGCACTGATCTGCCTGCTGAGCGATCGGATCGATGCGGACGTGCTCGCCGCAGCGCCGAGACTTCGGGTTGTGGCGAACGCCGCAGTGGGGTACGAGAACGTGGACGTCGAGGCCGCAGAGACGCGGGCCGTCGTCGTCACCAACACCCCCGATGTTCTCACCGAGGCGACGGCCGACCTCACGTTCGCGCTGCTTCTTGCCGCCGCACGAAACGTCACCATCGCAGACCGAGGGCTGCGGGCCGGCGAATTCCCGGCATGGGGGCTGCAGCAGCCACTCCTCGGCTTCGACGTTCACGGAAAGACACTCGGCATCGTCGGTATGGGGCGCATCGGGACCGCGGTTGCGAGACGGGGGCGTTTCGGGTTCGGTATGCGAATCCTGTATCACAATCGGCATCGAAGCCCCGACGAGGCCGCTCTCCATGCCGAGTGGCGTTCGTTCGAGCAGCTGCTCGCCGAGAGCGACTTCGTCAGCGTTCACGTTCCGTTGACCGACGAGACACGACACTTGTTCGACCGGGTGGCGCTTGAACGCATGAAGCCCAGCGCGGTGTTCGTGAACGTCAGTCGTGGCGCGGTCGTCGATGAGGAGGCGCTGGCTGAGGCGCTGGCCGCGCAGCGGATCGCGGCCGCTGGACTTGACGTGTTCGAGAACGAGCCGCGCGTTCATCCCAGCTTGCTGGAACTGAGCGATCGTGTCGTTCTGACGCCACATCTGGGGAGCGCAACGGTCGCCACGCGGCGCGCGATGAGCCGGCTGTGCGTCGAGAACGTCCTCGCGGTGCTGGCGGGCGATCCGCCGTTGACGCCGGTCGGCCGGCGCTAGAAGCAGCCGAGTTGACAGTGTCGAACGCGGACCGACAGCGCGTCGGCGCAGCTTCCGATGACGGCTCGTGGTATGCCGAGGTCGTCTGCAATGCGCCAGAGAGCTGCGCAGGCGACGGCTGCGTCATCGTCTCCCGCGCCGCGGATTGCGGCTTCGATCGCAGCGGGCATTGAAGCAGGCTTCCGTATCCAGGTCTTCTCGCCGAAGTCGGCGTATCCGAACAGGCCAAGCTGACAGGACGCAATCCGAAGACCGAGCGCGTCGGTGCGCTGCCCAACCGTGCGGGGCGATTCACCGTAGGAGCCGGCGATTTCGAAGGCCTTTCGGCAGCTGACAACGCCGTCTCGTGCTGCGGCCTGAAGAGCACCGTCGAGCGTTTCGTGTGCGTGCATAGGATCATCGTACGACGAGCAGTCGGTTTGCACCAGTCTCCGATCTGCGTCTTCGGATCGGGTATCCTTGCCGCGCCGGATCTCGGCGGAAAGGCGCGTGTCGGATGCTCTGGATCGGATTCACGTTGGCTGTGGTGTTACTTCTCGTCGTGTCGCGGCGGAACCTTGCGCTTGGAATGGGGCTCGCTGCCCTGGTGTTGGGCGTCTTCACGATGTCCGCACGCGGGATCACCGAGGCGTTGTGGCGAACGATCTCCGATCCGTCGGTCCTCCTGCTCACGCTGATCGTTGCCGTGATCCCGGTAATCGGAGGGGCCCTGGAGCGTGCGGGAGAGATGGATCGTCTGGTTCGCAACCTGCGCATTGGCTCGCGTCCGTTCCTTGCCCTGTCGCCCGCCCTTCTCGGCATGCTGCCGATGCCGGGCGGAGCGTTGCTGAGTGCGCCGATGGTCGAACGAGGAGCAGCGAATACCGCACCGGATGTCAAGGCGGCGGCCAACGTGTGGTTTCGGCATGTGCTTCTGCTTGTCTACCCACTCGGTCCGGCGCTGATCGCCTCAGCGAAGATCGCCGGCCTTGCGGTGTACGCCGTGATTCCGTACCTAGTTCCTGCGTTCGTCCTCAGCGTGACACTCGGGGTCGTGTTTCTCCTGCGTCGTGCCGCCGGCCGGCAGACACCGAGCGAGCCGTTCTCGCTTGTGGGTCTGCTGACGCCGTTGTCGGTCATCCTTGCGGCGCCGGTGATCGATCTCGCACTGCAGTGCACGACGGTCCTTCCCGTGTCGGAGATCAGCACGGCCATCGGAGTCTGCGTCAGCCTCGTCCTTGTACTCCTTGTCGGGAAGCTGCGATGGCCCGATGTCGGGCGGGTCATCGGCGCCATGCGACCGTGGAAGTACGCGCTGATCGTGCTGGCGATGTTCGCGTTCTTGAACGTGTTCACAGCATCCGGGGCCCCGGAGCGAATCGCGACGATGGCTCTTCCCCCGGTCGTGCTCTGTGTGGTGATTGGCTTCGTGCTGGGCTTGGTCACCGGACGGATCCAGGCACCGATGTCGATCGTGGTGCCGATCTTCCTCTCCGCCTACGGAGCGCTGTCCCCCGCCGGGTTCGCCGTCACGTACTTCGCGGTGTTCCTCGGCTACATCCTGACGCCGATTCACCCATGCATTTCCGTGTCAATCGAGTACTTCAACACATCCATGGGGTCTTTCCTAAGGCGGCTGGCTCTCCCAGTGGCGGTTGGACTGATTGCGTCAGTCGTGGCGGGGTGGTTCGTTCTCTGACCGCGCCCGCGCCGATTGCTTGACGTACAGCGTCTGTGTTGGGTACGCGAACTCGATCCCGTTCTCGGCAAACGCGCGCATGATCGCCACGTTGACCGCGTGCTGTGTGTCCATGTACACGGTGTAGTCCGGACTCAGCATGTAGTAGACCGACTCGAACAACAGCGCCGAGTCCCCGAACGCGCTGAAGTGCGAACGATCGAAGCGCACGTCCGGCTGGGCCTCGATAATCGACTCGATCATTGCTGGGATCCGGTCGACGGTGTCGGCCGGTGTGTCGTAGGTGACGCCGACCGAGAAGACCACTCGCCGCTCGTACATCCGCTTGTAGTTGCGCACACGACTCGCCAGAAGGTCGCTGTTGGAGAACACGATCTGTTCGCCCGAAAGGCTACGAACTCGCGTGGTCTTGAGACCGATCTTCTCTACCGTTCCCATCAGCTCGCCGACAATGATGAAGTCCCCAATGACGAACGGCCGATCGACGACGATCGACATCGATGCGAACAGATCCCCCAGAATGTTCTGTACGGCGAGGGCGATTGCAATCCCGCTGATCCCGAGACCGGCGACGAGCCCGGTGATGTCGACACCCAAATTCTCGAGCGCCAGCAACAGGACGATCGCCCAGATGACAACCTTCCCGATGAATCCGAACGCGGCGAGCGTGGTCGCGCTCGATGGATCCTCGGCGAGGCGCCGCTGGACCGAGCGATTGATCCAGAACGTGACGCATGCGCTGCCCCAGTAACCGGCTTGCCAGAGCAGTGCAAGGACGAAGAGGTATCCGAGAACGGTTTCCGCGGTCGTTGGCAGCGTCAGCCAAAGGCCTGCGGAGTACACGGAAACGACAAGGAGGAAGACGAAGCGCGTCTTGGCGAGAAGCTCGACCAGAAGGTCGTCGAATCGTGTCCCGGTGCGTTGGCTCAGTCGGCGAAGCCTGCGCGCGACCAGACGCAGGATCATCCGAGCGGCGAACCAGACGAGCAGAAGCGTACCGGTCGCGGCGAGCCACGCCCAGACCTGGTTGCCGTAGAGGTTCGTCGTCAGAAACGCCATGGTCTCCCTCCGCTTTGGCTGTGAGCGTACTCCAACTACACCCGTTGCTCCAATCGCGACACGCGTGTCGGGCTGCTGCGAACCCCGTCCGCCGCAGGCTGGATGCAAGGTCCCTGCAGCGCGATGCGCCTGGGGCGAAGACGAGTGACTTGTGTCTACGGCCGACGTCCGCCAGCGGATCGAGGATCCGGGATGGCCTCCGCTACGATCGGGACATGGAAGGGATTGACGTTCTGGTTTTCGCGTCTTCGCTGCACGACGAGGAGGCGCTGGCTCCTCTGCGCAGGCGGCTGCTGGCCGATCTGCAGGCCGCGACTGCGCATCCGATCAGTGAAGTGAAACACGCATCGTCCCAGCGGATGACGGCACTGCTGATCCTGACCGGCGGCGTAGAACGCGATGTACTAAAGCTTGTCAGCCGGATGCCCCCGCCGATCCTTCTCCTTGCGCACCCAGGAAACAACTCCCTTCCCGCTGCGCTCGAAATCCTGGCACGCGTCCAGCGCGACGGCGGAGAAGGGCGGGTGCTGTTCGGATCGCCGGACGTGATCGCGAGGGGCCTGGAGCAAGAACTGGCGATTGCCACCGCATGGGATGCCCTGCGATTCAGTCGGATCGGCCTCATCGGCGAGCCGTCGGAATGGCTGGTGGCCAGCGATGTGGATCCGGCGTTCCTGAAGGGCAGGCTGGCGATCGAACTCGTTACCGTTCCCATCGACGAACTCGTCCGGCGCGTGGCGGCCGCGAGTGCGTCGAGGAAAGACGTGGCACGGTGGAAGCGCGGTGCGGTTGATGTTCTGGAAGCATCGGCCGATGACCTTCGCGAGTCGATCGAAGTGTATGAGGGGCTGCGCTCCCTTGTCGACGAGCATTGGTTCAACGCGTGTACCGTTCGCTGTTTCGATCTGGTGGAGCGGTTGAAGCGGACCGGGTGCTACGCGCTCGCGCGGCTCAATGACGAGAACGTGCCGTCGGGATGCGAAGGGGACATGCAGGCGATGATGTCACTGTACATCGCATTCCTTCTCTCGAATCAGACATCATTCATGGCGAACGTCACGGCGGTCGACCCGGACGCCCGCGTTATCGACTTGGCGCACTGCACGTGCGCGCTGTCGCTTCTGATGCGGTACTCGATTCGCACCCACTTCGAGTCCGGCCTCGGAACGGGGATCGTGGGCACGATGGAGCCCGGTCCGTGCACCGTGTTCCGGCTCGGTGGGGAGCGGCTCGACCAGTTGTTCGCCCGCGAGGGGACCATCCAGAAGGCGGCTCCGGTCGAGAACGCCTGTCGCACGCAAGTGAGGGTTGCGCTCGAGGATCCGGTGGAGGACTTGTTGGCGCGCCCCCTGGGAAACCACCACATCCTGCTGCGCGGTCATCATCGCGCCACCATCGAGCGCTTCTTCAGTCGGTTCCTGGCTACGTAGGACTGCCGCTGTCGTTCGTCGCTCCGCGGCTTACGTACCGAAACTGCGCGAAGATTGCCCCTGCGGATTCTCTCACGAACCCGCGAAGCGGGTTTGCCCTATCCACTGACCCCTACCCCCACCCACTATCCCCAGCCCCTATCTGCCAGGTCCCTTCGCAGCGTCGCCCTGCAGTCCTTGTTGCATCCCAGCAGGCGGGCTACCATGGTTGAAACGGGAGGTCAGAAACCCATGACGGAACGCAAAATGCAGATCACGGCAGACAATGAGACTCGCAGGGGGCACTACTCGAACCTTGCCCTGATTTCTCATCGTAAAGAGGAATTTATCATTGACTTCCTGTTTGTGGATCCACAGGCGCCGAACCAGACGGAAGGGCGAGCCCTGCTCACGTCACGGATGATCCTCAACCCGGGGCACATGAAGCGCTTGTACCAGGCGATCGGCGAGAACGTCCAGCGATACGAGAAGAACTTCGGGAAGATCGTTCTGCCGCCGACGTTGACGTAGTAGCCGGGCCATGGACGGCACCCGTGAGTTCTCGGAGCTAAGGTCCAGCATCGTCCGGACGATCCTCGCACGCCGGATCACGCTGGGCGTATTCCTTGCAGTAGCGGTGATCGTCGTGATCTTCACGAAGATCAGCGTGCTGAATCCGCTGTTCTACTTCCCTTTCCTGTGGTTTCTCCTGACCTTTGCGTTTCAGATGGTCGTCGAGCGGCAACACACCGTTCGCGCGCTGCACACGACGCACGCCGGCTACTTCGCCGTAGAGATCGTACTCATCACCATTCTGGTTCATTTCATGGGAGGAAGCGAGTGGATCGGGAACGTCTTCTACCTGTTCACCGTTCTGTATGCCAACTTCTTCCTTCCACGCACGTACGGTGCGTTGCTGACCGGCTGGGTCGTCGCGTGCTACGCAGGGCTTGTGTCACTGGAAGCGTTCGGCTTCATCACGCATCGATCGCTGTTCGCCGGGATCGAGCAGCCGTATCGGAGCCTCGAGTACAATCTGGCTACGGTCGTGGCAGGGACTGCGGGGGTCTATGCGGTGGTCGCGTTCACCGTTCGCATGTTCGCGGCGATCTACGAACGAAAGAACCGAATGCTGTCTTCGCGGGAGTTGCAGTTGGCACGAATGTCCCGCCACCTGCTCACCGCCCAGGATGAGGAGCGGCGGCGGATTGCGCGCGAGCTCCACGATGGTCTGATCCAATCCCTCGCTGCGATCAAGCTCCATCTTGCTCCGGTCAGGGACAAGATCGGTGGCGAGTCGCACCGAGAGATTGCCGCGATCATCGATGAGTCGATTCGTCAGACAAGAGTGTTGGCGTACTCACTTCGTCCCCCGCTACTCGATGATCTGGGCCTGGTTCCGTCGCTCGAGCGGCTGGCGGAGACGGTGATGGCGGAGAGCAACCTGAGGGTTGAGGTGTGTGCGTATCTCGATCAGCGACTCGACGTCGCGGTGGAGAGTCTGCTGTACACCGCTGCATTGGAGGGAATGCAGAACGTCGTACGCCATGCGAACGCCCGGTCGGTTCGGCTGCTCCTGGCGGAGGAAGGCGGACACGTTCGCCTTTCGATCGAGGACGACGGGATTGGATTCGACGCGAACGAGCCGCGGGGATTCGGGCTTCGCGGACTCGAGGAGCGTGTCGAGGTCAGCGGAGGAACGATGACGACGCAGACGCGCCCGCAGGGCGGAGCGCGCGTTATGGTGGAGGTTCCGCATGCACCGGATCCACGTGGGAATCGTTGAGGATCACCTGTTGGTCCGCAGCGGCCTCGTACGCATCCTTGACCCGATCGATGACGTCGAAGTCGTGGGGGCGGTTGGCAGCTGCCGTGATGCGGCCCAGCTCGTTGCGCAGCACGAACCCGACGTTCTTCTCCTCGACCTGTCGCTTCCCGATGGGGATGGATTGGACGCAATCGAATTGCTCACGACCTGCTGCCCTACGATGTCAATTCTCGTTGTGTCCATGCACTCCGAGCCCGAGTTCGCGCAGGAGGCAATCCGCCGCGGCGCGTCCGGGTTCGTTGCCAAGTCTGACTCTGCAGCCATGCTTGTTGAGGCGATCCGCCGCGCGGCTGCGGGAGAGACCCTGGCGGTTGATCCGGGCCTCTCGCCGCGGGAACGAGAGATTCTTCGCCTGATTGCCGAAGGCTGGACCAACGAACGGATCGCCTCATGCCTCGGCGTTCAGCCGAAGACGGTCTCCGGCCACTGTCAGCGGATGATGGATAAGCTGGAGATCCACACGCGGGCCGGCCTCGTCGCACACGGTCGTCGAACGAGAGATCTCTAGCAGGTTCCACTTAGTACGGTTTCCCTGTTTCGCCCGATCGAGCACAAGCATACAATGAAATCATGACGGGGCTTCGGGTGGTTGTTGCAGACGATCATGCATTGGTGCGAGCGGGAATCCGTGCGCTCCTCTCCTCTCACGGCATCGATGTCGTCGCGGAGGCCGGCGACGGTCGAACGTTGCTCGAGGAGGTGCGCAAACACACGCCGGACGTTGCGGTTATCGACATTGCCATGCCGTCGCTCGACGGAATCGAAGCGGCGCGACGAGTGTCACAGATCTCGTCGGAAACGAAGGTCGTGATTCTGTCGATGCACGCGGACGAGCGGTTCGTCGAACGGGCTCGGCGGGCGGGTGCCAAGGCATACGTGTTAAAGGACGAAGCGGAGGATCGGTTGATCCGCGCGATCAAGCGTGTGGCGAAGGGAACGACCTGCTTGAGCGGAGGCGACGGGAGCGCAGACGAAACGTTGACCCCGCGGGAGCGTGAGGTTCTCCAATTGATTATCGAAGGGAAGAAGAATCGCGAGATTGCCGATGTGATGTGTCGGAGCGTACACACAGTCCGCAATCATCGGGCTCGACTGATGCGCAAGCTACGCGTCCGCTCGGCGGGCGAGTTGGTGCGCGCCGCGGAGCGGCTCGGGTTGATGGTCTCCGCCGCCGATGCGTCGGGCTCGTCGAGAGGCGGGCGAACGGGATGATCCGTACGGCGTATCGAGATCGCGTTCTTGCCGGCATCGCCGCGGCACTGGGGGGCCACTCACCCCTGCGCCACATCATTCGATATCACGTCGGTCTTGAGGACGAGTCGGGGGGGGCGTTCGACGGGGCCGGGAAACTCCTGCGTGCCAGCTTGGTGCTGTTCTTCGGCGAGCAGTTCGATGCGTCGCGGAATGCGTGTCTGCAAGCGGCAACGGCCCTCGAGTTGGTTCACAATTTCTCGCTGATACACGATGACATTCAGGATCGTGATGAAACGAGGCGCGGCCGTCCGACGGTGTGGGTGCTGCACGGCGTAGCCGAGGCCATCAACGCGGGCGACCTTCTCCACGCAATCGCTGATCAACAAGCGTGCCGAGCTGGTCCGGAGGTTGCCCGGTGGGTGACGAACGCGACGATGGACATGATCGAAGGGCAGTCGCGCGATCTCGCGTTCGAACAGCGTTTGGTCAACCTCGAGGAGTATCTGGGCATGGTCGACCGCAAGACCGGCGCGCTGCTTCGCTGTGCGTTCGTGCTCGGCGCGGTCGTCGCCGGTGCGGGTGAAGCCACGTTGGAAGCTCTCAATGCTGCTGGGGCGGCGACGGGGCGGGCGTTCCAGATTCGTGACGACCTCCTCGGCGTGTGGGGTGACGGCGCGACGTTCGGGAAACCGGTGGGATCGGACATCCGGCGCAGGAAGAAGGCGTATCCGATTGCGATGGCGTTCTCCGAGGCCGGGACCGAAGACCGCAACCGATTGATGGAGATCTACGAGAGGGAAGGCGTTTCCGATGACGATGTCGACTGGGTCGTCGGGTTGATGGAACGCATGGACATTCCGGGTATCGGGGACCGTGCGGTCCGGCGGCACGTGCAAGACGCGCGAACCGCGTTGGAGGGGCTGCCGCTGACGTCGGACGGCCGGAACGCAATCAATGACCTGTTGGACTACTTGACGAGGAGGAATGCATGAGTCGGCCGTTTGCACTGGATCGAGCGATGGCAAGACACCTGATGGGAAACAAGGTACGCCGCGTGAAACGGTTTCCGTTCGTGACGATGCTTGAGCCGCTCGAGGCGTGCAACCTCGCGTGCATCGGGTGCGGCCGTGTGCGGGAGTACAGGGACGTCATCGACAGGAGGTTGTCGGTCGAAGAGTCGATGCGTGCGGTACGAGAGGCCGGGGCGCCGATTGTGTCGATCTCCGGCGGCGAACCACTCCTCCACGAACAGATTGGGGATCTTGTCCGTGCGATCCGCGACGACGGCCGGTTCATGTACTTGTGCACCAACGGGCTGCTGCTTCAAGAGAAGCTCGACCAGTTTCGTCCGTCGCGGAGACTGTGTTTCGTCGTGCACCTCGACGGGACCGAAGCGATCCACGACAAGGTGACGCAACGAGTGGGAACTTATCAGACGGCGATTTCCGCAATCCGTGAAGCACTGGCGCGCGGCCACCGTGTTTGCACGAACACGACGCTGTTCCACGGGTCAAACGTTGAAGACCTGCACGCGCTGTTCGCTACGCTGACGAAGCTGGGCGTGGAGGGCCTGATGGTTTCGCCGGGGTACGCGTACGAGGACGCGCCGGATCACGAGCTGTTCCTGCAGCAGCAGGAGTCGATCCGTGTTTTTCGCGAGGTTCTCGACCCCTCGAAGGGCTTCCCGTTCTACAACAACCCCCTCTACCTCGACTTCCTCCGAGGGGATCGGACGTATCCGTGTGCAGCGTGGACCACCGTGACGTACACGGTTAAGGGATGGCGGCTGCCCTGCTACGCGTTGGCGGATCGACACGTCGACGACGTCAACGAGCTGTACAAGGACGAGGTCTGGGAGGCGTACGGTCCGGGCGTCGACCGCCGCTGTGCACAGTGCATGATGCATTCCGCATTCGAAGGGGCAAGCATTCTGGGTGCGCTTCGTCGACCGCGGGACCTGGTGCGCGTGGCTCGCGGGGTGTGGGGATGAGCATCGTGGTGACGGCTTGCTTTCGTCGTGAGACAAGGTGGGTTGTCCAGCATCCCGATGTCAAGGTCGTTCGTACGTCGATGGGCGTCCGAGCGGTGGATCGTATGGAGGCGTTCGTGGACCGGTCGGAGTCGATGGATCTGCTGATCTCCACGGGGTTCTGTGGAGGGCTCGTGGATGGGTTGGAGACGGGAGACCTCGTGCTGGCCGATGAGGTCCGGACGACGGGAGCGCCGGTGGCCGTGTCCGCGGATCTCGTCGATCGAGCACACCGAGCCTTGGAGCGGGCGGGATGCCCGGTTCGCGTCGGTCCGATCGAAACGTCGGACGCCGTGCTTGACGTCGCCGGGAAGCGCGCGTCCGCCGTTCGAGACGCGTCGGACACGCGGCGTGCGCTTGGCGTAGACATGGAGAGTGGTCGCCTGGCACGGTGGGCGGCGAAGCACGGTGTTCCGTTCCTCGTTTGCCGCAGCGTGCTTGATCCGGTGACGGTCGAGCCGGTGTTTCGCACCGATCGGCCGCGGTGGTGTTCGGTCGTTCGTCACCCGCTGGGAACTTGGACGATGGCCCGCCGATCGGCAACGGCCGGCCGCAGTATCGGCCGAGCAATCGATGCACTTCGCGCGAGCGAACTGTCAGAAGGAGTGAGCCGATGACACGGCAGGTATCTGTTGGCGGCGTGGCAATCGGTGGCGGTGCGCCGATTGTCGTCCAGTCGATGACCAACACGAACACCGCAGACGTGGAGGCAACTGTCGCCCAGATCGGGCGCCTCGTTGACGCGGGTTGCGAGATCGTCCGGGTTGCCGTGCCCAGTGAGGCGGCGGTCGATGCACTTCGACGGATCTGTCAGCGCACCGCGGTTCCGCTGGTGGCCGACATCCACTTCGACCACCGGTTGGCGCTCGGTGCGATCGCTGCGGGGGTGGACAAGCTGCGGCTGAACCCGGGGAACATCACCGATCCCGAACGGATCGCGGCCGTCGCGGAAGCCGCGGTGGCTGCGGGTGTGCCGATTCGGGTTGGGGCGAATTCGGGCTCGCTCGCTGCGGAATACTTGGACGCCCACGGTCGTGCGTCGGCCGGAGGGATGGTGGACAGCGCGATGCGTGAGATCCGCCTGCTCGAACGTCACGGCGTGAGCGACATCGTCGTCTCTCTGAAGGGGACGGACGTGCGCATGACGATCGCGGCGTACCGGGCGATGGCCGAAGCGGTCGAGTATCCACTTCACATCGGGATCACCGAAGCCGGAACGCCGTGGGAAGGCGGCATCCGCTCGGCCGTCGGGTTGGGGGTGCTCCTGGAGCAGGGAATCGGGGACACCCTCCGCGTCTCGCTTGCCGGCGACCCGGTCGAAGAGGTCCGTGCCGCATACGAGATTCTGCGCAGCCTCGGACTTCGCCGTCGCGGGATCGATCTGCACGTTTGCCCCACATGCGGGAGGACGAGAATCGACCTGGTGCGCATCGCAGCGGGTGTGCGCGAACGCGTAGGCGACGTTTCCGCTCCGCTGACGGTGGCTCTGATGGGATGCGTGGTCAACGGACTGGGCGAAGTGCGGGAAGCCGATGTCGGCCTCGTCGGGGCAGAGAAGCGAGGGACCGTCTACGTTCGTGGTGAAGCCGTCCGCGTTGCAGTCCCCGAGGAGCAGCTCGTCGAGACGATCGTCTCTGTGATCCGATCGGAGATCGGCGAACGGGAGGCCGACGATGCATGAGACGGCGGTCCGTTCGCTCACATCCGACACGGTGCGTTGTGCGGTTGACGCAGCGGTCGAGCACATCCTGTCGCTTCAGAACGATCGAGCGGGGTACTGGTGGGCGGAACTCGAATCCAACGTGACGATCACGGCGGAGCACGTCTTCCTCCGCCATGTGCTGGGACGACCCGACGCAGACGAGGCTCGGGCGGCGGCTCGATACATCCTGAGCGAGCAGCGCCCGGATGGAACATGGACCAACTGGGTTGGCGGCCCGCCGGATCTCTCGACAACGGTGGAAGCATACGTTGCCCTCAAGATGGCTGGCGTCGAGCGAGACGATCCGGCGATGAAGTCAGCGCGGCAGTACATCCTCTCCCGAGGCGGCGTCGAGAACGTCCGCGTGTTCACCAAGATCTGGCTTGCGATGATGGGCGAGTGGGATTGGCGGGGGATTCCGATCGTTCCGCCGGAGCTGTTCCTGCTTCCCGATCGATTCCCGATTAGCCTCTACTCGTTTGGCTGCTGGGCGCGTCAGACGGTTGCTGCGCTGACGATCGTGATGAACGAGCGACCGGTCCTTCCCCTTCCGGAGGACGTGCGGGTCGACGAGCTCTTCGCACGGGGACGGGAGAACGCGTCGCTTCGGATCCGGCCGTCAAGGCCGTCGATGATCGGACGGCTGTTCCTGTTGCTCGACCGGGTTCTGCACGCCTACGACCGAATGCCGTGGAAGCCGTTGCGGAAGCGAGCGCTCGCGAAAGCCGAGGCATGGATCCTGGCGCGCCAGGAAGCCGATGGATCATGGGGCGGGATCCAGCCGCCGTGGGTCTACTCCCTGATTGCGCTCGCGTTGCGAGGGCACACGTTTGACGACCCGAGGGGGCCGCTGGCCCGAGGATTCGACGGCTTCTACGGGGAGACCGGCTTCGCCGTTTCCGACGACAGAGGGTTTCGGCTTCAATCATGCCTCAGTCCGGTGTGGGACACGGCGCTTGCTCTGATGGCTCTTGGCGACGCAGGGGTGGCGGCCGATCACCCCGCCGTCGTTCAGGCGGCGCAGTGGCTGTTGGACGAGCAGGTTCTCACCGGCGGCGACTGGCAGGTGCGATGCAACGCACGTCCGGGGGGCTGGGCGTTCGAGTTTGCCAACGATGTCTACCCCGACGTCGACGACACCGCGGCCGTGATCATGGGCCTTCAGGGCGCCGCCGTCGATCCGGCCCGCGTCGAGGCCGCGATCGATCGAGGGACCGAGTGGATGGTTGGAATGCGAAGCCGGTGCGGAGGCTGGGGAGCGTTCGATCGGAACAACACGAAGACCTGGACGCGGAAGATCCCGTTCGCCGATTTCGGTGAGATGATCGATCCCCCGTCGGTGGACGTCAGCGGGCACGTGATCGAGTGTCTCGGCAGGCAAGGCCGCCGGATGGGCGACCCGATCGTCGATCGAGCGGTGGCGTACGTGCTTCGCGAGCAGGAGCCGGACGGAGCGTGGTACGGGCGGTGGGGCGTCAACCTCACGTACGGGACGGGCGCGGTCTTACCGGGGTTGGAAGCGGTGGGGTTCGACATGGCGAGCCCCCCGGTTCGACGGGCGGTGGACTGGCTGATCCGTCACCAGAACGAGGACGGCGGTTGGGGAGAGGCGATTGAAGGGTACTACGACTCGTCGCGGCGGGGGCGGGGTGTGTCGACGGCATCGCAAACCGGCTGGAGCTTGATGGCTCTTCTGGCGGCCGAGACGCCTGACCATCCTGCGATCCGACGGGGGATCGAATACCTGCTTCGCGTGCAGCGGTCGGACGGCGGTTGGGACGAGGAACAGTATACGGGAACGGGATTCCCGACGGATTTCATGATTCGCTACAACATCTACCGTGATGTGTTTCCGCTGATGGCCCTCGGGCGGTACCGCCGAAAGGTCGGTGAGCTTACATGACGATCGTTCGGGCGAAAGTCCTCGGTTTCTGCGGCGGCGTACGCCGCGCGGTCCAGATGATCGAAACGGAACTCGACGAGCGGGGTCCGTTGCACACGCTGGGCGCCATCGTGCACAACGCGCACGTCGTAGAGGCATTGGCCGCCAAAGGGGCCCGAATGGCCCGGCATTTGGATGAGGTTCCGCCCGGTGGCACGGTGGCGATCACCGCGCACGGGGCGGGAGAAGAGGTCTACGCCGAGATCGAGCGCCGCGGCCTTCGCCTGGTCGACACGACCTGTCCGATTGTCCGTCGGGCGCAGGAGCGCGCGGAGGCGCTGGTGAATGAGGAGTACGGTGTGGTTCTGTACGGCGAGGCCGAGCACCCCGAAGTCCGGGGAATCCTCTCGTGGACACGCGGTCGCGGCATCGCGACGCAGTCGCCGGATGTGGACGTACCGGTGGCGAAGAAGGGGATCGCGATTGTTGCGCAGACGACGAAGAGCCCGGAGCTGTACGCCGAGTTCGCGCAAGCGCTGGTCCGGCGGTACACGGGGAGGGTTCCCGAGATACGGATCGTGGACACGACGTGCCCGGAGACCGGTCGTCGGTACCAGGCGGCGGAAGAGCTTGCGTCCGACGTGGACATCTTGGTGGTCGTCGGGAGCCGAACCTCGGCGAACACGAGGAAATTGGCGGAGACGTGCCGGGCGACGGGCGTCCCGACGTTGCACATCGAGTCAGCAGACGAGATTGACTTGCGCGCGCCCGAAACCGGGACGCGGTACGGGGTCACGGCCGGGGCATCCACTCCGGACGCTGTGATCGAAGAGGTGGTTCGCCGGCTGAAGACCGGACGAGCGGAAGGGAAGCGGGGAGAGGCATCGTGAAAGACATGGAAGGACAGACAGCGGTTGAGGAGCGGATGGTCCGGCTCCATCGCAGCGTGATTACGCGTACGGCCAGCACGGCGCCGGAGTTCATCGACATCACGCAGGCGGTTGCCGATGTGGTGGAAGCGTCCGGCGTGCGCGAGGGCTCGGTCACGGTGTTCACCCGGCACACGACGGCGGCGGTGAAGATCAACGAGAACGAGCCGCTCCTGTTGGAGGATCTGGCTTGCTTCCTCGAGGCCGCGGCACCGCGTGAGGCCGAGTACCGTCACAACGATTTCGACATCCGAACCGAGAACATGACCGAAGACGAGTGTCCGAACGGTCATGCCCATTGCCAGCACCTCCTTCTTGCGACAAGCGAGACGATCCCGGTGTGCGACGGTCGGCCGACCCTCGGTCGGTGGCAGAGCGTCTTCCTGATCGAGCTGGATCACCCGCGGGAGCGGGAAGTGGTGATCCAGGTCCTCGGATGGTAGACCCAGTCTCCGTCCGTCTGGTCGAGGACCTCCCGGCGCGTGCGCCGTCGATTGTGGAGGCGCGCGCGTTCTGTGTGCGTCTGGCGCGTGCGCACTACGAGAACTTCACGGTGTTGTCGTGGCTGGTGCCGCGCGCGATTCGTCGCCGTCTGGCTTCCGTATACGCGTACTGCCGGACTGTGGATGACATCGGCGACGAAGCGTCCGGCGACCGTCTTCGGCTGCTCGACCGGTACGAGCAGCAGCTTGATGCCGCGTTCGACGGATCGGCACGCCACCCGGTTCTCGTTGCGTTGTCCGAGACAATTCGCGCGCTCGATCTCCCGCGCGAACCCTTCTTGCGTTTGATCGAAGCGAACCGGATCGACCAACGAGTCACTCGCCACGCGACGTTCGCCAGTCTGCTCGACTACTGCACATTCTCCGCCAATCCGGTCGGGCGTTTGGTGTTGATGCTGAACGGGTTTCGGGACGACGAGCGCTTCGCGTGGTCTGACGCCACGTGCACAGCGCTGCAACTTGCCAACTTCTGGCAGGATGTCAAGCGCGATTACGCAGCCGGTCGCATCTACCTCCCCGCGGATGAGATGGTCGAGCTCGGTGTGCGCGCGGACGACTTGGCGAGTGATGAGGCGTCTCCGGCGTTGCGTGAGCTGATGCGCCGCCTCGTCGACCGTACGCGGACGTACTTCAACGACGGACTGGCGCTACTTGGCTCCGTTCGCGGCCCGCTTCGCGTCGAGTTGGCCCTGTTCTCGGGCGGCGGGGCGGCCGTTCTCGATGCAATCGAGGCGCTCGGCTACGACACGCTCCGTCATCGGCCGACGGTGAGTGCCCGGCGCAAAGCAGCGATTCTCGTTCGAGCCCTCGCCCGTTCCGGGAGACAATGATGGGGGTAGCGGCCGGCTATCGCGCGTGTGCTCGCGTTACGCGAGCGGAGGCGACCAACTTCTACTACGCGTTCCTGTCGCTTCCTCGGGCACAGAGGCGCAGCGTATACGCGTTGTACGCGTTCTGCCGGGAGGCAGATAATGCCGTGGACGAAGCCGCAAGTCTTGCGAAATTGCCTGCCGAGGAACACGCTGACGGCGCACTTCCTGCGGACGGATTGCCGGGGCATGTCGATTCGGAACCAGACGGCGGTCTACTCGCTGAACGAGAAGTAGACACGACGGAGCACGTGCACGCGGCGTTGAGGGGGCTTCGGGAACGGCTGGAGTCCTCGGCAGTTGGGCGACCGGCCACGTTGCGGGATGAGGCACTGGCGAACACGATGGCGCGGTACGGCGTTCGGCCGGCCGATCTCGACGACGTGATCTGCGGCATGGAGATGGATTGTACGGTGTCTCGGTACGCGTCGTACGATGAGCTGTCCCTATACTGCTATCGCGTTGCCAGTGCCGTGGGCCTGGCCACGCTGCCAATCCTCACCGACGGGGCAGCGCCGACGAAGGAGATGCGCGAGCATGCCGTTGCCCTCGGCCAGGGGATGCAGCTCGTCAATATCCTGAGAGACGTCGCCGAAGACGCGGCGAGGGATCGGATTTACATTCCACAGGACGCACTCCGCGCGTTCGGCGTCTGCGAGTCGGACATCATGGAGGGGCGGCCGTCGGCCGAAATGCAGGCTCTCCTCGCATCTGTGGCGGCCCGCGCGCGCGACGAGCTTGCGAACGGCCGTCGCCTGATCCGAGCTGTTCCGGCGAGGAGCCGCGGGTGCCTGTGGCTGCTGGCGGAGCTGTACGGGCGCATTCTGAGCGCGCTGGAGAAACGGGAATTCGACGTATTCTCCTCCCGCGTCTCGCTTCCGAAATACGAGAAGCTGCTGCTGCTTGCCTCGACGCTGTGGAGACGCGGATGAGCCATCCGGTCGTCGTGATTGGCGGTGGGTTCTCCGGACTTGCGGCGGCCTGCCGATTGGCCGACAGCGGACATCGTCCGATCGTGCTCGAACGGGCGCCGCGGATGGGCGGGCGTGCGGCGTCGTTCGTGGATCGAGTTTCGGGCGAAACGATCGACGACGGGGTTCATGTTTTGATGCGCTGCTGCGAAGCGAGTCTCGGATTCCTGCAACGGATTCGCGCGTCGGACCAGATCTCGCTGCAGGAACACCTTGCGATTCCCATTCGCTTTCCCGGCGGAGAGACGTTGCTTCGCTCTGCGCCGCTTCCGGGTGTGTTCCATCTTCTGCCCGGCCTCCTGTCGTACCTGCCGCTCGATCGTGTCCAACGACTGCAAGCCGCGCGGGCGGCCCTCCGACTTCGCCTCGCGCGAGCGACGGCCGACGAATCTGCTGCAACATGGCTCGCACGGCACGGACAGCCGATCGCCGTGCTGGAGCGGCTGTGGAATCCGATCAGCGTGGCGACGCTCAACGCGCCGGTCGACGCGGTGGACGCAGTGTCGCTGCAAATGGTTCTGAGCCGGGGGTTCTTCCGTCCGGGCGGGGCCGACATGGGCTTCTTCCGGGAAGCGCTCTCAACGGTGTTCGACCGCGCCAAGACGTACGTCGAGGCGCGTGGCGGCGTGGTCGAAACGGGGAACGGCGTTCGGCGTCTCCTGCTCGACGAGTCTGGAGCGGTGTCCGGCGTGCTGACGTCGACCGACAAGACCGTTCGGGCTGGCGTTGTCATCGGCGCTGTGCCGCCGCAGGAGGCCGCTCGTCTGTTCCCGGCTGCGCGGCCCGCTCCCGAATCCGTTGCAGAAGCGGTCGAACGGTTGTCCTGGTCGCCGATCGTGAACGTTCATCTGTGGTTCGATCGGCCGGTGTTTCGCGACGGGTTTGCCATGGCGATCGCGTCGCCGGTGCAGGCGGCCTTCGACTTCGCGTGGTTGCGTGGTGCCAGCGGGGAGCGAACGTCGGGCCAGCATCTCGTGCTGTCGCAGAGCGCCGCCTTGTCGTGGATCGGCTTGTCTGCGCGAGGGATCGTCGACGAGGTGTTGGGTGCGCTCGGGGATCTCCTTCCCATCGCGCGTGGTGCGCACTGCGTTCGATCGCTTGTCGTGAAGCGTCCGCAGGCGACATTCGTTCCCTCGCCCGGTCACCGGCGTGCGCGGCCCGGCGCGGTCAGCGGGGTTGGCGGGTTCCTGCTTGCCGGAGACTGGACGTCGACGGGCTGGCCGTCGACGATAGAGAGCGCGGTGCGGTCCGGGATTGCGGCAGCGGCCCACGCAGAGCGGCTGCTGGAGTCTGCGGAGACCCGGGATGAAGGAGGCGACGAACGGTGACCCATGCACTGGTGACCGGAGCAAACGGCTTCATTGGAGCGAACATCGTGCGGGATCTGCTACAACGCGGGATCGACGTGCGCGCGTTGTGCCGATCCGGGTCGGATCGGTCAGCGCTCGACGGCCTTTCGATTGACATCGTCGAAGGCGACGTCCGGGATCCGCGGTCCCTCGATGCCGCGATGGCGGGATGCTCGCTCGTGTTTCACGCGGCCGCGCTGTACTCCTTCTGGGTTCGTCCCCGGCGCCTGATCTACGACATCAACGTGGGGGGTACGACGAACGTGCTCGACGCGGCGCTTCGGGCCGGCGTCGAGAAGGTCGTGTACACGAGTTCGGTCGCCGCCGTCGGGCACCGCCCCGATGGCAAACCGGCTGACGAAACAGCGATTGCCGACCCCGCCAGCGTCGTCGGCGACTACAAGCAATCGAAGCTGCAGGCGGAGGCGGTGGCCGTATCGTATGCAGACCGACTTCCGGTCGTGATCGTGAACCCGAGTTTTCCGGTTGGTCCCTGGGACACGAAACCGACCCCGACGGGACGAACCGTCTTGGACGTCATCGAACGACGCATGCCGGCGTACCTCGACACGGCGATGAACGTCGTCGATGCCGAGGACGTCGCGGCGGGCCATTGGCTGGCCGCGCAACGCGGCCGGGTTGGCGAACGGTACATTCTCGGCGGAGAGAACGTCACGATGAAGGATCTCGTGACGATTGTGGCCGAGCTTGCGGGCGTTCCCGTGCCGCGTGTCTGCCTACCCCGTGCACCGATCCTGGCGCTCGCCTACGTGAACGCGCTCTGGCGCATGCTGAGCAGAAGCCGCCGGGCGCCGCGAATGACGCCGGACACCGTGAGAATGTCCGCCACCCCGATGGTGTTCGATGCGTCGAAGGCGGTCGAGGAGCTGGGGTTCCCGAGAACGGCGGCGCGGGACGCGCTTCGCAAGGCGGTCGATTGGTTCGTGCACGGATTTGCGCGTCAAGCCTGACTGGCTTCTTCGCTTCGGTGGATCTCACATAACGGGATCCTTCTTCGCCACTTGCGGGACGTATCAAGCTAGCTATAATCCGGCCACTCAAAGAGGTGGTCACAGTGCCGCACACGATGACGGAGAAGATCCTCGCTGCTCACCTGCGCGAGGGGAATCTGGAACGGGGTCAGGAGGTCGGCATTCGGATCGACCACTGCCTGACGCAAGACTCAACCGGAACCATGGCATGGCTTGAGTTCGAAGCCCTCGGCATCGACAGGGTAAAGGCGGACGTGGTCGTGTCGTACTCCGACCACACCTCGCTTGGATTCAAAGGCGAGTCCACGGATGACCACGTCTTCTTGCAGACGATCGCGGCTCACTACGGTGCGAAGTTCTCCAAGAACGGCAATGGGGTCTGCCACCAGCTGCACTATGAGCGGTTCGGCGTTCCGGGCAAGACGTTGTTGGGCTCCGACTCCCATACGCCGACCGGCGGTGGCCTGGGCATGCTCGCGATCGGCGCCGGTGGGATGGATGTCGCCGTGGCCATGGGCGGCGGCTCGTTCTATCTGACCATTCCCAAGATGATGAAGGTGGTGCTGAAAGGATCGCTCGGCGCGAACGTCGGCGCCAAGGACGTCGCGCTGGAGGTTCTGCGGCGCATCAGCGTGAAGGGTGGCGTCGGCTACTTCCTTGAGTACGCCGGCCCGGGGGTGAAGACGCTCAGCGTTCCGCAGCGGGCCACAATCACGAACATGGGCACGGAGACCGGTGCGACGTCGTCGATCTTCCCGTCCGACGAGGTGACGAGATCCTTCCTGCGGATGCAGGGGCGCGAGGACGCCTGGTCGGAACTCGCTCCCGACGAGGGGGCCGTCTACGACGAGACGATCGAGATCGATCTGGCGGCCGTCGAGCCCCTGGTTGCGATGCCCGGGATGCCGGACAACGTGTTTAACATGAAAGACGTGGTCGGCACGAAGCTTGACCAGGTCTTCATCGGCTCCTGCACCAACGGGTCGTATGAAGACATCAAGGTCGTGGCCGAGATGTTGAAGGGGAAGAAGGTCTCTACCGACATCGATGTTATCGTCTCGCCGGGCTCGCGACAGGCGTGGGAGATGTTGATGGAAGACGGCAGCTTCCTCGAGCTGACGAAGGCCGGTGTCCGCTTGATCGAGCCGGGATGCAACGCATGCATCGGGATCGGCTTCGTGCCGGGGACCGACCATCTCTCTCTTCGCACGGTGAACCGGAATTGGAAAGGTCGAGGCGGAAATAAGGACGGGAAGCTGGCTCTGTGCGGACCGCAGGTTGCCGCAGCGTCGGCGCTGAAGGGTGAGATCGCGGATCCTCGTGATCTCCCGACCGTCACGGTCTCCGTCGACCACCTGACCGTAGATGACTACCTGATTCTCGAGCCGAACGGCCCGTCGGTGAAGATCCGCCGCAGTCCCAACATCGTTGCCTTGGGGTCGCAGACGCCGCTCGAATCGGTCTTGAAGGGCGAAGTGCTACTGAAGCTGGGTGACGGGGTATCGACCGACGCGATCCTTCCTGCGGGACCGTTGACACAGCACCTGCGTTCGAACCTGCCGGAGATCTCGAAGTTCACGTTCTACTACGAGGACGAGACGTTCGCTCAGCGGGCACTTGACGCCGGCGGCGGCTTCCTCGTCGGCGGTGACAACTACGGACAGGGTTCGTCTCGGGAACACGCAGCCTTGGCTCCATGGTTCCTGGGCATCAAGGCCGTGTTCGCGAAGGCGTTCGCAAGAATCCACCATGCGAACCTCGTCAACATGGGCATTGTTCCCCTGACGTGCGACACCGATCGCATCAACCAGGGCGATCGGCTGGAGATCGACGTATCGGACCTCGAGGGGGCTCTCGTTCTCAAGAACCTGACCCAAGGAACGGAGATCCCCGTTGAGCACACGCTGTCCGATCGAGACATCGCGATGCTCCGCGCCGGCGGCCTCCTTGCATATACCGCTAGCCAGGCGGGCTAGCGGTCACTTGAGCGGACTCGATCTGCATCTGGACCGGAGACGCGGAGACCGTGTGTCTCCGCGTCTCCATCGAACTCGACGTGTTTCAATCTGTCGAGTTCGCGCAGGCCAACGAACCTGGCAGTCCTCTGCCTGTCGGGTTCGCGCTGAGTTCACGCGGCTGATTCGCGATCTGCCAAACCTCGCACCGATGGCCCACGGGAGAACGGATTGCCAGGCAATCCGTTCTGTGCCGAACCCGTCAAGCGCCGCCTGTCGGGTTCGCCTTGACAACCCGGTCCTCACCGTCTATGATCCCTCACGAAACGGGAATAGCTGTCTATCATAATGGGACACAAGAAGCAGGCCCGCGGGTTGAGTACGCTGGAAAAGTGCGTCCGGATCCTCACGTTGTTCACGGACGAGACGCCGACGCTTCGCGTGTCCGACATCGCAGAGACCCTCGAACTTCCCCGAAGCACGGCATACCGCTACATGGCCGCGCTGCGATCGCACCGGTTCATCGAGGAAAGCCCCGACGGTGGATATCGTTTGGGAAACCGAATCCTCGAACTGTCGGCGACGATCACACGGCGGCCGCTGTCGGAGATTGCCCACCCACAGATGGCGGAGATTGCCGAGCTGACGGGTGAGACGGTCATTCTCTGCGGTCTACGTGGTCACGTCGGCGTCTGCCTCGCGAAGGTCGACGGAACGCATGCGCTACGGGTCTCGCATGAGCTGGGAGACACGTATCCGCTTCACGCCGGCGCCACGGGCAAAGCGATCCTCGCCCATCTGAGTGACGACGAGCA
>Ga0272442_10001446_pt1 | contig 36195 bp, 27 predicted proteins | sample SSMForm2O_FD_200262 | JGI IMG/M metagenome (GOLD analysis project Ga0272442, IMG submission 200262) | Marine sediment archaeal communities from Little Sippewissett salt marsh, Falmouth, MA, United States - SSM-Form-2O | ecosystem: Environmental > Aquatic > Marine > Wetlands > Sediment ... | reverse complement strand
TGTGGTGGAGATGATGGGATTCGAACCCACGACCCCTGCCTTGCGAAGGCAATGCTCTCCCAGCTGAGCCACATCCCCACTGTATAAACCAAGGCGCCGAAGCGCTGCAATAATATCTTAGTGTAATATATATGCCGTCTGCAAGGCAAGCACTTATTGCCTGCGGAACAACGGACGCACCAAAGCGCGTCCTACCAGATCCCCAATCGCGCAAGATTGCTCTTTCACGCAATTCGTTCGAAATGGCAAACCTGTCTGTCAATCAAAACTATACCTTGAAACGAATATTGAGGATATCGCCGTCTTCGACGATATAGTCCTTGCCCTTCAGATACATCTTGCCGGCAGCCTTGAGCGCGTGTTCATCGCCGTGCTCCATGAGCTCGGCATACTTCATTGTCTCGGCCCGGATAAAACCGCGCTGCAGGTCGGAATGAATCACGCCCGCGGCCTCGGGCGCATGTGAGCCGGCGCGCAGCAGCCACTGGCGCACCTCGTCCTCGCCCACGGTAAAAAACGATATCAGACCCAGGGCCCTGATGCACAGCGAGCTGAGCTGTTCCAGGGCCGAATGCTCGATACCCAGTCCGGTCAAAAACTCGCGCCTCTCCTCCTCGGACTCAAGCGCGGCAACCTCGGCCTCGAGCCGGGCCGAGACCTGCATGACCTCCATGCGGTCTCGTTCACACAGGGGCGCCAGACGCTCCATCAAGGCAGTGCTTTCAAGCGCATCATCGCCGACATTGAGCGCGAGCACCATCTCCTTGCGGGTAATGAACGGATAGCTGCGAATCGTCAGGTCGTCCTCGGCGCTGATCTGCATCAGGCGCAGGGGCCGCTCCGCTTCGAGGTGCTCCTTCATGCGCCCGAGCAAATCCCTCTCCCTGAGCTGGGCCTCGTCCTTGACCTTCTTGATGGCTGCCTCCAAACGCTCGAGGCGTGTTTCAACGAAGACAAGGTCATGCAGGATGAGCTCACTGTTGATCATCTCGATGTCGCGCAGCGCGTCGACGGAGCCTTCGGCATGATAGACCGCGTCATCCTCGAACGCGCGTACGACATGGCAAATGGCATCGAGGTCGACGATGTCCTTGAACACATCGCCTTTGGCGATGGTTTCGCGCTCGAGTTTGGGCAGCAATGCAAGGTCGATGCGGGCATGCACCTCCTTGCGCGGCCGGTACATCTCGACCAGTGTATCAAAACGGGGGTCGCGCAGATCGGCCGTGCCGATCACGGCTTTCTTCTGGTCGGTCTGGGCGCCCGGCTGCGCGCCGGTCAAAATGGAAAAAAGCGTTTTTTTGCCGGTTTGCGGCAGGCCGATAATTCCTGCTTTCATAAAGCCCTGTTCCTTTCAGCTCCGAGTGTGAATCCGCATGTCAGCCACGGCACCAATGGCACCGCTTCGATAATTTCAAATTTTTGGCGGTTCGTCCACAAAAAATTCGTATTACGTACCATGGCTGCCTGATACTCCGCAGCGCTTGACAGGGCGACGGCAAGGGGCTATTGTTCTGTGCGCCTTACGGCTGGAAACCGAACACCCGCAGGAGACAGACGATGACACAGCCCCCTGCACCCGGCTACGTGCGCCTGCACGAACAGGGACTGCTGCGCGAGCGCGCCCTTGCCCTGCGGGCGCTGGCCTCCCCCTGCCGCCTGTGCCCGCGCTGCTGCGGGGTTGACCGCCTGCGGGGAGAGGCCGGTTTCTGCCTGGCAGGAAACCGCGCCCGGATTGCGAAAGCCGTTGCACACACGGGCGAAGAACCGGCCATTTCCGGCACCCACGGGTCCGGCACCATCTTTTTCACGCACTGCAACCTGCGATGCTGCTTTTGCCAGAACCACCAGATCAGCCAGGAGCATCTGGGGCGCGACGTCTCGCCGGAAGAACTGGCCGCCATGATGCTCGACCTGCAGCAGCAGGGCTGCCACAACATCAGCCTCGTGTCGGGAGCCCACTTCCTGCCGGACATTGTCGACGCACTCGTGCTGGCAGCCGGTAGCGGCCTGCAGCTGCCGCTTGTCTACAACTCCAACGGGTATGAAAGCCTGCCGGTGCTGCGCCTGCTGGAGGGCATTGTCGATGTCTACCTTCCGGACGCCAAATACTGCAGCGACATTGCTGCCCGGCGCTATTCATCCGCCCCCGGCTATCACCGGGTAAACATTATCGCACTGCATGAAATGTTCCGCCAGGCAGGCTGTCTGGAGATTGACGAATGCGGCATAGCCGTGCGCGGCCTGATCGTACGCCACCTCGTGCTGCCGGGATGCCTGGACGATACGCGCCGCGTGCTGCGGTCAATCAGGAAAAACCTGGGCCCGTTCGTACCAATGAGCCTGATGGTGCAGTACACTGCCTGTTTCGAGGCTATCGGCCACCCCAAGCTGGGACGACAGCTGAGCGCGGAGGAATACCGCGAAGCATGCACAATACTGAAGGAACTCGGGTTCAGCAACGGCTGGCTGCAGCAATACTGCCCTGAGGACCGCTCGTTCGTGCCGGACTTCAGGTGCGAGGATTCTTGGAACTAACGCATTTTCCTTTTTACTGCAACCTGTTAAAAGTCCAATGAATCTTCGTTCGCGGTGAGTGCGCTTTTCCGTTCGTGGTGAGTTTGCTGTCCGTTCGTGGTGAGCCTGTCGAACCATGAACGAATCTACCCCGACACAATTGGTCCGTTCCACCCTTCGACAGGCTCAGGGCGAACGGACCGTGTTTTTCAAAGATACAATTATTTAAAAAAATATTCCTTTTTCAGCCTGCCCCAAAGGCGCATGGCTTCGCCAATCCGTCTGCGCCTATTGCTTAGACTTGTAGGCATCCCAGTACTCATCCTCACCCTTGTTGATCAGCCGAGTGATATTGTCGACTTTGTCTTTAAATTCATTGGTGATCAAGTCAACCTCTTCAAAATTCGTCACCACATGCGGGGTGAGCAAAAGAATCAGCTCGATTTTCTCACTGCCGGCCGTAGTCGTGCCGAACAAACGGCCGATCAATGGAATAGACGACAAAAGAGGTACGCCTGATTGACCGTCGTTACTCTGGTCAACGATAAGCCCGCCGATAACGATTGTCTGGCCGTCCTGCACAACCAGGCTTGTCTTGGCCTTGCGGTTGCTGATAACCGGTGAATCAATACCGCTGTCCGTGTTTTTGTCTACCTTGCTTACCTCCTGATCGATATCCATGGCCACCAAACCGCGTTCATTGATGCGCGGAGTCACGGTCAGGATAACACCGGTTGAGCGATATTCAATCGAACGCGATGTCGAGGTCGTATCTTCTTCAACTTCAAGGGGCGAATACTCACTGGTGACGATGGGCACTTCATCACCAACCTCGATGCGGGCCTCTTTATTATCAACAGCCAGGATGTGAGGAGAGGAAAGAATGTTGATTTTATTATCACTTGCCTGCGCCTGCAGAAAAGCATTCAGCCGGTCTCCATCAAAAATATAGGTAAATCCAGCTTCGTATGTGCCGCCGATACCGGGAAGCCCCCGCTCTACGTCACCTATAATACCGATTTGCTCGTCGCCCTCATAACCGCCTAATCTTTCGCCTTCACTCAGCAAAGCCCATTCAACGCCGTATTGCGTATTGCCGGTCAGCTTCACCTCGGCGATCAGCACTTCGATAAGCACCTGGCGGGGAATCCGATCAAGCTGAACCATAGTTTGCTTGATGATCTCGTAATCGCGCGGGATGGCCCGCACGATAATTGAATTGGTCGGAATATCGACAACGATCGAAACCTCACCTTCGAGCAGGGACGATTCCTCAGTTCCGGACAGCGACGAGGAGCGCGACCTGCTGCGGCTCGATTGCGCCTGCTGGGTACGGTTGCGGGCGTCCTGGCGGGTGCGGCTCTGCGTGTCGCGGCTGGAGGTCGTTCGCCGCGTACCCGAATCAGAATAGACCTGGGTAAGCACATCGCCGATCTCCTCGGCCTTGCCGTTTTCAACGAAATAAATAAACACCTGCTCGGAGGCCGTGTCGTCGACTGCATCGAGCACCTCGAGCCAGCGCGCGACCCGATCGAACACGCCCTGCACCGAGCTGACCGCCAGCACCCCGCCGATGCGCTCGACCGGGATGAATTTCAGACCCAGCCCTTTTTCGGGCGTTGACTCGATGCCGATCGACATGAAAATTTCTTCAAGTTCGGCAGCCACATCAGCGGCGTTTGCGTTCTCGACCTTAAAGAACTGTACCTGGTTGTATTCGAACAGGTCGATGTCGATCTCGTTCACCAGGCGCAGCACCTTGCGGATCGTGGCCGCGCGCTCGATGATCACGACCAGGTTGCCCCTTGGGTATTCGAAAACATCGCCGCCCGGGCCCAGGAATTTCTTGACGATCGTCTCGATCTCCTTGGCGGCCACATACTGCAGCGGCACGACCTGTATCATCTGCCGGTCATAGGAAGGAACATAGGCAAGCTCACGGCCGATGCTGAAATCGACGATCTGCTGTTTGGCCTCCTTGATCGGTATAATTTTATAAAAATCGCCGTATTCGACCATGGCGATATTGTTCATCTCGAAAATGGTCTCCATGATCGGCAGCAGCCTGCGCTTGTCGATCTCGCCCGCGGTATGGATATTGACCCGCCCCTTGACCCGCTGGTCGATGATGAAGTTAACGCCCAGGAAATCGGACAGGGCATTAACGACCTCATAAATATCGGCATCATCGAAATTGAGCGCGATCATCTCCGCGGGGGCGTCGGAAGCAGGTGCCTCCTGCGGCCCGGATGCCTTCTTCTGCTCGAATCGATGAGCAGGCGCGGCTTTCCCCGGCCTGTCCCCGTCAGCAGGGGCTGGCCCGGACGGCTCGACCGGTTCCGCGGCCGCAGCGGTCGCATCAGCCTGCCGCACAAGGCCGGAATCGAGTGGCAGTTCTCCGGGAGGGGCAAACGCATCCGAAGGCAGCGCCTCTTCAGCGCGGTCCGCCGGGGCCGGCTCAGGCACAGCTGCCGTCTGCATACCCGCGCACCCGCACATAACAAGTAGGACGATCATCACTAATGTCTGCAGTTTCATATTCAGCTTCCCGTTCCTTCTTTTTTCATATACCCGGCGATTTTCATGGTAACCATGATTTCACGCGGCTTGCGTCTATTTTTTACCCTAATTTGCAGTTCCGGAATTGTCAACAGCTTCCGGTTGCCTTCAATCAGCGTAATGAGCTGTATCAACCGTTCCAGGTCGGACTCAAAAATGATCTGTATCGGCACAGCGATAAAAGCGTCAATCGCTTCGGAATCCATGACACGCACGGTACGGATGGACAGGTCGCTCTGGCGTGCGGTTCCATCCACGATTTTCTGAATATCAGCAGCAGCCAGCTGAACGGTCTGCCCCTTGAACAGTCCCGCCTCGATCTGACCGAGGCGGGACAGGATATCGCCGGCAGGGCCTCCGGGCCCGGCCTGCCCATCCTCAAGTGCAGTGGTATATTTCCGGATGAGCTTCAGGTTGTCTTCGATCTCCTGTTCGCGCAGGCCGATGCGGTCGAAAAAAGGCATCAGCACGAAAACCCACAGTATGATCACTGCGACCACGCTGCCGCCCAGAATAATGCTGCGCCTGTTGCGACCGGAGACTTTCATTGCGCCTCCTGTTCGGGTGCCTGGATTTTCATTTCCAGACGAAACTGTTCTTTTTTCAACCGCTGATCGGTTGTAATGGGAGATGTGAAACGCACGTTTTCAAACATGTCTGACTGTTCAAGCACCGGAAGCAGCTGCGAGGCTGAAACCGCATACCCTGAAAGCCTGATTTCCGAACGGGCCGCACGGTAGTTGAATTCCGTCAGCCATGCGTTTTCCGGAATAATTTCCGTCAACTCGCGCAGCACTTTCAATTTACCGACGTCCTGGCCGGCAATGCGGCGTGCCGACTCATAGAGTTTTTCCATCCGTGCCGACTCTGCACGCTGCGCCTCAAGCACCTTATACTCGCGTTCAAGCCGGCTGAGTTGCACAGCGGTACGGGCCTGCTCAAGGGAACGGCTATTGTCCCAGCGCAGGGCCAAAGCGGCAACAGCACAGGCCAGCAGGCACACGGCAGCCCCGAAAACCAGCACGCGCTTGCTCTTCCTGCGGCGCGGGCGCAGTGCCGGAGGAATCAGGTTCATATCGACCCCTACCGGCTTGAGGCCCTTGAGCGCAAGATGGGCCGGCACGCTCAGCAGCGGCGCCACGCCCGCAACGGACCCGGCCTGGGCGTCAACCTGGCTGAGCGGCAGACGATTCACGATACTGACCTGCCCGGCGAGCTCCGGCGGCATCCCGACGGGAAAATCACGCTCCAGATCCCTGCCTGAAAGCACGCAGCGTAGCGGACGCTCCTCGACCTGGTCAAAAGGCAAATGAATGCAGGCCTGGCGTCCATGGCGCAGCATATCGTGCAGCTGGGCCTCATCAGGCGTGCGGCCCGTGCAGGCAAAAACCCGGGAATAATGCAATGCCCCTTCGGCAACAATATTCAATTCATAATGCTCATTATCGAGGTATTCAACAGGCAGCATGACCGGTGCGGGACCCTCAGGAGCCGGATTTTCACTGTGCTCGTCAAAAAAACCTGCCAGGGCGGGAAAGCGCCGCGCCAGCGGGCCAAGCGCCTTGCGGACATAGACATTACGGGCAAGCGCTGCCGGATCAAAACCGTTCTCGGCGGAAGGCGGCGCAGCATACCCGTTGACCAGCGCCGTAGTCGTCAGCTCAACGCCCTGCAACCGTATTTTAAGTTTCTTGAAAAGCTCTATCAGATAGTCAACCTTCGCACGCTGCACAATGATCAGCAGCACGTACAGCAGGCCGCTCTCGGGCATACGCCGCACGACATGGCAGTCATAATACACGTCGTCCGAGCCGAAGGGCGAATAACGGTCAATCTCATAACCGGCAGCGGCGTACACATCCTCCTCGGCCGCAAGCGGCAGATGGACATACTGGATAAAAGCATCGGAACGCGGCAGGGCCGCGAAAATATTGGCGCGTGCCCCCCGGTAATCGGCCAGAAAACGCTCCAACGTGTTCAGGATGACCGCTTCCTTTTCATCGTCACTGCTGTCAAGAAACGGCAGAATACGGTAGCCGTCAAGAAAATAGCGGCTGATGCCGTGCCGTGCGGCCACCATGATCATTTCATTCTTCTTGAATACGATGCCGATACTTTTCATACTGTCAGAAAAAATGCTCGGTTCAAAAACGTCCGGTCCGTGCACTGCCGGCCCACCTTAGTCATCCGGCATTGTACAGTGCTACGGCCGACATGGCAAATCATTTCAGCCGCCCACGCGCCAGTCGGAAATAATGCATTTCGATGTCGACACCAGCAAACTGCACCGAATGCTGCGGCTGATACGCCCGTCAGGCGAAAATCCGCGGGCCAGCACCGTGTAATTATTCTGTGCATTCGGACGCTGAACCCTGATCATATCCTTCCAGGCTTCATAATTTACATACTGGGGCAGACGGTCTGTAGGGGCCTCGAACTGACGCTCCGCGCGCTCGGCGATGATTTCCCGCGCGGTCTCCGCATTCATGCCGTCAAGCATCATCAACTGCTCAAACGAAGCGGAATTAATGTTCACCTTGAACGATGACGCGTTCGAGGTAACTGAAAAAACATCGATGAGCCCGAGTTGCGGGGTCATGGACCCGAATTCGTCCGTCGCCGTATCCATGTCCGTATCCTCATACTCGTCGAGCACATCGTCAAGAGCCCCGCCGGACATCATCTGCTCGAGTTCCTCGGGGGTGAGGCATATCCGTTGCTCCATGTGCCGTGTCTTGCCGTAGAAAATCCGCTCCGTCACGCCGCGCACCAGCAGGCAGTCCTCGACCACCGGCAGGTCGCCGTTGCGGCACAGATAGGGAGGATCCAGCGACTCATAATAACTGTCCTCGGCACCGAATACGCCCGTCTCATTGCTGTCCTTATCCCACCAGTCGATCAGGGAGTCGGCAACCGTGTCCAGCTCTTCGCCTTCCAGACCGACCTGGGATGCCAGCAGACTCTTTAGACGCATCGGGTCGCTTTTGGACTGTTCAAGAAACGTATTGATATTGACCTTGTTGCTCTCGTCGATAATACTTACCTCACAGTAGAAATCGCCGAGCTCAACCCGATAGGGCCCTCCACCGGAAATCCAGAGCTGCAGGTCATCATACAAAGCAGTCTCCTCGCCGACATCAAGGCCATTCTCGCCCCTGAATCCCGCTTCAGCTTCCTCTAACGCTTCCTCGGCCGCTTCCGGCACGGCCCGGGTGACACTGCCGGATTCAGCCGAAACCCGCAAAAGTTCGATGACGGCCCTGTTAATACCCGCCTCGGCAGCATAATAGGCCTGCATACCCTCCTTGAAATTGGTCGCCGTTGAAATTTCCGTTCGCATGGTCCAGCTGAATTCAGCGCAAACGAACGCAAGAAACACGATCACCCAGAGGATCAGCAACAGGGCGATACCGCGCTCTCCTGACGGCAAACCTGCTGTGTTTCCTTTCATTGCACCCATCACATTGCCTGTTCGCGTTGCACACCGTGCAGCGCATGCCCGTTAAACGCAGCGGCACCCCCGGCCTTCAAAACGCCTGATTCATAACCGGCACGAGCACTGTCTGCTCGATCTGCCGTCCGCGCACATCTTCAAACAGCAGTGTGACCTCGACCACAAGCGGCACATCATGGTCGTCTTCCTGGCGGGGATCCCACTGGTTCAGCCACACACCATTGTCTTCGTCCTCATCCCGTCTGAAATAACGGAATGATATTTTTTTTACCCAGTCTGAAACAAGGTCCGCATGCTCATCACTGCGCACATCGGTATCGAGCATCTCGTCATAGTTCATGAACAATGCAGGCGCCTCACCGACCATAAAACCCCTGGTATCATCGACCCAGAACTCGATCAGTGACAATCCGCCGCTCCGGTTCCGCAGGGTTGCGGTTGAAACGATGCTGAGCGAATCGGACGTGCCGAAAAAAACCGAAAAACTCGTGTGGGTATCCAGCTGGGCCGGGGTGATTTTATACGGATAGGTGCCGCTGATCTCACGAAAGACCAGTTCCGTCACCGCGCGCATGCTCTGGTAGAAAACAATGTCGCGCTCCCCGCCCTGCCAGGCGCTGATACCGGCCTGAAATGCGCCGAAAACCACGCCGATGACCATGGCGAAGATGCTGATCGCCAGCATGAGTTCAATCAGCGTAAAGCCCCTGCTGCGTTCGGCCGGCATCACGGGCCCGGAAGGCGCAGCGCAGGCCGCCGGCAGCGGTAACCGGCACTGGCAGAAAATGCAGCTCATTGCCGGGCTACCTCCATTCGCTTTTGCGTACGGTCTTGAGCGTTTCGAGTTCGACCTTACGGGCCCTGTTGCCATACCGCCAGGTCACGACAGAACTCAGGTGGTAGGTCTCATAGCGCATGTCGTCAAAGACCGCCTGGTCCTCAAACTCGTCATAGCCGTATAACTGCACACGTGTTTCCCATTCATAGCCGTCGTCGAACGTGCCGCCCGCGCTGAATTCCCCAAAGTCCTGCATCGTCTTGAGTTCTTCTAATTTTTCACGCGCGTACATGGCGGCCCGGGTCGAATCACTGGAGGCCGCTCCGGCACGGCTCGCCTGGGCAAACTGTTGCAAAAGCGCCCCGAGCGACAGGGCCATAATCATCACCGCCACCAGTACCTCCAGCAAAGTGAAACCGTCCTGCGAAGCACGCGCCGCACCGACCCTACGCATTATCCTCCTCCTCGTTCACGCGCACACTGCCGCTGATGGCATCGACCGTTATAAAAAAGCGCCTGCCGCGCTCATCGGCAATCGTCAGCAATGCCCCCGCACTTATGCCGCTGGGGAAAAAGGTAAGCATCATCACCGTCTGATCGTCGAGTTCTGCGCTGTCGATATCCGCGATAGCCAGGTTTTCAAAAAACACACGGTCAGGTAGCGGATAGGTTTTTACCTCTGTCTCGGACGGACGGTCCGCATCGAACTCCACGGCGTCATCCACTGCCGGTTCATTGCGGCTGAACAGGCCCGGTTCGTAGTCAGGATCCATGGGCTGGCGTCCGGCCATGTCCTCGCGTGCACCCTGCAGCAGTACGACCTTGCGGTTGGTCCCGTCGAAAGCAACATGGTAGCGGCAGCCCGTATTGAGCGCTTTGCTGCGTGCGTAGCGCAGCATTGCGGCGGTCTTCAGGGCGGCCGTCCGCGTACTGAGCCCCATCAGCCCGCCTGCGACCCGCGGCCCGGCAAAAGCGACGACAACGCCCATAATCACCAGTATGATCATGAGTTCTATCAGGGTAAACCCCCGCGCTGCCGGCAGGGGCGCACTGGAACAAATACGGCTATTCTTCGGCATCTTGCGCGCCGAGCGTGACCCAGCTCACGATATCCATGTTCTCACCTTCGCCCCCTTCGGTTTTATCTGCCCCATAGGAGATAATATCGTAATCACGGCCGTTTTCACCCGGCGCGCGGTACTCATAGGGATTGCCCCAGGGGTCAAGCGGAATATTGCTTTTGCGAAGATAGGGCCCGTCCCATTTCGTGTCTTCACCCGGACTGACAATCAGCTCCTCAAGGCCGGTAGGGAAACGGCTCATGTCAAGCCTGAACGTATCACAGGCCGTCGCCAGCATTTCGATCTGGGCCTGGGCCGTGTTCTGTTTGGCCCCCCCGACCCTGCCGACGATCCGGGGGCCGACCAGGCCGACCAGCAACCCCAGGATAACGATAACGATCATGAGCTCGATCAGCGTAAAGCCGCGCTGCGATTTGATGTCTATTCGCTGTCCTTCCATTACCTTCTCCTCGTCCATGAATGAAAATTACCCGCATCTGCAGAATGGCAACTGCGTACACTGGTTTTATATGCCGACGTTATTCATGCTTGCGATCGCCAGGATGATAGGAACGATGATAGCAACGACAAGCAGGGCCATAATCACGATCAAGGCCGGTTCTAGAAACGCCACAAACTTTTTAACCGCGTTTTGCACTTCGACGTCATAGGTATCTGCGACTTTCATCAGCATCTCTTCCATGCGGCCGGTTTCCTCTCCCACCCGCAGCATGTGCACTGCCAGCGACGGAAATATGCCGTCGGCGCGCATGGGCGCTGAAACACCCTTGCCCTCCTTGACCTCCTTGTGTACCCGGACGATCGAGCCGGAGACCACGACATTGCCGACGGTCTCCTTCACGATTGCAAGGGCCTGCAAAATAGGAACGCCGCTGTTGATGAGCGTGCCAAGCGTACGCGAAAAACGCGCTACTTCGACCTTCAGCATAAGGTCTCCGAGAATCGCGACGCGCAACAGCAGGCTGTCCAGCCTGCGGCGTCCGGCTTCGCTGTCACGGTATTTCTTGAACCAGTAATACAGCCCGAGGACCGCCAACAGCACCAGCCACCAATAGCCGATGAGCACATCACTGCAATACACGAGAAGCTGGGTCGATGCCGGCAACTTCTGCCCGAGCGTATCGAATATTTCTACAAACTCCGGAATAATTTTAAAGACCAGCAGCACCACCATAAGCCCCATCACGACAATGATCACAGCCGGATAAATAACCGCATTGGTGACCGTACTTTTAAGATTCTGTGAACGCTCGAGAAAATCCGCCAGCCGCTCAAATACCACGTCCAGCGCACCTCCTGCCTCGCCGGCCTTGATCATACTGACATACAGCCTGTTGAATACCGCGGGATGTTTTGCAAAGGCGTCTGACAGTGACTTGCCGCCGCGCACGTCCTTGAGCACCTCCTCGGCTATTGTCTTCAGCCGGGGGTGATCGGTAACTTCGGTAATGATCGAAAGGCTGCGGTCAAGCGGCAGGCCCGACTTGATGAGCGTTGAAAGCTCCTGCGTGAATGCAAGCAGAACCTTGCCGGAAACACCACTGAACGGGTTGAGAAGTTTGAAATCGAGGTTGATGTCCAGCCAAGACGATGAGGCGCGACGACGGCTTCCCGGCGCATCGATACGGATCGGTATATAGCCCATCTTGCGGATCTGGGCGATGACCGTTGACTGGTCGGGGGCCTCGATGGAACCCTGCAGCACCTTGCCGCTGCGGTCGCTGGCCTTGTAAAAAAATTCCGCCATGGCGTTGCATATATCCTGTATGTGAGACGAAGCGCCGAACGCGCGTTCATTCGACCTGCGTGACGCGGATGACCTCGGAGCCGGTCGTAACCTGTTCCAGCACCTTCTGCCAGCCCGCCTCACGCAGCGTCTGCATGCCCTGTGCACGAGCCTGGTCCTTGAGCGCACGGCTGTCGGACTGTGTCAGGATAAGCTGCCTGACCTCGTCGGTCACCATCATGAGTTCATAGATGCCGCTGCGGCCGCGAAAGCCCGTGTTGGCGCAGTGTTCGCAGCCACGGCCGCGTGCAAGCCTGATGACCCCGCGTGCATGGGGCGACACGGGCAGTTCGGGAAGCGTATCCGGGGTGGCCTCGTATTCCTCGCGGCACTGGCTGCAGATCACGCGCACCAGGCGCTGCGCCAGTATGCCCTGCACGCTCGAGGAAACCAGATAATTTTCCATGCCCATTTCAAGCAGGCGCGTGATCGCGCCGGGCGCATCGTTGGTATGCAGGGTAGAAAAGACCAGATGGCCTGTAAGAGCGGCATGAATTGCTATCTCGGCCGTTTCCGCGTCACGTATCTCGCCGATCATGACCACATCCGGGTCCTGGCGCAATATGGAGCGAAGCGTGCTGGCGAACGTCAGCCCAATGGACGGTTTGACATGGATCTGGTTCACGCCGTGCAGCTGATATTCGACCGGATCTTCAACCGTGATGATTTTTTTGTCCGGCGAATTGATCTGGTTGAGCGCGCTGTACAGCGTGGTTGTTTTACCGCTGCCGGTAGGACCGGTAACCAGCACGATGCCGAACGGCCGGCTGATCAGGTCCTCGAACTTGCTCAGGTTGTCAGCCGGAAATCCCAGGCTGTGCAGATCGAACGTGATGCTTTCGCTGTCAAGGATACGCATGACCACACTTTCGCCGAACAGGGTCGGCAACGTGGACACGCGGAAATCGATCTCCTTGCCGAGCACGCGCAGTTTGATGCGGCCGTCCTGCGGCAGACGCCGCTCGGCGATATTAAGCTTGGACATGATCTTGATGCGGGAAATGATGGCTGCCTGGAGGTTTTTCGGGGGCGACTCCATATCGTGCAGCACGCCGTCGATACGGTAGCGGATAATAAAAGACTTCTCAAACGGCTCAAAATGAATATCGCTTGCCTGCAGCTCAATGGCACGCGATATGATCAGATTGACCAGACGAATGACCGGCGCCTCGGAGGCAAGGTCCTTGAGATGGTCAACGTTGTCGTCGTCGCCGAGGTCCGCATCAACATCCCTGCCGATATTTTCGATAATGCGATCCATGGAACTCACTTCGCTGCTGAAGATAGTTCCGATCGCCTGCGCGATCTCCTCGCTCTTGGCGAGGCACGCCTCGGTCCTGTAGCCGGTCGCCTGTTCGACAGCCTCGAGCGCGGCATCATTGAACGGATTGTTTATCGCCACAAGCAAAGTGGCGTCTTTCAGCTCCAGCGGAACAAGCCGGGCTTCGCGCATGAAATTTTCAGGAATTTTTTCAATGTAGAGATTGTTGCCCTGATACTGCTTGAGAGAGATCACGGGCAGGTCGAAATGCCGGCCCAGGATCTTGAGCAGCTCGTCCTCGGCGATAAAACCGAGGTCGATCAGGCGCTGACAGGCCGAGGCGGCGTCCAGGCCCTGCTCCTTCATGACAGTCTTTATGGTGTCAGGCGCTATTTTGCCGGATGCAAGCAATACGCCTGCCAGTGAATGCTCCTGAAGGGTCATACGCTATGAACTTTCATCTGTTCCCCGTCCGGCAGGCACGCGCAAGCCCTGCACATAGGCGCGCACGAACGGAGAAGGGTGAATGTTGTGAACAGTTCAACTTTATATCAGAAGGGCCTGCCCAGTCAAGCTATCGATACCATAACCCATTAATTTTGCATTTTTTTTACATTAGCCTCAACTTCATGCCGACCTTCAGGACCGCGCCCGGACGCATGTTGTTCAGCCGCCGCAGCTCGGCCACACTCGTAGCGTAACGCACCGCAAGCCTTGAGAGCGTATCGCCCCGCTTCACCACATGATATGCGGGGCGGCTCCCGGCAGCGGAAGTACCCCCGGGCAGCTTCAGCCTGTGCCCGACCTTCAGGACCGCGCCCGGACGCATGCTGTTCAGCCGCCGCAGCTCGGCCACGCTCGTAGCGTAGCGCGCCGCAAGCCTTGAGAGCGTATCGCCCCGCTTCACCATATGATATGCGGGCTGTCCTGCCAGCCGCTGCTGGGACGGCACCAGTTCCGGATGCTCCCTGAAAAAAGCCTCAACCGCGCGCGTGATGCGGCGCGCGAATGTAACCTGGAAACTTTTGTCACGCAGCCGGCGGGCACGGCTTACATTACTGACGAAATCGGTCTCGATCAGAACGGACGGTATATGCGGCGCCCGCAGCACGGCAAAATTCGCCTGCTGGGGTTTTTTCGTGTGCAGACGATTGACAGCGCCGATCTCCTTAAGGACCAGACCGGCCAGCTGCAGCCCGGCGTTCAGGCTGCGCGTCTGCACCATGTCAAAAATGATATTATTCAGATCATCGCCCGCCCGCGCGATAGGCACGCCGCCGATAAAATCAGATGCATTTTCCTTACGCGCGGCCATACGGGCGGCATTGCTCGATGCTCCCTTGAACGACAGACAATACACGGAGCTGCCGGCCGCTTTTTTGTTAAAACTTGCATCGGCATGCAGAGAAATAAAAAGATCGGCCCCGTACTGCCGGGCGATCTCGACACGTTTGGCCAGCGGTATGAAATAGTCGCCCGTACGTGTCAGATATGCCTTGATCCCCTGACGGCGATTGAGGTTATCGACCAGACGCCTGGAGATCGCCAGAACAATATCCTTCTCGTATACCCTTCCCCGCCCTACGGCACCCGGATCTTCACCGCCGTGCCCGGGGTCGACAACCACGATGCGCGTTCCCGGCCGTGTTGCGTCACGCGCCCGGGTGCGGCTTTTCCGTTCAGCCGCTTCGAGATCTGGCCGCGACACGTCGATCACCAGGCGCGGCGGCTTTACGCCGATGGGGCCCAGCGTGAAAATTGTATGTTCGGACTGCCTCGCCAGATCAACGACGATCCGTACGCGGTCGCTGCCGCTGCCCGCGGCCCGCACCTGCGTGACGATCTTGTCATTGATTGTCATCCGGTCCCGGGGCACCCGCGGCTCAACGGCAAGGACATCGACCACGATCCGGTCGGGGCCGGTGAGCGTAAATGTTTCAAACACCGCCTCCTGCTGTAAATCGAGCACAATACGGGTATAGGTGGGTGCGGACCAGAACCGGATATCAGTCAGACGGTTCCGGCCGGATGCATGTGCATGCGCAGCGTTCAGGACCGACAGCAAAAGCAATGCCGAACAACCCAACCGGAGCATCGATCCCGCCCAGCGTCTCATGCGCCGTCCTCCCGGGCAGAGGCAGCGTCGGGATGCAGCACGGGTCTGCGGCGCCGCCATCCGCTATGGCGCTCATAGCCATGCGCGCAGCGCAGCACCTGTTCCTCTTCGAATGCATTACCCATGATCTGCATGCCTATGGGAAGACCGTTCGCACTAAAGGCGCACGGCACGGACACGGCCGGCAATCCGGCCAGGCTTGCCGGGATCGTACATATATCCTCCCGATACATGGCAAGCGGATCGTCGAGCCTTTCACCGATGCGCCAGGCCGCTGCCGGAGCGGTCGGGGTGATGATAACATCGCACTCACGAAAGGCCTGTTCAAAATCCTGCCGGATCAAACGCCGCACCCGGGAAGCTTTTTGGTAATAGGCATCATAGTACCCGGTCGAAAGCGCGCATGTGCCCACCATGATGCGGCGTTTCACTTCATCCCCGAATGCCTGCGACCTGGTCTGCGTATACATGTCGCGCAGAACGGTGCAGCCCGGCGCGCGATAGCCGAAGACCACGCCGTCGAACCGCGCGAGATTGGAGGAAGCCTCTGACGGCGCGATCAGGTAATAGGCCGCAACCGCGTAGCGTGTATGCGGCAGGGACACGGGGACGATCCGTGCCCCTGCGCTCTCCAGCACGGCCAGGGCACCCTCGATCGCTGCGGCCACGTCCGGAGCGGAATTTTCGATACAGGAATCGCGCGGCACACCCAGACGCATGCCTGCCACATCACGACCGCAGGCCGCTTCAAAATCCGGCACCGCCATATCGGCCGAGGTCGCGTCGCGCCGGTCGCGACCGCTGACGGCCCGCAACATGATAGCGGCATCGCGCACATCCTTGGTCACCGGACCGATCTGGTCCAACGAAGATGCGAACGCCACAAGGCCGAAACGCGAAACCCGTCCGTAGGTCGGCTTCAGGCCCACGACGCCGCAGAGTGCTGCCGGCTGCCGGACCGAGCCGCCGGTATCGGAGGCCAGTGAGGCGATACACTGATCCGCGGCCACAGCGGCGGCAGCGCCCCCGCTTGAACCGCCCGCAACACAGCCGAGGTTCCAGGGATTGCGGCAGGCACCGGTAAACGACGTTTGAGTTGACGAACCCATGGCGAATTCATCCATATTGGTCCTGCCCACGATCACCGCACCGGCGGCTTTGAGGCACTCAATGACTGTCGCGTCATAGGGGGGATGAAAGTGTTCAAGCATCCGCGAACCGCAGGTTGCGGCCGCTCCGCGCATGCAGATATTGTCTTTCACGGCGATCGGAATACCGGTCAAAAGCCCGCAGCGCCCCTGGGCGATACGGCGGTCTGCCGCACGCGCCTGCAGTTCTGCCGATTCCCGGCACAGACTGATAAACGAATTTGTCGCCGCGGCTGTGGCGTCAATACGGGCAAGGACCGCATGCAGCAATTCATGGGCGCTTATGGCCCGCTCGCGCAGCATGCCCCCGAGTTCATGGATGGTCATATGCTCCAGCTCGGCGGGCATCCCTACCTCTCTATGGCGTGCGGAACCTTGAAAAGGCTCTTTTCGGTCTCGGGTGCATTGCGCACAACATCTTCCAGCGGCAGGCACGGCTGCACATCATCGGAGCGCTGTACATCACCCGGCAACCGGGCATGCACCAGCGGCTCGACACCACTTGTATCGGCCTCCTCCAGAAACTGGAAATACCGAAAAATGCGGTTGAGATCACCGGTCAGCCGGGCGCGCTCCTCCGGACTGAAGCGCAGCCGGGCCAGCTCTGCGATCCGCATGACATCCTGGTCCGTCATCTGCATGTCCGTTCCTCCGTGAAATGTCTTTCACGGCCGGCCGCCGCCCGGCGCAAGGAGCACTCCCTGAAAAAATGGCTCGGGGAGGAGGACTCGAACCTCCACTGGCGGGACCAAAACCCGCTGTCCTGCCGTTAGACGATCCCCGAACACTACTGCCAGTATTGTACCTGCCGGGCCAAAATCTTCAACTCTATTTTGCCGGCCGACCGGTAAAAAAGAGACCTGCGCGAACAAACCGGCAGGTCTTGTATTGTACTGCTGTAACGGAACTGATCAAAACAGCGATCTTACACGGTCTCGGGAACCTTAATCGCAGAGCGCACGCAATAAATGGTACAGGTACGGCATCCGCAACAGTGCGTTGTCATTATATTGGAGCGCACTTCGCCGTCCTCGGTCACCTTGAGCCTGATCGCGCCTACCGGGCACTCGTCAAGGCAGGCGCCGCAGCCGACGCACAGGGACTCGTCCACTTCCGGGTATTCCCGGTAGCTGGGGGCGATATCGAAAAACTGGGGGCTCAGCGGCATGGTTGCCTGAAATCGCTGAAGCATAAATTCGGGCGCGATAGGGGTGCCGGACTGCTTGCACTGCTGCAGTTTCAGGTTGCGGTTCCAGTTGTCGATGATCCGCTCCGGCCCGATCACGACTTCACCGGCCGGCATATTCTCGGTGGCTCGGTCAACCGTGCGCACCTTTATGATGCCGGTGGGGCACACAAACGCGCATGAACCGCAGCCTATGCAGTTCTCGGCTTCCAGGCCGAAGGGGCTCGTCACCTTTTTATCCTTGCCGCTGCCCGCAAAACTGATGGCATTGGCCTGGACGACCTCGGTGCAGGCCCGCACGCACAGGCCGCACAGAATGCAGTACTCGTTCTCGACCGTCAAGTGCTCGGGAGGTGCGTCAACGCCGTACTGGGCGGCCAGGGTACGCACTTCGCTGACATTGGGGCAACGGGCAAGCAGCAATTCCAGCACGAGCCTGCGCGCTTTCACGACCTCATCCGAAAAGGTGGCCACCTGCAGGCCCTCGGCAACCGGATAGGTACAGGAAGTCTCAAGAGTGGTCGCGCTGCCATTTGTAATCTCGACCACACACACGCGGCATGAACCGTAGGGTTCAAGCGCGTCACAGGCACACACTGCCGGGATATGGATTCCGTTGTCGCGGGCAGCCTGCAGCACGGTTTGTCCGGGGCGGGCTTTAATTTTCTTGCCATCAATCGTCAAATTAACCATAATAGGTACATCCCTGTAGATTGTTAATTATATATACATAAAAGAATGTAATCTATAACACACTCAACCGCGCAACGCAAACAAAAATTAGTCCCGCAACGCTGCACGGCCACAAAAGGAGCCTACGAATCGATGCCGGTCCCGCTTATCAAAAAACTGCACGAAATCTACCTGGAAACCAAAACCGTTGAACTGCCGTCCGGACTGCTTCCGGCCCCGGCCGGATTCAATCTCATCGCCTGGGTACGTGAACTCTACGAATACTACCGGGATGTCGGTCTGGTGGTACGGGCCTTCGACGACCTGCCGCCGCTCATGCTGTCGGCCGAAGAACAGATCAGCACACGCATACAGGACGTGCATGCTTTCATCATCAATGACCTCAACATGATTCCCATGAAAACGCGACGCACTATAATCGGGGAAACACTTGCGCATGCAGACGCGGCCCAGGCCTGGGACAGCATCGCACCCATGCTGCTCGACACGATCCGCGGACTCGACCCTGATGATGCCCAACAGGAACTGTCCTGGACATGCAGCCCCGTAATGGAAGTGCTCTGGTCGCTGAGCTGGTTCTTTATGGAGATGGAAGGGGTGAGGCCGCCCGATACCGTGCGCATGAGCTCACAACGGTTCCCTTACTACCAATGGACGGAAGCAGGCAAAGGCGCAATCCCCTGGGAACCTGAGCCGCCCCTGTGCCGTCCGCAGTGGCTGGCGATGGATCTGCTGCGGCGGCGCATTCAGCACCGTGGCTGAAACCGGCGCCTGACAGGGCAAAATGGCTGCCGCGGCCGTGCAAAAAACTGCACGAGAACATTTTCCCACGTATCACTATATCCTTACAATCCGTGCTCGCTGAGCCTGTCAAAGGCCGAACGGACAGCGTATCGCATGAAAGGCCCGCTCATGGTTCGACAGGCTCACCACGAACGGAAAAGCGGACTCACCCTGAACGGGCGTGCGTTCCCCTCGCAAATCGGCCCTGAAAAAATACGCTACGGCATGGTTTCATTATCGGCTTCCTGCACGGCGAACTGCCGGATCAAGCCCATCGGCATATGCATCAAGTCCTGGGGGACCTGACGCACGGACTTGAATATCTTCAAAATTGCATTATCAACAACCTTCATGGGCACCGGCCGTATCCGTGGCTGCTCAAACGGGCCCCTGGCCCGAAAGTATGTCAGTGTAAGTGTTTTATCCTTACCGGTAAGCTTTTTGCCGACATACGGAACAGCGCCGATAATCCTGGCCACCGTCCTGAACACCTGCACGCCGATGAGCAGATCAAGCTCCTGCCGGCCGAGATCAAACGAGCCCGCGACCGAAAAATCCATCGATGGGCACGTAAGCAGCAGATCCTCGGTTGTACATTGCATATCCTTGAGCACAAAGCGGCCCGTCATGGTGTCATAGGGCGTGCCTTCCGCGGAGAATTCCGGCATCCGGAACGTGAACAGCCGCGCCACATTGAGCATGTTCAAAATATTCGACAGCAGGGTCATGCGCATTATTTTACCGTCACTGACAATGAAATCGAACGTCCCCTCCATGTTCCCGAGGACCTCCTTTTGCCTGCTGAATCTGGTTGAAAAGCGGCTTTTCAGATTGAGCCTTCCGTTCATGGTCTGCTGCGCCTGAAAGGGAGGAATCGCCCAGGCAACATCGACGTCCGAGCGGTCGATGACAAACTCAAGCCCGTAGGAGCCGGGGCTGGACAGGTCATAGAGCACAGAACCGCTGACCGTACCGTTGCCGCCTTCGATGTCGATTGAATCCCACAACAGACGTTTGTTCCTGATGGAAAAATCACACCTGCCGGGGCCGAACTGCCAGTCGAGATATTTGGTCCGGGCCGAACTGAGATCGACCGTGAAGTCCATCCGGGAGAATATGCTGTTGGGGTCGTCAGCCGCCTGCGTTGGTCCGGGCGGCCTTTTCCTGAAACGCCTGACGATCCCCTTCATGATACGAATGAAATCGTCGATATCATAACACTCCATAGGTGTCGTGAACGTGCCGACCGGCGGCACGATGCTGGCCAGTGTTCCCGTAAAAGCACCGCGTGTTTTGCCGGCGGTGACACGGCCGCCGGACACGCTGACAGGCCCCGAAGCCTTTGAAAAATCAAGGGACGCATCGGCCTGCAGAAACGTTTTCCCCTCAGGCCGGGCGACGAGCGCAACGCCGTCAAGCTGCAGCACCCCGGTGAACGGCCGCAGCTCCGGCGGCTTGGGCGGAAACACGAAATCGCCTGAGCCCGACACACGCCCGCACAGTTGCAGCCCGTCGGGCAGATACGGCACAGAGCAGGTCTCCAGACTAAAATTTTTCACGGCAAAGCTGCCAGTTGCCTCTATGCGCCGCGCAAACCGCATGCGGCCCCTCACGCCCAGCGCCGGGCCCATGCCGATATCGAACGCCACCTGCCTGCCGTCCGTTTCCGCCCCGTCGTAGTCCAGCCTGATCGTAGAAGGAACACCCCGCGGCTTGGCAACAATACCGGCGATGCTCCATGCCGCATCGGTCGCATCTATTCCGGCGTCAACCTTCAGACCGTCGTCAAAACGCAGGTCGGTCCGGATAGTTACGCGGCCCTGCTGCAGTGCCGTCCCGGAAAGTACGTCCGCGTCCGGCAAAGCATCGCGCAGCGCGCTGATGCTCCCGGGAACCAGAGTGGAGATAACCGTAGCGTTCAGGCGTGGCAAATCCTCCGTGATGACCGCATTGAGGTCAAACTCATGGCTGTCGCCCGGCAGGACATTGAAGCGCCCTCCGGAGGCCAAACGGCCGTTCTCAAGCTCGAGCCACACGGCGTCAGCTTCCGCGGCGGTATTGTGCGGCAATGACACATCGTGCGCACAGAGATCAACGTCCATGCGGGCCGTCATCCTGATCGCCCCGGCTGAAAAAGCGGCGCCGAGAGGAGCGGCAAACCTCAGCTCCCGGAGGCTGAACACACTGTGCTTCACGCGCGCGCACACCGATCCCAGCCATGCGAGTTCCAGCGGATCGCCCACTGCAAAACGCTGGGCAAGGGCCAGCAGATCCAGCGAACCCGAAGACGCCCTTACGTCGAGAACCGAGGCATCCGCTCCGCGATGCTCGATCGTGGCCCGGCCGCTCAACTGCAGGCCGGGATCGATTGCAAGGGAAAACCCCGTGCACGTAAACGCACCCGGCTCCGATACACCTTTGAAGGAAAGTGCGGCATCAGGCAGGCTGACGGGCTTTGCGCCGGGCAATGACAGCTGAGGGGACTTCAGGCGACATGTACCGTCGACTGACACCGTGTGTCCCGGCGCAAGTATAAAGGCAAGATCGGCATCCAGCAGTCCACCGTCAACGGGCACGGCAAACCGTTCCGGCAAATAGAGCAGACACTCGCGTACCGGCAGGTTATCCACTTCAAGACGGGCATTCAAAAGTGCCGCCAGGCTCTTTTCAGGCCCACTGCGCCTGAAAAGAGAGCGGTGAAATTCAGATGTATACCGGAGGATCCCGCGGACGCCGTCCGCCAGGTGCTGCGCTTCAAGCTGCATATGGTAGATTTCCTTTTCCTTGCGATACATGGAAATATCGCACTCCTGCAGGCGCACCGTTGTAGCATGCAAAGCGTCGTCGATCTGGAGCAGCCCTCCGTTAAGGGCAAAATTTTGTATTGTAACGTGATAGCCGCCCAGGGTAACTCCGTCCGGTTTCCCGGTATCCTGGACAAAAGCAAACAAAAATGAATGCCAGCTTCCGTCCGTGTCGCGGTATACATGTATCTGCGGCCTTTCAAGCAAAAGCTGCCGTATGGTCAGCTTCTTTTCCAGAAGGTGGCTGAGCCTGATATGGATATAGAGATGTTCTCCCCGCAGCAGCTCCCTTTCGGTCGCGGGGTGCGACAGGACAAAATCGTCGATCCGCAGCCCTGCCCCGCGCACGATATGCAGGGCCACATGACTGAACGTTACCCGGTAGCCGGTTGCAGCCTCGAACTGCTGCAGGGCCGCGCGGGTATAATGATCAAGATCCTGCAGAAGCAGCGACAGTACGAGCGCCGCACATGCACACACAACCACGAGGAGTGCGGCTATCCTGAGCAGAAGGGAGAATAATTTTCTTGTCATTTTCGTCTGAAACCTGTTTAATCCACAACAGTCGTAACCGTGTACCGGTATAGCACAGAACCGGCGCCATTGAAAGAAAACCGGCAACGATCAGGAAGGACACGTCATGGAGCACAGCCTGCTGAGCCCGCACACCTGCATGCAACGATGCGGCATCCCGCTGCAAAAGGCACTGCCGCTGCTGCAGGGCTCCACCTACTATGACCACAACATCCGCGCGGGCTTCGGCCCCGACAGGCACCTCGACGAAATCAACCGCATGCAGGCCGCTCTGGGCGACCTGACCGATGAGCAGCTCGCCCGAAGGGTGGCGGCGGATTTCTGCTGCATCTGGCGCTACGACTACCCCGGCAACGTGCGGCGCATATGCGAAATCATCGGCGGCTGTCCGCACACGCAGATGCGCCTGCACTACCAGGTCTGCCCGGCACGAAGAAAGGAATTCATCGATTACGCCCAGGCGCTGAAAGGCTGGTGTGAGGACATTTCCCGGGACGATGCAAACTTTTTCGACGGAGCCGACCGGGCCACGGTCGACAAGGTATACGCCATGCTCGGCACAAAAGATCCGCTGAAAGTCAAACTGGCCGAACGCACCTACTGGGGCCTGGCATGCCGGGTGATGAACTGCTCGTACTGGGGCGACAATACCCGCGAACCCGAAACCGACCTCGATCCGTTCACGGTCCATCCGCTGCCGTCCGGCTGGCAGTCGCGCATGCACAATCTGGAAACCGAAATCCGCCGCGAAATGGGCCCGTCCGCGCGCGACTTCCTGTGCGACGTGGGCGGCTCGGCCGAGCCGGCCTGCCACTTCAAATTCACCCGCCGTGTCGATATACTCGTAAGCAGCATCGGCTGTATGCGCTGGCGCGGCAATCTGCCGCCCAAGGACGAAGTGATCTCAGGCCGGAGGCAAATTACGCAGAACATATTGGCCGTACTGGAGAACTACTGGCGCGAGGAGCCGCTGCCCGGCGGAGATTCCGGCATCGAAGCCCTGCGCGATAAGCTCTGCGGCCTGCTGGGCGAAAAAAACGATTACAAGCGCTGGCTGGCCGGCTGTTTATGGAAAAACATCAAGGTGCAGACCGAGCGCCATGCCTATCCCATGCGGCGCTGGGTGGAACTGGTGCAGACGGCCGAAAATTTTCTTGGCCGGGAGCTGTAGAATTTTCCTGTACGATACCTTTCCTGTCATTTCGAAGGAGCGCAGCGACTGAGAAATCTCAAATCTGAGATTTCTCACCCCGACGGAGTCGGGGATTCGAAATGACAAACGGTTGAAGGACATAAGCACGCTGTCACACCGGCGAAGGCCGGTTTCCAGTCTGCATATTTACAAAAAAACAGGGTCCCGGCTGGCGCCTGTGCCGACATTGATAGTGGTCGGAGCCGGAATGACATATACAGTTTCTCAAACACGCTGCTGAATAAAAATCTGCAAACTGCCTTTAATTAAATATGTTACCGACATGAGACTGATCGACTTCATAATCTGCGACGACATCCGCCAGGAAATCGGCGGCAAGGTTACGCTTGTGGGGGTCTACGAAGACCGCATCATGATCAATGCCCCCTCAGCCGAAGCCCTGCGCTGGCCCGTGCGCCTCAGGCTCGGCTTCTTCATCCGGCTCCTCAATGACGGCAGCCTCACCGACGTTGACGGATTCGACCTGCAGGTCCGCTGCAATGACAAAACGCTCTGCCGCCTTTCGGGCCCGGTACAACTGCCGCCCCGGGACAGGCTCATGAACCTGTTCTTCGTCAATTCATCGGTGCGCGTTCCCGGCGAGGGAGGTCTCGGTGTTGCGCTCATCTTCAAACGCGCCGGGGCTGTGGTACGCGAGATCCGGCCCGACCTGAGCATTCAGGTCAGGGTGGCCGCTCCCGCCGCCGCAACCCCTGCCCCCCCGCCGCAGGTAACACGGCATTAAAAAATTTCCGTTGAAGTTTATCTGTCATCTCGACCAACGGGAGAGATCTTGCTTCTATGAAGAGATTTCTCAGGCGCTGCGCGCCTGCGAAATGACGCAATAATTAGGACCCCTTCAATTAGGAGAAAATAGGGACAGCTGTCCCTATTTTCTCCTAATTTTTCCTACGACCCGCCGTTTAGAAGTCGACGCTGCCCGCACTCAGCCGGGGGTGGTCGTGTCCTGTTTCCGCGGAGCCGGCTGCCTGTTTGCCGGTCTTATCGATAAGATCCTGCAAATCATCTATATACTGCCGAATCTCGGTAGCCCTGCCCCTAAGTTCCTCGGCGGCCGAAGCTGTTTGCTCGGCATTGGCGGCATTCTGCTGGGTCATCCGGTCAACCTCGGACACCGCCATGTTGATCTGGCCAATCCCTTCGGCCTGCTCGTGAGAGGCCTTAGAGATGAAGCTTACCAGCTCAGCGGCTTTTGAAACCTTTTCGGCCACGTTGCAAAACGCTTCATTGGTACGGTCCGTCAATGCCGAGCCGTCATTGACGTTGTCGACCGTGGCTTCAATCAGGCTTGCAGTGTTTTGCGCGGCTTCCGCTGCCCGCATGGCAAGACCGCGCACCTCATCGGCGACAACGGCAAAGCCCCGGCCCGACTCCCCGGCCCGGGCCGCTTCGACCGCGGCGTTCAGAGCAAGCAAATTCGTCTGAAAGGCGATTTCATCAATGGTTTTTATGATTTGAGAGGTTTCCTGGCTCGAACGCGAAATGCCGCCCATGGAACGGGTCAGATCGGCCATGGACTCCTGGGCCTGTTTGATAAGCCCATGGGCCTCGTCCATAAGGCTGTCGGCCTGCGCGGCATTGCCTGAGTTCTGTCTGGTCGTGGCAGCCATCTCCTCCATGGAGGATGACGTCTGCTCCAGGGCTGCGGACTGTTCAGACGAGGCCTTCGCCAGGAGCTGGCTTGCCTGGGCAAACTGCCGGGACGAAGCATCCAGCTGGTCGCCGATCACATGAAGCCCCCCGGTGGTCCTTCTCAACGGCCGTGCCATGGACTGAAACAGAAGCTGCAGCACCACAATGACCAACGCAACGGACAGAGCCATCAGGATGAAGGTAACAGCGCGGGCCACTTTGACACTGGAGACAGCGGCATCCATGCTGAAATCCGTGCCGAGTATCCAGCCCCAGGGTTTGAACATCTGCACATACGCATAATGCTTCACGGGTTTTTCAGATCCGGGTTTATTTATATAGTATTTCATTTTGCCCCCGCCCTGCCTGGCAGCCAGCCTGAGCGCCTCCTCATACATATGCATGCCCCTGGCATCCTGGAAACCGGCGAGGTTTGTTCCGTCCAGATCCGGCCTGTAGGCGTTGGCAATCATAACAGGCCTACTGTCAATGAGCCAGAACCCCCGGCCGGTATCGTCGCGCAGATTTTTAATTGCCGCTGCAGCGCGTTTCTGGGCCTCGTCAAGCGTCAGGGTCCCGGCCTGCACAAGCGCGTCATATTCGCCAAGCAGTACAGAGGCGGAATTGGCCACCGTTGTTGATGTTACAATTTTTTCCAAGGTAATACTTTTCTGCAGTGAAACTGAAAGCAGGGCGATTGAACAAATAAAAAAAGGAATAAGGACTATGCATAATAGTTTCGTTTTTGTCTTGAGACTCCTGGGCTTGTTCATTCAGTCCCCCCTCGTGGCAAATGTACTGGTTTGATACGACCCGCGGAAATCGTTTGCCTCCCGTGCCCGGTGTGATCCGGACAATCCATCCGGCACACAGTATTCAACACACGCGAGCACTAACAAGATACGCTGATGTTGATTTTGCAGTAGCGGTTTTTAACGGTTTTGTCAAGAACCAACTTATAACTACCGTGATTGTATGGGTCGCAGGGTGCGCCGTGCGCATGGCGCACCCTGCGACCTGAATGCATACATCCCCCCGGCTCCCTTTGCAAAGGGGGGATTTTTTTAACAAAACGACTCTAGACAAACCGCTGAAAGGTACAAAAAAATCATTTTCTTAACAGCCTTAAGGTGCGCGCACCATTCCCGGCCGCAAAAAAGTCCGTTGATTTTTTTTGCAGTTGGTTTATAATTCTAAATTCTTCTGTGGTGGGTGTAGCTCAGTTGGTTAGAGCGCCAGGTTGTGGCCCTGGAGGCCGAGGGTTCAAATCCCTTCACTCACCCCATTATGCCCCTCCCCGCTCGCGCGCCGGCGAGACCCCGGCAGCAATCCAAACGGGGCCTTACGGTGCCAGCTCAAGCGCTTGCTTTTCAAGTGCCTGCACACGGTCGCGCAACTCCGCAGCTTTTTCGAACTCAAGTTCGCGGGCCGCCTCGAGCATCTGTTTTTTAAGCTTTTTGATCTCAACCTGCGCGTCCTTGAGGCTGTGGTAGCCGGCGTGATCTTCAGCCGCGATCGGCACGGTTACATAGTCCTTTTCATAGACTGTTGCGAGAATCGAACTGATCGATTTCTGTATGGTGGTGGGCGTGATACCATGCTCACGATTGTAGTCTTTCTGCAGAGCGCGGCGACGCTCGGTTTCCTGCACAGCTGCACTGATACTGCGCGTCGTCACATCGGCATACAGGATCACACGGCCGCCGACATTACGGGCCGCACGCCCGCAGGTCTGGATCAGGGAACGCTCGGAACGCAAAAACCCCTCCTTGTCGGCGTCCATAATGGCAACGAGCGACACCTCGGGCAGGTCCAGCCCCTCACGCAACAAATTAATGCCGATCAGCACGTCGAATTCTCCCAAACGCAGGCTGCGTATTATTTTTATGCGCTCGAGCGTATCGACCTCGGAGTGCAGGTATTCAACCTTCACCCCCAGCTCCCTGTAGTACTCTGTTAAATCCTCGGACATGCGCTTGGTAAGCGTGGTCACCAGCGTACGCTCGCCTTTTTCCACCTGTTTGCGGATTTCCTCCAGCAAATCGTCAACCTGGCCGCCGACAGGGCGCACCTCGATAGCCGGGTCGATCAGGCCGGTCGGCCGTATGATCTGCTCCACCACCCGTCCCGCAGCATGCTGCAGCTCGTATTCGGCCGGCGTGGCCGAAATATAGACGATCTGCCGCACCCTGGCGTTGAACTCCTCAAATGTAAGCGGGCGGTTGTCAAGGGCCGAGGGCAGGCGGAACCCGTAGTCCACCAGGGTCTGCTTGCGCGAACGGTCGCCGTTGTACATCCCCCGGATCTGGGGAACGCCGATATGGCACTCATCGATGAACACGACGAAATCATCGGGGAAATAATCCAGCAGCACCCAGGGCGGCTCACCCGGACGGCGCCCGTCAAGGTGGCGCGAATAATTTTCGATACCGTTGCAGTAGCCCATGGTCTCGAGCATTTCCAGGTCGAACAGGGTCTTTTCACGAATACGCTGGGCCTCGATCAACTTGCCCGCAGCCTCGAAGCGGGCGACCTGCTCCTGCAGCTCGGCCCGTATGTCCTCGGAAGCGCGCTGTATGGTGTCCCGCGTGGTGACATAATGGCTGTTCGGGTACACATGGATATGGGTCAGACGCTGCATGACCCTGCCGGTCAGGGCATCGATCCGACTGATCGAGTCGATGGTATCGCCGAAAAATTCCACCCGCACCGCGCAATTCTCTTCATATGCCGGAAAAATCTCGACCACATCGCCGCGCACCCTGAACGTGCCGCGGTGAAAGTCGGTGTCATTGCGCTCGTACTGTATGTCCACCAGGGTGCGCAGCAGCTCGTCACGCTGAATATCGGTACGGTCCTGGATCAAAACGAGCATGCCCTTATACTCGGAGGGCGAGCCGAGCCCGTAGATGCATGAAATGCTGGCCACCACAATCACGTCATCGCGCTGCAGCAGCGATGAGGTCGCTGCGTGGCGCAACCGGTCGATCTCTTCGTTGATGGAGGAATCTTTCTCGATATAGGTGTCCGAGGACGGCACATAGGCCTCGGGCTGATAATAGTCATAATAACTGACAAAATACTCGACCGCGTTTTCAGGAAACAGTTCCCTGAACTCGGCGTAGAGCTGGGCAGCAAGGGTTTTATTGGGGGCCAGCACAAGAGCGGGGCGCTGGACGCGCTCGATAACCTTGGCGACCGTGTAGGTCTTGCCGGAACCGGTCACGCCCAGCAGCACCTGGTGGGGGCTGCCGTTTTGAAGACCGCTGCTGAGGGCCGCGATCGCTTCAGGCTGGTCCCCGCAGGGCGTGTACTCTGAAACAAGCTTGAATTTCATGGAAGTATGTTGCTAGCAAATTACAGAAAAAATCTTTTGTACAGGATGTTCAAAAACGCTCAGACGCCGTCCCTGCGGAAGCAGGGATGCAAGGCGCGCGAAGTCATGAGGAATGCGGCGTACTGTGCCGTACGCCGCAGTGACGAATGATGAACGCAACGCAGCGGATGGGCGTCAACATCCTGCTGTCGTCCGAAGGCCTACTTCACGCTCCATTCTGTTCCCTGGGGGGTGTCGTTCAGGATAATACCCTTTGCTGACAGTTCATCGCGGATTTCATCAGCCCGTGCCCAGTTCTTCTCACTGCGGGCCTGCAGGCGCTCATCGATCAGGGACTGGATAGCGGACTCGCTGAGTCCGGCACTGCTGATGCCTTCCTGTTTGCGGGCGGCAAAATACTCCCCGGGCGTGTTTTGGAACAGGCCGAGCACGCTGCCTGCATCCCGATACACCTTGCAGGCTGCCTCGGACAGATCCCGCGAAAATCCGCCGTCCTGTCCGTGCGCGGGCTTGTGGATGGCCGCGTTCAGCGTTCTGGTCAGCGCGTAAAGATGGCCGAGTGCCTGTGCCGTGTTGAAATCATCATCCATGGCCGCCGTAAACTTTTCAGCAAACCCGGCCACTGCCTCCAGAGCCTCGCGCTCGGCATCGGTACGCGGGGCACCGTCATACATGCGCGATGTATCCTGCAGGTCCTGCAGCAGTGCGTAGAACCGCTCGAGGCCTGACTGGGCTTCGGCCAGGTTCTGGGCGGAAAAATCAACCGGGCTGCGGTACTGGCTGGTCAGCAGGAACAGCCTGATCACCTCGGGATGATACTCCTCCAGAACGTCACGGATGGTTTTGAAATTTTTGAGCGACTTGGACATTTTCTCCTTGTCGATATTCACGAACCCGTTATGAAGCCAGTAGCGTGCGAACGGCTTGCCCGTGGTGCATTCCGCCTGGGCAATCTCGTTCTCATGGTGCGGGAACACCAGGTCCATGCCTCCGCCGTGAATATCGAAGGTATCGCCGAGATACTTCTGGCTCATCGCCGAGCACTCGATATGCCAGCCCGGCCTGCCCTGCCCCCAGGGGCTTTCCCAGGAGGGCTCACCGGGCTTGGCCGCTTTCCAGAGCGCAAAGTCAAGCGGGCTTTTCTTGCGGTCGTCAACGTCGACCCGCGCGCCGGACTGCAGGCTCTCCACATCCTTGCCCGAGAGCTTTCCATACTGTGCGAAGCTCGACACGTCGAAATACACGTCTCCTTCAACCTCGTAGGCATGGCCGCGTTGGATCAGGGATGAAACCATCGCCAGCATCTCCTGGATGTGCTCGGTGGCGCGCGGCGAATGGTCGGGCGCCTGGATGCCGAGAGCTTCCATGTCGCGGTCAAACTCGGCAATGTAGCGCTCGGAGATCTCGTTCCAGGGCACACCCTCCTCGTTGGCGCGGTTGATGATCTTGTCGTCGATATCGGTATAGTTGCGCACGAAACTCACATCATAGCCGATCGAGCGCAGATAGCGCTGGATCACGTCAAAAACGACCATGGCCCGTGCATGGCCTATATGCGAAAGATCGTATACGGTCACCCCGCAGGCATACATGCCGACCTTGCCCGGCTGCTGCGGCTCAAACGGTTCCCTGCTGCGCGTCATGGTATTGTAGATTTTAAGTGCCATATCCTGTTCCTGTCTCAAGCCTGCACGCCGGCCCGGTTACTGTTGCAGCATCAAAACCACTGCCTGGGACGAAATACCCTCGCAGCGGCCCTCAGGGCCCAAACCTTCCGTGGTGGTGGCCTTTATGTTGACATCCTCGACTGCCATGCCCATACACGCGGCAACGTTGGCGCGCATGGCATCCATGTGCGGAGCGAGCCTGGGTTGCTGGGCAACGATGACGGCATCGATATTAACGCAGCCATAGCCTTTTTTACGGGCCATGCCGCAGACTGCTTCCAGTATTTTCCGGCTGTCAGCGCCCTCCCAGGCAGGGTCCGTGTCGGGGAAATGACGCCCGATATCGCCCAGGCCGACAGCCCCCAGCACGGCATCGCTCACGGCGTGCAGCAGCACATCGGCGTCGGAATGTCCCAGCAGGCCGAGGCTGTGCGGGATGGTGACCCCGCCCAGCACCAGTGCGCGTCCCTCGACCAGGAGGTGAACATCATATCCGATTCCGATTCTCATGCCGTTTGTCATCATTGCCACCGTTTTAAAGCTGTCGGTGTCGTAAAAAATTATACAGTACTATTCTTCAGTTATTCCGGCGAAGTGACTTTGTCACAATTTAAAAAATACATGTCATCCTGAGCGAAGCGAAGGATCTCTACCTTAGCATGCGTTGTCAGTGTGCATAAAAAAGCAGAGATTCTTCGGCGCCTTCGGCTTCTCAGAATGACACTTTGCACATTATGTCACAGTCGCTTCACTCGTGTGGCGACTTTTATCACGACATCAACTCCTGTGCGTTGCCAAAAGCATCAAGGAATCCATACCGGCACAGCTGTTACGCATTATTTCCAACAATAAACTATACCCGAAGAAATACGACGATACAAGCGCTAACTTCCCTGGCATGATTGACAATTGAATACTGATTGCCTACAATCACCGCATTATCATCAATGAACGGGCACACGCGCTAAGATAGCTATCCTATGATCTGTATCCCGATTACCGCCGCAAACACGCAGGATGCGCTGCGCGACATGCAGGCCGCGGCTCCGCTGGCCGACATGCTCGAACTGCGCCTTGACTACATTGAAAACCCCGACCTGCCGTGTTTACTGGCCGACAGACCGCGCCCGGTCATCGTGACCATCACTCCGCGTGAAGAAAACGGACAGTTTACCGGCACCGACGCGGAAAGGCTCAGCCTGCTGGAACAGGCCGTCATTCTCGGCGCTGAATATATAGACTGCAACATGGGCTGGCATGCGCTGCCCCGCCTGAGGAGTATACAGGGAAAAACCCGAGTCATTGTTTCCAGCCACAACTATGAAGAAACACCGCCCGATCTGCCTCAACGCTACCGCGAGATCGCCGCGACCGGCGCTGATGTAGTCAAGATCGCGACGTACGCCAAACGGATTTCCGACAACCTGCGCATGCTTGAACTGATCAAAGATGCCGATCGCGACTGCATCGGCATCTGCATGGGCGAAAAAGGCGAAGTGAGCCGTATCCTGGCCCCCGCATACGGGGCACTTCTTACCTTTGCCAGTCTCGTCACCGGCAAAGAATCCGCCCCGGGCCAGATTCCGGCTGAAGCGATGCACTCCATCTACGACTGCAACGGTATAAACCGCACCACCAGGCTGTACGGGCTCATCGGAAACCCGGTCAGCAAAAGCCGGGGCTACATCCTGTTCAATCGCCTTTTTAAACATTACGGCCTGAACATGCGCTACCTCAATTTCCTCGTCGACGATGTTGACGACTTCATGAACAGCTTCGGCCGCGTGCTGGGCGGCTTCAGCATAACCATGCCGCACAAGCAGGCAGTAACAAACTACCTTGATGCAAGCGATGCGATCAGTGAGCGTATCGGTGCTGTCAACACCGTGGTCAATATGAAGGGCCGCCTGCTTGGCTGCAACACCGACACGGCCGGTGTTGTGCGTCCGCTGCTCCAGCTGACCGGCCTGAATGACAAACGCGTTACCCTGCTGGGAGCCGGAGGCGCTGCACGGGCTGCCGCTGCCGCGCTCATACATGAAGGAGCGCTCGTCACCATTCTCAACCGCACGCTTTTACGGGCAGAAAAACTCGCCGATGAACTCGGCTGCGCGTCCGGCACGCTTGATTCGTTCGATCCGGATGCAACCGATATCCTTGTCAACATGACCTCCGTGGGCATGCACCCGGATATTGATGCAACACCGGTACCGCAGGGAAAACTGCGCGACATGATCGTGTTCGACGGCGTGTACAACCCGCCCAAAACGCAAATGCTGCGCGAAGCAGAACGCGCGGGCTGCACGGTGATTCCCGGCATTGAGATGTTCATCAGCCAGGCGGCCGAACAGTTCCGCCTGTGGACCGGCATCGAGCCTGACGTGGCCCTGATGAAGGATATCCTGTCATGATCCTGCGGGTGGAACCGACCAACAAGCTGCAGGGCCGCATAGCCATCCCTGCGTCAAAATCGCACACGATCAGGGCTGTGCTGATCGCCGCAGTTGCCGACGGCACGTCCGTGCTGCACCGACCGCTTGTTTCCGAAGACACGCGTGCCGTGCTTGACGCCTGCCGTGCCCTCGGGGCGCGCACCAGCGAATTTGACGACCGCATCGAGATCACCGGTTTCGGCTCCGCGCCCGCCCGTCCCGCAAGCACACTCGACATGCTCAACTCCGGCACCTCGACGAACCTGACTCTGGGTGTACTCGCAGCCCTCGGCGTACCGGCCGAACTGACCGGCGATGCATCCCTGCAGACCCGCCCGGTCAAGGCCCTGACCGATGCCCTGCAGCAGCTCGGCTGCGCCGTCAGCTTTCACGGCCGTGCCGGATGTCCGCCGCTTTCCATCAGCGGCCGCATGACCGGCGGCAGGGTCGTACTTGACGCGTCACAATCATCCCAGTACGTATCAAGCCTCTTGATATCCTGTGCGCTCGCCCCGAATGACACCGAGATCATCGTCGAGAACCCGAGCGAGCTGCCCTACATCGACATGACGTGCGCATGGCTCGACGAACAAAACATCACATATAAACGTGATGGCTATACCCGTTTTGTGGTTTCCGGAAAGCAGCGCTACCGTGCTTTTGAAAAAACCATCCCTGCTGACTGGTCCTCTGCCGCCTTCCCCCTGTGCGCGGCAGCGCTCACCGAATCGAATGTGGTTCTTGAAGGACTCGACATGCAGGATGTGCAGGGCGACAAGGCCATTGTCGACTACCTGCGCCGGATGGGTGCTGATGTCACCGAGACGCCTGAAGGCCTACTCGTGCGCGGCTGCCCGCTTACAGGCTGCACGCTCGACATCAATGCAACCCCCGATGCCCTGCCCGCCCTGGCCGTCATGGGCTGCTGTGCCAAGGGGCAGACAACACTCACAAACGCGGCCCAGGCACGAGTCAAGGAAACCGATCGCATAGCCGTCATGGCGCAAGAGCTTACGAAAATGGACGCCCAGGTCACTGAACAGCCTGACGGACTGATAATTGATGCTGCACCCCTGACCGGGGCCGAAGTTCACGGCCACCACGACCACCGCGTGGTGATGGCACTTGCCGTTGCAGGCCTTCGCGCAACCGGCACGACCTTCATCGACACGGCCGAGGCCGTTGCGGTCACCTACCCCTCATTTGTCGAGTCCATGCAGCAGCTCGGCGCACGCATTACAATCGTGTAGCGGGTGCCAACCCGCCACTTCCCTTGCAAATCGGCTGGTTCACACCTGCCCGACTACTCCAGACGCACATACAACCCCATGTCATGCCGCACGTGATGCGGCATCCATTCCTTTTTTAGGGGAGGGTCGCGCTCCGGCGCGTCCGTATATTTTTGAGATTATTTATTACATACGGCCATGCCGGAGCATGGCCCTCCTTTAGAACCCCGGCGCCTTCACACCGGCCCAACAAACTCCTGCCGTGCACAATATCCTTGTAAAATCCGCGAAAGTGCTTATAATGTCCAGTCTTAGACCCACCGCTGCGGAAGGATGGCCGAGTGGTCGAAGGCGGCGGTCTCGAAAACCGTTAAACGGCTAGCGTCGTTTCCAGGGTTCGAATCCCTGTCCTTCCGCCATCATCTCAATCCCGCCCCGAAAAAAGCGCTGTTGTCCGCTTTTCCCCCAGTAAAAAATGACGGTTCGCACGCGCCATCGCCCCTCCTTTTTCTTAAACCCCACTTTTTAATACCAAAAAGTGCCCTCTAAGCCCCAAATATCATACAGGCACTCTGACTTTATCAAGCTATAACAGCTAGTTATAAGCTATTATCGTGGTCCGACCCCAATCCCGATTAAGCCTATCTTTAAAAAAGCAGCAAAACGGCAACAGGAAAGCTGCACTCGGAAACACCCGGAAACCGCCTTGACGGTTGTCATAACACCCGATATCAGAACCTGACATGCTTTTCCGCCCGTCCCGCCGCCTCCAAGAATATTTTTGATTAAAGCTCAGCCCAATATGTTGTGAGATCTTTCAAATTTTAAAGCTCAGCCCAATATGTTGTGAGATCTTTCAAATTGACACTCAACCGCATTGCCGCTATACTTTTTTCATCGCAAAGCAAGTTCTTATCAAAAAACTATTTTATTTTGACAACGCTGGCTAGAATTTAAACAGAAAAAAGGGGACAGATTTATTTTTTGGTTTTCTTCGGCCTGCCCCGACCGCGCATCTCTATCCTTTTGCCCAGCTTCTTCTCGATCTCATCAACAAAACGGCTGCTGCCCGTGAGCTGATTCCTGCGGGCCGCCTGTCGTATCAGCTCAGCCTCCGCATCAGATACTGTCTCCTGCATCCACTGCCGATACCGCTGCTGCCGCCTGTCTGCGCTCCTGCCCAGCCCCAGGTAAAAACCATCCAGGTCAAGCCAGCTGTTTTCTGCTGTTCCAACCTTGGCGCCATAACTGCTCCACCGGTAGGCTTCAGGCTGCACGACTATCCCGGCCCTAACAGGATTCATCTCCACATATCTGCAGCAGGCAAGCAGATACTGACCACAATCAACCGGGCTTGACTTGTATCTGCCCTCCCAGACCGTCCCGGTGCGAGCCTCTTTTTTGTTTATGTATCTCGTATATCTGCCCGCCACACGCTTCATCAAAAGCCCGAGATCATTAGCATTTCCCGAAGGCTCTATCACCATGTGGACATGATTAGTCATCAGACAATACGCATAGACCCTGCACGCCAGCTTCTCCTTCCACTCCGCAAGGGTTGCAAGGTAAAAACTGTAATCGTCGGCATCGGCAAACACCACCTGACGATTATGCCCCCGCTGCACAACATGATGAGGCTGATTAACTATAACTACCCGGGCGGTCCTTGGCATGCACTTCTTCTAACAAATTCAACCACCAATCACAAGAAAATAAATCTGTCCCCTTTTTGAATTCCAGACGCTGGACAAACCACTGCTTATCCGCTGCGCTGCGGAAGATCTTCCTGCGCTCAATTCCCCGGAAAATTACGTGATGCACTACTCCGGGAGCATCTAATCGGGCTACTCGTGGCATGCGACCTCTTCTAACAAATACCTTCCAATCTTTCAATTTATTTATTTATGGACGTCCCCTATCTTCTTCTGGACGTCCCCTATCTTCTTCCACAAAAAAATAAATCTGTCCCCTTTTTGCTTGTGGT